>Ga0315545_1000148_pt1 | contig 76493 bp, 65 predicted proteins | sample SalMarSW160210MG_FD_203096 | JGI IMG/M metagenome (GOLD analysis project Ga0315545, IMG submission 203096) | Salt marsh sediment microbial communities from the Plum Island Ecosystem LTER, Massachusetts, United States - Salt Marsh Sediment SW1602-10 ... | reverse complement strand
CAACCTGTCATCAGAGAGCGATCCCTATCCTGGACTTCTTGGTCGAGTTGCAGCGTGCTGTGGGAAACCCGCCGTCCCTAGGTCCACCGCAGCCCGCTCCCACTTGACGCTAAACAAGTACGGCAAACCCATCCGGCGCGGCAAAGGGAAACCCGGCGGACGCCTTGGCTCGGGCGTTTTCGTCCAGCATTGACACGAGCGTGTTCATGTAATTGAGCCACGGCACGTCGATGGCATACGGGCGCTCGCCATCGGAATCGGTGCTCCACGGGCGCACAGAACCTACAAGCACGCGTGCCCGTGGGTTTTCGGTCCGTATCACGCGGACTGCGTTGTCGGTACGAGACACGCCCTCGCCGTAGCCGGCAAAGATGCGGGCGTACCAGGCCGGCGTCACCGGTCGCTCAGGTGATTGGGTGTTGCTATCGAGACTATTGCAACTGCTGCCAACGATGTATCCATACACATCTCGAAGCCGGTCATCCCGCGCCAGGCGTCGCAGGTAAGCCAGGTATTCGTCCAGGGACTCCTCATCGCCCGCGGGCGGCAAACTCTGCCCCTGGTCGTAGTCAACCCGCACCAATACGCGCAATCCGTCTGCCGTGGCCCGATCGACTCGGATAACCAGATCATCGATACCCCAGTATCTCTGTTCAGCCAAGCTGGCGTAGGTCAGTTCCACGTCCCAGCCACTGCGGCCATGCCAGTCCCGATCAGGGTCGGCGAAAACAACCCCCAGCTTGGTCGGCACCAGATCGACGGGCGGCGGGAGATAGTCGGCCTGCAGATCAATACGTTTCCATTGCTGGCAGCCGGTATGGCAATCGTGATACAAGACCACCTTGTGCGCCCTGCTCTCTGGGACGACGAAAGACCACTTCCATATCAGCGTCTCGGCGCTACCTATCGGCCACGCGATGGGATCGTATCGCTGACCATCCACGGCCAGCATCACGTAGGGCCAAGGCTCCACGTCCGATACCCACAACTCGACCGTCTGCCCCGGCTTGGGCGACGAGGGGGAAAGACGTACAATAGGCCAGTGTGGCGCGTCCGGCGCCTCGCCCGGGATCACCATCACTCCGCCCGATATGGGCAGGAGCCAATACCCGCCCGCCAGCGCCAGAAGCAGGGCTAACCACAACCCACGCCGTAGCCAAGCCCGCTCTCTCATCACCCGACCTCCTCCGAAATGGGCAGGACAAAGCGCACGCAGGTGCCTGTTCCCTCACCCTCAGCGCGGCTCTCGATCCGCAGGTCACTCCGATGGCGGCGCAGGATCTCTTTGACCAGGGCCAACCCCAATCCACTGCCCTCCGTCCCACGACGGTCCACGCGGTAGAAGCGATGCGCGACGTGCGCCAGATGTTCCGCCGGAATCCCCGGCCCCGTATCGCACACGGCGCATTCGATCCCCTCTTGCCCCCGCCGCAACGAGACCTCCACTCGATCGCCGGGCCGCGAATACTTGCAGCCGTTGTCCAAGAGGTTCAAGAATACCCGCAAGAGGTAATCCGCATTGCCCATGACGAGAGGTAAAGGCGTGCCGGCCTGGAGGGAAAGAGTGATCTGCCGCTCTTCCGCCTTCGAAGCGGTCTGCGCGATAGCCTGCTCCACCACCCCCAGGAGAGCGATCGGACCGCGCTCGATCTCGGCGCTGGTCTCCAACCGACCCAGCTCCAGCATATCGTGGATCAGGCGCGACATACGCTGCGTCTCCGCCTTCAGCAGGCACAACGACTGCTGACCGGTGTCCGTGGAAATGTCGGGCAGTTGCAGGATCTCCAGATGCGTCAAGATCGTCGCGATGGGCGTGCGCAGCTCGTGGGCGAGCACGCTAAACAGGTAGCCGGCGGCCTGTTCGGCCCGCTGCTGCGCGGTGACATCCTGCAAAAAGGCCAGATGCCCGCTGCCGGACTTGGCGACCCACCACTGCACGGTCTCTCCAGAAGGCAACGAGACTGTGCGATAGCGTCCCGTCACCCCTCCCTCGTCCGGCGCGGCCTGTCGATCTCTTTCCAAAAGCGAGACCCACTCCGCCTGCGGGAGCGGGCCGGCGGGCGACGACAGCCCAAGCAGGCGCCGTGCGTAAGGATTGGCGTAGCGATACATTGGCGGGCTTCCCAGCGCCAGCAGGCCGACCGGTGCCTGCTCCAACACGTCGCGGATTTCCTGCAGGCCATAAGCCGCTGCACGCCGTCTGCGGTGCCAACGATCCAGCATGACAACGGCAAAAGCAACGCCCGTCACCACAACGAGCAAGCCAAAGATCAGCGAACGAAAGTCGATGAAAAACACCGCGCCCTCGCTAGGCACTCTCGCTGCGCAATAACCGGAACGCAGCCTCCGTCAACACCGCCGTGCCGATGGGAAGGCACCCCTCGTCGATATCGAAGCGGGGGTTATGCGCCTGACGCTCGTCGCTCTCGATCCGACACCCCAATCTGAACATCGCGCCGGGCGCCAGATCGAGAAACGCCCCCAAGTCCTCCGAACCCATCGACACCTCCTGCGGCAAGACGTGCTCCGCCCCCAGCAGCTCAATGGCAACCTCGCGGATGCAGTTCGCCACCGCCCCATCATTGACCATCGGCGTTCCACCGGGTTCAATTTGAAGCACATAGTCACCGCCCATCGCGCGGGCCATCCCCAGCGCGCGCTCGATCTCGGCGCAGATTTGCTGGCGCACCTCTTCGTCCATGAACCGGATGGTCCCCGTTAGCTCCACCTGTTCAGGGATCACGTTGGGTGCCTGCCCGCCGTGGATGGATCCGATAGTGACCACGGCCGAATCGATCGGGCGCAATCGCCGGGAGACAATCGCGTGAAGCGCCAGCACAACGTGCCCACCGATGAAGATGGGATCGACCGTCCGATGCGGATACGCACCGTGCCCCCCTCGGCCCTTTATGATAGCGCGAAAGGCATTGACACCGGCGGAGACAGGACCTCCTCCGATAGCGATCTCGCCGGTGGGAATGGTTGGCCACATGTGCAGGGCCAGCATCGCATCTACCCCCTCCATCGCGCCGTCCTCGATCATGCGCGGCGCGCCGCTGACACCCTCTTCATCTCCCGCCTCCTCAGAGGGCTGGAACAGGAAACGAACCGTGCCGGGAAAACCCTCCTCCGCCAACAACGTCGCTACGCCCAACGCGATGGCCACGTGCGCGTCGTGGCCGCATGCGTGCATCACGCCGGGGACCTGCGAGGCATAGGAAACTTCGTTGGCTTCCTGAATAGGCAGGGCGTCCATGTCAGCGCGAATGGCGACGATGGGATGCCCCTCTCCGTGCTCGGCCACCACCCCGGTGCGTCCCACACCGGCGCGGACGCGGTAGCCCAACGATTCCAGCACCTCCGCCACACGTGCAGCGGTGCGCGTCTCCCGGAAGCCCAGCTCGGGGTGCATGTGAAAGTCACGCCGCCAGGCCACCAGTTGTTCAGCGATCTCTTTGGAGCGCTCAAGCATCTCCATCACCTCATCACCCCTCCGGTGCCACCGGGATCAGCCCTTCGCGCATCAGTGTCTGCACCGTCTCACGCGCCTGCCGGATCGTCGTCTCGGCCTGGGCGTACAACTCCTCGCGCGACTTGTTCAGCAGAGCGATGCCTTGCTCCTGGGCCTTGACGCCCGTGGCCGCCGCCTCGCGCGGAAATACCTCCCAGTCGTCCATCGTGGGAATGAGATAATCCTCGCGGATACCGCGCTCCTGGGCGCAAGCCGCCAGCTCTTCGGCGGCGGCGATGGCCATCTCGTCGGTGATGGTTTTGGCGCGCACGTCGAGCACGCCGCGAAAGATGCCGGGAAAGCCCAGGGAGTTGTTGAGTTGATTGGGGAAATCGCTTCGCCCGGTGCCTACGATGCGCGCTCCGGCTTCCTTGGCCTCCCAAGGCCAAATCTCAGGGATGGGGTTGGCGCACGGGAAAACGATACCATCCTTCGCCATCCCCTGCACCCACTCCGATTTGATGGTGCCAGGGCCGGGCGTGCTCAGAGCGATCATCATATCCGCACCGCGCATCGCTTCGGCCGGCCCGCCCACGACGCGTCCGGCATTGGTCTCCTGACAAATGCGCCACTTGTCGGCAAACGATCCCTGCTGAGCCTCCACGTCGTGACGGCCTGGGTGGAGTGTGCCCTTGCTGTCGCAGGCGACGATGCCGCCAACGTCAACCCCACTGGCTTTGAGCAAGCGATAGGTAGCCACGTTCGCCGCGCCCATGCCGATCAGCGCGATCTTGACTCCTGACATCTCCTTGCCCACGACCTTTAGCGCGTTGATCAGCCCGGCCAGCAGGACCGTCGCCGTACCCTGCTGGTCGTCGTGCCACACGGGGATGCTCATCGTCGCCCGCAGCGTGTCGAGAATCCGAAAGCATTTAGGCTGGGCGATGTCCTCCAAGTTGATGCCGCCGAAGGAAGGCTCCAGCAACTTGACCGTCTCGATCAGTGCGTCCGGGTCCTTGGTGCGCAGCACGATGGGCACGGCGTCCACCCCTCCCAGGTATTTGAACAGCAGCGCTTTCCCTTCCATCACCGGCAGGCCGGCTTCAGGGCCGATGTCACCCAGGCCCAGCACCCGCGTCCCGTCAGAAACGATGGCGATGGTGTTACCGCGGTTGGTGTGCTCCCACACCTTCTCCGGATGCGCCTGGATATCGCGACAGGGAGCCGCGACCCCCGGCGTGTACCAGATGGCAAAATCCTGAAAGTCGCGCACGATACACTTGGGCACAACCTGCACTTTGCCTCGATAGTAGGGATGCAGGCGCATGGCGTCTTCGGCGGGCTTCTTGGCTTTGGCCAGCAGTTCCTCTTTCGTAAGCATTGATGTCACCTCCTGCAATGAGTCGAGGTATTTTAGCACAACCTCAGCAGAAAACAACGCGGGAGGCTCCCGAGAGGCCTCCCGCGCCGATTAAACGCCAACCTGGAACGCGCTATCCCAGGCGGTTTCTGAATGCCACGAACTGCGCCCTCAGCCGCGCTGGCAGGCGGTCGCCGAACTGGGCAAAGTGCTTTTCGATATCCGGGAGCTCAGCCCGCCACGCATCGGCATCGACCTTCAGAAGCTCGCGCAGATCCTCGGGGGGAACATCCACTCCGGTCAGATCAAGGTCGTCCGCGCATGGCAATAGCCCGATGGGTGTCGTCTCTGCGCCGACTTTGCCTTCAATACGCTCGCACATCCACTTGAGGACACGGCTGTTCTCGCCGTAGCCGGGCCACAGCCAGCGGCCTTCGGGGGTCTTGCGGAACCAGTTGACGTAAAAGACGCGCGGAGCCTTGTCGCCCAGTCGGTCGCCCATATCGAGCCAATGCTGGAAGTAATCGCCCATGTTGTAGCCGCAGAAGGGCTTCATGGCGAAGGGATCACGGCGCAGGTTGCCCACTGCGCCGATGTTGGCCGCCGTGGTCTCAGAGGCCGCCGTCGCACCGACAAAGACACCGTGATCCCAGTTGTACGCCTCGTGCACCAGCGGGGCGACGGAGGCACGGCGACCGCCAAAGACAAAGATATCGATAGGAACGCCCTGCGGGTTTTCCCAATCGGGTGAGATCACCGGACACTGCGCCGCCGGGGCCGTGAAACGCGCGTTGGGATGCGCCGCCGGATCACTACTGGCCGGCGTCCAATCGCGGCCCTTCCAGTCGATGGCGTGCGCGGGTGGATCGCCGTCCATCAGTTCCCACCACACGTCGCCGTCGTCGGTCAGGGCGCAGTTGGTGAAGATGCAGTTCTCCTTGAGCGTGTCCATCGCCGCCGGGTTCGTGTCGTAGGATGTCCCCGGAGCCACGCCAAAGAACCCGCTTTCGGGATTGATCGCATAGAGCCGGCCGTCGGAGCCGATCTTCATCCAGCAGATGTCGTCGCCGATGCACTCGGCTTTCCAACCGGCAACGGTGGGCAGGATCATCGCCAGGTTGGTCTTGCCGCAGGCGGACGGGAAAGCGGCGGCAATGTGGTACTGCTTCCCCTCGGGGCTGATCAGGCGCAGAATGAGCATGTGCTCCGCCATCCAGCCCTCGCGCCGGGCCATGGCCGAGGCGATGCGCAGCGAGAGACACTTTTTGCCCAGCAGCGCGTTGCCGCCATAGCCGGAGCCATACGACCAGATCAGGTTTTCATCGGGGAAGTGGCTGATGTACTTTTTCTCCATCGGGGCGCAGGGCCAGGCTACGTCCTTCTGCCCCGGCGGAAGCGGGGCGCCGACGGAGTGCAGGCAAGGAATGAACTCCCCATCGCTGCCCAGCGCCTCCAGGACCCTTGATCCCACACGGGTCATGATGTGCATGTTGCACACCACATAAGGGCTATCGGTGATCTCGATCCCAATCTTGGCTATCGGAGAGCCGATCGGACCCATCGAGAAGGGAATGACGTACAGCGTGCGTCCCTGCATACACCCCTCATAAAGACCGCGCATAATTCCCTTGAGCTCGTCCGGATCGATCCAGTTGTTGGTAGGACCCGCGTCGTCCTTCGAAGGTGTGCTGATGTAGGTACGCGCCTCCACGCGGGCCACATCGCTGGGATCGGAGCAAAAGAGGAAGCTGTTCGGGCGCTCCTTGAGCGGGGTAGCGCTCCCGCTGGCGACCGAGTGAGTCATGAGCCAGTTGTACTCTTCCTTGCTCCCATCGCACCAGTAAACACTGTCAGGTTGGCACATCTGGGCCACCTCCTGGACCCACTGGTTGAGCTGCTCGTGCTGCGTCGGGGTGTCTATCTCAAGCGTCATCAGAATTCTCCTCCTCGTTTCCAGTTGTGTATGATAACACCACCGCCGGGCCATAGATGCGCCGGCAGGTATCCTCTTCTATTGCGTTCCCTCTCGGCTCACAGCTACAGGGAGGGATAGCCAGTTCGTGTTCACAAAAGCGCCGTCGGCGTCTATCTCGTACATCGCGATCCGCACCGCCACAGGGAGCGAGCCGGGCCGAACGGCCAGCGCGTAATCATCGCGCACCACCTCTCCCGCCGCCCACAGGCTGGTGGGATACCACCCTCCAACAGGGTTCAGAGCATTGGCCTGCGCCAGGATATCTTCCCCACCCTCCGGCGGATCCCTGGCAACGAGGTGGATGGCCACACGGTAATTCGGTTTCACAGGCTGCGCCGCCTCCCAGTAGATCGTCACCCACAGTCTGTCTTCACCCTCCCAGGCCAGCCTGGCATCCCTGATGCGTATGCCATTCGCCAAGTCGAAGCCAACCCGCACAGGGACATCAGCGGCATCGACGGGCGGCTTGACGCCCAATTCCACAATCCCCGGCGCCGCCGAAGACAGATGGAGCCGCCCTCCTAGCCGCGCCTCCCACCACGCTGGCGTCAGCACAATAAACGTCTCGTCAGGCGTAAGCAGGCGCCCATCTTCAGCAACAGATCGAACGTTGACGTTGTGATCCACCAGGTTCAAGCCCTGCAACTGCCCACGGCACTCTTGCGCGTAAGCCAGCGCCCAGTAGTCGTGTCCCCACAGGACGACGAGAGACGTGAGACGATCTTCTGGTAACGGGAAGAGCTGCTCCGCCATATCGATCACATCCTGGGCAGATGGGTCACGGGTGATAGACAGCACAAAGGGACGTACCTGCCATCCCCACACAACCAGAGCCAACGCAAGGACAGTCCCGCACAGAGCGCCAAGAGCCCACGACCTCTGCCAAGCCCAGTCTACAAGCAGCGCGAGCCCTAATCCCGCCACCAAGACAACCGGCAGCTTGGCCGCGAGTTGAGCATCGCCCACCCGGGCCTTCCAAATGGCGAGCGTAAGCAAGAGATTGGATGCCCAAGCCAGCGTCATAGCCAGCCCCAGACGCTTCCTGCCTTTCAACAGCAATAGCCAAGCAGCCAGCCCCACTGCCAACAGCGGCCATGCGATATCGTCAGCCAAGAGTTGCATCGCGGTACTTGCCCGGGTCAGCCACTCCTGCAAGCCAGCAGCCGTTCTTACCACACGCTCAGCCCGGTTGTCGAACACCATCTCCCAGAACCCCGCCCAGGTGCCCGGTGAGCCAAAAACCCATGTCGCCCCAGTCCATACGCGGAACGGCATGTACAAGTAGGTCAACGGAGCAAGAACGGCCACCCCAATTGCAGGAACGATCCCCAGCCACAAGGCACGCAATTGGGGCCACACCAGCACGGCCACAGCCGGGGCCAGGAGCACAACCGAGCGCTGATGCGTCACGCCCTGCGAGAACGCAAAGGTCAGAAGGAGCAGATCGTGCCGCCGACCCGAGTGACTAAATCGCACCGCGAAAAGTAGCGTGGCCGCCCTAAAGGCAAGTGTGAGGGTATGAACTTCAGCTATGGAGGCATCAACCCACATTGAGGTCGAGACTGCCAACACGAGGGCTCCCAAAGCAGCTGCCGGTCCCGCCACACCCAACTCCTGCGCCAACGCAACAACTAACCCAATCGTCACCACCGCCCACAATGCGGAGAAAAGAGATACGCTGGCGGCAGGCTCGATACCAATCCAACGCAGCAGCGTGGCGAACAGTGAGCCTGTCGCCGTGTAGAGCGGGTAACCGCTGCGGTGGATCAACCCCCAGCGCGGCAAAGCATTCTGTATCTCGCCAACGTCAGTCGCGTAGGCGTGACCGCTGCCGTTGATACCGACTTGAAGCGTGGATAAAAACACAACAACAGCAACGATCGCAGTGATCGCGGGCCACAGTACACGATTCTGAGAGTGGAGAATCTGGCGCATTCTTTTGAGCGTGGCAAAGACATCCATGGTTAAGTTCCAGATCTCAGGTCACGGGTTTACGCAAGAACTTCCGGCAACCACCGGCAGCGTCAATAACGCGTGCGGCACGATCAGCACGTCCAGGTCCGGCCCCAACTCGCTCGCGGCCAGCGCCAATGCCTCCTCCATCGTCGCCACAGGCATCATCTTGCATTCAGTCACCGCCTCCGGACACTCGCTGCCCACGATGACGACACGCGCTTCTTTCAGCACTTTCGCCATCACGAAGGCACGCTGCTGGCCTGGCGGGTAACCGTTGGCACGTGCATCACACAGGATCGCCTGCACGTCGGGTACATCCCGCATCGCGCCAAGGAAGCGCCGTTCCCCCATCCCTTCACCGGCGCCCTCCTGGCAGCGGGCCGGGACGATCAGGAAACCCCCTGGCCGCACCACGGACGTTGGCGCAAAGAAGAGATAGGACGCCGCCCGGCTGGCCTGATAGAGATTCACATCCTTTGGATGCCCCACCCCGCCGATGGCAACGTCATACTGGCGAGGAATACTCACCTCGTACACAGAGCGGGCAAAGGCCACCAGGCGGCGATGGGTCTCCTCCGGCTCCCCGGCTGCAACCTGGAGCACGCACCCCTCGCCATCGAGCACCACGTTCAGAATGAAACGCAGCCCCGCGCGCCGAGCCACCTCCGTGACCGCTTCGTGAAATGGGTTCCCTTCGATGCGGCCCAGCCGCGTGCCGGGGTGATCGAGAAAAGCGGGGCCATGCGTGCGCTCAATGGTCGGCTCCCCGGCTGCTCCAATAGCCACGGTCTTGCGCCCGCCGGAGTAGCCGGCGTACTGATGCGGCTCCACCAATCCGGTGGCGATCAATAGATCGGCCTCTACCACTGCCCGGTGAATCCGCACAGGCACACCGGCGGGCGTCGTGCCCAGATCGACCAGCACGTCGGGGTTCTGCGGCTCGTTGTCGATGACGCGGTAGCGGGCGACTACGTCCGCCCCCAGCTTGGCGGTCTTCTCCTCATGCGTCGAAGGCCGATGCATGCCGACGCCGCAGAGAAGGGTGACGTCCTCGTCCCGCACGCCCGCCACTGCCAACTCGCTCAACAGCGGCGGAACCAGCAGCCAGTCAGGGCTGGCGCGGGTCGCGTCGGTGAAAACGATGCACGCGCGATCGCCGGCCTTGGCCAGCTCCCGCAGCAGCGGCGAGTTGATGGGACATGCTAATGCATCTGCAATGGCACACTCTACGTCGGCCAGCGGCTCCACGGGCCTGGATTGAACCACAGTCCCCCGCATGCCCGGCGGCAGGTTGAATTCCAGATACGTTTTGCCATACGGGATACGGTACACAGCTCTTGCCCTCCGGGTTGGGCAAAGATACCACAAGGGGCCGATTTGCACAACCTCGGCCCCTTGCTGGATAGAACCGCACAGATGGAACGCGTACTACAGCGCGTTGTCCAAGATCTGCTCGATCTGTTCCAGCACGTCCGCATCGAGGCGCACGCCCGCTGCCTTCACATTGGACAGAACGTGCTCCGGCTTTGTCGCGCCCGTGATAACGGTGCTGATCTCTGGGCGGCGCAGAATCCACGCCAACGCCAGATGCGATACCTGCAAACCCAGCTCGCTCGCCAGCTCGGTCAGTTTGCGCACCTTGGCCACGTTTTCCTCGTTCAACTCGTTATCCAGCCAGTCGCTGCGCGCCGCGCGGCTGTCCTCCGGGATCCCATCGTTGTACTTGCCGGTGAGCAGCCCCTGCGCCAGCGGGCTGAAGACAGTGACCCCAATGCCGTACTTGGCGCAGGTCGGCAGTACCTCCCGCTCGATGTGTCGATCCAGCATGTTGTAGCGCGGCTGCTCCACCTGGGGCAGGTAGCAGTTGAGGGCGCGCGCCGTCCCCACCGCATCCTCGATCTGCGCCGCGCTCCACACGCTGGTGCCCCAGTAGAGCACCTTGCCCTGGTGAACCAAGTCGTCCATTGCCCGCACCACCTCGTCGGTCGGGGTGATGGGATCGTAGCGATGACAGAAGTACATATCGACGTAGTCGGTGCCCAAACGGCGTAGCGAGCCTTCGATCGATTCCATGATGTGCTTGCGGCTGAGGCCACGGTCGTTGACGTCGTCGCTCATCGGCCAAAAGACCTTGCTGGAGAGCGCCAGGCGCTGACGGCGCAACCCCAACTCGCGGATGATCTTGCCTACTACCCGCTCCGCCTCGCCTCCCGCGTAGATATCGGCGTTGTCGAGAAAGTTGATGCCGTTGTCCACAGCCGCCTTGACACACGCCCGAGCGTCTTGCTCACCGACGCTGCCTCCAAACGTGAGCCACGCACCCAATGCAATCTCGCTGACCTTGATCCCTGCTTTGCCCAACTGTCGGTATTCCACATCGCACCTCCTGAGCTACCCTCTCGCCTTTCGCAGCATTCCCCCCACCCACCCTTTCGCCGGATGATCCACCCGCTCCAGCTCGGCGATCACAGCCTCGCGATCGTAGGCCACGCGATGGACGGTAACATGACACTCACCATCCCCGAAATCGAGCAGGGCGTAGGCCGGGCATGGATCGCCGTCGAGAGGGATCCCCGCGCTGCCTCCGTTGACGATGCGGCAGCGCACACCGCCGACCTCGATCGTTCGATCTACAGGGCAGTGAGTGTGGCCATAGAGCACCAACCGTGCATCCAGCCCGGCAAAATACTCGCGCACCTCTGCAGCCGAGGCTTCAGGGCGCAGAAATGTCTCGTCGTCCACTGCGTTGGCGTGGACGGCGACGACGCGGCCATAACCAGGCACGTCCAGCTCCAACCGGGTCGGCAGGTCGCGCAGAAACCGATAGTCGGCATAGGAGAGCCGCTCGACCGTCCAGCGAAAGTTGGCATCTCGCTCGAGCAGCCTGGCGGACATCTTGGCCCAATCGTCGGGCGACTGAGCTAGAGGGGTTTGCGGACGACGCCCGGTTACCAGATAGCGATCGGTGTTGCCCTGCAGGAACGAGACTTCCGGCAGCTCCTGCAATCGCGCCAGTGTCTCTGCCGGCCAGGGACAGAAAGCCGCCAGATCGCCCAGGACCAGATAGGCGTCGGGGTCACCCTGAGCCTCTATGTCGGCCAAGACGGCCTCCAAGGCCATTAGATTCCCGTGAACGTCGGAAAGAACGGCGAACCGACTCATTCGTTCCCCCCTTTCTACACACTGACCAGCTCGTACACCTTATGGCCCAGCCCTATCTGCGCCGCCGCGTCTACCTGCAACTGTCCGTCCACACCCAGCACCTCCGGCAAGATACGCTGTCCCGCCTGAATGCCTCGTTCCTCCGCCAATGAACCCGGCAGCGGCACACTGCTGTTGATCAAGTCCAGCGTCGCTTGTTCCACTGCTACAACGTCGGTGGAAGCCAAGATGCCTTGATCCTGCACGACGGGCACGTCAGCCACCGGCATGCAGTCGCACTCCGGCTGCACCTCCAAGGCAAAGTCGAAGTACAACACCTTGCCCGGCTCGAAGGTGTTCAGCACAGCCTGCGCCGCCTCGGCCAACCCCGTCTGGAAGTCGGCCATGCTCCGCTTATCCAGTCGGATGGCGCCCTCGGGACAGACGCGCTCGCAGCGGCCGCAGCGCCAGCACTTGTCGTCGTCCACGACAAGCTCCCCATCGACCTCCGAAATCGCCCCAAGAGGGCATACGTGCATGCACTGCAGGCACAGTGTGCACAGCTCAGGATCGCGCGTGACTCTGGACGCATCGGTTGCAGCGTGCAAGTGGCCGCGCGCCTTCTGCCACTCGCCGCTGCGGTGACTACCGGCCGCGCCACCCATCGCCAGGTTCTTGATCGCACCGCCGTAGCCAGCCTGGATGTGCCCCTTGCAGTGACTGACGACGACCATGGCCGGCGCGTCATAAATGGCCGTGGCGAGAGGCATGTGACCCAACACAGGCCCGGCCTCCACCTCAATGCTGTCGCACCCAAAGATGCCGTCGGCCAGAATCACGGGGCAGCCCACAGACTGCGGATTGATACCATTCTGATTGGCAACTTCCAAATAGTCCCAGCCCTTGATGCGCACCGTATCGCAGACGAAGGGTTTGCCGCCGACCGCCTTGACCGCGTCGGCCAGGATGCGCAGGAAACGCGGACGCACGATGCGGTGCGCGCCCCACGAGCCGAAATGCGTCTTGACGGCCACGTACTCTCCCTCGCCGATGGCGCTGCCGAAATCCACCTTCTCGATCAATCGTTCCAGGCCAGCCGCCTGGCTGGCGCTATAGTCCCAGCGCGTCGCTCGCGCAGGTGCAAAGTAGACCTTGCTGCTCATATTTCCTCCTACCTGAGGCGGCCTCGTCAATCGCCTCGGCGCGATAGCTGCCCAAACTCCCGACGAACACTCGGCCAATTCAGCAACCCCCAAACGACGATCAGCAAGACCAACGTGAGCGCCAAATCCCGGGGCCAAACCTGGCGCGGATACTCGTTGGCATCGAACAACAAATGGTTGGCCCACACATGGGCCTCGTAGAGAGTCACTGCGATCAGCGTAGCCCACCGTCCCCACGGCCAGAAGTACACCAAGCCCAGCGCACAGACAAGGAAGGCCACCCCCCAAACGCCCCCCATCACGGCCAGGTACGTCCACGGGACCGCCATCGGCAGATCGGGCAGGTGACCGACATAGTACACAGCCATCGCCAGACGGCCCACGTTCGCCAACCCTAGCGCCGATATCAGAACACTCAGCCCAATCACCCACTTCTGGGCGCGGGTGAGGCGTCGCTTGGTTTTACCTTCGTTCACGTTCACTCATCCCCCTCGAACTGATGGCGGACTCTTGCCCCTCGACCAGCGCCGTCTCACCTCCCAAGGTGGAGCACCACTTCCACCATCCCCTCGCCGCCCACGCTCGCCGAGGCTCCATCGATGAGAGGGAGCGTCACGATGGCGGTATTGTCGCCCGCCACCGGGTAGACCCCGTGGAAATCGGGAGCGGTGACCTCGACGACCTGGTTCCAGTTCATGTCCAGATCGAGGACCAACTGCGTGCTGCCGGGCGTGTCCTCGCAGCTTCCGTCGAGGGCGACGTCCGCCTCGAAAGTCACGTCGTAGTTGATCTCGTCCTCGACCAGAACGTCGTGGTACGATATGTGGCCTCCTCCCTCGACACCATAGGGCGGCCCGCCGGACGTGACCACAAAGGGCACGCTGCCCACCGCGTGCGTCTCCAGCCCCACAACGGCGGCCGGGCCGACGAGCACCTTCACCTCGAGGGAGGCGCTCAAGCTCTCACACGGCGAAGTCTCGGCAGTCGGCTCGACGGTCGGTCCGACGATCGATTCGACGGTCGGCGTAGCCGTTCCTCCGCCCGGACCGGGCCCGCCTGGACTATCTGTCGCCCCAGGTGGATACAACGTTGCCGTGAGAGTAGGCGTAGGCGTGAGCGTAGACGTGGCCTCACCTCCCCCCGGCCCACACATCACCATTGAGACAACCAGACCCACAATCGCCAGCAAGGGCCACACACGATTACCTCTGCGCACCATTTTCATTCCTCCTGACCCGGATAGCCGGAACTAGATCTTGCCACGAACCATTGGAGCTTGTTTTCGCAGTTTATGGGAAATCGTAATGTTTCCTGATCGGCGCAGTGATCTTCCACGTACACGACATCCCCTTGGGGAACGTCACCAGGTCGCCCGGCCGAATCTCGACCGGCTCGCCGCCATCGGGCGTGACGACCACCCGCCCCTCCAGCACGTAGCAGACCTCCGTGGCATCGTAAGACCAGGGAAACTCGGACACCTCCTTGGTCCAGATGGGCCAATCGCCGACGCCCAATTCGTTCAGCCTATCCTCACTAGGTTCTCTCTCAATCTTGACCTCACTCATTCCATTCCTCCTCATTGCCCATTGTCAATTGGCTCATTGGTCATTTCATGATGTAATACGTCCCTTTCTTCGCCCCGATCTTGAGCAGAATGCCCCGATCGGTCAGATCGACCAAGTCGAGGCGCAGCGTCTCAGCGGTGACGTCCGGGCAAAGCTCCCGATACTCGCGGTTGGTGATGCGGCCATGCTGCTGCACGTAGGTCAGCGCGCGGGCCTGCCGCTCGTTCATCGTGGGCGCCCAGGCGGGGCTGGGCGCGCGCTCGCGCACGTTTCTGAGGGTGACGGTGAAGGCATAGGGTGCATCCTTGAATGTGGGCGGCGGATGCCCCGCCCGCACCATCTCCTCGATCATCAAGTCCACCCCCAACCCCAGCTCCTCGATGTAGCCCCACTGGTACAGCGCGGCGACGAGGCGCGGGTTGCGCGAGAAATGCTCCTCCACGATGTTGTCCAGCGTGATAAAGCCGGGCAGTCCGCCAGGGCTGACGATCTCCATCCGATCGGCGAACATGCGCACCTCGATACGTCGCCCGGCCAGCCGATAGTCCCGATGCGCCACAGCGTTGACCAGCGCCTCGCGGACGGCGGCGACCGGGTACTCAGTGCGCTCCTCCCGCTCCAGCCCGGTGACGACAGCCCCGATGCGCATCTCCTCTCCCACCACCTCCCACGTGCGCTGGATGATGCGCGCCAGCGGCCCGCCGATCTCCTCGCGGCGGCCATACCCTGGCTGTCCGGACTCGCCCCGTGGCAGCGTGCCGATGAACTTGACGAAGGTAAGCCCGCTCTGGGGAAAGAACGCCTGTGGATTCTGGGCAAAGAGCAGCACCCCTGCAACCGTGGGGCGGCCCTGCTCATCCAGTGCTCCGATCTGCACCAGCAGATCGTCCAGCGGGCGCGTCCACTCGCGGTGGCGGCGCTCCTGCCACTTGGCGACGAACTCCTCAATCACCTCGTCGTCCAGGTCTTCCCGCTGCGCCCCGGGGGCTCGCTCATCCTCAAAGTCGCCGGCCGACTTGGTGGCGGCCAACTGGCGGATCTGGTCGCCGCTGAGGGGGTGGTTCTCCGCGCCGGTGCGGGTGAGCACGCGCCCGTCGGCCAGGCTGTGGAGCTCCGAGCTGCGGTTGACGACGATGGCAAACACCATACCGCCCTCGCCCGCCGCCTGGTGCCAGCGCGCCTCCACCGGTGGGCGGCACTCCTGCGCCGCTTCTCGCAGCGTCACCTCCACCTCGTCCGCGTAGACACCCCCGGCGGCCTTGCCCGACTCGCTCACGCCGATCAGGATCGTGCCGCCATCGGAGTTGGCAAAGGCCACCAGCGTCTCTGCCAACAGGTCGGCACCCGCCTCCGGCATGAAGGCCAACGTCTGTCCCGGGCGACGCTCACGCCAATCGGTCCACATATCCCCTCTCCTTAACCCTCACCACTTACCACAGCCACCGACGTCACCTCGTCGCCCTTCTTCAGTTCCATCACCTTCGCCCCGCGCATCGCCCGGCCCATCCGGGGAATGTCGTCCACGGCGGTGCGCAGCACCATGCCTCCGGTGGAGATCAGGGTGACCTCGTCGCTGGCCCACACGACGCCCGCGGCACTGCGCATCTCCTGCTCGATGTCTAGGGGCTGTACGGTGCCGATTTCCAAACGATTCCTCCGGAAGAAGTGTGGGGAGATATTATACCCTAAAACGGGAAACATGAAACGGGATGCGTCATGCGCACTCAGTCACGTTTTGTGTTTCGCGCCTCACCTCTCGTACCGATACACGTCCACCCACTTGAAGTGCGCCTCGTCGGTCATGTGCATATTGGCGTCCAGCCACGCCTTCACCAACCCCCGCTCGTCCCACATCCACGTCTCTGTGGCGAACAGCCAGACCACATCGTGGTCCGTCGTCATCTTCTGCATCGCCAGCGCGGCGTTCGCCTCGCTCATCATGTAGGAGTTGTCGGGGTAGCGATGGTTGGTGTAGAGCCCATCGGCCCACGGATACGCCTCGTGAGGAAAATAGTAGTCGAAGGTGTACCGGGCGTAGGGAATCTGAAAGACGATCAGCCCTTCGCGTGGCTGATGGCGGCACATCACGAGCGGCAGATACGTCTCGAACACGCAATCCTCACACACGACAGGCGAGGGAGCGGAACGCACCGTCAGCGTCGTCTCGTCAGGCGCGAGGTAATGGGCGGCGAGGTAGGCTGCGGCCCCGCGATAGTCGGCCTTTCCGTCCGTCGTGGCCTGCTGCCACTGATTGAGGCCGTTGAAGCCCAAGACCACACCCAACAAGAGCGGCCCTGCCCAACGCCCTCCATCCCCGAGGCGGTACAGGGCAGCCAGCCCTGCGGCGATCAGCAGGTAGAACGCCAGCGCCGACCAGATCAGGTAGCGGTCGGTGAAGAGCGGCTGCCATTGCGAGACGAACCACACGGCCAAGGGCGGAAGCACCAGCCAGATCACGAGCGCCAGCGTCTTCCTCACCTCCAGTCGTTCCCGGCGCAAGAGCGCCGCCAGAGAACTCAGGACGCCCCAGACGCCAAGCACGCTCATCAGCACCGTGCCCCAGGGCCAGCCCCAGCCAAAGGTGCCGAACTGGCCGATGCTCCAATAGTCGAGCAGGATCTGCACCATCTGCCCCAGCGTGAAGCGGCCAAAGCCGGTCACGCGGGTCCGAAGCAGGAGCAAGTTCCCCGCCTGCCAGCTATCGAGCACCGCTTGCACGGCCCGATCCAGCGGTTGGCGGGACAGGTTCACCACACGATCGTCGAACAGCAGCGGCGCCTGCCAGGCGGCCAGCGGCAGATAGGGCAGCGTCAGGCAGGCCAGACTGATCAACGCCCCGATCCAGCGCTTCCGCGCCTGGGGCCACCAAGCAAAAGCGATCAGCACCTGCATCGGGATCAAGATGGCAGCCAGGATGTGAGCGTAGAAGGCCAGGGTGGTGGCAATGATCTGCACCGCCCACCAATACCACCCGCTCCCTTCAACCGCCCGGCGCAGCGCGTAGATGGCCAGCAGGACGAGGGCCGGCACCAGCGTGTACATCTTGACCTCTTGGCTGTACCAAGTGAGGTAGGGAGAGGCGGTCACCAGCAGCGCAGCGATGAGGCCCGTCGGTCGGTCGAACAGGCGGCGGCCCAGCACGTAGACCAACGGCACGCAGAGGACACCAAAGAGAAGCGAAAAGAAGCGCAGTGCAACCATGCGGGTGCCGGTGAGGCCGATCCAGCCGCGCAGCAGCAGGAAATAGAGCGGCCCGTTCCAGCCGTGGCGCGTGAAATTGGAGAGCACCTCCTCCAACGGTGCGGTGGCAAAGCGCATCGCGTCCACCTCGTCCCGCCAGAGAGACTGCACCTCGAGGGAGACGGCGCGCACGGTGAAAGCAGCCAGCGTCAGGAGAACGACGGCGGCAAGGCAGAAGGTGCGTGGTTTTCCCATCATACGTCTTAGCGATAGCGGCGGAGGATGAAAAAGGCCATAGCAAGAGCCAGGAGACCGCCCAGCACGACCCACAGCAAAGCCGCGCCACGGCCCGACCAGAGGGCAGGTGGAGACGTTTCGGCAGATACGATGGTCGGCGTGAGAAGCGGGGATACCTGTATCGGAGAGTCGGCAGGAGTTTGCGCCACATCCGGCTGCTTGCCAAGCTGCCACACTGCGACGGCAGCGCCACCGAGCACCACAATCAACGCCAGCACAAGCAGGAAACGAAGGAGATTCTGTTTAGTCGTCATAGATCAAAGCCCCACAGTGTCTCTCACACCTCGTGGTTTTCGCATCCTTCGCGGCTCGCCAGCACCAGCCTCCGCCGGTGATAGCGAGCGAACGCCTCACCCATCCCCAGCGCCTTCAGCACCGCTTCGGGGCGAGCAGTGGCCCCCTCGCGCGCCGCCAACTGCATCCCCAGCACCACCCCACCCTCCTCCACTCCTCCCTCGACAGACTCGGGACCCCGCTCCAGCCACAGCCGCTCGATCAACGGGCGCAGGTCGTACTGCTTGCCTTCGCGCCCCGGGCGCGCCTGCTCTTGCAGCAACACCTCAGCTGCCAGCACCTGCTCGATGCGCGCGTCAACTTGCTCGACCGTATCGCCCGACGCGACTTCCACCCGATACTCCGCCGACACGACCTGCGTCGGGAGTGCCGGTTCCTCCAGCACCACCTGGCACACCTCGTTGATTGCCAGGCCGTCCGGCAGCACAGGCACCAACGCCTTGGTGAGCGGCGCTACACTCAGCGGCTTCTCCAGCCAGACGTCCAACAGCTCCGCCTCCGCCGTATGGCCCAGCGGCAGGGCGGCGGCCAGTTGCAGCTTGGGGCGCGGGTTAAAGCCCTGCGAATAGGCCAGCGGAACCTCTGCCCGGCGCAGCGCCCGCTCCCAGACCCGCATCAGATCGAGGTGCGAGGTATAGGCCAGCGACCCGCCTTTCGAAAACACGATCCGCAACCTCATCCGATTTCACGTCAAAGGTCGATTACGAACTTGCCGTTCTTGTACAGCAGCTCGCCATCCGCCCAGATTTCCCCGGCCTCGCCCATGTCGCAGATCATGTCCCAGTGAATGGCCGACTCGTTCTTGCTGCCCGTCTCGGGATAGCCCGCGCCCAGCGCCATGTGGATGCTGCCGTTGATCTTTTCATCGAACAGGATCTGGCGCGTGAAGCGCGTGATACCTTCGTTGGTGCCGATGGCAAACTCGCCCACGTACCGCGCCCCCTCATCGGTGTCGAGTGTCTGCAGCAGGAAACCCTCGTTCTTCTCGGCCGCCGCCTTCACCACCTTCCCCTTCTCAAACCACAGCCGCACCCCCGTTACTTCCCGGCCCTGGTAAATGGCCGGGTAGGAGAAATAGACCTGCCCCTCGACGCTATCCTCCACCGGTCCGGTAAAGATCTCGCCATCCGGTATATTGTGCTTGCCGGCGCTGTTCTCAAAGGTGCGACCGCCGATGCGCAGGTGCAGGTCAGTCTCCCGGCCGATGACGTGCACCTGGTCTTTGGTCACGAGCCAATCCACGATCTTTTTCTGCCAGGTCTCAAAACACTGCCAGTAGCCCACGGGATCGTCCATATCCGGCATGCACGCCCCATAGACAAAGTCCTCGTACTCGGCCAGTCCCATATCCGCGTCTTGAGCGTAGGCGTTGGTCGGGAAGGGCGCCACCACCCAGCGCAACTCCTTGGAGGCAGAGCGCCGCATAAAGATCCTCATCAACTCGGCGTACGCCTGATCGCGCAGGACCATCTTTGCCGGGTCCACGCTGCTCAACTCCTTCGTGTTGGCCTCGGCGATGACCCTGATGCGGACGTCGTACGTTTCATACATCATCCTGAGCGGCTCTGGGACGTGCTGCAACTGCTCGTCCGACGCATAGCGGAAGAACACCTCCGAAAGGCCGGGCAAGCTCACCAAGATCAGTGGATGCCCACCTGCATGCAAAACCTTGGCGTAGAGTTCCTTGTACAGTGGCTCACCTGCAGACTCTCCCTGGATCAGCACCTTGTCACCTGGCTTTACCTCGACGGAGTAGTTGACGAGCACATCGGCCAACTTCTCTACTCGTTGATCTGCCATCGTTCACCCCCTAGTCAGTTTTGGCGGCCAGAGATCGACGGGCAGCGCCACGTCTCTGACCAATTGCTTCCATAAGCCGAAAGAATGCCGCAGCCATAACACTGCTCGCGGCAGTCGGCCAGCGTCTCTCCACGCTGGCTGCGCTGATACTCCCGCCACAGGAACGGTTTGCTCACCCCCGCGCTGACAACCTCCCAAGGGAAGACCTCCTCAGGTGAGCGCTGGCGGCGGGCATAGAAATCGGGATCGATCCCGTGCTCCGCGAACGCCCGCTCCCAGGCACCAGAGTCACGCTGGTCGCCCCAGGCATCGAAGCGCGCGCCCAGCCGCCAGGCCGTCTCGATGACCGCCCCCAGCCGCCGGTCGCCCCGGGCCAGCACGGCCTCCAATACCGTCTCCTCCGGATCGCTGTGGCTCAGCTTGAGCCCGCGCCCGCGCAACGCCCGTCGCAGGAGCGCCTGCTTCTCGCGCACGACGTCGTCCGCCTCCAGAGCGGCCCATTGGAACGGCGTATGCGGCTTCGGCACGAAGGTGTTGACGCTGACGTTGACCTGCGCCTTGCGCCCGTGTACATCGCGCCCCACCTGCAACACCGCCCGCGCAAGCCCGGCGATGGCTTGCACATCCTCCATCTGCTCCCCCGGCAGCCCGATCAGAAAGTACAGCTTGACCGTGCGCCAGCCACGCTCGAACACCTCCCGCGCCACGTCGAGCATCTGGCCGGCAGCGATGGGCTTGTTGATCACCGCGCACAACCGCTCGGTGGCCGCCTCCGGCGCAAAGGTAAAGCCCGTGTGCCGCCCATGCGCGATCGCCTCCGCCAGCTCCACCGAAAAGCTATCGGCCCGCAGCGCCGGCAGCGAGATGGACAGGTGCCGATCCCTGAACCGCTCGACGACGGCCTGCACCAGCCGCTCAATGTCCGAGTGGTCGGATGAGGAGAGCGATAGCAGCCCGACCTCCTCGAAGCCGGTCTGCGGCACGATAGCCTCAATGGCCGCCAGCACCTCCTCCACGGGCCGCTCCCGCACCGGTCGCGCCACCATCCCGGCTTGGCAAAAGCGGCACCCGCGCGTGCAACCGCGCTGGATCTCCACCGCTGCCCGATTGTGGGTCACGTCCACGTTGGGCACAAGCAAGCGCGTGGGTGGCGGCGGTAGCGGCGAGGCGATCCGCTTGAAGACCGGCAGCGCAGCACCCGGCACGTTGGGTTCAATTGCCGAGATCGTTCCATCGGCGTGATAGCTCACGTCGTAGAAGCGCGGCACGTAGACGCCGGGGATGCACGCCAGCGCCCACAATTGGGCCTCCCGCGACTCGCCGCGCACTTCTTGACAAGCCCGCACGAGTTCGACGGCCACGTCTTCCCCGTCGCCGATGGCGAAGACATCCACGAAATCGGCCATCGGCTCCGGGTTGAAGGCCGCGTGCCCTCCGGCGACGATCAGCGGGTGCCGTTCGTCCCGCTCGCGCGCCTGCACCGGCAGCCCTGCCAGGTCGAGCATCTCCAACACGTTGGTGTACAGTTGCTCGGACGGCAGGCTGAACCCAATGATGTCAAAGTCCGCCAGGGGCCGCTCGCTTTCCAGGCTGTAGAGCGGGATCGATGCCTCCCGCATCGCCGCCAGCATATCGACCCACGGCAAGTAGGCCCGCTCGGCCAGCACGCCTCGGCCAGGCTCGGCGGGCAGCGCGTTCAGAATGTCATACAGGATCGCCAGTCCCAGATTGGACATCCCCAGGTCGTAGAGATCGGGGAAGGCCAGGCATACGCGCGTGGACGTGGCGCCCCAGTCCTTGACGATAGCGTTGTACTCGCCGCCGACGTACCGGCCCGGCTTGCGTACACCAGGCAAGATATGTTCGAGTCGATCATGATCGATCTGCATATTGACGCTTCTGCCCATGGCGACGAAGGATGAAAGACCAACACCGAACCTATCGTCATTGGTCATTCGTCGTTCGTCATTGCTCCTTTGTCACCTGCGCTCCAATCACCCCGCGACCACCTTGACCATCACCTTGCGGCTGCGCGGCCCGTCGAACTCGGCCAGGTAGATCCCCTGCCAGGTACCCAACACCAGCTTGCCGCCGGAGACGAACACGAACAGTGACGCGCCCACGAGCGAGGACTTGAGGTGCGCCGGCGAGTTCCCCTCGCCGTGCTGGTACTCGGGCCGCCGCGGGGCGATGGCGTCGAGCCCGATGCCGATATCGTGCCGCACATCCGGATCCCAGTTCTCGTTCAACGTCAGTCCAGCAGTGGTGTGCGGGCAGAACAGGAAGCATACTCCTTCCTGCACCCCACTGCGCACGACGAGCGCCTGCACCTCGGCGGTGATATCCTCGAACGCCTGCCTGCCGCGCGTCGAGACTTTGATCTGCTCCATCATGCTCACATTCCGCGTAAGTTTCAAGGCTCACAGTATAACACCGTGCGCGCGGTTTGACAAAACAAGGGAAGCTGGTAGAATTTAGCGGTGCTTGGCCCCATCGTCTAGTGGCCTAGGACGCTGGCCTCTCAAGCCGGAAACAGGGATTCAAATTCCCTTGGGGCCATTTGCCAAGACACCCTACCCTTGGAGGAAGGGTGTTTCTTGTTGTGAACTGGCTGTGAGTCAGCAGTTCATTCGGCCAAAATGCAACGACACCGTTTTGACACAATCCTCATTCAATGGTATAATCGCTGCCGTTAAGTCAATCGGTTTGGCATTTTCACCGCTCCGGTTCACCTAATCGGAGCGGTCTTTTTTGTGATAGTCCAGACCACAACAAACCCACAGGCTAGACACCTGTGCGAACAATATCGTAAGGAGTTTCATGCGTTTCACAGAGTTAGATTTAAGCGAGCCTCTGCAAGAGGCAATCAGTAGTCTGGGATATGCGGACACAACCCCCATCCAGACCCAAGCCATCCCGCCGAGTTTACAGGGACACGACATCGTCGGTTGCGCCCAGACGGGCACCGGCAAGACGTTGGCTTTTCTTCTGCCGGCGTTGGAAAGCTTGTTGCGGGACCCAATCAATACCAAGAACCCCCGAGTTGCGATCCTGGAGCCGACCCGTGAGTTGGTCATCCAGGTTGCCGGGGAGGCCCAGAAGTTGGCCGCCCACACATCCTTGCACATCCTACCCGTATACGGCGGAGCCGGGATGAGGAAACAGACTGACAGGCTGCGCCAGGAAGTGGACATCATCGTCGCCACGCCGGGCCGCCTGATGGATCACATGCGCCGCAAGAACATCAGCCTGAGGGACGTGGAGATCCTCGTGCTGGACGAGGCCGACCGGATGCTGGACATGGGCTTTCTGCCCGACATCAAAAAGATCGTCGGACACATGCCCCGCCAGCGTCAGACGATGCTTTTCTCGGCCACGATACCGCCGACAGTTTCGGCTCTCGCCCGCCAGTTTCAGCGCGACCCAGTGAATATCGAGATAGATCTGGCCCGCCCTCCTGAGGCGATCCAGCAGGCGCTCTACCCGGTACCCAAACACCTCAAGATTCAACTTCTTTTGGCCATACTCAAACAGATGAAGGTCAGCAGCATGCTGGTCTTCACCAGGACCAAGCAAGACGCCGACTTTGTAACCCGGCAACTGCGCCAAGCCAGGGTTGCTGTGGCTTGCATTCACGGGGATTTCAAACAGCGCGAGCGGATATCTGCGTTGGAAGGGTTCCGGTCAGGCAAGCACAGAGTTTTGGTCGCCACCAACATCGCCGCGCGGGGATTGGATGTAGAAGGGATTTCACACGTGCTCAACTATGACGTGCCAGAACACCCGGAGGATTACGTGCACCGCATCGGGCGCACCGCCCGCGCCGAGGCCGATGGCGACGCCATCACGCTCGTCACCCCCGACGACGAACCGTCGGTCTATCGAATCGAGTATCTGTTGGGTCACAAGATCGAGCGCAAGACCTTGACCGGGTTCGACTATGACGTGCCAACACCCTCGTGGGCCAAGCCATCGGCCAAGGCCCTGCTACGACAGGCCGCCCAATCGCAAAGCCTGGCCGACCGCTGGCGATCTATGAGTTAGAAACATCGAGAGCCTCGGCTGCAACAGACTGACGCCCACCTGCGATAGGTGGGCGTTTTGCATTCAACCCCTGGCATGAGGGTGACAACCGTCAGTCTTCCTCGTCCTCGCCATCGCCTTCTTGATCCCTCACCCAGGCAAACTTGCGCTGGAGCAACCTGGGATAGTAGCACCTCAGGGCGTCGTAATCGACTTCCAGCCCCCAACGGTATACAACCCGCGGGTCGATGTAGGACTTGAGGCTCGTGCCAAAATTCCAGGTGCGCTTCTTTGCGGTAACGGTATCCTTGATCTTTGCTTTGTCCAGGGCAGCTTTGGCTCGATCTAGTCTGTCCTTCGTCGTCTGCACTTTCTTCTTGGCCCGCTCGATCTTCTTATCGTACCGGGCCTTGAGCCGCTCGCGCTGCGCTTTTGTCTTGGCCGACTTTTTCTGCTCGCGCGCCTCGCGCCGCAACGCCTTCAACACCTCTTCGGCCTCCTGAAACTGCGCGCGACGAAGCGCTGCCCGTTCCTTCAACCGCTCCTCACGCTCCTTGGCCTTCTGCCGGCGCTCGCGCCAGTTAGCCGGCGACTGCTTGGAGTGATTGCACAGCACCGCCGCCTCGAAATTGGCCAGAGCGACGGCCCCCCACTTTTCGTACTCCGGGTCGCTCGCTCCGACCCCGGATCCGGCCAGGCTCTCGCGGACGACCTGCGTGGCGTGATGCGTGCGAAAGACCTTGGCCGTCAGACCGGGAAGGATCTCGAAAAGATAAGCGTTGACGTCGCTGCTGCCGATCCTGGGAAAGATCTGCGGCCTATCGCGCGTGGGGTGACGCTTGCCGTCGCCGGACGAATTCGAAGGACGGGCCTGTTCGATCAACTCCTCCAGGTTCCGCCACACGAGAGGTGGCAGCGAGATCGTCTTGTGCCACAGGATCGAATCCTTGCCCAGGAATCTGAACTCGGCGGTGAAGTCGGGGTGCAACGTGACGTGCTCGGGACGCAGCGTCGTCGCGCCCACAGTATCCGCCTCCTCGGGGTCCTTTTCGTCTCCCACGCGCAGGCACAGCACGTCGATCAGATAACACGCCGTCGCCACCATCCGCCGCCTGGTATTCTCATCCTCGAGATCTGCCTCGATGCGCGCGCGGACCTGCACCAGATTCTCGCTCAGATTCACTGCCTGGTCGAACTTGGCCTCTTCCCGCTCCTGCTTCACCGGCGCGCTATCGTGAAGCCAGACGTACTTGAGCTTGCCGGAGAGCTTGTCTTGCCAGCGCGCCACCCACAGCGACTCGGGCTGCCACACGATCTCCGCCCAGTCGCCAGGAGGAGGAGGCGCGTCAGGGCTAAGGTTCAGCGTAATGTTGCTCTCGCGAGGCCCCTCCTTCCACTTGCCGCGCAGCGGATGCTTGCCCCGCCCCATGAAAATACTGCTGGGCTCGGCGACATAGTTGGCCAGCTCAACCCGCTCGCCGTCCACGATCGCGTGGCCATACTGCTCCTTGAGCTGCTCGCGCGCTGCCTTTCGTTCCGCGGCCAGCGCCTTCCGCTCCTCCGTGGTCAATTGCTCCTTGGCACGGCGCTCGGCCTGCACGATGGCTATCGCGTGGCCAAAATCCACCTCATCAACCGTCAGGGGCGGATCGACGTTCAGCGCAGCGCTAAAGTCCTCCATGAAATTGCGGACGAATACCGCATCCTCGACGTAGGGTGTGCCTTGCTTCCTGGCCCAGGCCATCGCCATCTCTGTTTGCCTAGGATTCAACGTCGCACGCTCGCCACGCACGACGAGTTCGAGGTGAGACGGCAATGAGACCTGAGGCACGATGATGCCGTTATGAACAAGCTGTTCGAACATACTGATCTGCACCTACCAGACAAAAGGTCGGGCAGGAGGATAACGCAAATCCTCAGTCTTGTCAACCATGCCGTCACCTACGGGATCCGGCAAGCTATGCAGGTAATTGGCAAGCGATAGCCTCCATCACCCGCCACACGACCGCGCGATCCCGTTCGTGCTTGCTCGACGGAATGCAAGGGTTGAACGACGGCCCAAAGGAAACACGCAGCCGCCCCTCCGCCTCGGCCACCCCCGCCGGCAACACGGGCAACCCCGCTTCCACCAACATCGCGATGAATCTCCCTGCGCCCTCGGGTGGGTCGCCCAATTGACCCGGTGTATCCCTACCCTCAGGCGCCAATCCTACCATACCCCCAGCCTTTGCCATTCGACGGGCCAGCCGCAAAGTCGCGAGCACCACCTGCGCGCGCTCTTCGACCTCGTCGGGAACCGGAGGCATCGGCGGCATGGGGATGAAGCCGTACACCTGCGCGACGCGCCGGAAGGCCCACCTTGTGAGCGGGGTCAGCCACCGCCGTCGCCAAGGGCTTTCAGGAAACGTCCACGCCGCCGTCATCAGCCAATGGATTTCTGGATCGGCATCAGGCGCGCGTTGGGCGGCCACTGCCGCCGAGATCGCCAACGCCAGCCACCATGCATCGAATCCCGGGCGGCTGTAGTGGTTGCACGTCAGCAACACCGGCCCACACACTGGGACGTTCTCCGCGCCGCGCACCTCCGGCGGCGGGCGCAGCCCGGCCACGGCAGCCCGCGCATCTCGCGCAAAGGAGCGCGGCCGCAACGCCAACGTGGCCGCCAGGCCGCCAGCGACGACCTGCCAGGGAAGCCGATACGAGGCTGTTTCTCCTTGCGATGGAGATGATGGTATAATGTCGTTCACCCTGGCTTGCCTCTGGAGGAACGATGAGAAAACGAGACCACGTGACGATGAACGCCTACTTCTTCGGCATGTCCCTCATGTGGAATGCCATCCACCCGATCATCCTCCCAGCGCTCTTATTGGACTTTGTGCAAGAGTCGCTCAAGAACACTTATCTGGGTGGAATGACCTTTGCCGGTCTTGTTCTAGCCATGATCGTCCAGCCTCTGGCAGGCGGGCTGAGTGATACTACGCAGTTGCGCTGGGGCCGACGCCGCCCCTGGATCTTTGTGGGCAATCTGCTCTGCATGGTCTGTCTGGCCGGGATGGCACTGGCTGGGAGCTTTCTAGGCCTACTGATCGCCTATGTATGCCTGCAAATCGTTTCCAACTGCGCTCACGGCCCCGCCCAGGGCCTCATTCCCGACTTGGTGCCCAAGAAACAACGCGGGCTCGCCTCCGGCATCAAGAACCTGGCCGACATGCTCGGCCTCGTCGTCGCGTCACTGATGGCAGGACGGTTGATGAGCAACGGGAATCCAGTGCTGGCCTTTGTGGTCATCGGCATGGTGCTGGCGACAAGCACCATGATCACGTTGCTGACTGCCGAGAAGAACATCGCCGGAGAACCTTCCGCCAAACAAGATGGCTCGACCGAGGTTCCCGGGAAATGCTCGCTGCGAGAACTCGTCGTGGACTTTCAGAGTCACCCAGGCTATGCGCGGCTGATCGTCTCCCGTCTCCTTATCCTGCTGGGCATCTACGCAGCGCAAGGATTCGTCCAATACTATCTTCAGGACGTGATGAAGGTACCCGATCCTCCCAGGGCCACCAGCGATTTGATGGCAACCATCGGACTGCCGCTCACACTAGCGGTGTTCCCGGCCGGCTTTCTCTCCGACCGACTGGGGCGCCGCCGGATGAATCTGCTGGCAGGTGCTATAATCGTGCTCGGCATCTTCCTGCTGACATTTGCCGCTAACATGCCCCAGGTCTTGACCTTCGGCGCAGTGATCGGCATAGGGACCGGCATGTTCCTGAGCGCAAACTGGGCATTGGCCACCGATCTCATCCCCCAGGAGGAAGCTGGCAAATACCTGGGATTCACCAACCTCGCCACGGCCGGAGCGAGCGCAGCGTCACGCCTTGGCGGGCCGCTGATCGACGGAATCAACGCTCTGCGTCCGGGAGCGTACCTGGGGTATCCAGCGTTATTCCTGCTGGCTAGTGTGAGCGCCCTGGCGGGAACCCTGCTGCTGCTCCGCATCCGCGAGCCATTGCGACAGTGACCCAGCGACTATGTCAAGAAAAAGCACCCCACCGCCGGTAGGGTGCTCTAGCAACTGGGCGTGCGCTCACGAATCGCCCTCAAGCGGCAGGTGGATGGTGAAAGTACTCCCTGTCCCCACCTCGCTTTCCATGGTCACCCTGCCGCCGTGCGCCTCTAAGATCTCTTTGACCAGCGCCAATCCCAGCCCGGTGCCGGCGTATTGTCGGTCGAGACCTCCATCCACCTGATAGAAACGCTCAAAGATACGCTCGTGTTCCTCCGGTGGGACGCCGATGCCCTGATCGGCGACCGAGATGCACATGGTCCCCTCCTCGGCATCCACCCACGCACTAACAGACACCTCGGTCCCCGCTGAAGAGAACTTGCACGCGTTACCCAGCAACTGATGCAAAGCCTGCGACAGCCGCGTGAAATCACCAGGGAAGGAAGGGAGATCCGGTGGAACGCTGTGACGCAACTTGATGCCGGCGGCGGCGGCGCGCTGTGCCGTCATCTGGCAGCCCGTCTTGGTCAGCTCGGCGGGCGAGACTTGGCCGACGTTCAGAGACTCGCTGCTCACGTCCTGCAGCGTCGTGATAGCCTCCACCAGATCCACCAGCGTCTCCACCCGCTTCGCCGTGACCTCCAGGGCTGCCTTCTGCTCCTCAGCCTCCAATTCGCCCCGCGCCAGCATCTCGACGTAGCCACGCACCAGCGCCAGGGGTGTGCGCAGTTCGTGGGCCACATTCTGAATGAACTGCCCGCGGAGCCGATCAAGTTGACGCAACTCCTCGTTGGCGAGCTCGAGTTGAATGTTCGTCCTCCTCAGGTCAGCGGCATAGTGGCCCCGCGCCACAGCCACACCGATCTGGTTACCTATGTTGGCCAAGAGATCGACTTGGTGAGCATCGAACTCGTGCGCGGATCGCATGAGAACACCCAAGGTTCCCACAATAGGGCTCCTGTCATCCACAGCCTCACCGGTACGCAGGGGCACGCACAGATACGAGCGAAACCCTTCCCCTCTCAACGCTGCCATCCAGACATCGTCGGCTGAATTGCTCCCTGCGTGGGGGCGGCCACTCTGGGCAACCTGACCGACGACGCCCTGTCCCAGCGGGATAGGTGTAGCCGAGGAAAGATAAGATCCGGGAAACCCCCGCGCAGCAGCCACGACCAACTGCCAAGTCTGGGAGTTCAACAACCTCACCTCACCGCCATCGGCTTCGACCGCCTCCACGGCTGCGTTAACAGCACGATTGAGCATCGTGTCGAGATCCAGCGGATCGCCAATGGCATACGAGACCCGGTTGAGCGCGGCTAACTCCCGGTTCTGCATCCGCAGATCCTGGGTTTGGTGGACAACCTCGGCTTCCAGCGACCGGTTGAGTTGCTCCAGTTCCGCCTGGTAAAGGTCGCGCTCAGCGACCAAGCGCGCCCTCTCCAACACGCGCTCGACGGTGACCCGGATCTCCTCGATGTCCTGAACAGGCTTTGTCACATAGTCCCACGCTCCCAGTCTCATCGCCCCGATGGCATCGTTCAGCATGCCCGTTCCAGAAACGACGATGATGGGCAACTGGGGTTGCTCTTTCTTGAGCATAGCGATGACCTCCAACCCATCCACGCGAGGCATCCGCAGATCCACCAAGACGGTGTCAAACTGCTCGGCTCTGGCCCAATCCAGCCCCTCCGCCCCATCAGCCGCTACGACCGCCTCGTATCCACTATCCTCCAGGAAATCGGCCATCGCACGGCGAATGAGCGGCTCGTCATCAATGATCAGGACTCTCCGTCTTTCACTCATCGGACGTTCCTCCCTGCCCACAGGCTTGCTCCCAATCAATCTCCATCCTCTCCGGGTCTTCGCGACTTCTCTTCAAGTCAAGCGGCAACTCGATGGAGACGACCGTCGATATGGCATAAGCAGCAACGTCCAACCAGAACAGGACCACAGATCAGCTCTCCTGTCTGAATACGCGCGCACCTGAGCCGCCCTTGCGTATCCTGACCAAGCAAGATGGCAAAGAAGCCACACGAAAGATCGAGAAGAAACGCACAGAGAAGATTGCAGGTCGAGAGGAAAGACGGACACTAACACCCATGAGAACCAAGTCCAGATCTGTCTGGCCCCTGACTACCTGTTCCATCAGATCCTGCTCCCCTGGGAACACTCAACAACTCTTCACCTACAGTAATTATACTCCTCTGGGGTAAGTGGTCAACCCCCTTGCCTTCCCCGAAAAATCGAGTAGAATACATCCACAACCAAACACTTCTCCGACCCATTCTCGCCTAAAGGCGCTTGGAGAGCCGCCTATGGGAGATGGGCGATAGGGTGTGACGGGAAACCGTCACACCTCCCGTGCTTGGAAAGGAGAGGATGAGCAGGCAGCCTCAACACACCGGCGCCCCCTACTTCCAGGTGGACGCCGGTTTTTATTTGGGCTACACCAGGGTTCACGCCAACCCATCCACCGTGGATCTCCCTGCGCTTGCTTCCACTCACCTCCTGACAAGCAGAAAGGAGGTGGTGGAACCCAGCCTAGCCAACCAACAAACCATCTAACAAACCATCCAACTACATTTCAAAAGGAGAGATTCACGTGAAGAAAAACCTGTTTCTGACATCCATCACACTGATACTATTGACCGCAATGACCGCCTGCTGCCCAGCGCAGCCTGTGGAGCCCACAAACGAAGCAGGCCAAGCCCTCGAGGGCAAGCTTATCATCTTCAATGCCGGCAGCCTGACTGTGCCGCTGGACGAGCTGACCAAGGCGTTCCAGGCCAAGCACCCCGGCGTCACCTTCGAAACCGAGGCCGGAGGCAGCAATGCCACCGCCCGCAAGATCAGCGAGTTAGGCCGGGAAGCCGACCTGATGATGTCCGCCGACTATACCGTCATCGACAACCTGCTCATCCCCGACTTTGCCAACTGGAACATACAGTTTGCCCGCAACACGATGGTTATCGCCTACACCGATCAATCCGAGCATGCCGACGAGATCAACGCCGACAACTGGTATGAGATCCTCGCCCGCGAGGGCGTGATCTACGGCCACTCCGACCCCGACGCCGACCCCTGCGGCTACCGCACGCTGCTGGTGTGGCAACTGGCCGAGGCCCACTACGGCGTGGACGGGCTATACGACACGCTGCAAGACCACTGCCCGCCGGAGAGCGTGCGCCCCAAATCGGTGGAGCTGATCGCGCTGCTGGAATCGGGCGACATGGACTATGCCTGGGAGTACCGGTCGGTGGCCGTGCAGCACGGCCTTGAGTTCGTCGAACTGCCGGACGAGATCAACCTCAGCATGGTCGAGCACGCCGACTTTTATGGCCAGGCATCGGTGGAGATCGCAGGCAGTGAGCCGGGGGCGACGGTGACGATGACGGGCGCGCCCATCGTCTACGGCGTCACGATCCCCAAGAACGCACCCAGCCCCGACCTGGCGCTCGAGTTCGTCAAGTTCCTCATCAGCCCCGACGGCCAGGCGATCATGGAGGCCCAGGGCCAGCCCCCCATCGTACCGGCAACCACCGGCGACATGGACGCTATGCCAGCCGAGTTGAAGGGACTGGTCACAGAGGCCAAAGCCCCAGAGCCCGCTGCCAAAGCTGCCCTGAGCGTCACGGGCGCAGTAGAAAACGAGCTGGCGCTTTCGATGGCCGACATGGAGGCGCTGGGGGTCGAAGAACTCACAGTCGAGCATCCCAAGAAAGGCGCACAGACCTATGAAGGTGTGCGCCTGAGCAAAGTGCTCGACGCTGCCAAGCCGACCGGCGAGACACTCACCTTCGTCGCCGCCGACGGCTACAGCATCGACCTGCCGCTGGCCGATGCGCAAGCCTGCGCCGATTGCCTGGTCGCTATTGACGGAGACAGTCTCAGCATGGCCATGTCTGGAATGGAAGGTATGTTCTGGGTCAAGGATCTGGTCTCGTTCGAGGTGAAGTAGATGACGAAAAAAACAGCCCTCTCGCTATGTACAATCATCGCCTCTGTAGCGCTGCTCGTCGGTTGTACGCCAACGCCGACGGCATCGCCTACCCCCCAACCGCCTGACGCTAAACTGGAGATCGTCTCCGGGGAGCAGAGCGTCACCCTGACCTGGGACGACATCCAGGCGCTGCCCGCCTACGAAGGCGTGGGCGGGCTCATCAGCAGTGTGGGCAAGGTCACACCGCCGACCAAATACAAGGGCGTCACTCTTGAAAACCTGTGCGGTCTGGTCGGCGGCATCACGGAGGAAAACAGCGTCAGCGTAGTTGCCAAAGACGGCTACGCGATGACGTTCTCCTACGAGGATATTGCCACCGGCGATTTTCCCACCTACGACCCCTCGACCGGCGACGAGACGCCCTTTGACGGCAAGCTGTGGGTCGTCGTCGCCTACGAGAGAGAGGACGCGTTCATCCCGGCCGATGGCGACGGCCCGCTGCGCCTGGCCCTGCTGGGCTCCCAGAAGCTGGTCACCGACGGCCACTGGTGGATCAAGTGGGTGGAAAAGATCGAGATCAAGCAGTCGCTGGAGAACTGGACGCTCCACCTGGAAGGAGCCATCTCCGAGGATGTGGATCGGGGCACGTTCGAGACCGGGGCGGCTCCTGGCTGCCACGGCACGTCCTGGACCGATCCCGACGGCCAGACCTGGACGGGTATCCCGCTGTGGTTGCTGGTCGGGCGCGTGGACGACGACACCGTCCACGAGGACGGCGCGTTCAACGACGAGCTGGCTGAGGCCGGCTACGAGGTCAAGGTGATCGCTGCCGACGGCTACAGCGTCTCGTTTGAAAGCACTGTCATCGCGCGGAACGACGATATCCTGGTAGCCTACCTGCTGGACGACGAACCGTTGCCGGAAGACTACTGGCCGCTGCGGCTGGTCGGACCGGAGATAGGCCCGTCGAAGTGGGTGAGCGGCGTCACGACCATTGAGATCGTGCTGCCCTGACCATGAAAAGGATCGTTCACACGGCCACCCTCTTGCTCGTCCTGGGCGTCGGGCTAACCGCATGTGAGTCGCAGCCACAGGAACCGTTCCAACTCCGTGTGCTCGTCGCTGGGAGCCTGTTGGTGCCCTTCGACGAGCTGGAGCGAGCGTTCGAGGCACAGCACCCCGGCGTGGACGTGCTGGTGGAAGGACACGGCAGCATCCAGTGTGTGCGGCACGTGACGGAGCTGGACGAACTGGCCGACGTCGTCGCCGTGGCCGACTATGCGCTGATCCCTATGCTGATGTACGAATCCCGCGAACCGGAGACCGGGGAGCCTTACGCCACCTGGCACCTCCGGTTCGCCACCAACCGGCTGGGGATCGCCTACACGCCACAAAGCGCCTACGCCGAAGAGATCGACGCTGGCAACTGGTACGAGGTGGTTTCACGGCCCAGCGTGCTACTGGGCCTCTCCGATCCGCGCTTTGACGCCTGTGGCTACCGTGCCCTGATGACCGCCCAGCTCGCCGAGGCGTATTATGGTGACGCCACGATCTTCCATAGGGTATTCGGCAGCCGCCTGACACCATATGTGCAGATTCAGGCGCGCGAGGACGCCGACGTCATCCAGGTGCCCGAGACGCTGCAACCCAAGGAGGACAGCGGGCTGGTCGTGCGCGGGTCGAGCGTGCGCCTGCTGGGCCTGCTGGAATCCGGCGACCTGGACTACGCCTTCGAGTACGAAAGCGTCTCCCGGCAACACGGGCTCGAGTTCCTGCCGCTACCGCCGGAGCTTGACCTGAGCGACGAGGCGCACGCGGCGGACTATGCGCGGGTCCGCGTCAGCCTGGATTTCCAACGCTTCACCAGCGTCAAACCCGAGTTCGTCGGAGGGCCGATCGTCTACGGCATCACGATCCCATCTAACGCCCCCCACCCCGACCTGGCAGTGGAATTCATCCAGTTCCTCGTTGGACCAGAAGGGCAGGCTATCATGGTGCGCAATCAGCATCCGTTGATTGTTCCGCCCGTTGCTGACAACACAGAAGCGGTTCCACCAGAACTGGCAGATTTGGTCAAGTAAAACGTGATCCGTGATGCGTGATTCGTGATCCCTTACGCATCACGGATCACACATCATCAGGATAAAGATATGAAAACACTATTTGCCAACAAGACGCGAACTCTGTTCGCCGCCCTAGCCTCTCTCCTACTCCTTTTCATCGCCTGGCCGCTGCTGCGGACGATCACAGCCTCCAGCCCTGCCATCCTGTGGCAGACGCTTCTGGATGAAGAGGTACGGGGCGCGATCCTGCTGACGTTCTACGCCTCCCTGATCGCCACCGCGCTGGCCTTCGTCTGCGGGGTGCCGCTGGCCTACCTGCTGGCCCGCGTCGATTTCCCCGGCAAGCGGCTGGTCGAGGGCATCGTCGACGTACCCGTGGTCGTGCCCCACTCGGCAGCCGGCATTGCGCTGCTGATGGTCTTTGGGCGGCGCGCGCTGCTGGGTCAGGCGTTCGGCTTGCTGGGATTAAAGTTCGTCTCTGCCGCACCGGGCATCGTCATCGCCATGCTCTTTGTCAGCCTATCGTTCCTGGTCAACGCCGCGCGGGAGGGGTTCGAGGCCATTGACCCACGGCTGGAGCACGTCGCCCGCACGCTTGGGGCCTCGCCCTGGCAGGCCTTCTGGCGCGTCGCCTTCCCGTTGGCCTGGCGCTCTATCCTCTCGGGGATGATCCTGATGTGGGCGCGCGGGCTGAGCGAGTTCGGCGCCGTCGTCATCCTGGCCTACCACCCAATGGTCGCACCGGTGCTGCTCTACGAACGCTTCGAATCCTTCGGCCTGAATTACGCCCGTCCCGTGGCGGCGCTGGTGATCCTGATCTGCCTGGGCGCGTTCGTCGCGCTGCGCGCCAACGCGGGGAGAAAGGGACACGGAAGAACACAAAAAAACACGGACGGAAATAGGAACGAGAAAACCCGTGAAATCCGTGTGCATCCGTGTCCAAAGAACAAAACCCAGAACACGAGGGTACAGGTACAAAACCTACAGGTCGATCTGGCCGAGTTCCACCTGCGCGATATAGCGCTGGACGTCGCGCCCGGCGAATACTTTGTCATCCTCGGCCCGACCGGCGCGGGCAAGACGGTGTTGCTGGAGACCGTCGCCGGGTTATACCGGACGGAGAAGGGACGCATCTTTATAGACGGCGAGGACGTCACCGCCATGCCGCCGGAACGGCGCGGCGTCGGCTTCGTCTACCAGGACTATGCATTGTTTCCCCACCTGGACGTGGCGGGAAACATCGCCTTTGGGCCGAAGTTGCAAAGGCTGGAGCGAAGCGTCATAGCAAAACGCGTCGTCGAGATTAGCGAACTCTTGAACATCGACCACCTGCTCCACCGCCGGCCCGATACACTCAGCGGTGGGGAGCAGCAACGCGTCGCCCTGGCCCGCGCGCTCGTCATCGAGCCCAGGCTCCTGCTGCTGGATGAACCGCTGAGCGCCCTCGATCCAGAGACGCGCGAGAGCTTGCAGCGCGAGTTGGCTCGCCTGCACAGCGAGCTGTCCACCACCACCGTACACGTCACCCACGATTTCGAGGAAGCGGTGGCGTTGGGCGACCGCATCGCCGTCGTCTACGATGGGCACATCGTGCAGATCGGCCCGCCGGAGGAGATCTTTCGCCGCCCTGCGTCCGAGTTCGTGGCCCGCTTCGTCGGCGTGCGCAACGTCTTTCACGGGGAAATGTTGCCCTCGACGAACGGCCACCAGGTGCTCGGTGTGGATGGCCTGGAAATCGCCGTGCTGACCGAACTCTCGGGCCGCGTGCACGCCTCTCTCCGGCCAGAGGACATCGTGCTATCCAAAGCCCCCCTCCGTTCCAGCGCGCGCAACGTTTTTCAAGGTCGCATTGTCAATATCGCAGATCGGGGTACAATCATCTACGTGACCGTGAATGTCCCACCAGACTTTACCTGCGTCATCACCAGAACGTCGCTGGAGGAAATGGCACTGGCGGAGGGATCAGAGGTTTATATCGCCTTCAAGGCATCTGCCGTTCATGTGTTCTAGAAATTGGAGGCTGGAGAGTGGAGATTGCCCCACGTAGATGCGTATAACCGTCCCATCAGCTACCTGCGCATCTCGGTCACCGACCGGTGCAACCTGCGCTGCGTCTACTGCATGCCGCCGCAGGGCGTGCCCAAGCGCCCTCACGACGAGATCCTGCGCTACGAGGAGATTGAGACGGTCGTGCGAGTCGCAGCAGAAATGGGGATCACCAAAGTGCGGTTGACCGGCGGCGAGCCGCTGGTGCGCCCTGGCGTCGTCGAGCTGGTACGGATGCTGGACCGCGTGAACGGCATCGACGACCTGGCAATGACGACCAACGGCATTCTTCTCGGCGAGTATGCGGGTGAACTGGCCCAAGCTGGGCTCCAGCGGGTCAACGTCAGCCTGGACACACTGCACCCGGAGCGTTTCCAGCGCATCACCCGCTGCGGGCAATGGGAGGACGTGCTGGCGGGGATGAAAGCCGCACGCGAGGCAGGATTGGAGCCCATCAAGATCAACACCGTCGTCATCCGCGGGATGAACGACGATGAAACGGTCGATTTTGCCCGCAAGACGCTGAAGCCGGGCTGGCACGTGCGCTTTATTGAGCTAATGCCCATAGGAAACGGCATGGCAATCGCAGGCAACTGGCGGGATCGCGTCGTGACGGCGCGCGAGGTTCGGGAGCAGATCGAAGCCGCGCTGGGACCGCTGGAACCGGCCAAGGTCGGCGTCGGCGGCGGGCCAGCGCGCTACTACCGCCTGCCGGACGCAAAGGGCACGTTGGGGTTCATCACGCCCATCAGCGAGCACTTTTGCTATCGCTGCAACCGGCTGCGGCTCACCGCCGACGGCCAACTGCGCCCTTGTCTCCTCTCCGATTACGAGATTGACCTGCGTACGCCCCTGCGGCAGGGGGCAGGCGTCGCTCGGATCAAGGCGCTGATTCTGCAAGGCATCGAGCGCAAGCCGATGCGACATCACCTGGACGAGTGTGAGGCGTCGGAGGGGCGCATGATGTCGGAGATTGGCGGATGACAACAGGAGACTAGAGATTGGAGACTGACATTATGGGACTGTCGCACGCAGACGAATCCGGCCGCGTCCAGATGGTGGATGTGGGCGAAAAACCCGACACGGAACGCGTGGCCGTAGCCAAAGGCGAGATTGTAATGCAGCCGGAGACGCTGCGCCTCATCGCCGAGGGTGGTGTGCCCAAGGGCGACGTGCTGACCACGGCGCAGATCGCGGGCATCATGGCTGCCAAGCGCACGCCCGATCTGATCCCCCTCTGCCACCCGCTGCAGCTGACCAAGGTGGACGTCGCTTTCGCCATCGACGAGGCCGCCTCACGCATCGAGATCACCGCCACGGTGCGCTGCCGGGGCAAGACGGGGGTGGAGATGGAGGCGCTCACCGCCGTCAGCGTCGCCGCGCTCACCATCTACGATATGGCAAAGGCGGTGGAAAAGACGATGCGGATTGGGAACATTCGGCTGGTGCGAAAAAGTGGCGGGAAGAGCGGCGACTGGAGATTGGAGAATGGAGATTAGGGTCAGGCTCTTTGCGGCACCGAGGGAGGCCTTGGGGAAGAGCGAGATCGAGGTATCGCTGCCTGACGGCGTGACGGTGGCCGATCTGATCGAGCACCTGAAGACAGCCCACCCTATCCTGCGCGCCTACACCCGCTTCCTCAGCGTCGCCGTGAACCGCGCCTACGTGGGATGGGAGACGGAGCTGCACGACGGGGACGAGGTCGCCTGCCTGCCGCCGGTGGGAGGGGGATAGGCAGTGAAGCTGTACGAGATCACACCCGACCCTATCTCCACCGACGACGTCGTCGCCCGCCTGGCCAACCCGGCCGTGGGCGCCATCGCCACCTTCGTCGGTGTGGTGCGCGGCGAGACGGACGGGAAAGAGACATTGTACCTGGAATACGAGGCCTACCCCGAAATGGCCGAGGCCACGCTCGCGCGGATCGGCGACGAGATCCACGAACGCTGGCCCTCCATCCGCGAGGTCGCCATCGTCCACCGCGTGGGGCGACTGGAGATAGGCGAGGCCGCCACCGTCATCGCCGTCTCCGCTGCGCACCGATCCGAGGTGTTCGACGCATTGCGCTATGCCATCGACCGGCTGAAGGAGATCGCGCCGATCTGGAAGAAGGAAGTTTGGGCGGATGGCGGGGAGTGGAAGAGCGAGGCTATAAAAGCATCTGATACAGATTTCGCGAATTAACGCAAAGGTGATAGAATAGGCAAAGGCGGTCAGCAGCAAGCAGTCGGAAGAAGGAGCAGGTCAATGGTAACTGAAAACGTCCAAGATTCCGCGCCAACCTACGAGCAACTGGTCGCACTCTGCACAGCCATCCACTCCATCGGCCCGACGCTGGACCTGGAGGAGGTGTTGAACCGAATCGTCGAAGCCGCCGTCGGGCTGGCGGAGGCAGAGCGAGGCTTCATTCTATGGGAACCTCAAGACGGAGCGGCGATACGTGCCTGCGCCAACCTGACGCCCGAAGCCATCGACGAATCGGCTTTGGAACTGGCCCGGCGCGTCGCACAGGCCGAGACGGGCCAAGTTTCCGATTCACACATCGCCTTGCCCCTATGGTCGCCGGAAGAGGCCACCTGCGCGTTATACGCCGAGGGAGCATTCTCCGCCGCCGACGCGAAGCTGCTGGAAGCGTTTGCCCAACACGCCGCCGTCGCCATTCAAAATGCCTGGGCATTCTACGAAGTGGGAATAGCCGAAGCGGAGTTTGCGTCGATGATCGCCCACGACCTGCGCCTTCCGACAACGAACGTGCGGGGCTACTCCGACCTACTGCTCAAAGAGATGGTTGGGCCGCTGAGCGATCAGCAGAAAGCATTCCTCTCGATCATCCACGCCAACACCTACTACATGGAGACACTCACCTATAACCTGTCTGACATAGCGAAAATCGATCACCGCCGCATGCCCCTCAAACCGATACAAGTCAGCCTGGAAGCCAGTGTCAATGAGGTGCTGGACAAGCTGCGCTCCAAGATCGAGGAGAAAGCGCAAACCCTCGAACTCGACCTGCCTGCCCTGCCCGACGTCTTCGCGGATAAGGCGAGACTCGAGCAAGTGCTGCGCGTCCTGCTGGAGAACGCCCATCTCTATACTCCCTCCGAGGGCAAGATCACCGTCGCCGCCGAACAGCAAGGGGCTTCTTTACGCTTGACCGTGGCCGACACGGGTATCGGCGTCAGCCCTGAAGACCGCCAAGACCACCTCTTCACCAAGTTCTTCCGCGCCGACCATCCGGTGGTGCAGGAACACAAAGGTGGGGGCAACAACCTCTACATCGCCAAGTGCCTCGCCGAGTTGATGGGCGGCGAGATGGGCGCGGAGAGCGAGCCGGACAAGGGCAGCACCTTCTGGTTCACGCTGCCGGTGGCAACCCCAGACGAGTAACCACAGTGCCCCAGCCCATGCTCACCGTCGAACAAGCCCTGGAACGCGTGCTGAGTGCGTTCCAGCCCCTGGAGCCGGAACGCGCGCCGATCCTCGACGCTCTGGGCCGCATCCTGGCCGAGGACATCACTGCCGGTGAGGATATTCCACCCCGCGCCAACTCGTCGATGGACGGCTACGCGGTGCTGGCCGCCGACACAGCCGGAGCTGCTCCCGATTGCCCCACACGGTTGCGCGTCGTCGGCGAGGTCGCCGCGGGTCACGTACCCGAAGCAACGGTGACACCCGGCACGGCGACGCGCATCATGACCGGCGCGCCGCTGCCGCCCGGCGCCAATGCCGTTGTGAAGGTGGAAGATACGGAGAGCGAGGGCGAATGGGTGAACGTCTATGCCGAGGTGCCCCCAGGCAACTACATCCGCCCCACCGGGGAGGACGTGCGCCAGGGGGATCTTGTCCTGTCCAAAGGCACCCTCCTTCGCCCGCAAGAGATCGGTATGCTGGCAACGCTGAGACACAAGGATGTGTCTGTGCACCGCCGCCCACGCGTGGCCATCCTGGCCACCGGCGACGAGGTGATCGAGATCAATGCGCCCCTCGCGCCGGGCAAGATCCGCGACGCTAACAGCTACTCGAACGGGGCGCAGGTGCTCAAGCACGGCGGTGTGCCGATGTTGCTGGGCGTCGCCCGCGACAGCGTTGAGGATTTGACGGAGAAAATCCGCGTAGGGCTGGAACAGGGTGTCGATCTGTTCCTCACCTCCGGCGGCGTCTCGGTCGGCGACTTTGACCTGGTGAAAGACGTGCTGGCGGCCGAGGGAGAGATCGACTTCTGGCGGGTGCGGATGAAGCCGGGCAAGCCGCTGGCGTTCGGGCGCTTGAGCATGCCCCCCCCTCTATCCCCCCCCAATGGGGGGGAAAGCAAGAGGGGGATGAGCGTTCCCCTTATCGGCCTCCCCGGAAACCCCGTCTCGGTAATGGTTTCTTTCGAGATATTCGTCCGCCCGGCGATCTGGACGATGCTGGGCCGAACCGATCTGGCGCGCCCCACCCTACAAGCCAGGCTGATGGACGAGATCAAGCACAAGGACGATCGCCGCCATTACGTGCGCGTCCGAGTCGAGGATCGCGACGGCGAGACCCTGGCCACCCTCACCGGCGGGCAGGGGTCGGGCATCCTCAGCTCGATGGTCAAGGCCGACGCGCTGGCCATCATCCCCGAGGAGTGGGATCACGCCCCGGCCGGCGCGCACGTGCAGGTGATGATGCTGGACTGAGCAGGCCCTTCCACCCCCACTCCAGCGCAGCTTTTCCTTTTGCACCGATTGTCTATAATTGGTACCATTATCGCGCGCAAGGGGATCAGTATGGGCATCACCTACGACGAATCTAGGCGAACCTTTCAACTGGACGCTGGCGACTCAACCTATTGCCTGCACGTCGTCAAGGAGTGCTACGTCGCCCACCTCTACTGGGGCAGACGCACGCGCCCCACCGGCAGCATGCTGCGTCTGGCGTTTCCGATGATCCGAGCGTTCTCCCCCAACCCCGACCCCGCCGATCCGATGTTCTCCCTCGACACGCTCCCGCAGGAATACCCAGGATACGGCAACTCGGACTTTCGCCACCCAGCCTACCAGGTGCAACTGGAGAACGGCTCCACCGTCACCGATCTGCGGTATCATACGCATCGCATTTTCAAGGGCAAGCCCAAGCTGGAGGGCCTCCCGGCCACGTACGTGGAGAGCGACGACGAGGCGGAGACGCTGGAGATCGAGTTGGTAGACGAGTTGACCCAGTTGAAGGTGATCCTTTCCTACACCGTGTTCGAGAATTTCAATGCCATCGCCCGCTCCGCCCGCTTTATCAACGGAGGAGATCGAAAACTGACGCTCCTGCGGGCGTTGAGCACGAGCGTCGATTTCCACGACGACGACTACGACCTCCTGCACCTCTCCGGCTCCTGGGCGCGGGAACGGCACGTCGAACGCAGGCCGCTGGCGCCGGGGACGCAGTCGATCGAAAGCCGCCGTGGGGCCAGCAGCCACCAGCACAACCCCTTCATCGCCCTGCTGCGCAAAGGGGCAGCCGAGGATTGCGGCGAGGTCTACGGCCTCAGCCTGGTCTACAGCGGCAACTTTATTGCGCAGGCCGAGGTGGACCAGTTCGCCACCACCCGCGTCTCGATGGGCATCAACCTCTTCGATTTCACCTGGCTGCTGGAGCCGGGCGAGTCGTTCCAGACACCGGAGGTGGTGATGGTTTACGCCTCCGAGGGCTTGGACGAGATGTCGCGCACCTACCACCGGCTGTACCGCACCCGGCTGTGCCGGGGCGCGCACCGCGATAGAGAGCGCCCCATCCTGGTCAACAACTGGGAGGCGACCTATTTCAACTTTACCACCGACAGCCTGGTCAAGATCGCCGAGGAAGCAAGCGAGCTGGGGATCGAGCTATTCGTCCTCGACGACGGCTGGTTCGGCAAGCGGAAGGACGACACCAGCTCGCTCGGCGATTGGGTCTCGAACGAGGAAAAGCTCCCCGGTGGGCTAGAGGTCCTGGCGAACCGCGTGCGCGATCTGGGGCTGCAGTTCGGTTTGTGGGTCGAGCCGGAGATGGCCTCGCCCGATAGCGACCTCTACCGCGCGCACCCCGACTGGTGTATCCATGTCCCCGACCGCAGCCGCTCGCTGGGCAGGAACCAACTGATCCTCGACCTTTCACGCGAAGACGTGTGCGACGCCATCGTCGAGATGATGAGCGACGTGTTCTCCAGCGCCCCGATCGGCTACGTCAAGTGGGACATGAACCGGAACATGACCGAGATCGGGTCGGCAGTGCTGCCGCCCGAGCGCCAGCGTGAGACCGCCCACCGCTACATGCTCGGCCTGTACCGCGTTTTGGAAAAACTCACTTCCGCTTTCCCCGACATCCTGTTCGAAAGCTGCTCGGGGGGCGGCGGGCGGTACGATCCGGGAATGCTCTACTACATGCCGCAGGCGTGGACCAGCGACAACACCGACGCCGTCGCCCGGCTCAAGATCCAGTACGGCACCTCCATCGTCTATCCGCCGGTGACGATGGGCGCTCACGTCTCCGCCGTGCCCAACCATCAGCTCGGCAGGACCACACCCATCGAGATGCGCGGCCACGTCGCCATGTCGGGGAACCTGGGGTACGAGCTCAACCTGACCAAGCTGAACGACACAGAGAAGCACATCATCAAGCGGCAGGTGGCCACCTACAAAGAGATCCGGCACCTGGTCCAGTTCGGCGACTTTTACCGGCTGCTCAGCCCATTCGAGGAGGAGAAGGATGGGACGGCGCGCGAGGTGGCGTGGATGTTCGTCTCCCCGGACAAGGCGGAAGCTTTCGTCGCCTACTTCCGGGTGCTGGTCGAACCCCACGCCCCGCTGGGCCGGCTGCGGCTGAGGGGGCTCGACCCCGACGCCGACTATCGCCTGCTCAAGGTCGGCCAGGTGCTCGGCGGCGCCGAGCTGATGTACACGGGGCTCGACCTGCCCTTCATGCTCGGCGACTTTCAGAGCGCCACCTGGCGGCTGGAGATAGTGCAGGAAGAAACTTCCAAAGCCTGAGGGTAGACTACGGAATCCTACGGGAGGGATCGATGGCCGGTGAGACGATTCTCGTGGTGGACGACGCGGCCAACATCATCGAGCTGGCGCAGATGTACCTGGAGCAGGAGGGGTTCCGGGTCGAATCGGCGGGGGACGGTGCTGCGGCCCTGGAAACGATCTCCCGCCGGCCCCCGGCGCTGATGGTGCTCGACCTGATGCTGCCGGAGGTGGATGGCTGGGAGGTGTGCCGCCGCGTCCGTGCGGGGAAGGCCGCCCCCGACCTGCCCATCATCATGCTCACCGCCCGCGACGACGACGTGGACAAGATCGTGGGGCTGGAGCTGGGGGCCGACGACTATGTGACCAAGCCCTTCAACCCGCGCGAGCTGGTCGCCCGCGTCAAGGCCATCCTGCGCCGCACCCAGCCTGCCGTGCGCACACCCGGCCCCATCCACGTGGGCGACGTCACCATCGACCCGGCCCGCCGCGAGGCGGTCATCGCCGGGAAGGCGGTGGAGCTGCGCCCCAAGGAGTTCGACCTGCTGACGACGCTGGCCGAGCATCGGGGCATTGTCCTGAGCCGGGAGAAGCTGCTGGAGCTGGTGTGGGGGTACGACTTTTACGGCGAGACGCGCACAGTGGACGTGCACATCGCCCACCTGCGCAAGCGGCTGGCCGGGTCCAGCGTCGAGATCGAGACGGTGTTGAGCGTGGGGTACAAGCTGGTGGTGTGAACTCTTGCCGCTACTGAAAGCGAGAAAAGTGTGCGATAATTGGCGCGGAGGGAAGCATGGCTCTGCAGGAGCTTCTGGCCGACATTCACGCCCTCGAAGAGGATCTGCTGGCCTTTGAGCGCAAGTACGGCGTCCGCTCGGAAGTCTTCTACGCTGCCTACGCCAGCGGCGAGGAACCAGAGGACGAAAGCTGGGTACTGGACTTTGGGGAATGGGCCAGTGTGTATCGCACGTGGCTTGCCCGGCAGGCCGAGTACCGCAACGAGGTTCAGAGGCGCCAGGAGCAGACCCCCGGCCTGGCCGGGCTGATCCAGCTGAGATCGAGACGGCGCTGAGCGCAGGGTACACGCTGAGCGAGAGAACCGCAGAAGAGATAGGACACAGCCATGAACATCGATCGAGTTGCCGCTGAGAATCTAGCGACGGCCATCCGCCAGGTCGCCAAGAAAGCACACTCCGAAGAGGACCTGCGCGTGGGCGTCGAACATGCATTGAGCGCCACGCTGGCTGCACTAGGCTTGACCGCCGTCGCTGAGTACGAGAAGACCACCTTCAGCGGCTCCGCCGACGCCGTCTATGGCCACGTGGTCATCGAGTACAAGCGGCCGGGCCGCCTGGCCGAGAAGGGTTACCCCGCGACGCTGGCCACCCAGATCGCCAGATACCTGACCGATCTGGCCCGCCCCGCAGGAAGCAGAGCCAAGCAGATCGAGGCGCTGGAACGGATGGTCGGCGTCGGGCTGGATGGGGAGCAGATGCTTTTCCTGCGCTACTCTGCCACCGGGCGCAAACGGGAATCGCCCCTGCCGCCACTGCCCGGCATGCAACTGAGCTTCCTCGATGTGGAGGAGTACGCGGGCGGCTTCCAGGTGGTCGGCCCGGTGCCGGTGGGACGTGAGAGCGTCGAGCTTTTACTGCTCTATCTGCGTTCCCTCTCGCGCAAGCCGCTCACGCCTGAGGCGCTGGCCGACGACTTTGGCCCGCAGGGCGAGATCGCTTCCCGCCTGGTCAACGCCTTCTACGGCGCTCTGCAGGCCCACCGCGATCACCCCCGTGTGGCGACTTTCTTCGCCGAGTGGGATCGCATCTTTGGCATCGTCTACGGCGAGGAATTGGGCGCGGTGGAGAAAAACGCGCCGGAACTCGCGGCGCTCTATCGGGCCGCATCGTCCGCCGAACTCAAGCCGCTGTTCTTCGCCGTCCACACCTACTACGCGCTACTGATGAAGTTCCTGGCGGTGGAACTGGCCTCGCTGCAAGGCGGCGCGCTGGTGGGGTCCTTTATCGCAGCGTTGCCCGCAGCCACAGAGGAACAACTACGCGGCCACTTGATCAACCTCGAGAATGGCGGCACGTTCGCCTTGCTGGGCATCAACAACTTTCTCGAAGGCGATTTCTTCGGTTGGTATCTCGACGTCTGGAGCGGTGAGTTGGCCGACTCCATCCGGGCGCTGGCCCGCCAGTTGGCCGATTTTGAGCCGGCCACCAGCACGTTGGAGCCGACGAGCACGCGCGACCTGCTCAAGAAGCTGTATCAATACCTGGTGCCGCGCAAGCTGCGCCACGACCTGGGCGAGTATTACACCCCCGACTGGCTGGCCGAGCGGCTGCTGAACCAGGTGGGCTACAAGGGAGAACCCGACAAGCGGTTGATCGACCCAGCCTGCGGCAGCGGCACGTTCCTCATCCTGGCCCTGCGGCGGCTGCGCCAGCACGCCGCCGACCACCTCATCCCGCCCGCCGAGGTACTCGACGCAGCGCTCAAGAACACTGTTGGCTTTGACCTCAACCCGCTCAGCGTCATCGCCGCGCGCACCAACTACCTGCTGGCCCTGGGCGACCTGCTGCGCTACCGGCGCGGCCCGGTCGATCTGCCGGTCTACATGTGCGACTCCATCCTCACGCCCACCGAGCGGGCCGATCTGTTCGGCAGGAGCTACCGGCTGCACACCGTCGTCGGCGATTTCGACATCCCCGGCGAGACGGTGGCGGCGGGCGAGATGGGCGCGCTCTCCGCACTGCTGGAAGCTTGCGTGCGCGACGGGTACGCGCCGCAAGAGTTCCTGGCCCGCGCCCGCCGCGAGCTGACCGCGGGCGAGCCGATGACCGAGACGGCGCTGGAGGCGCTCTACCGCCGTTTCCTCACCCTGCAGGAGGAGGGGCGAAACTCCATCTGGGCACGGCTGATCAAGAACGCCTTCGCCCCGGTGCTGGTGGGCGAGTTCGATTTCGTGGTGGGCAACCCGCCGTGGGTTCGTTGGGGCTATCTCAGTTCTGAATACAAGGAAGCGACCAAACGCCTGTGGTTTGACTATGGCCTGTTCTCCCTGGAAGGAGGAGAGGCCCAGCTTGGTGGTGGGGAAAAAGATCTATCGATGCTGTTCACCTATGTGTCCGCCGACAGGTACTTGAAGAGCGGTGGACGGCTGGGCTTTGTAATCACTCAAGTGGTCTTCAAGGCAAAAGGTGCGGGGGAAGGGTTCAGGCGCTTCCGGTTGGGAGAGGGCGAGCCACTGAGCATTGTATCAGTAGACGATATGGTTGACTTACAGCCATTTGTAGGCGTATCCAATCGGACGGCCATTCTCGTCCTGCTGAAGGGTAAGTCTACTCGATATCCTGTGGCCTACACACGCTGGCTGAAGGCTGCTGCGATCCACGAAGACATGACACTTGACCAGGTAGCGGAGGCGACAAAGCGTCGAAACTTGTATGCCGAGCCTGCAGGCGAAGGCATGGCTGGCCCCTGGCGAACCGGCAGCAGACAACTTCTCCGTGTCCTTAAGCGGCTTGCTAGCTCTTCCGTATATGCGGCCCACATCGGCGCAAGAACGGATCCATACGGTGTTTATTGGATGCGCGTTCTCGAAGCCCTACCTGACGGCAGAGTTGTAATCGAAAACCTGCCGCAAATGAGCAAAACCCATCTGCCAACCATCAGAAGAACTGTCAAGCCCGATCTCCTCTTCCCAGCCATTAAGGGGGCCGACGTGCTGCGATGGAAGGTCGATCCTCGTGCATACGTGCTTATGGTGCAAGACGTTGAGACGCGGATGGCATATGACGAAAGCTGGCTTAAGATCGAGTATCCAGATGTGTATTCGTATCTGAAGGAATTTGAGCAGGTCTTGAGAAGCAGAGGTTCAAGGGCTGTTAAAAGGATAATGGAGCGCAGCGCTTTTTATGCCATGTTTGCAATCGGATCCTACACCTTTGCTGAGCACAAGGTTGTGTGGCGCAGGATGGACAACACGCTGCGCGCCGCCGTGGTCGGCAGGATAGATGATCCGAACGTCGGAGACAAGGTGTTGATACCCATCGACACGGTTACCCTGGTCGCCACCAAGACAGTGGAAGAGGCACATTTCGTGTGCGCCCTGATGAACTCTAACATCACCCGGATGATTGTGTCCTCGTTCTCAGCTTCAGGCAGAGGGTTTGGAACCCCCTCTATTCTTGAACATGTTCCGCTCCAGAAGTATAGGCCCAGCAACCCAACCCACGCCCACCTAGCGGAGTTGTCGCAGCAGGCGCACGCGCTGGCGGCTCAGACCTCCGAGGTTTCGGAAACCTCGGAGGTCTCCAGGCGGCTGGCGATGGTCGAGGCCCAGGTGGACGAGGCGGCGGCGGAGCTGTGGTCCATCACGGATGGGGAGCTGGCGGAGATCCGGCGCTCGCTGGGGGAATTGGCGTAAAGGCTGGCCCGTGCATCCGATCGGCAACGATCGAGGCAATCATCGCCGGGATCGAGGAAGGGCTGCTGGTGGAGGATGTCCTCGGCATCGGGCAGGGCAACATCATCGGCGGCGACTTTTCCAACAACCTCAGCTTGGCCTTCAAGATCGAGGGCGGCCAGATCGTGGGCCGGGTCAAGGACGTATCTATCGCCGGCAACGTCTACCAGGACCTGCGCCACGTCGCGGCGCTAAGCCGGGAGACGGCGTGGGTGCAGAGCGGCCCCCTCGCCCCTTACGTCCTGCTGCCGGAACTGAACGTCGTCACCAAGGCAGGGTAGAAGGACTTTATGTCACTGACGTTGGTCACAGGAGTACCTGGCTGGTTGGGCACACGGCTGGTTCGCGTGTTGTCGGAAGGAATGCCGGACCTGCCGTCTTTGTCGAGGCCGAAAAACGTGCGCCGGATACGCTGCCTTTCGATGCCCGGCCAGGATGCTGGGGCATTCTCTGCTCTGGATGGGGTGGAAGTCGTTGAAGGTGATTTGCGCGATCTGGACTCGTTGAAGGCCTTCTGCAAGGGAGCCGCAGGGGCGACGCTCTTTCATTGTGCTGGCGTCGTGCATCCGGCGCGGTCCACCCGTGAGTTCTTCGACGTCAACGTGGAAGGCACCCGCCGCCTGTTGCACGAGGCCGAAGCCGCTGGCATTCGACGCGTCATGGCAGTATCGTCCAACTCTCCTATCGGGACGAATCCCCGGCGCAACCACCTTTTTGATGAGGAATCGCCCTACAACCCTTACATGAACTATGGCCGCTCCAAGGTGCTGATGGAACAGATCGTGAAGGAGTACCAGGCGCGTGGTAGCCTGGAGACCGTGATCGTTCGCCCGACGTGGTTCTACGGCCCCGATCAGCCAGAGCGTCAAACGACGTTTTTCCGGATGATCAGACGTGGCAGCGCACCGATTGTGGGCGACGGGGAGAATCTGCGCTCGATGGTCTACATAGACAACCTGTGCCAGGCGTTGTTGCTTTGCGAAAACGCCCCGGCAGCAAATGGCCAGACGTATTGGGTGGCTGATAGTCGCCCCTATTCGATGAACGAGATCGTGGCGACTGTAGAGAGGTTGATGGAGGACGAGTTTGGGCTCGTTGTGGCGCACAAGCGACTGAGACTGCCATCTGTGGCGAGCGAGGTGGCTTGGTTGGCCGACGCACTGCTCCAAGGCATCGGGCTCTATCAGCAGAAAATCCACGTGCTGTCGGAGATGAACAAGACCATCGCCTGCTCAATCGAGAAAGCGCAGCGTGAGCTGGGGTACATGCCGACGATTGACCTCGAGGAAGGGATGCGCCGCTCGTTGGCCTGGTGTCTGGCGGAAGGCATCGCGTTATGACGCTTCGCGTTGTCGGCGGGAGCCAAACTTTGCGTGAGAGAGGGCGGGCGTGGTTGCCACTATTGGCTGTGGCAAGCCTGGTGTGCCTGTTGCTCTTTCAGGCATTTGTCTATTACGACAGGCTGACGCTGTCCTTGGGACCACGCGTGATCCTGCAGCCCTGGCTGATGCAACGGGGGTTTGTGTTGTACGAGGACATCGCCGATCTGCACAGCCCACTGATGCCGCTGACACTTGCTGCGCTCAGGTACGTGATTCCAGATGGGCTGCAGTTAGCCAAGCTGGTTCTCGTCGCGCTCATCTCGCTCTCGACGCTGCTAACCTTCATGGCAGCGCGGCGCACAGCCGGTTGGCTGGGCGGGTTATGGGCTGCCTGGCTCTTTGTCGTCTGGTCGCCCACCTTTGGCTTTGGCAAACTCTGGCACGAGACCTTTCTTACGCCGCTCTATGCGCTCCTGTTGTTGTGCTATGACCCTTGTGCCTCCCGGCGCTCGGTCGGGTCATCTCTTTTTCTGGGTTTCATTGGTGGCATTGCCCTGCTTACCAAGCAGCATAGCGCGGTCGTGATCTTGGCGCTCCTGGTGTGGACTGCGCTGGCAAACCAGCACCTTAACCGTCCTGTCCTGGGGAATCTTCGAGAGCTCGCCCTCATCGGCTTGGGCGTGATTCTACCTGTGTTGGCATTCACTGTCTACCAGTATGTCCGGGCGGGCACACTGGCGGGTTTCTTGTATTGGACGATAGGGTACGCTCTGACGAGTGATTATGGGTCTCTGGCCGTCCAGTCGCCGACGCCCAACCAGATTCACTTGCTCGTTGGATGTTTCCTGCTGCTGTTTCCGGCGCTCTTTTACCTGGTTGATCTGAAACGCAAAGGCGACCACATGTGGCCGTACTTTGGGTGGGGATTGGTCCTGTTTGCGGCCAGCAGCCTCACCACCTATCCCCGGTTTGAGTTATTTCATCTGCAGGCTGTCCTGCCAGCAGCCGTGTGGCTGTCCTCTCTGACACTCGCTCAGGCCTGGCGTTCGAGCGCTGCTGGCCGTCCCTTCGTGGCAGGGACGGCTCTTGCGTTGTCGATCTTCTGGTTGATCTGGGTGGGCCCTGCCTACCTGCCGCTTGTCGGTGTGGAGCAACCACGAAGGATACTGGAATACTCCGATCTGCAGCCGTTGGCGAGCGATCTCGAGCAGTACATTGGACCGGCGGATAGCATGTATTTGTTCCCTGACGAAGAGGTGACGGCCAACCTATACTACCTAATGCGGCATTTGCCCCCCAGGTTCTGGATCTTTAGTTATCCCTGGAATATGTCAGACCCGCTCAAGAGTAGGATTCTGTCAATTCTTGAGGAGCAACCTCCTGAGTGGGTCGTTTACTTGCCGGAGCGTCAGAATTTCGAGCAGTACGCTCCTGAGATAGTGGGGTACCTTCAGACCCATTATCGGCAAGAGGCTGAATTGAGCTGGGCGCAAGGGAGAATCCTGTTGCTCAGACGCTCGGAGTGAGGCAGGCATGGCAGGCGAAACTATCCTGGTCGTGGACGACGAGGCCAACATCGTCGAGCTGGTGGCGCTCTACCTGGAGCAAGAGGGCTTTCGCGTCGAATCGGCGGGCGACGGCCCAAGGAGTTCGACCTACTGCTGACGCTCGCCGAGCACCGTGGCATCGTCCTCAGCCGGGAAAAGCTGCTGGAGCTGGTGTGGGGGTACGACTTTTACGGCGAGACGCGCACGGTGGACATGCATATCGCCCACCTACGCAAGCGGCTGGCCGGGTCCAACGTCGAGATCGAGACGGTGCTGAGCGTGGGGTACAAGCTGGTGGCGTGAGCAGAATCGAAACAAGGGCTTGCCCAGCCTGACGAATTGGTGTAAAGTTAGCGCAGACAGATTCCCTGCCGAGGTGGCAAGATGGAAATTCACGAACTCGTGATTGAAATGAAGTTGCTGGAACGTCGCCTGTCCCTGTACGAAGAGAAATACGGCATCCTCAGCGCCGACTTCCACCAAGCGCTCCTCGCCGGCGAGCTGGCCGAATTCGACGAATACGACGAGACGAGAGCGGACTTGGGCCGGTGGAAAGGCATCTACGAGACCTGGCTGCGGCGCAAGCAGGCCTATGCAGAACAGATGCAGCAACACGACATCGTCGAAACGCTGCGCGTTCAGCCCGCTTACTGAAGATGGCCGACGAGCCCCTGAAGTCGCTCGCGCAATACAGCGCCTTTGTCGCCGATCGGCTAGACCGGTCTGCGGTAGAGCGATCGACCGTGAGCGTGTGGTCCGAAAGCCCCCATTTCACATCTCTCCCGACATCAAACGCGAGTCCCGGCCCCGGAGATGAGCTTTGCACGGCCCAACCTGCCCGCGCTGATTCGCGAGATCGAGGCGCTCATCGAGGAAATCAAGGGTGAGTCTTGAGGCTACCTGCGCAAGCGGCTGGCTGCGCCCAACGTCGAGATCGAGACGGTGCTGAGCATGGGGTACAAGCTGGTGGCGTGAGTGGAGCGGGTGTTCGCCACAGAAATGCTAGGCGATATGCCCTGCGCGCGACAGCTATTCTGACAGTACACCAACTGCGCAAAAGGATTGATCCGTGAGAGAGTACAAGTATTCGCTCTCTGTCACCAGCCAGTTCTACTTCTGCGGAATCCCTTTTCGCCTAGATACCACCCCTAAATGCGATCTAGGTTGCCTCTACTGCTTTGCAATGTCGAAGGGAGGCAGAAAGACCTCGCAATACCAGATAGCAAACCCACTGACGATTCGCAGGAAGCTGGACAGAGCCTTTAGCATGCACCCGGCCAGGTTGGATATTGCTGGGCAGATGCTTCGGCATAGAGTTCCTATTCACTTCGGCGGAGTCAGTGATCCATTCTGCAGTCCGACTACTTCCCAAGCAAGCAGGAGACTGCTCAAGCATCTCGCCGAGCACAACTACCCCACCATCATCAGCACGAAACAGACAGATGAACTGACCAAAGAAAGCACTCTGAGTGCTTTGCAGTGCATGGCCAACTTGGCCGTACAGATATCGTTTTCAGTCCTCGAACCAGAGTTGACCTCGAAAATCGAGCCATTGGTTCCATCGCCTTGCGATCGTCTGAGAGCCGTGAAAACATTGACCGATTTGGGCATCCCAGTGATAATACGACTACAGCCGCTCTTGCCCGAGATGACACGTCATGCCGAAAAAACACTGATCCCTGCAGTAGCGGAGGCAGGCGCCAGGCACGTGATTGTGGAGTTTCTGAAGATCCCGGTAGAGAAGAACGTCTCTTGGATAGACCAGCTCTATATCGAGACAGGCCACAGGTATGATGAGCTCTACCACAGAATGGGGGCTAGACTTGTGGGAAGGGAGTGGCTACTGCCAAACGAGTATAAGTGGGAAGCTCTGCAACCCCTCATCTATGCAATTCATCAGAGTGGAATGACGTACGGAGCCGGGGATTACGCCATACATCATCTTGGGGACACGCGATGTTGCTGTGGCATTGATGATCTACCCGGGTTCCGCAACTGGTTTCAGGGCAACTTCGCAAACGTTATCAGGGAGTCTCCTGACGAGCACATCGGTTTTGACCAGCTACGCTCTCACTGGTTCCCAGACAAGAGCATACGCAGAATACTAAACTCGAACTCGCGCATTGACCAAAAAACTGCAATGCTTGAATACCTCCAGGTCAAGTGGAACAGTCCGGGCACGACCAATGCGCCTGATGCCTTCCTAGGAGTCACTTGGAAAGGAGAGTATGATGATCAAGAGAATTGCGTCTACCGCAAAGAGAAACCCCTTACTTAGGAGATTGTTAGGACAGAATAGAGGAGAGAAATCGCAAGCGGAGCGTCGCCGCTTAGAGCACGAGGTTGAAGAGGAAATAGCGAGATTAGCTACTCTCTCGGAAGAAGAGAAAAGCGCTAAGAACCACGAGGTTAAGAGTCTCATTGAATACTACCACGAAATGACAAGCGCGATCGAGGACAGAAGAGGCAGTATCTACAACTTCACACTCCAGTACTTGGTGATTCTGTTGACTGCCTTAGGTGTTGTGATCGCCTCGCAAGCAGGCCTAAGGAACTGGCTTCTACTGATCGCCGTGCTGCTTGGACTCCACATCGCTTTCTCGCTCGCGATCATTGTTGTATTCGAATTTCAATCATGGTTTCGGTATCCTTTCCTTAAACTGGAGAAGTTTGGCAACAAGTGGAAATGGTTCTACTATGGAAACCCCTATGTATTGAAGATATCTAGGCGCGCCATCTTCCCGTCCACCAGGTTCGAGAGAACCCAGAAACCCTACCTGAAGGGCTTGAAAGAGTTTGCGGAGAAATACCGTACCGAGACCCTTGACCAGGCGCTCACAGACAATATCCAGCAGCTTTATCTCCTTCAGGTACACAATTACTACAAGAACCAGTTCTACTTGGCACTTGTGAGAATCAGATTGTGGTCCCTGAAATGCAGTGTCTTGGTCATTGTCCTTTGGATGCTATTGCTGACGTTTGGGGTTGTATAGGCAGGCAGCAGCGGCAGTTGGCGTTCGTCGCCGACGATGATCGAGCCAATCATCGGCGACGATCAGGCCAATCATCGGCGACAATTGCACCAATCATCGACGACAATCGAGGCAATCATCGGCGACAATCAGTGTGTGATAATCGTGAAGCAGACAAAGCGAGCATTGAGGTTCGTATCGGCTCATAGATATGTTCCGTAGTCTAAACACCCGCTTACTCATATCCTACGTCCTCGTCATCCTCGTCTGCCTGGCGCTGGTGGGGCTGGGGCTGCTCGTGTTCCTGCGCACCAGCCCGCTGTGGACGAACCTGATCGCCCTGCGCCTGGACGCCGCGGCTCGCGCGACGATGCCCACGCTCCGTCCTGCGCTCAACTCCCCTGAAGCGCTTTCCAGCCTGCTGGCAGCAGCAGCCGACGAGCAAGAGGTGCACATCCTGCTGGTGGACGATAGAAACGTCGTCCGCTTCGATAGCGAGGAGGCGTGGGTAGGAGAGCAGTTGGAGGAGGTCGCCCGCCTGCGGGCCGTGCAGAACCGCATCCAGGGCACCTTTACCGCCCCTAACGGCGGGCGATGGATATTCGCCGGCCAGATGATCCCCGCCTCCGGCGGCGGGCGGCAGTCGCTGCTCTTCGTCGCGCCCCGCCTGACGGCCCTGGTCTGGTTCGCCGAGAACCTCCTGCCGCCGCTGTTGCAGGCGGGATTGGTGGCCCTGATCCTCTCCGTGCTGCTGGCGTTGCTCATCAGCCGCTCCGTCTCCAAGCCGCTGCGGCGGGTGGCGAACGCGGCGGAGGCCATCGCCCGCGGCGAGGCCGGTACGCGCGCGCCAGCCTCCGGCCCTGCCGAGGTGCGGGCGCTGGCCCGCTCGTTCAATACGATGGTTGACCAGGTAGAGGCGGCCCAGCAATCGCAGCGGGATTTCGTGGCCAATGTCTCCCACGAGCTCAAGACCCCCCTCACCTCCATCCAGGGCTTTTCCCAGGCGCTGCTCGACGGCACCGCCTCGACGCCCGAGGCGACAGCCCGCTCGGCCCGCGTCATCCACGACGAGGCGGAGCGCATGCGCCGTATGGTGGACGACTTGCTCACACTGGCCCGCTTCGACGCCGGGCAGATGGCGCTGGCCCGCGATCCGGTCGAGATCGGCCCGCTGCTGCAGGGCTGCGTGGAAAAGCTAATGCCCCAGGCGCAGGCGGCGCAGGTGACCCTCGTGCTGGACGCCCCGGAGCAGTTGCTCGTCGCCGGCGACGCTGACCGGCTGGCGCAGGTCTTTGCCAACCTGATCGACAACGGCGTCGCGCACAGCCCTGCCGGGGGCAGGGTGACCGTCGCAGCGCGTCAACTGGCGGAAGAATCCGTTATCGAGATCGGCGTCACCGACACCGGCAAAGGCATCCCATCCGAGGCGCTCTCCCGCATCTTTGAGCGCTTCTACCAGGTGGACGAGTCGCGCCCGCGCAAGCGGGGAGCCGGACTTGGGCTGGCCATCACCAGGGAAATCGTCGAGGCGCACGGCGGTGCCATCGCCGCCGAGAGCGTGATGGGACTGGGTAGCAAATTCACCGTGCGCCTTCCGGCGCAGTAGGACGGATTGGCAATCCGTCCTACTTCCATTTGACAACTCTCCTCAGTGGTGGTATAAGTATGCCCTGGCTGGAATAAGCCAACCCGCAGAAGGAGCACTTCGGCGGTAGCAGCAAGTGATCGCTACACAGTGCTCTTTGTTTTGTGTCAACCACAGTAGGAGGTGAGACCATAATGATAGAAGTCGAAAACTTAACCCGCTATTATGGCCCCGTCCGAGCCGTCTACAACGTCAACTTCCAGGTTGACAAAGGAGAGATCGTCGGCTTCCTGGGGCCCAACGGAGCAGGAAAATCAACGACGATGCGCATCCTCACCGGCTACCTGCCCGCCAGCGCCGGCACTGCACGGATCGCAGGATACGACGTGTTCTACGACTCGCTGGAGGTGCGCCGTCGCATCGGCTATATGCCGGAGACGGTGCCCCTCTACCCCGAGATGACCGTGCAGGCCTATCTGAACTATATGGCCGACCTGCGCCAGTTGGAGAACAAGGTAGAGGCTGTCGGGCGGGCCATGGAGATCACCGGCACCACGCCGCGCGCCCGCATGCCCATCGGCCAGCTCTCCAAGGGGTACCGCCAGCGCGTCGGGCTGGCGCAAGCCCTGCTCCACGAGCCGGAGGTGCTGATCCTCGACGAGCCCACCATCGGCCTCGATCCCAGGCAGGTGACGGAGGTGCGCTCCCTCGTCCAAGAGATCGGGCGCGAGCAGACCATCATCCTCAGCTCCCACATCCTCTCCGAGGTCAGCCAGACCTGCAGCCGCATGCTCATCATCAACGACGGAGAGATCGTGGCCTCCGGGACGCCGGCCGAGCTGACCGAGCGTGTGCAAGATCAAGACCGGGTGATGATCAGCATCGCCGGCGCCAACAGCACGGAGGCCAAGGATCTGCTGAAGCGCGTGGATGGGGTGACCAGCGTCGAGTTCGTCGAAGACGGCGCCTATCAGGTCTCTTGCGCCCAGGGGCGCGACACCCGCGCCGAGCTGGCCCGCGCCGTCATCGATCGCGGCTGGGAGCTGCTGGAGCTGCGCACGGTGAGCATGAGCCTGGAGGAGATCTTTCTCAAGTTGACGGAAGGCGTGGCCCTGGAGGAACTGGCCGAAGGAGTCACGACAGAGGAAAGGGAGGAGGGAGAAGATGCGTAACGTATGGACCATCACCAAACGCGAGTTGTACGCCTACTTTAGCTCTCCCCTCGCCTACGTGGTCATGGCCGCCTTCCTGGCGGTAGAGGGCTTCCTGTTCCAACTCTTCCTTACCTACAGCAACCTCTACAGACAGCCTATGGCGATGAGTGACATGATGGCCAGTGGATGGCTTTACTTCTTTCTCATCCTCTATGCCGCCGTGGTGACGATGCGGCTGCTGGCCGAGGAGCAGCGTTCGGGCACCCTGGAGGTCGTGCTCACTGCCCCGATCCGGGACTGGGAGCTGGTCGTGGGCAAGTATCTCGCCAGCCTGGGGCTGTTTGCGCTGACGCTCGTGATCAGCCTCTATCAGGTCGCCATTCTGGCCTGGGTGGGCGATCCGGACCCGGGCGCGACGTTCAGCCTGTACGTGGGCTTTTTCCTCGTCGGCGCGTCGCTGCTGGCCATCGGCACGATGGCCTCGACCCTCACCAGCAACCAACCCGCCGCCGCCATCGTGGCCATCGGCATCGGTGTTGTCATGTGGCTGTTGGAGTTTGCAGGCCCGCAAGTGTACGGTACATTCTGGGGCAAGGTCTTGGAACGCATTGCCTTCTTCACCCATTATCGCGACTTTGCCGACGGACTCTTCAGCACGGTGCACGTCGTCTACTACATCACCCTGGTGGCTGCTAGCCTGTTCCTGGCCACGCAGGCACTGCAGGCAAGGAGGTGGCGGTAATGAATCGCTCGGACTTCCAACGCTTTCTCAAAGAGTATAGCTACATCACAGGCCCCCTGGCCCTGGCCTCACTGGCCGCCTTTCTGATCCGCTACTTGGTCTGGCGGCGATTCGACGTGCTGACCATCGTGTTCCTGGCCCTCGGCATCCTGCTGGGCGCACTGTTCATCCTGGGCAATCCAACGCAAGTGCGGGCGACCCTCACCAAGCGCGGCACCCGCTACGGGCTCAACGCCGCCGTGATGAGTCTCGCCTTCATCGCCATCCTGGTCTTTCTGAACTATGCCGCCGACCAGGAGTGGTTCAAGTACACCCACGACTTTACCGCGACCAAGGTCCACACCCTCTCGCCACAGTCCAAGCAGGTGGTGGCAGAGATCGGACAGCAGGTCCACATCGTCGGCTTCTTCACCGCCGACACCTACAGCCAGCAGGAAAGCTTCCAGGAGCTTCTCGACCAGTACGAGCGCGCGGACAAGAACAACTACCTCGGCGAGCCCATAATGATCGACCCCGACCGGCAGCCACTGGAGGCGCGCGCATACGCGGAACCGTACCAGGGTCTGCTCATCCAGAGCGGCGACCGCACGGAGAGGGTCTACTCGGCCCGGGAGCAGGATATCACCAGCGCGCTCCTGAAAGTCACCAGTGAGAAAGCGAAGGTGGTCTACTTCCTCACCGGCCACGGCGAGCGCAGTCCTGAGGACAGCGCTGACGAAGGTTACTCGACCATGGCCGAGAAGTTGCGCGACCAGAATTACGAGGTCAAGACCCTCAACCTGGCGATCACGAGCACCGTGCCCAGCGACGCGGCCGTCATCGTCATCGCCAACCCTCAGAGCAAGCTGTTGGAGGATGAATTGACACGCTTGCAGTCGTACCTGGCCAGCGGAGGCAGGGCGCTCATTCTACAGGACCCGTTCTACGAAGCAGGGTTGGGCCTCGCCCTTTCCAACTGGAAAGTGCAGTTCCAGGCGGGGATCGTCGCCGATCCCGTCAACTCCTACCAAAGCATCGCCATGCCAGTCGCCATCCGCTACGGCTACAGCCCGATCACGCAGGATATGGACAACCGAATGATAACCCTCTATCCAGGAGCCCGCGCAATTGAGCAGACAGAGGCCACCCCTGCCGGTGTCACTTACGTTGCCTTGGTTGAGACGACAGACCAAAGCTGGGTGGAGACAGGTACCGAGATCGCACGAGACGAAGCGGACATAGCGGGGCCTGTAACACTCGCGGCGGCTATCGAATCCCCGCCGCCGTTCGGCACCGAGGGAGCGAGCTCCAAGACACGCATTGTGCTGGTTGGCGATGCGGACTTTGCCTCCAACTTCTTTGCAGAAATAGAGGGAAACAGCCAACTGTTCCTCAACGCAGTCAACTGGCTGGCGGAGGAGGAGCGGCTGATCGCCATCGGCCCCAAGGACACGATGCGCGGCGCTGTGATATTCGACGACATCACCAAGAACGTCATCTTCTTGATCAGCGTCATCGCCATCCCCGGCGCGATCCTGCTTGCAGGTCTCGCCATGTGGATCGTGAGAAGGGTCGCGTTGACCGCGTGGAGCAAGACGGCAAGGAGGCAGGACAGTGAATCAGCGTAAACCATGGCTTCCGACGGCGATACTGGGGGGCGTTGCGGTCCTGCTGGCGGCCTTTGCCATCTGGATCGTGCCTCTCCTTGGAAAGCCGGCGGAATCCGACAACGTTCAGCCGACGCCGATCGCCTTCTTCGAGTTCGGGGGCGGCGACATCGTGCGCATCTCTGTCACCAAGGGGTTCCTGATGACGACGGTCGAGCGCACCGGCGCAGAGTGGCGCGTCACCGCGCCGACGCCCAGCGAGGCCAATAACGAACGCCTCAACGACCTGGTGTTCAGGATAGCCGGCATGCGATCGACCCTTGTTCTGGAGGGCGTTGACCCGGCCGACTTTGGGCTGGCAGAGCCCACGGCGGAGGTCACGATAGGATTGAAGGATGGAACGACTGTCAGCCTGACCATCGGGGACGAGAACCCCGGGGCCACAGGCCGCTACGTGCGGGTACAGGGAGACGCGCGGGTGCACCTGGTGTCGGGAGAGTACGTGAACGGGTTGATCGAGCTGGTGGATAACCCACCCTACCCGGCCACGCCCGTCCCGCCGCCAAGCCCGGTGGAGACGCCGACGCCCGGCGAGAGCCCCGAGGGCACGCCAGGGGCTGAGGAGACAACGACGCCCGCCGCCGAAGTAACGACGACGCCGGAGGCAAGTACCACAGAGACGCCGACGTCGGAGAGTGAGGAGCCGACACCGTCAGAGGTCGAGGAGACGGAGACGCCGGAAGACGAGGAAACGGCAACGCCAACGTCGGAGCCCAGACCAACCCCGACGCCGGGGTCGTAACAGCCAAAAGCTCCAGATAGCAGAAGGCCCTGCCGAAATGGCAGGGCCTTTTACTTTTCCTTCTCAGACCTCAGAGGTCTGTCAGACCTCCGAGGTCTTGGTACACCCTACCCGTATCTCTTCAATATTCCGGGGCCTTTCCCCCACCCCAGCCCTCCCCCATGGGGGGAGGGAGACTTCCCCCTCGTGGGGGGGATTGAGGGGGGGGGGGGTGAGGCTATGGTCATTCCCCCGGCTTATTGAGAAGATACCCCTACTCATACGCCAACGCTTCCCGCACGCTGATGCGCGACGCACGGCGGGCCGGGGCCAGGCTGGCCAGCGCCGAGACGATCACCGCGAGCCCCAACCACAACCAGACCCCCGTAAACGAGTACACATAGTCGGTCCAAACCCCCATGAAAGCCATCCCCACACCTCCGCTGAGCAGGTTGCCTAACGGATAGGACAGGAGCACACCCAATCCCCAACTGATGAATCCGACCAGCACGCCCTCTACCAGGATAATGGACCACATCGAGCCGTTGGATGCGCCGATGGCGCGCAGCACGCCGATCTCGCGGGTGCGTTCCAACACGTTCAACCCCATCGTCGCTGCCAGTCCCAACCCGCCGACGGCGGCCAATAGCACCGCCATCATCATCAGGAAATATACAACCATATCGACCTGATCCACGCTGTTCGCGATCGCCTCGCTCTGAACCTGCGAATAGCTCACTGACATACCGGCGCGCTCGTACTGTTCCTCCAAAGCACGCGCCATTGTCTTCTGGGCTACCGGATCATCTGCATCCTGAATCTTGAACACAGCCAGGCTCGCACGTCCCACCAGCCCGGCAGCGTCGGCCAGGGCCGGATAGTTGGCATACCCGATGTTCCCCCCGCCGTTGGACACCAGCATCACAATACCGACGACCTGCCAGAACGATTCACGGCCATCGATCTCGACGACCAGCTCATCGCCCACGCCTAGATCGGGCGCGAAGCGCAACAGCCCTGTAGTGACGACTACGGCATTCTCATCCTGTGGCTGCAGCCAGCGCCCTTCCACCACTGTGGGTTTGATCGTTTCCTGATCTGTCGGTATGCCAAAGAAACTAAGGGCGGTTCCCAGACTGTCGTCTGGCATAACGCGCGTGGCATTGATCCTGATCCAACTTTCCACGCGCGTGACCCCCTCCATCTGGGCGGCCACCGCCTCGACGCGCTGGGGACGAACGGGCTCATCAAACGCGATCTCGATTTCGTAGCTAAACAGGTCGAATATGCAGTCAAGCAACCCCACCATAGAGGCCCGGGTGTTGAAGACGCCGATGAAGATGGCGCCCGCCAGCGACAACGCCCCCAGAGTGAGCGCCAGCCGCGCCTTGCGGCGGAAGGTGTTGCGCAAGCTCAGCATCAAGGGACGCGGCAGGCCATGCACGCGGCCCATCAGCCGTTCGACGAAGCCCGCACGCCCGTCACCGATGCCATAGTCACCGATCGCCTCGCGCACCGTCTTGCGCGTCCCGATGTAGACGGGGACGAGCGCCGCCACGGCAGGCACGCCCAGCGCCATCGCCGCCTGCAAACCCAGCACCCACGGCTCCAACCCGTAGCTGACGATGTCATAGTTCATCACCATCGCGCCAAAGTCGGAGAACCAACGCCCGCTCGCCAGCCCCAGCGGCACGGCGATGGCGAGCGCCAGCCCACCGTAGAGCATGACAGTGCTGAGATAGACCCCCATCACCTGGCCGCGCCGCGCGCCAACCGCCTTCATCACGCCGATCTGGCGCATCTCCTGGGCCAGCAGAGCCATGACGGTATTGACGACCAGGAAACCGCTTAGGAGCAGTGAAAGCACACCCACCGCTCCCATCACCAGCATCAGCGCCGAGAAAAAGTCATATGCCCAGTGCTTGCCCGGCCGGGTAAGGAAATCGTCAAACCCCGTGATAGTATAGCCGCAGCGCTCCAGCCTGTCGGTCACATCGTTCCGGACGCGCTCCAGGTGGGCCGCATCCAAGCCGTTCTCAGCCACGGTGATGTAGACCTGGTTGTAACCCGCCTCCAGACCCAGCCATTCGAGCGTGTCGAAAGTGACGTACCCGTGCACGTACCGGCTGATGTAGGAGGAGAAATAGTTGAACTCGTGGGTCAGGCCGGCGACCGGCAGTCGCTTCTGCGCGCCGCCGGGCATCTCGAGCGTCACCGTATCGCCCACCGCCACGTCGAAGATGGATAGAGACGAGCGTTCCAGCAGCATATCGCGCCGTCCCGGCGGCCACGCGCCGCTCTCCGGCCGCACGACGCTGATGCGCGAGTCGTCATAGTCCTCGAGGACGGTCAGCTCTATGTTGGCCCACTGATCGTCCCCGCCTGACTGAACGCGCGCATATCCACCGAAGCGCGCCTCGACGTCGGCCACTTCCGGCATGTCGCGGACCATAGAGAGCAGGTCCTCATCGAACGGCTCCGTGTAGAGAATGATATTGGGTGGCACATTGGCCCAGTAGCCGTCATACATATCGCGCACAGCCGCCGTCCGGGCCGTGAGGATCATCCCAAAGGACGCCACGCCCACGGCGATAGCCGTCACGACGAGCACGCTACGCGCCTTGTGCCGCCAGGCATCCCGCAACACCTTGTTCCAACGCAATCTCGAAAGCATCAACCCCTCCGCACTTTTTCGCGCGATTCGGCAACGAGCACATCATGCTTGACCAGCAGGGGTGCGACACACTCCCAAGCACACCGCACCCCGAGTCTGGTCTTCACTGTGGCTTGATCTCTACCAGCGCCGTCATCCCCCAGCGCAGCGGGGAGTCGGCCACGTCGGCCAGATCGACGGTCACCGAGTACACCACGTCGCCGCGATAGTCCCCAGGCTGCAGCGCGATCTCGCTCACCACGCCCGCGAACTCCTGCTCAGGCAGCGCGTCCACCGTCACCACCACCTCCTGCCCTACCTTCACCCGCACCACATCCAGCTCCGTCAGGTCGGTCGTCCGCGCCTGCAAGCGATCCAGCGTCGCCAGCGTCACCACCGGCTGCCCTGGCGCAACTGTGTCGCCGGGATCGACGTCCACCGACGTCGCCACGCCGTCGAACGGGGCCACCAGCGTCGCGTCCTCAAGCGCATCCTGAGCCTGCTCCAGCGCCAACTGCGCCGCCTCGATGTCCAATCGCACCGCCTTCAGGTCCAGTGCACCCGGTCCCTCCAGCAGCTCGTCCAGATTCCGCTGTGCCTGCTCCAAGGCCCGCTGCGCGCGAGCCACCGCATTCCGCGCCGCCAGCAACTGCAACTCCGAGTTCTGCACCGCCCGCTGGTACGCGCCTTCCACGTCTTGATACGCATCGTGAGCCCGGTCCACGTGGCGCTGCTCGATCCCACGCTCGCCGCGGTCATATTTGGCCTGCAGGTCTTGATACGTCCGGTAGGCCTCGTCGCGGGCATAGCGCGCCGCCCGCACTTGGTCGCCGACCGCCACGCTGCCCTCTGTCAGCGTCATGTTCTTCAACGCCTCCGCGTAGGCCGCCTGCGCGTCAGCGATGGCCGCCTCGACTGTTTCCACGTCCGCCTCGTCGGGCGGCTGCTCCAGTTGCTCCAGCCGCAATTCGGCCTGGGCCAGGCTGAGTTCTGCCTGGGCCAGCGCCCGCGTCATGTCGGCAGTCTCCAGCCGCGCCAGCGGGTCGCCCACCCTCACAGCATCGCCCTCCCGCACCATCACCTTGACGACCTTGCCACCGATCTCAAAGCTCTGCGCATCTGACCGCGCCGGCTCGATCACAGCCTCGGCCACCACCTTATTGGCATCGTCCGAGACCACCACCGGCACGTCGGTTGCCTCCGCTGCCGACGCGGTGGCCCCGCAGCCAGCCAACAAGCCAGCAGCAGCCAATAGCAACAACCCCACAAGCATACGTTCCCTTCTCATCTTACCTGTTCCTCCTCATGTAATCACTAGTCCTTATTTGCTCCGCAATACGATACCACGTTCCAGAACCCATTGCCTATCGGTAAGCTAACAATCGACTATCAGGCATTCATCAAACCCATCTACTCGTAAGCCAATGCCTCGCGCACACTCACCCGCAGTTGCTGCGAGCAACGCTCCATCCTATTCCTCGACGGACGACGGCAACTCCATCACTCATAGGCCAGAGCTTCTCGCACGCTCACCCGCGTTGCTCGAAGCGCCGGCCACAGGCTCGCCAGCGCCGATAGCACTACCACGACCAACAGCCAGAGCCCTACCCCATCTATCGAGTACGTAAACTCGAGTGGGATCCTGATCAACGAATCGCCAAGCGCGTTGCTCAGGAACAGCGCCCCGGGGTAACTAAGCGGGACGGCCAGCAGCCAGCTCAACACGCCTACCAGCAAACCCTCAGCAACAACGATTCCGGCAATAGCCAACGACGTCGCGCCGGTGGCGCGCATCACGCCGATCTCCCGCGCTCGCTCGACCACATTGATCGACATCGTGCTCGCCAATCCCAGGCTGCCTACCACAGCTGCCATGACTGCCATGGATAGCATGATGCCGACAATGCCTTGAAACATCGAGCGTTCGGTCTCACGCTCCTCGATGGCACTCGCCACGCGGTCAGCATCGATCCGATACGCGGTCAGAGTCAGGTCCAACTCGCGCGCCACCCGCTGCTGCGTCGCCAGATCGTGCACATCGGTCTCCACCATCAAGATGTTTCCCCGATTGACGCTGCCAATCTCCCACGCCAGCGCGTCCAGCGGAACAAAGTTCTCGCGCTGGTTGTTGTGCATGTTGAGCACCAATCCCACCACCATCCAGGTCGATTCTCCCTCGCCGACGGCAAGCTCGATCCGATCGCCGATCTGGAAGCCCTCATCCTCGGCGATCTTGCTGTTGAGCAGAATGGCGCGGCCATCCCCAGGGACGAACCCACGCCCCTCGATGATGCGCGGGCTGAACATGGCAGAATCGGATGGCACCCCCCAGAGATATGCCTGGCGCTTGCCACCCGCTTCCAACGACATCGAGGCCCACGCCCCGCTCCAAACCTCCGCGCGCGCCACGCCGGGCACACCCCCGGCTACCTCCGCCAATCGCTCTGCCCGCTGAGGCCGGTCGAACCTGGCCATCACGTCGTGGCCAAAGTCGGCCAGCAGCGCGTCGAAGGTGCCGTTCATCGAATCCCGCACGCTCGTGATGACGATGAACATCGCGCCGCCGAGCACCAGTGCGGCCAGCGTCAGCGCGATGCGCGCCTTGCGCCGGAATGTGTTGCGCAGGCTGAGCATCAGCGGGCGCGGCAGGCTTCGCCGTGAGTTCAGCCGAACGGCGCCGACGCGCGCCACCGCACGGTCGAGCAAGCCCCGTCCAAACCCGCCCCCCAGCCCGCGTGTGCTGATCGCCTGTCGCGCCGTCGTGCGCGCCCCGCCAATCACCGGCACCAACGCTGCCAGCACGGGCACGGTCAATCCCACGACCACCTGGATCAGCACGGCCTGCGGCACGATCTCGAAGGAATCGGAGGGGACGTTAAAAAGATCAAGCGACCAAGCCGATATCGCGTAGGCAGCGATGGCCGACGGCGGTACGGCCAGCAGCACAGCCAACACGCCGTAGACCAACGCCTCGAGCAGGTAGACACGCGCCACGCGCCAAAACGTCGCGCCGACGACCTTCATCACCCCCATCTGCCACACCTGCTGCACGACGACGGCGCTCATTGTGTTGACGATCAAGAAAGCACTCAACCCCAGCGAGATCACGCCTATCGCCACCATGCCAAGCAGCGAGGTGTCGATCTGCTCCTGCGCCCAATGGACATCTGGGTCGGTGATAAAGTAACCCTCGTCTGTCCTGGCCAGTCCCATAAGCTCCAGCCGTCGCCCAATCCGCTGCGCGGCCTCCTCGGCGCCCTCCTGGCTGAACGACTCCAGTTGAGCAAAGAATCCGTTGTACCCCTCGGGCTGGCCCGTCAGCCACGCCAGCGTCTCCGGAGTGACGTAGAAGGTGGCTATATCGCTAAACTGCGGCGGTAGCACGATCTGCCCGCGCGCGACGCCCGACACGGGCAACCGCCGCTCACGCTGCCCGAAATCGACGACGACCGTCGTGCCGGGGCCAATGTCGTAAAAGTTAGCCGACAGCCGCTCCGCGACCAGTGTGCGCCCGGAGGGCCAGTCCCCCTCCAACAGCTCGGCCCGATTCATACGCTGCCCCTCATAGTCCGGGCGAGCTTCCAACTCTGCGATGCGCCACTTGGTCTCGCCCTCCAGCCGCCAGCGGAACTCGCCCACGGCGACGGCTTCTACATCGACGATGGCGGATGCTTCGCATCCGGCGGGGTCGCGCGCGATCGTCTCGACCACGTCCTGCTCGAACGTGCTCGTCGTCCAAAATCTGAGATGCGCCATGACCGTCGCCCGGTGCGACTGGATCATCTTCTGGCGCATCAGGCCGGCCATGCCAAAGGTCATGCCCAAAGAGCAGATACCTGCGGCCGTCGCCAGGACGACCAGGATAGTACGCGCCTTGTTGCGCGTCAGGTCGCGCCAGACCTTGTTCCACATGGTGCCCATTGCTTCTCCCGCAGACTCGCCAGGCTTGTGAAACCCGGCGAGTCTGATTGGTCATGCTGCGCCCGAAACGGGTCCTAGTGTTTTCCGTTGTGCCCGTTGTTCTGGTCACGGTGGAGCCGCCCGTCGAGCAGGTGGATCACGCGGCCCGTGCGCTCACTCAACCGCCGGTCGTGCGTGACGATCATCAGCGTCTTGCCCTGCGCCGCCAGCCGCTCAAACAGGTTGAAAACCTCGTCGGCGGTGTGCGTATCCAGGTTACCCGTCGGCTCGTCGGCGACGATGACCGGCGGGTCGTTGGCCAGCGCGCGGGCGATGGCCGCCCGCTGCTGCTGCCCGCCGCTGAGGGCGCTGGGCAGCTTGTGCGCCTGGTCAGCGATGGATACCATCTCCAGCAGCTCCATCGCCCGATCCTTGCGCTCGCGTCGCCTGTAGACGTTGCAAAAGTCCATCGGCAGCATTACGTTTTCCAGGATCGTCAGTGTGGGCAGCAGTTGGAAGAACTGGAAGATGACGCCCACATTCTTGCCTCGCCAGCGGGCCAACTGATTCTCGCTCATCCCATGCACGGCTTCCCCGGCGACGAACACCTCGCCATCGGTGGGCCGGTCGATGCCGGTGATCATGTTCAGCATCGTCGATTTGCCCGAACCCGAAGGCCCCACCACGCTGACGAACTCGCCTTCGCGCACTTTCAGATTGATGTCTTTCAAGACAGGGACATCACCTGCGCCGGTCTCGTAGCTCTTGAAGACGCCCTGAAGATCGATCAGAGCCTTGCCATTCGAACCGTGTGTTTGCACTTCCATCATCGCCCTCCCTGAACTAGCTCTCAATTTGCCTGACATCACCCGACCCGCTGATCGACTTCTCCACGATCGGGGTTCCTACGTAATAGACGTGCCCACTGCCGCCGATCTCGACGTCCAGGCGCTCGCTTGCCCAGACCGTCGCCGAGCCGCTACCCGAGATGCGGATCTCCGCCTCGGCGCTTTCCACGTCCTTGGCCTCGTACGTGCCCGAGCCACTGACACTCGCTCTCTGCGTGCCGACCTCGCCACCGGAGGCACTCACCTCGCCCGACCCGCTGATCCTGACGTCGAGCACATCGGCGTCCAGTTCTCCCAGATCGACTTTCCCGGAGCCACTCACCTTTACAGAGACCCGTTCAGCCTTAGCAGCCTCCACGTCTCCCGCCCTGTACTCGCCGGAGCCGCTGACGTCAACGTTTTGATCGCCGATCTCGCCATCCGCGATAGATAGATCGCCAGAGCCGCTGATACGCACATCGAGCGCATCGGCCACCAGCTCCTTGATCGACACATCGCCCGAACCACTGATCTTCACGGAGAAATCGCCCGCTTCCAGGGCCGGAGCCTCGACATCACCGCTCCCGGAGACCGCGATGGAATCCAGCGATTTTGCCGTCAGGTAGAAGTGAACCGGCTCGGTGGGAATCAGGGAAACGAACTCCCGCGTCCCAATCTCAAGCGTTCCATTCTTGACCTCAACCTCAAAGTACTCGATCAGATTATCCTCAGCCTCGACGCGCAGCGCCTCTTCCTCGCCGATCTCGACGTGCAACGTGCCCACGGTGGCAAAGTGGACGGCGTCAAAACCGCTGGCCGCGTACGTCTCCTCGTCCACGTCGCCCGAGCCACGCACAACACCAATTCCAGCCGCCGAACAGGCAAAGCTGCTCAGCGCCAAGACCAACATCGAAATCACAACAGCCAGCTTCTTCATCAGAATCCTCCTTGTTGGCAATCGCCTTACAATACGCAATGAGCCAATGAAAGTCTCAGTTCGCGGCCAGCTTGGGAGCTGGGAAGCGCCGTACTAGCCCCAGGACGAGCAAAGCGATGCCCGCCAGAATGAGCATCACAGGCCCCATCCAGCGCCACATCCACCACACCGGGAATAGGGCCGACATCGTCACGATGACGAACGACTCGGCTGCCCCCACCACGGCCAGCGCGCAGAGCGCCACGCCCGCCACTTTCAGCCCCTCCGAACGCTGCTTGAGATTGACCGCCAGGAGCGCCAGCCCTATCGACAGGGGCTCGATGACCCACGCCACCGCCCACACCCCCCACCAGCCGGTGACAGCGCAGAACTGGAACAGCATCCCATTGGCCCCGATGATGACAGCCGGGATGAGCAGCCAGATCACGCGCATATAGACCGCGGCGAGCAGAAAGCCCAACGCCACGCCAGTCACCTCCATAGGCCAAAGCCACTCCCACGCGCCCCACCAGCGCGTAACGCTGGTGAAGAGCAGGATGCAGCCATTGGTCAAGACGGGCACTCCCGGAATAAAGAGCGCGCCCAGTCCCGGCTTGCCACGCACGAGCAGAGGCGGCAGCACAAGAGCGACCCCTGCGCCGATGACAAACAACGGCCAGAGCTGCCACACCCGGAAGCCGAAAAAGGCGCCCACGGTGCTAGACAGCAGCGACACCGTCCCGACGGCGATCAGCGCGATGCTTGCTACAATTGAAACGTTCTTACTCATCTTGTCCCTCCATGTACTTGGCTTGCTATTCTGGAGATAAGATACCACGGCAGGGGAAACACTGCCTATCGGTTAGCTAACAGGAAGCTATCGAGTGTGCATCAAACAGACCTCCGAGGTCTCGCGAACCGCAAGTTCGCACGACTTCGAAGGTCTGGAAGAAGCGGGGTACAGCTAAAGTCAGTCAGTAGACTGGATCGAGTCCAGGAAACCCAACGCTAATACTGGGGAGGAGGACAAACGAGCGCGCTGCGCCAGCTCGCTCACTCATACGCCAACGCCTCTCGCACACTCACCCGCGTGGCCCGCAGCGCCGGCCACAGACTGGCCAGCGCCGAAACCACGCTCACGACAACCAACCACATCCCCATGCCATCCGCCGAATACACAAACTCGAACGGCGTGCGCAGCAATGCGCTGCCCACCAAGTCGCTGAAAAGGCGCGCGCCGGGATAGCTGATGGGGACGGCAAACACCCAACTCAGCACGCCGATCACGACCCCCTCGGCGACGAAAATCGCGGCGACGGCAGCCGACGTCGCGCCGGTAGCGCGCATCACGCCGATCTCGCGCCGCCGCTCGACCACGTTGATCGACATCGTGCCCATCAGCCCAATGCCACCCACAGCCGCCGCCAGCAACGATATGGTCAGCAGGATATACAGAATGACCTCGAATCGCGACCTGATCCTCTCCTGGCTTTGAAGGGCCGTCGCGAAATCATCGGCCTCAAAGTGGTGCATCGCATACACCGCGCGCAGGTCTTCAACCAACCGCCGCTGCGACGCGGGATCGTGCCGCTCCGCCATCACGGTGACTCGCCACCCAATGTTGCGGCTGCCCGTCTCGCGCGATAGCGAGTCGAAAGGCACAAAGCTCCGCTCCTCGGCGTTGGTCACCAACCCGACCACCGTCCAGGCCGTCTCCCGATCGTTCAGGTCGAACCGCACCTCGTCGCCGACTGCGATCCCCTCCTCGAAGGCAACCTTACTGTGCAGCAGGATCGCGTTCTCGTCTCCGGATACGAGCCCTCGCCCGCTGACGACGCGCGGATGCAGGATCTCGGAATCAGGGGGGAGACCGACGAGGACGATCGACCGCTCTTCCCCATCGACCAACTCCAAGCGAACGCCCCACGGCTTCCACACCTCGACCGTGGCCACGCCGGGCACCTGCTCCGTCACCGCGATCAAACGCTCCACGCGGTGCGCGCGGGCAAAGTGGATCGTCGCATCAGCACCGGAGTCGCCGAGCATCACGTCGATCGTGTGGGTGCACGAAGCCTCGACGCTGATGATGGCCATGAAAAGCGCCCCTCCCAGGGCCAGCGCGGTCAGCGTTAGCGCGGCGCGCGCCTTGCGACGAAAGGTGTTGCGCAGGCTGAGCGCCATCGGCCGCGGCAGCCACCGGAGCGCACCCATCAACCGGTCCAGCAGCCCCTCCCCAAAGTCGCCGCCCAGGCCATAGGAGCCGATCGCCGCGTGCGGTGTGACGCGCGCGCCGTTCGCCACCGGCACAGCCACCGCCAGCAGCGGCACGGCCAGCCCTGCCGCGATCTGGATGAACACCGCGTGCGGCGTTACCCGAAAAGGTCCCAAAGCGATGCCTAACGTACCCAGAGCCCACTCTGCAAGCCAGTAGGCGCCAATGGCTCCCAGCGGCACGGCGAGCAACAGGGCCAGACTGCCGTAGATCAACCCCATCGCCAGGTACACGCGCATCACGCGCGCGCCCGTCGCGCCCACGACTTTCATCACGCCGATCTGCCACACCTGTTGGGCGACGGTGGCGCTCGTCGTGTTGACGATCAAGAACACACTCACCAACAACGACGACACGCCCGATAGGATGAGGATAGAGAGCAGCGTGTCGAAAGGGCCCTTCGACCAGTGCTCGTCCGGGTTCCTGACCCAGGTGCTGCCGACCGGCACGCCGATGCCGTCGAAACGCGCGCGCACCCGGTCGGCCACCTCGCCAGACCACGCTATGCTGGGCGACTCGACGCGCAGGTCGATCCGGTTCAAGTCCTGGCCAGTCAGCCAGGTGGCGGTCTCGGGTGTGGCGTAGAGATCCGCCCCTCCCCCAAAGCGCGGCGGCAAGCCGGCGTCGTGGTCGTGAATGATGCCGGAAACCCGCAAGCGGCACTCGTGCCGGCCCGACTGCACGATCAAGACATCGCCGGGCGCAATGCCGAAATCCTGGGCCGTCATCGTCTCCACAGCCAGCGCCCGCCCTTCAGGCCAGGTACCCTTATCGAGTCGGATCAGCCCCATACGCTGCGCGCCATAGTCCTGGCGGGCGATCAGCCGCCCTTCGTGCCAGTCCGTCGAATGCCGACTGGCTTCTCCCTCCAGCTGCCAGTTAATCGTCGCGTCGATCAAGCGCTCCACATCGGTGACCCCCTCCTCTCGCAGCGCCGCATGCTCCGCCTCCTCGCCGAACTGGCCCCACATTGAGACGTGGATCGGCACCCACGTCAAGCGATCCTCTTCCAAGCCGGCGACCATCATGTCGTACGCGCCGAAAATGACGCCCAGCACGAAAACGCCGATGGCCATAGAAAGCACCACCAGCGCAGTGCGCGCTTTGCTGTGCGCGATGTCGCGCCAGAGCTTGTACCAGGTGATACTCACCAGCGCTAGAATACCATGGCACAGAGGAGATTGCTGGTCAATAAGGCGCTGCCAGGCCCACGCCTACTCCACGTGTGCCCAATGGCGAAGAAACTGCCCCGCCCATCCACGGTAGGACAGGCGGGGCAGGATCAAGTCCGAGGGGTCAATAGCACCCAAACGATGAGATCCTTACACATGGAGCAAGAAGTGGAGCACCCTGAGCCTGACTTCGGCGAGGGCTTCGGGTGAGCCTCAGCCGAAGCCCTAAGGATGACTGATGGGATATTCCTATTTGGTTCCGGCTTGTTCGGGTTAGGAGATCGACAGGCTTATCCGGCCACCCTACCCTGCTACCGATCACTCTAATCCCAAAAGCGCCGCCAGCTCCTCGTCCGAAGGCTCCGTAACGATGCGCCCGTCGGTATCTAGCGTGGGCGTGGAAAGGTATCCCCTGTTCCAATCCTTCACTCTCTGCGCCGCTTCAGGGTCCACCTCCACGTCGATGAGCGTGTATGGAACGCCATGACGGTTGAGGAGGCGCCGGGTGCGTGCCGTGTCTTCGCACCAGCTCGCCCCATAGACCACGATGTGAGGCCACGGGCTATCACCCTCAATGACGGGCGGAGGCTCCACCTCCATCGGCTGATACGCGTCGCTCACGAACAGGTGGCAGATGCAGTGACCCGTCTCCGCAATATCGCTCTCGTGGCGATAGCAGGGGCAGATGAACTTGCGATCCTCCACGGGATCGCCCGTGCGCTGCTGTCAGGGACAGTACGGCCAACCGAACGTGAAGGCTTGCCGTCCTATTCCTCTGACGATTCCCTCCCAGACCTCCCGGTTCGGGTGCAGCCTATAGGGGCTCACCCCCGCGTATCGAAGGGCCATGCGCCGCGCCCGGTCGATCAGGTGTGCGAGGCTCTTGCCTGTGCTGGGCGTCTCTTCCATCAGCGTCTCTCCTGCGCTCGTCTCCATTCAATCGGACTCCATCAAGGACACAGAGGCCCGAGGCGCGCTTGGTTGCAGCCTGGCTGAGGACCAGGGGCGTAGCTGGGGAGGCAGCTCAAGTCCCTTCACCTTTTCCATGACCTCCTGCAACGCCCCTGCGCCTTTCGGGGCCACCCCTATCATCTTCACCTGCTCCCTGAAACCGTATTGAGTTATGGTCACCATCAAACCAGGCGCGTCGTCACCCCAACTCTGGACAAACTTCCAGTTCCCGTCTGTCTTCGGATTGACCGTGTCAGGCAGAGCCTCAATGACTTCCTCGGCCCGTTCAAGCTCCAAAGCGGGACAGAAGCGGCAGGGATGGATATTCTTGTAGAGTTCCTCCCTGATGCGTTCCTTGTCAAACGCCCAATCACCGTCTTCGCTCAACCAACGCCCCCAGGTGAACCACTTGCTGCGCCGCGCAAACGGAAGATCGGCCCGAATGCAACCCCAGATATTGAGCTGAAAGGTATCCTCGTACCCAAAGCAGTAGAGCTCTGGCCTGAAACTCGACTGTCTCTTGTGATAGCACCTCGCAAAACCGAAAACTGACTTCCAGGAGACCCTCTGTCCATCCACGTAGACAGCGCGTCGATGCCAGCCCTCCACGTGCCCAACCAGCTCGATGGCCGAATCCATCTCCTCAGGCGCGAAGGTCACGCGATAGACCGCCCTCTTTCCCGTTCTGTATTGCTTGAAAGTCTTGATCTGTCGAGCCGCCTGCACAGCCAGGCCAAAGCTGGGGGAGGTTGAATACAGGAACTCGATCGTCAACCCTTCACTGGCAGGCGGCCCGATCTCGACGGTCCGCGTGAGTCTCTGCTGCCCTCGCCCAGGACCGGTGACCGCGGCGCCTCCCAACGGCGCGCCGCAATCTGGACAGGATCTCGTCGTCGGCCTGACGATCTTTTTGCACCTCAGGCAGCAGACAGGTGTGCTGAGGTCCACACCGCAATAGGGGCAAAGGGCGAAATCATCTTGCAGCTTCTCTGCCCCACAGGACAGACACGATAAAGCCATTTGACTCCTCGCCTAAGCATTTGTCCTGTACAGACCAACCTGCGGTCCCGATCGAAGGCTCAAAAGTGCGGCGTCCTGAGCGCGCCATAGGCCAGCGCCACCCCCTGCGATTCGTCATACAGATACGCCCACGGGAACTTGATAGCCGTGCGCTTGACCGTGTGATCGAGACCATCATCGGCACAGGTGTTGGTGCTATTGGACTGGCCGACTCCACCTCCTGCGCCGCACAACCCGCCAGCCCAGCAGACACAGCCCCAAAACGACGGTGCCGGCGGCGGCGAGACAGATCGGAGTGAGCGCCCAATCACTCTTCTGACCGAAGCGGCCAGTGCCATCATTGGTCCAGACCTGGCACCCGCTGTCATAATGAGCGGCAAAGACATCCACGTCCCCGTCGCCGTCCACATCACCAGCGGTGACGACGTGACGGTTGGAATGTTCCAAACGCTGACCGCTATCTAGAAACCGTCCAGCTCCATCATTGAGCCAGATTTGATCGGCAGTGTCACCATCCACAGAGGCGTCCAGGTCACCGTCGTTTTCGACATCGATCAAGGTCACGACGCGGGTGTTGGCATCGCCCAAGTGCTGGCCGCTGTCTGTGAAACGCCCAGAGCCGTCGTTCAGCCAGACCTCGTCAGCTTGGCCGGATGTCCTAGGATCGCCATTACCGACAAAGGCATCCAGGTCACCATCGCCATCCAGATCACCCAGCGCCACCGCATAGCTGTTGGCGCGCCCCAGGAGTTGGCCACTATCGGCGAAACAGCCCGCGCCATCGTTGATCCAAACTTCATTGGCCGGGCTTCCCACAGCCACACTACCGCTATCACGCTTGTTCCCCACAAAAGCGTCGAGATCCCCGTCGCCGTCCACATCCCCCAGAGCGACCGCAAGCGTGGATTCGTTGCCCAGCAGTTGGCCGCTGTCTGTGAACCTGCCACTCCCGTCGTTCAACCAGACCGTGTTGTACGAGTCACCATACCCCTTGCGGATATACCCGGTGCTGGGACCGCTGATTCCGTACTCGCCCCGGCAGCAATTGCCCACAAAGACATCCAGGCTGCCATCCCCATTCACGTCGCCCAACGACACCGCTTTGCTGGCCATGTAGCCCATCGAATCAGGCATCATCTGATACTCACCGTGCTTGCTAAACCCTCCTGCGCCATTGTTGAGCCACACGGTACTGAGGGGTTCATTGCCGAAAATGGCGTCCAGGTCGCCGTCGCCGTCCAGGTCTCCCAGCGCGACCGCTCCAGTGTGCTCGAACTCTTCACCCAGCAGTTGGCCGCTGTCCGTAAAGCGCCCTGTGCCATCATTGAGCCACACCGTGTTGGGCGATCCTGTGTCGTCCGTGTGCCCGTTGCCCACGACAGCATCCAGATCCCCGTCTCCATCCACATCGCTCAGGCTGACGACATAGCTCCTGGGATACCACATCCATCCGACCAGGAGCTCTGCGCCAGAGCAGGCCAGCAGGGTAGTGGCACTAATGAACACAGCGATAGGACCCAGTCGCGGTTTCACCCAGATCGTCCTCTGGAATGGTCAGTGTTTCGTTGGTCTTGAGACACCGATTGAGTGGACTTGGCCGATCACGCCTCACCCGCCTCTGATGCACCCGAGAAATACGGGGCGCGCGAACCATCAAGGCAGGCCGAGTAACCAGGGAGCGCGCCCGACGCGAAAGCTGCACGCTGCACCCCTTGTCCGTCTCGGCAAAGCTAGACTGCCGGGAACCTCTCTCTTGCCCAAGATAGCTGTGGAGACCCGCCCAGATGGTGACGCCCGAGGCGGCTTGGAGTGCCCCACCCCAAAACAACACCGAGAACACGTCTCTGGTGTGCGCAAGAGGCACTGTATCACTATACCTTACCCCACAAAGGTCAAGTTCACGGCTAGGGACTAATAAAAAAAGATTGGTGTCAAGGTCATTCCAACACTTCCCAACCCTGCCACGCAGCGGGAGCACAGAACGCGGGAGCGATCGCTCACGTCTGGGGCAGTATCAAGACCTTCTTGACGTCATCGCGCCCCTTCTCGATCAGCTCCACCCCTCTCTCGAAATCGGACAGAGGCAACTGATGCGAGATCAGGCCGAGAACGTCCACCTGCCCCGACTGCAAGAGCGCCACCGCCTGGTAAGAGTTGCGCAGCGATGTGAAGGACGATAGAATCGTGAGGCCCTTTTGAAAGATCTTGAACCCCTCCAGTTCCATCGACGCTCCCGCCGGAGGCACCCCGAACAGCAGCACGGTTCCGCCACGGCGGGCAAAGTCGATGGCGCGAGCCATCACAGGGAGCGCGCCGGTGGCGTCGATGACCACGTCGTAGCAGTCAGGCTCCAGGTCGTCGAGAGCCGATAGGGCGCGATCCGCGCCGCAAGCCTCGGCCAGCTCGGCGCGAGCAGGCTGCTTCTCCACCACCGTGACGCGGGCCGCCCCCCTCAATCGCGCGACTTGCAGCAGCAGGAGGCCGATAGGCCCGGCCCCCAGGATGGCAACCCGATCCGCCATTTGGACGCCGGCCCGCTCAACGCCGTGCAGCACGCACGATAGCGGCTCGACGAACGCGCCGCACTCAAAGGGCAGCTCCCCTATCGCAAAGACCGCCTTTTCCGGCGCGACGACGTATTGGGCCATACCACCCGGCCGCGTCACGCCGATCGCCTCCCAGTTCAGGCAAAAGTTCTGCCGATTGTGGAGGCAGTTATAGCACGCATCGCACGCGATGTTGGGTTCGACCGCCACGCGATCCCCGACCTCGCATCGGGCCACGTCTGCGCCCACCTGCTCCACGACCCCCGATAACTCGTGGCCGGGGATCACCGGGTACTCGCCCAGGTACTCCCCGCGCAGGATGTGGATATCCGTTCCGCATATCCCGCTCGCCATCACCCGGATCAGCACCTCACCCCTGCCCGGCTGCGGCACGGGGAGATCAGCCACGACTACCCGATTGGGCTGCTCGATGCGTATTGCCTTCATCCACACCTCCGGTCGTTATCGTGCGAGCGACGCCGCCCAACGCCCACGAACCGAGAGCGTGCCGCGATACAAGGCCACGAAGCGGCGTCGCCTGCAGCGGGGGTTGGGCAGCCTGGCTTTACCAGTTGGCTGACCTATTCACCCATATCCATTGATCGTTGATACGATGTGGATGGTACAGATGACTTTCTACTTCTCCACAGAAGTTCAATCCCTCTGGACAGTACTTCAATTCCCAGCCGTGCATAAACTGTGACCCTGTGTGATTGCCATATACGTAGAATGTAAGTAACTGCTCAGCCTCCTGATGAGGCTAATGGTTGAAGAATGGGAGGGCAAAATGGTGAGCCAACCAATGCCATTCTCAGAGCTTCCAATATTCGCTGTTCATTCTTTCGGGCTGTGGAGATGTA
>Ga0315545_1000147_pt1 | contig 76884 bp, 81 predicted proteins | sample SalMarSW160210MG_FD_203096 | JGI IMG/M metagenome (GOLD analysis project Ga0315545, IMG submission 203096) | Salt marsh sediment microbial communities from the Plum Island Ecosystem LTER, Massachusetts, United States - Salt Marsh Sediment SW1602-10 ... | reverse complement strand
CGGACCGAGCCTCACCGTCCTGTTCACGGCGACCGGGTCGGTGCCGGCCTCGTAGAGCGCAGGCATTCCCGGCGCGCAATCAACGACGAGCTGCGAACACCGAGGGATCGGGCCTTCCCGGTCCCTCGCCTGAGGACCGCGCACGCCGAATCAGCGGTCGACGATGACGTCGTCGCGCGGCCCGGAAGCGTTTGGGTCACACGCCCTTTGCGGAGTATGCGATCACCCGATCGAGGACCGCCTGGGCGTCACCCGAATCCACGGCCTGGGCCGCCAGCGCCATCGCCCCCATGAAGCCGTCGGCGAGCCCGGCGACGACGATGGCGGGCGCCGCGTTGACGAGAGCGATGTCACGGTAGGGACCGGGTTCGCCGGCGAGCACCCCTCGGGTGATCGCCACGTTCTCGGCTGCGTCTCCGCCGCGGAGGTCCTCGATCGTGGCCCGAGGCACCCCGAAATCCTCCGGCGTGAACTCGGCGTGGGTGATCTCACCATCCTTGAGGCGGTAGATGAACGAAGGCCCGGTCGTCGTCAACTCGTCGAGCCCGTCCTCTCCCCGGAAGACGAAAGCGTATTCAGCACCCAGGTTGGCGAGCACCTCCACCATCAGCTCGGCCATCCTCGGGTCCGACACGCCCATGGCGTAGCGGCGGGACCGGGCTGGGTTGCACAGTGGGCCGAGGAAGTTGAACACCGTCCGCACCCCCAGCTCGCGGCGCACCGGCCCGGCGTACCGCATCGCCGGGTGGTAACGGGGTGCGAAGAAGAACCCGAATCCGATCTCCCGGATCATCTCCACCGTGCGCTCCGGCTCCATCTCGAGATCGAGGCCCAGGGCTTCGAGGAGGTCGGCCGAGCCCGTTTTCGAGGAGGCGGCCCGGTTGCCGTGCTTGGCGACCTTGGCTCCGGCCCCCGCCGCGATGAACGCCGCCGTCGTTGAGACGTTGAAGGTGCCGCTGCGGTCGCCCCCGGTGCCGACGATGTCGACGACGGGCTCACCGACGTCGACCATGACCGCCGCGTCGAGCATCGCCTCGACGAATCCGGTCATCTCATCGGAGGTCTCACCTTTGGATCGCAGGGCAACGACGAGAGCCGCGATCTGCGCTGGCGTCGCCGAGCCGGCCATCACCTCGGCCATAGCCCATCGGGCGCGCTCGCGACCGATGTCCTCGCCTGCGATCAGCGCGGAGAGCACGTCGGGCCATGTCGGTTCGGTCATCGGGAGCCGACGCTAGCAGCCCGACGGCCACCCGCGCCCTCAGGCCGAGCGGCGGAGCAGGGCGAGGCGCTGCTTCTCCGTCAAACCGCCCCAGATCCCGAAACGCTCCCTCGTGTCGAGGGCGTACTCGAGGCAATCGACGCGCACCGGGCAGATGGAGCAGAGCGCCAACGCCCGATCCCCCTCTTGCGGAGTCACCGGGAAGAAGAGATCGGGCTCAGCGTCACGGCACGCGGCGAACACCATCCAGGGACGCTCCTCGGTCACCGGCACTTCGAGAAAGGCGAGGGAATCGAAGATCTCATGCATCAAGGCGACCTCCACGAGGTGTCGGGCGAACCCCCACGGCTCGCTCAGCGATAAGACGGATAGCGGCCGCGAATGGTTCCCGACCGTCGCCGCTCGTAGCGGTTTCTGTCTCATCTGCGGTGTCATGTCGATGTGGAAAGGCACTACAATTCGAGGTCCGGTCCGTGACCTGACTCAACACGTGGTAAGGAGGCACACCCTGTTGTACTTCGCCTACACCGCGAGGATCGCCCCAGATCAGATGCGGGATGTGGCACCTGGGGCCGAGTTCCAGTTCATCGCCCACCTCCCGGAGTGGGGCCTGGATTTCCCGATCGACGATGGCACCTGGGACGGGGCACTACCGACGGTCAAGCCTGAGACCGGGAGCACCGTTTGGGGTGCGGTGTTCTCCATTCCCGAGGACGAGTTCGACCGACTCGACGAGATAGAGAGCGAAGAGCATCGCAGCGTGACCACCGTCGAAGCCATGGACCGAAGCGGCAAGCGGCACCAGGTCGCCGTCCACCTCCACACCGACACGGCCAACGGTCATCACCACCCCTCGTCGGAGTATCTCGGCATCATGCTCGACGGATCCCGGCACTGGAACCTCCCCGCCGGCTGGATCGCCGGGCTGGAGGAGCATCTCCAGAACGGCGGATGACCCGGCCCGGTCTCGCCTGACTCGTCGCAGTCGTCCTGAACGCGCCCGCGAGGCGCCGATGGGTTCGACGAGTGGATGCCTCCCCACGGACGACGCTCGCTGTTGAACGGCTCCGGGGACCGCTACCGTTGCGCATGGCGAGTCCGGGAGACGGTCGCGGCCGGGTTTCCGGCCGAGGAAAGTCCGGACTCCACAGGGCACGGTGCTGGGTAACACCCAGGCGGGGCGACCCGACGGAAAGTGCAACAGAGAGCAGACCGCCGATGGCCGGCAACGGCACAGGCAAGGGTGAAACGGTGGTGTAAGAGACCACCAGCGCCCCGGGTGACCGGGGCGGATCGGCAAACCCCACCCGGAGCAAGGCCGAGCAGGGACAGGGTGGCCCGCCCGCGATGTCCCAGGTGGGCCGCACGAGCCCGACCAGCAATGGCGGGCCCAGAGAGATGACCGTCCACGACAGAATCCGGCTTATCCCCGGACTCGCCTCATCGAAGCGTATCGATGACGAGGCCCCAGCCGCGTCGAACCAGGCGCGAGGCTCAGCCGTCGCTCCACTCGGTAACCACCGCGTAGGCCCCGGACGAAGCGGTTCCCTCTTCCGACGTCGGATGGAAAGTGGCGAGGAAGGCCGCTCGTTCTCCCTCGTCGCCGCGAAGCGCGATCAACTCGACCCGCACCCGCACGTCGGCGCCCGACGGATACAGGTAGCGAACCACCAGCTCCCGCTCTTCGCCGTCGGGATCGGCGGCGGCTTCCTCGAGGGTGCGGGTCCAAAGCGAATAGTCCGCGGGATGGCACACCTCGTCCAGGGGAACGCCGATCACCTCCGCCAGCGGACGGCCGATGAGATCGGCGATCGCCGCCTCGGCGTAGAGCATCGTCCCGGCCGGATCGAGCACCGCTTGGCTTGCGTGCTCGGCTTCCGCGGGCACCGTCAGCGCGGCCGGCCGGGCGGCGCCGAGATCTCGAGTCCGCGCGCGCTCGATCGCGAAAAGGATGGCACGGCCAAGGCTGTCCGGCGTCGCCGTGCCCTTGACGAGGTAGTCCTGCGCACCGGCCCGGATCGCCTCGAGGGCCAGAACGTCGTTCTGATGGGAGCTGAGAACGATGAGAGGGAGATCCGGCGCGCACGCCGTCAGCGCCTCCACCGCCTCGAGACGACTCGCATCAGGGAGCACCAGGTCGAGGAGAACACAGCTCGGCGGCGCTTCCTGCACCGCTTCGATGGCGCCCTCGAGGCGCTTGACGTGTCGCAGAGAGACACCCTCGGGCCAGATGTCGTCCACCATGGTCGTGACCAGGCGAGCGTGGAGCGCGTTGTCTTCCACCAACAGCAGATCCGGGGCGTTGCCCACCGGACCCATCGTCGGGCCGTCTAGCGTCATCGAGACCCTCCGCGCCGTCGTATGCGGTGTCAGCCTAGCGCTCGGCGCTGCCGTCTTTACGCTCGAGAGAACCTCGGTGCTCTCTGCCGCCTCGAATCCCTACGCTTCCTGTTCGAAGGGATTCTCGATCTTCCCCTGGGTCGACAGCCGGTACAGCGCCCATCCGAGCACCGCGCCGATCAGCGGTCCCACCAGGTAGATCCACACGTCGTCGTAGCGGTTGCCCACGATCGCGGACCCGAGTGTGCGGGCCGGATTCACCGAGGAGCCGCTCACCGTCAACGCCGCCAGATGGATGGCGACGAGAGTGAGCGAGATCACCGCGAACACCGAGCCTTGGTACTGCACGCTCTTGGTGACCTTGAGAATCACAGCCACAAAGACCGCGGTCAGGATGATCTCGACCATGAACGCGGTTCCCGCGCCGACTCCCGTACCGGGAACGGTGGCGGTGCTGGCGACCGCATCTTGAGTGGCAGCCCACAAGATGGCAAGGCCGGCGAGCACGGCTCCGGCGATCTGCGCAACCGTGTACTGAACGAACGTCCAGGCATCGATGCGGTGGTCGAGCAGCGCTCCGAAGCTCACTGCGGGATTGAAGTGCCCGCCGGAGATCTCACCGAAGGCGTAGAGACCCGCCAGCAGCGCCAGCCCGAATCCAAAGGCGATCGCGACCACGCCGCCGCCAGACAGGATGCTCATCCCGCCGATGAACAGCAGAATGAACGCTCCAAGGAACTCGGCGAGCAGCGCCCGAACATTGTCCTTCATCGTGCTCTCTCTTTCTCTCGCATCCGCCCGGTGCGGTTTCACTCCCCGTCTCGGCGGTGCCTGCAACAATGACCGTAGCGCGATCGAGCGGCCCGTAAGCTGATCGCCCGTCGATGGAGGGCTCATGACCCGGTTCGGATACTTCTGCGGCCACGAGCAGTGGCAGCCCGAAGTGCTCGTCCGGCACGCCGTACTCGCCGAGCAGGCCGGCTTCGACGTCCTCGTCGTCTCCGAGCACTTCCACCCCTGGGTCGACGACACTTCCGCTTCCGGGTACGCCTTCTCCACGATCGGAGCGATCGCCCACGCCACCAGTCGAGTCGAGATCGCCATCGGGGTCACCACTCCCCTGTTCCGCTACCACCCGGCGGTGGTGGCACAGGCCGCCGCGACACTCGATCGCCTCTCGGGAGGGCGCTTCCACCTGGGAGTCGGCACCGGCGAGAACCTCAACGAGGGCCCACTCGGCTATGCCTTCCCGAAGTACGCCGAGCGAGCGGCCCGGATGGCCGAGGCCCTGCAAATCATGCGCCGTCTCCTCGACGGCGAGAAGGTCGACTTCGAGGGCGAGTACTACCGCACCATTCGGGCTCGCCTCTACAGCCCTCCGATCGGACCGGTACCCATCTGGCTCGCCGCCGGCGGGCCGAAGTCGGCGGCGCTCGCCGCCCGGCTCGCCGATGGGATCATCACCAGCGTCAAGGTCCCCTCCGACACCAAGGAGCGGGTCATCGACCCGGCTCACACCGCCGCCCGCGAGGCCGGCCGTGCGATCCCGCGCATCCTGGCGACACGTTGGACCGTCCATGCCACCTCTGACGACGACGCCTGGGAAGCGCTCTCGGCCTGGCGGGGGCTCCGGGCTCCGGGCCGCCTGGAGGCGCTCGACCCGGCGGTGCTTCGCGAGCGTGCCGACGCCCTGCCGCGTGAGGACATCCTGGCGCAGTACACCCGGGTGACCTCTCCCGACGAGTTCGTCGACGCATACCTGCCTCTGGTCACCGAGGTCGGAGCGGACATCGTGACGATCCAGACCACGTCCGTCGACCAGGAAACCACGATCGCCATGCTCGGTGCCGAGGTGTTGCCGCGCCTTCGCGCCGCTGGGTGATCCCGCTCCCCCCTGTTCTCAACCCAGGGTTGGGAACCAGCAGAACCCGACCTCACAACCCATGGTTCACAGCAGCCGAACTGTGGGCCGGCAACTGGCAGAACCCGGCCTCTCAGCCCAGGGTTCGCAGCAGGAATTGCTGGACCCACAGCCCACGGTCCGTTGGGAACGTGATCACGGAAGGGGACGCTGGGCCAGCACCTGGACGATGAATTCGATGTCGAACACGAGCTGCCGGTTGGTGGGATTCCGCTCCAGGGCTGCGCTGAGGCCCGGTACCACCGCGGTTTCGAAGGCTTGGGCGATCAGCTCGCCGGTCGCACTCGTGAGGGCGTTCACGAGGTAGTCGCCCATCGGTCCGGCCAGACCGGCTCCGACGGTTCCGACCATGTCGACCTGCCAGGCGCCGTCTTCCTGCTGTCGAGCGATCACCTCGCCGGAGACCTCGCCAGAGCTGATCTCCACCGCGGAATACGAGACGCCGTCTATGGATAACTCCTCGGTGTCGCCCACCACCACCGAAGCCAGCGGCAGGCCGCGAAACGCCTCGAAGGCTTCGCCGAACGAGGACCAGTACGCAGCAACGAGCTCGGGAGCGACGCCATCTTCGACAAAGGTGGCGAGCTGGTCTGTGGTGAGATCGTTCTCGACTGCTACGACGACTGCAAGACCGAGCGGTTCGACCAACGCATGCGCATCGTCGAAACGTGCGTCTGCCAGCGTGTCGATCCACAGCCGTACCACGGAAGCCGGGTATTCGACCTCGACCGGAGCCGTTTCGTCGACCGCCCGGTCCCCTGAGCAGGCGGCGACGGCCGAGGCCAGGAGAAGCACCAGGGGAATACACCGCATTCGCCGCATCGGGCAAGAGTAGAGCGTGCGAGGTTTCCGTCGATCGTGGCAGCCCTTCCCCGCCTACACTCGCCGTGTGTCGTCCTCGGTGTTCCGCCCTGCCGTCCTCGGTGTCGCCGCAGGTTTCGTCAGTGGCATGTTCGGTGTCGGAGGAGGCACACTGGTCGTTCCCGGCCTGGCGTTGTGGATCGGCCTCGAGATGCACCGGGCGTCGGCTACGTCGCTGGCCGCGATGGTGGCCTTTTCTTCCGCGGCGGTGCTGAGTTTCGGCATCGATGGCGCCGTCGATTGGTGGGCAGCGGCGCTGATCGTCATCGGAGCGGGCGGCGGCGCCGTCATCGGAGCGCGGCTGATGGGGCGCATCCCCGAGCGGTGGCTCTCCGGGATCTTCGCAACCGTGATGCTGGTGGCCGCAGCGCGGCTGGCATTGTGGTGAGCGTCCTCGGGTTGATCGTGATAGGGATCGTGGCAGGCGCCATCGCTGCGGCACTGGGAATCGGCGGCGGCATCGTCTTCGTGCCCTCCCTGGTGGTCTTCTACGGTTTCTCGCAACACATGGCGCAAGGAACGTCGCTGGCGGTCATCGTCCCCACTGCGATCGTGGGCACGATCGTGCACGCCCGGGCAGGAAGGGTGGAGTGGCGGCTCGCATCGCGGATCGCGGCCGGGGGCATCCTCGGTGCTGTCGCCGGCTCCCGCGTCGCCCTGGCGCTCGACGGCCGCCTCCTGCGCCGATTGTTCGCGGCGCTCCTCGTCGTCATGGCACTTCGGTTGCTGTTGCGCACCCGCCGCACCGTTGACGACGCCCCCTGAGCCGAAGCCTGATCGACGCTGTGCTCGTCGCTCGAGATCGAGTTCAGCGTCCTCGGAGCCGGGCGATCACAGCACCAGGATCCGACGGCAGTGGATGCAGCGCGGCGGATCACTCCGCTGGGCTTCGAGCTGCTCGGCGGCCGTCAACAGGAGGTGGCAGCCGCCGCAGTTCCCTTCCACCAGGCGGCCGACGGCGACCCGATCCTTGGCCACACGTAGCTCGTCGTAGAGCGTCAGGAGCTCCGAGTCGATGAGAGGCACGATTTCGGCTCTGCGCGCTTCCTTGCGAGCAAGCCGGCTGTCGATTTCCTTCCATGCCTCCTTGATGACGGCTTCGTGCGCCTTCTTCTCGGACTCGATTCCCTCGAATCGGGAGTGAAGCTCCTCAACCCGGGCCTCCTGCCGCTCCCGCTGCTCCATCAGCTCGAGAATCGACTCCTCTTGCTCACCCTGCTGCCGCTCGAGCATCTCGACCTCGCGCCGCAGGTAGTCCGCATCACGGGCGCTCATACCGCCTGCGTACAGCCGATTCTGCTCGGCCGCCAGTCGCGTCTCGGCGATCTCCAGCTCACCACTGGTGCGATCGAGCGCCAGGCTGACCTCCCGCAGCGCCGTCTCGGCCTCGCCCAGCTCGCTCTCGGCTCGCGACGCCCTCTCGTGGGCACGCCGGAAACTCTCGAGCGCCGGGAGTGACTGCCGTTCGTGGATGAGCCGATCGATCTGGAGATCGACGTCCTGGAGATCGAGGAGATCGGCCAGGCTCTTCAGCTCCTCCATCTACGGCTCCTTCCGGAGGTCGGGATCGAGATTCGCCGGGTCCTCGTGGAGACCTCAGCGTACCGTGCCACGATGCCCAATCGTTCGACGGCACCATGGTCGAGCCGGACGACTCGATCCAGGATCTCACCGATCGTGCTCACCATCGGCCGGAGACTACCGACACGCGGCGAGAACTCCGCTCCCGATCAGACTGGAACCAGGTCCTTGAAGACCTCGGCGACGCCTTCCCTGATGCGGGGCACCGAGAAGCCGCGCCCCGCCAGTAGCCGCTCGGCACCGTGGTTCTCCGCGAGGTAGAAAGCCTGGAGGCGCGTGATGCCCCGGGCGCGCGCCGCCTCCTCCAGCAAGGCGAACAGGGCGGAAGCGATCCCGACCTTCCGCCAAGCAGGCATTACGGCCACTGCCATCTCGACGGCACCTTCCTCAAGCGGTTCATAACGGGCGACGGCCACGCCGGTGCCGTCCGCCTCGAAAGCCGCGAGCGCGAACCGCGTCTCGTAGTCGATTTCAGTCAGCCGGTGAATCTGGTCATCGTCGATGGTGATCGAAGAGTTGAAGAACCGGTAGTAGAGGGTGTCAGAGTCGGCCGTGTCCACCGCGTCGCGCAGGGCGGCAGCGTCGGTGGGCACCACGGGGCGAACCCACACTGTACGGCCATCGCGCAGTGCGACGGAGCGTTCGAACTCGCGGGGGTAGTGCTCGAATGCCACCATGGGCAGGACAAGGGCTCTCGGGCAACACGCCCTTCCTCCACTCGCAATGGTAAGCGCATCGCTCGCCGTTGCATGCACTATCTGGCGCGTCAGAAGACCTCGGGAACGAACGTCTGGTCCCCCATCGGCGGGCGCACGTAGCCCTGGCCACTCTGGCGGGCAGGGAGCACGATCTCGGGCGGTGCGAGGTCCTCGTGCGGGACCATGCTGAGCAGGTGGCTGATGCAGTTGAGGCGGGCTCGCCGCTTGTCGTCGGCGTTGACCACGAACCATGGCGCCTGCTTGATATCGGTGTGGGCGAACATGAGGTCCTTGGCTCGTGAGTAGTCCACCCAGCGGGCGCGCGATTCGAGATCCATCGGGCTCAGCTTCCAGCGCTTCGTCGGGTTCTCTCTGCGCTCGAGGAATCGGCGCTCCTGTTCCTCGTCACTCACCGAGAACCAGTACTTGATGAGGATGACGCCGGAGCGGACCACCATTCTCTCGAACTCGGGGCAGGTCCGCAGGAACTCCTGATACTGATCCTCGGTGCAGAACCCCATGACGGGTTCCACGAGCGCGCGGTTGTACCAGGACCGATCGAAGAGGACCATCTCGCCCGCCGCCGGCAGATACGGCACGTACCGCTGGAACCACCACTGCGTGCGCTCTCGCTCGGTGGGAGTCCCGAGCGCCTCGACGCGGCAGACGCGCGGGTTGAGGCGTTCCGTGATCCGCTTGATCACGCCGCCTTTTCCAGCAGCGTCACGGCCTTCGAAGATCACCACGACCTTGAGGCCCTGAGTGCGGATCCAGCGCTGGAGCTTCACCAGCTCCATCTGGAGGCGTTTCAGCTCGGTTTCGTAGTCTTTCTTGTGGATCTTGGGGAGTGGTTCCGTCCTGGCGCTCTTCTCTTCGATTGCACTGGTGAAGATCGAGGACCGGTCGGTGTCACCGGTGGTTCCTTCAGCCTCTGACGATGCCGTGCGATCGTCGTCTGGGGCGATTCCCTCGTTCTCTGCTGCTTCAGAGTCGGATTCCATGCCGTTCGCGGTGGTTTCCATGCCGCCTCCCTGCTCGCGAGAACAATACCGGGGACCGGGTCCGGCTGCAGGAGCGCCCTCAGCTCAGCCCGGCGCCTCGCTCGAAGTGCACGTGGCGCTGCCGGGTGACGTGGGCGGCGTCGTCCAGCGCAATGGAGCCATCCTCGAGATGCACGATCCCGATACCGTAGGCGGCCGACAGTCGGTCGGGAGAGAGCACGACGGCGGGGGGTCCGTCGATCACCACCCGGCCCGACATCAAGATCACGTGATCGGCCTCGCCCGCCTCCGCCAGGTCGTGCGTGGTGAAGACCACGGTCCGGCCCTGTTCGAGTTCTTCCCCCATGGCGGTGATGATGAGGTCCCGTGAGACGATGTCGAGCCCGGTAACGGGTTCGTCGAGCAGGAGCAGGTCGGCTTCCTGAACCAGCCCCTGGGCCACGAACACCCGCTGTCGCTGCCCACCCGACAGCTCGGTGAGATGACTTCCGGCGAGATCCACGATCTGGAGGCGCTCCATAGCCCGTTCCACCGCGTTTGCGTCCGCGTCCCGAAACGGGCGGAAGATACCCAAGGCGGCATAGCGCCCCATGGCGACGACCTCACGGACTGTGACCGGCATCACCTCGTTGACCTTGGTGGCCTGAAGCACGTAGGACACCCTGTCGCGTGCCTCGACCGCCGGCTCCCCGAGGACTTCGATCACACCCCCGGTGACGCGGACCAACCCGGTGAGAGCGTGCAACAGCGTCGATTTGCCCGAGCCGTTGGGCCCGATGATGGCGGTGAGGCGTCCACTGGGAATGGAGAATGTCGATTCGGCGACGGCGACCCGATGGTCGTAGGAGAGCACGATGTGCTCGCCGTGCGCTGCAAGGCCGTCTACCGGACACACGATCGACACACCCCTTCGATGTCGATCCTGTGACCCGTGACTGCGTAGCCCGATCCAGAGGCGATTCGCTCGACCAGGCAGCCCACCTCGCCCTCGATGTCGGGAGCGATCTGGATGTCCTCCACTGCCCCGCATTCGACACACACCAGATGGTGATGGTGGCCGAGGAGCCACTCGGCGAGCTCGTACCGCGCCATCCCCTCGCCGTCGTAGGATCGATCGAGCACACCGGCCTCAGCCAGCACGATCAGCGTCCGGTAGAGCGAGGACAGCGGCACTCGATCTCGCAGCACCGCGTGGAGTTCGGCGGCCGAACGAGGACCTCCCGCCCGGGCAAGCGTCCGCACGATGGACCGCCGGCCTCGCGTGAATCGCACTTCGCTGCTGCCGAGACGTTCCGCGACCCGCTGCTCGATGTCCGCTACGTATTCCACGACACTTCAGTGTAGACCGGCATGGTTTTGATTCTCATTCCAGGTCCACTATAGTGAGACTGGTTCTCATTCACAAGAAGGAACCGGCCATGCTGCGACCATTCCGGCGATTCCTGCTACTCCCGACGCTGCTCGCCGTCTTCGGCGTGGTGGCGCTCCTGGCAACTGCTTGTGGAAGCAGCGAACCGACCGACGGCGACCGGCTGGGGATCGTCGTCACGACCTCGATCCTCGGTGACGTCGTTGAGCAGATCGTCGGGGGCGACGCCGAGGTGGCGGTGCTCATGCAGCCCGGGCAGGATCCCCACTCGTTCCAGGCGTCGGCAGCCCAGGCCGCGGCGATGTACGACGCCGACCTCATCGTCGTCAGCGGTTTGCAGCTCGAAGAGGGACTCGGCGCCGTCATCGACATTGCGGCCGATGAGGGCGTCCCGGTGCTGTCGCTCGGTGAGCAGCTCGATCCTCTCCTCTGGGGAGGCGACCACCATCGCCCCGCCACCGACGAGGAGAGCACCGACGACGAAGACGCCTCGTACGACCCGCATTGGTGGATGGACCCGCTGCGCATGGCCGATGCCGCGGAGATCATCGGCGAGGCACTGGGCGCGGCCGATCCCGACGACGCCGATCTCTGGGAAAGCCGAGCCGCCGCCTACGCCGAGGAGACCCGGGACACCCACGACGAGATCGTCACGGTGCTCGAGGGCGTCGCGCCCGAGCGTCGCCGCCTCGTCACCAATCACAACTCCCTGCAATACTTCGCCGACCGGTACGGATTCGAGGTCGTCGGTACAGTGATCCCCTCGGGAACGACACTGGCTTCGCCCAGCCCGGCCGATCTCGCCGAGCTGGTAACAGCGCTCGACGGCCTGGGACTCGACGCCATCTTCGCCGAGACGACCCAGCCCACGCAGCTCGCCGACGCCGTCGCCGCCGAGTTGGCGTACGACGTGGAGGTGGTGGAGCTCTACACCGGATCACTCGGCCCGCCGGACTCCGGTGCCGAGCACTACCTCTCCATGATGCTGACCGATGCCGAGCTCATCGCCGATGCTCTGGCAGACTGACCCCTGAACGAGAACGGATCGTATGGACTGGCTCACCGAACCATTCGCGTACGCCTTCATGCAGCGGGCTTTGGCCGCCGGCATCCTGGCAGTGATGACGACGTCGGTGGTGGGCACCTGGGTGGTGCTGCGTGGCCTTGCCTTCATGGGCGATGCCCTTGCCCACGGCGTCGTCCCGGGAGTTGCCGTAGCGCTGCTGCTCGACCTCAATCTCACCCTGGGAGCAGCCGCTGCGGCCGTCGTGATGGTCGGGGCCATCTCGCTCATCCATCGCACCACCCGCCTCTCGGAGGACACCGCCATCGGGCTCCTCTTCGTCGGCATGCTCGCCCTGGGAGTGGTGATCATCTCGCGCTCGGGCTCGTTCGCAGTCGACCTGGTAGCGGTGCTCTTCGGTGACGTCCTCGCCATCACCTCGGGCGACCTGGCGGTCCAGGCCATCACCTCGGTGGTGTCGGTGGCAGGTGCGATCCTCTTCTACCGGCCGCTGCTCGCCCTTGCCTTCAACGAGGAGAAGGCCGAGGTGCTCGGACTCGCCCCCCACAGCACCCATTTCGTGATGCTGGCACTCATTACTCTGGCCGTGGTCAGCTCGTTCCAGACGGTCGGCTCACTCCTGGTCTTCGGCCTCCTCATTGCCCCCCCGGCAACCGCCTCGCTCCTCGCCCGCCGGGTTCCGATCATGATGCTCGTGGCCGTCCTCGTCGGAACGGTCTCCGTCGTTGCCGGTCTGCTGCTCAGCTTCCATTTCGACACCGCCGCCGGTGCCACCATGTCCGGCCTCGCCGTCGCCTTTTTCTTCGTGACACTGGCCGTGCAAAACGTGATGGGCCACCTCAGCCACGACGTCCCCACGAGCTGACCGGCCGGCTCTCCCGATTCGGCGGCAGGCCCAGGCGGATTTCGCGGGCGCGAGCGGGAACAGAAGACACCCGCTCCGTGTTTCGTTCATCGTCGCCCATGTGAGGAAGAACACCATGTGGCCCAAGCGCACGGCCCGAACGATGCCCGTCGCCGACACGGCGCTGCCCGGACGTGCCGAGCGCACACCCGTCAGCGGCGTGCACCACATCAACGGCAACCCGACCGTTCCCCCTTTCCCTGCGGGTTTGCAGACCGCCGTGTTTGCTATGGGATGCTTCTGGGGCGCCGAGCGAGTGTTCTGGCAGCTTCCGGGCGTGTTCTCCACGGCCGTCGGTTACGCCGGCGGCTTCACCGAGAACGCCACCTATGAGGAGGTGTGCACGGGGATGACCGGCCACGCCGAGGTGGTTCTGGTGGTGTTCGACCCCACCGAAGTCAGCTACGAGCGGCTGCTGGAGGTGTTCTGGGAGAGCCATGACCCGACCCAGGGCGCGCGCCAGGGCAACGACGTGGGAACCCAGTACCGCTCAGCCATCTTCTGTTCCGACGAGGCGCAGCGGAAAGCCGCCGAAGCGAGCCGTGATCGCTTCCAACCCAATCTGGAAGCTGCAGGGTACGGCGCCATCACGACCGAGATCGCGCCCGTCGGGCCCTTTTTCTACGCCGAGGAGTACCACCAGCAGTACCTCTCGAAGAACCCCAACGGCTACTGCGGGATTGCTGGAACCGGGGCGTCGTGCCCCGTCGCTCCCTGAGCCGCGCCGGGAGCCGTCAGGGAACGATCGGAAGTCCGGCGCTCTCCCATTCCATGATCCCGCCTCCGATCTCGTAGACCTCGACGAAGGACAGATCGCTCATCAACGCCGAGACCTCAGCGCTGTATCTCCCCCCACGGCAATAGAGGACGTAGCCGGCACCCGGATCGAGCGCCGCGATCGCGTCGGCAAACTCGGGATCGAAGAAGCTCATGTTGACAGCGCCCGCGATGTGCCCGGCGACGTATTCCTCCGGCGTTCGCACGTCGAGGATCGTGAAATCGGCATCGCCGGCGCGCTCGACAATGATGTCCGCTGCCTCCGTCGCCGACACCCGGACCACGCCGGGCGTATCGACGACCGTGTCGCTCCCGCCGCAGGCAGCGGAGCCCAGCACCGCGCCAGCTAACAGCACCAGCAGCGATCGTCTCATGCCTCCGCACCTCCCCTCGCCGGGCGCCGCAGACTACCGCCCCGACGGGCGCGGAAGCGCCTCCGCCGATAGGCGGAGGCGCGTACCGTTCGCTAGCGGATACCGTCCTCGATCAGAGGAGCGATTTCGCTGATGTTGTCCGGCGTGACCGTGCCGACGCCGGTGTTGATGTTCAGGCCCGGGATCAGGTACCGCGACGTGAGCGCGACCTGCAACACGGGCAGGAAGCCCTGCAGGTACAGCACCTGGTCGAAGCTGACGCTGATGTAGCCTTCTTCGATCCCCTCGATGGTTGCCGGCGACAGGTCGATGCCGCCCACAATGACGTCACCCGGCGCCTTGCCGGCCGCCTCGAGCACGCCCGGCAGGTTGGCGGTGACGTTGCCGTGCTGGGTGCCAATCGCCTTGGTGTCGGGATTGGCCTCCAGGTAGCCCGTCAAGATCGGGATCGCCAGCGAGGCCTCCGAATCGACCTCGTCCGAGACGTCCAGCTTCTCGACCACGAGCCCGGCTGCCTCGAGAGCGTCGAAGACGCCCTGCGAGCTGACGCTGCGAGACTCGTTGTGCCAGATGTCGTAGACGACGGCCTTGTCACCGGCTTGGAGGCCGGAGGCGACCATCGCCTGCCCGGTCAGGTAGCCACCCGCATAGAGGTCGGCTCCTGCATACCCAAACCCGTCCGCCTGGAACTGGGCCGCCAGATTCGGCAACGGGTTGTTGCCGCTGGTAATGACGATCCCGTCCGCTTCGGCGTCTTCGACCAAGGATGCGAACGCATCCTCACCGGGGTGCCCCATGATGACGATGCCGTCGGGGTTGGCCGCCACGGCCTCCTTGAACTGCTCGACCATCACCTGTGGGTCCCAGCCCGAGTACTGCTCGATGAGCTTCACATTGAGGGCCTCCGCTGCCGCCTTGGCACCGTTGGTGCGGGCCAACGTCGACGGATCGCCCTGGTTTCCGCCCATCTGCATGTAGACGGTGATCTCTTCCCCAACATCGACGGCGGCGCCGTCATCCGAGTCGTCGTCGGACCCGCAGGCCGCCACGATGAGAGCCATCGCCGCGAGAACGGCGATCAAACGTAGAGAACGCTTCATCCTCTCCCCTTACTGCTCGTGTGTTGTCTTCCAGTTACGCCTCGGTGGATAGTGCCCACCTCCTCGCTCCTTCTCTGCACATGTGACGGCGCTTTGCTACCCCCCGTCGTCCCTCTCCGGCACCATCCAGTGCCGGACGCGTCTGGAGGCTGCCGCCAAGCGCCCGTCCCCGATAACGATGTTGAGCACCACCGAGGCCCCCATGACGAGGCCGCTCACCAGCTCGGTCCAGTATCCACCGATCCCGGTGGCGACGACGCCGGCCTCCAGCGAGCCGATGATGTAGGCCCCGAAGAAAGTGCCAACGACGAATCCCTCGCCGCCGGCGATCGAGCTGCCGCCGATGAACACCGCCGCCATCACCGGGAGCAGGTAACCCTCACCCTGGGTGGTCCAGAAGGTGTTCATCTCGGTAGTGAGCAGCACCGCGGCGAAACCGGCGAGCACCCCGTTGAGGACGAAGAGCTTGATCTTGGTCCTCTCCACGTTGATGCCCATGACTCGGGCGACGTTGGGGTTGTCGCCGACGAACATGACCTCCTCGCCGAACCGGTGGCGATTGAGCAGGAACCAGCAGAAGACGGTGAGCGCCAGCGCCCACACCGCCTGGGCCGGAATCGATCCGAAGATGCGGCCCACGAAGAGGGTGTGAATGAACTCGTCCTGGATTCCCTTGATGTTCCAGGAGGCTCCTCCGGCCAGCAGCACGGTGAGGCCCGACCAGAAGAACTGCGCCGCAAGGGTCGCCATGATCGATGGCACGCCGATCTTGGCGACGAGCACACCGTTGATGTACCCCACCAGGGCGCCCGCCGCCAGCGCCAGCACGAAACCGATCCATGGCTCGTCGAAGGTCCGGTACGACCAGGCGTACATGAATCCCGAGAAGGCGACCACGGCCGAGAAGGACAGATCGATCTCGCCGGCGGTGATGACGAAGGTGAGGCCGAGGCCCAGGACGAGCATGGGCGGGATCGTCTGGAGGAACGACATGTAGATGCGGTGCCCGGTGAAGACGTTGGGCGCCGTGATCATGAAGACGAGATACATGGTGGCGAGCACGGCGGCGATCGGAAGGCCTTCGATCTTCGCCAGGCGGGCAAAGGTGGTTCGGCGCCCCATCACCGCTCCCGATCCTTGAGCCCGTGGGCGTATTCGAGGAGGAAATCGCTCAGGGCTCGGAGGCTGATGTCCGCCTTGGCGATACTGGCCACGATCTCGCCCCGGTCCATGATCACGAAGCGGTCGGAGATCTCGTACACGTCCTGGATGTCGTGCGAGATGTAGACAGACGCCTTGCCGGCCTCCTTGATCTTGTGCACGAAATTGAGCACCTTGCTCACTTCTTTGAGGGAGAGGGCCACCGTCGGCTCGTCGAGGATGATGAGCTCGGCGTCGAAGTGCATCGCCCTGCCGATGGCGACACCTTGCCGCTCACCCCCCGACAGGTCGCTGACCTTCGATTCGACCGTGATGCCCTCACCGCGGAAGCCGATCGTCTCGACCATGATCTGGTTGGCGATCTTCTTCTCCTTCTTCACGTTGATGAAGCCGAAGCGCCCGGTGATCTCGCGCCCGATGAAGAAGTTCCGCCACAGGTCTTGCTTCTCCCCGAGCGACTTGTCCTGGTAGACAGTCTCGATGCCGTAGGAGTGGGCACGCTTGACGTTGTAGCCGTGGAAGTCGACGTCGCGCCCGGCGATGGAGAGCGTGCCTCGCGTGGGCGGGAATACACCGGTGAGGACCTTCACGAGCGTGGACTTGCCGGCTCCGTTGTCCCCGATGAGCCCGACGATCTCGTTGCGCCCCACCTCGAAGTCGATGTCTCTGAGGGCGCACACGAGCCCGAAGTACTTCTCGATGCCGACCATGCGCAGGGCGTAGCCACCGGACGGGTCATCGGGATCGACGGTCCCCAGCTCAGCCGGGACGTCGATGGGAAACCGCAGCTCGGGCTCGCGCTCAGCCATCGGCGTTCCCCCGCGGAGATGCACCCGCCACCCGGAAATGCGGATGGATGCGAGCGTCGTTCTGTCCCGTCATCGACCCCCTCGTTCGCCGGCAGCTTACGCGATGCCGGTGTGCCTTCCCAACTCAAACGCAACTAACGAAAAGGAATATGGCAAGTAAACATACCAAATCACAAGCTTCGGCGTGGCAAAAACAACAAATACGCCCACAACGAGCCAGGTTCGGGGGTTCGGGCGGCGTGAGGAGAGAGGCCGCCTTCAGATCGCCGGTAGGCTCTTCGAAGCCGATGCCGCTTAGCAGGGTGACAGGATGGCGTCTTCAGCACATCCGGCCGTGAGCCGGAAGGTGAATCGGGCGGAGACGGTGCTCACCGTGTGGGCGGCGCTCGTGTTCGCGATCCTCTGGATCGGATTTGCCGTCGCGCTCATCTGGAATCAGGGGAAGCTCGATGACCTGTGGCAATGGTTGCGCGACCTGCCGCCGGCGCTCGAACTCGTGCTCTGGGTGCTGTTCCTGCCCATCGCCGTCGGGTTGTGGGTCTGGCAGTCGACGTGGGCTCAGATCGTGCGGCTCGCGGCCCTCGCCGGCATCGTCGCTTGGACGGTTGCGGCCGTGTGGAATGTCGTGAAGCTACTCCAACAGCGCTGAAAACGGCGTTGCCGGCCATCAGCGACCCCGATCGCGGTCCCTCTGCTCTCGGCCTTCGCGCCATTCCCGGTCGGACCGCTCCCGCGCCGCGTGCCGTTCGGCATCGGCCTGCTCCCGTGAGGCTCGCCGCTCCCCGCTCTCCCGGTCGTGCTCGGCCTTGCGTTCGGCCTCGTACCGCTCGTGGTCGGCCTTGCGTTCGGCCTCGTACCGCTCGTGCTCGGACAGACGCTCGCGCTCCTGATCGGCGCTCGAATCCTCACCGTCCATGATTCCGGTCCCGCCTCATCTCGATATCTGTGCTTTCGGAGACCAAACTAGCGCCGCGAGGGTCGCAGGTCAGGATCGAGCCGACACAAAGACAGCCCCGACCGCTACCACCTGGTGCATGACCGTGGTGGGCGTTGACGGATTCGAACCGCCGACCTCTTCCTGGTAAAGGAAGACCAGCGATTTCGGGAACCTCGACGGGCACACCCGAATCCGCCGGTCCGGACCGCCGCTCACGCCACGGGTTCGAGCATCGCCAGGGAGTACCGGGTTCGATCGTCGACCTGGGCGGCGACGATCGTCCCCGTCGACTCGAGGGTCAGCAGCGTCGCTTCCAGCTTGGTGGGCGTGAGGAACGGTCCGCGCCCCAGCCGGAGGCCGACCTCGTCGAGGATGGTGAAGGCGTCGGCACCGCCGGCTCGACCGAGCACATCGACGACCGCCTGCTTCACGTCCGCGCCGTCGAGCCAGCCGAGCATCCGGGACGTGATCCGGCTCGTCAAGCTCCCCCAGGCGAGCATGATACGTGGGCCGGTGAGGAGGAAAAGGACGCTGATCGGCGCCACCGCCAGAGTCTTGGGAAACGTGTCCACCTGCCAAGTGCCGAGCTCCACCGGAACGCCGGCGGCGTACAGGATCGGGTAGAGCGCCAACGCCAGCGCCAGCGACAGCAACGTCACGACCACGACGAACCCGGCGATGCCCAGTGGGAAGCGGACCACGAGCAGGTAGGCCACCTCGGTCCAGCTGCGCCGGTCCCCGGCCCGGGCCCGCAGCCGCCGCCAGCCGAAGCCCGCCGCGTCGCGGCGCAGGAACTGTCGGGGCATCGGCGCCTCGATCATCGTCGCTGCCAGGTCCCGCTCGAAGGAGGCGAGCTGGGCGGCGAGGAGGAAGGTCGCCAGCAGCACCGGCAGACCGAGCAGGGTGACGGCGAGGCCGGCGCCGAGCGACAGCCCGGTGACGACGATCGTGAACTCGAAGACCCCGAGGGGCAACCCGAGCAGGAGGTAGGCGCCTACCCGGTAGAACCCCGGGTCGGCGTACGGCTCCAGCAGCCAGCGCATCACGATTCGTGCTCTCGTCGGGCCCGCTCGATCAGGATCTCGTCAGGATGGCGGACGACGAAGGCGAACACCGCGTGCGCCGCCACCACGATCCCCCATCCGAACAGCGGGAAGATGTACCACGGGTAGGTCGCCGAGCTGAGCGCCCACACGATGATCAGGAACACCTGCGTGGTGGCGTACACGGCGAAGTGGAGCCAGAACCACTGACGCCGGGCGATCCGCCTCGCCTCCCGCTCCCGCAATGCCATCTCGCCGAAGTCATCCATCGTCCTCTCCTTCAGTCAACAGCCGCTCGATCTCGCCGGACGCCCGGTGCAGGACGTGGTCGATCGCCTCGTGGGCGTCGGGCCCGACGAGCCGCCGCCGGTGCGGCGACTCGGCGGCGAAGCGGTCGAGCAAAGGGCCGACGGCGAGCCGCTCCTCCCCCCGCTCGGCTCGCTCCGTGAGCGACGCCCACCGGTTGGAGGCACCGGACCGCGCCGCGGCGCGGCGGCCGGCATCGGTGAGGCGGTAGATCCGCGTCCCGTCCTCTTCGACGGCCTGCACGAGCCCGGCATCTTCGAGGCCGAGCAGGGCCGGGTAGATCGCACCGGGGCTCGGCTTCCAGCCGCCCCCGACCCGCTCCTTCAGCTCGGTCATGATCCCGTACCCGTGCAGCTCGCCGACGCCCGCCAGCACCGCGACGATCGTCTCTTTGAGTTCTCCACGGCGGAACACTCTTCCCATAACGTAACTTACGATACCACCAAAACGTAAGTTACGCTAGAGGCGAGTTTGTAGTCCGTGAGCGGGGCATGTCCCGGTCACCGAGGTGCCGGGATCGGAGTCGCGGCGGCTCAGCCGTGACCAGCTCTTGGAAGCGCCCGGAACTCGGTCTCCCCATCTTGGAGAGGCCCGCTGAGCAGGGGGCATGACGGTGGGCGTTGACGGACTCGAACCGCCGACCTCTTCCTTGTAAGGGAAGCGCTCTCGCCAACTGAGCTAAACGCCCCGGAATCAACCGTGAATGCTAGTGCCACCCCGCTCATGTCCCGCTGGGAATGACCCATCGATCACTGGCCGGGCTGGCGGAAGACCGCCAGGACCGTGTGTCCCAAGATCGCCGCGTCCAGCCCCGTGCTGCGCCGCGTGACATACTCGACATCGAGGCGGGTGCGCTCGTCGAGATCGATGGCGTCACGGCCGGTGATCTGGGCGAGACCGGTGATTCCCGGCTTCACCGAGAACCGCGGATTGTCGAGGCCGATCAACGCGGCTTCTGTCGGAACCAGCGGCCGCGGCCCGACGAGCGACATCGGGCCCTTGAGCACATTCCACAGGTTGGGTAGCTCGTCGAGCGACCAGCGGCGGAGTCGAGCGCCGACCCGGGTCACACGAGGATCGCCCGCGATCGCGAGCGTGTGACCATCGGCGTCGTGGCGGGCAGCCTCGAGGCGGGCGAGGTGCTCCACGAACACCTCCTCCCCACCGTCGACCCGCATGGTGCGAAGCTTCAGCATGGCAAAAGGCCTGCCATTCCTTCCGATCCTCTCCTGACGGAAGAAGGCGGGACCGCGTGAATCGACTTTCACCACGATCACCGCCGCCAGCAGCAGCGGGAAGCCGAGCACCATCGCCAAGGTCGCCACCGCGATGTCCGTCGTCCGCTTGGCCAGCAGATACCCGGCTCCCACCGCCGTTACCTCGTCGGGTGCTCGCGCCACCGCCCCCAGCACCAGTGCTGCCAGCGCCACAACCTCACCGACCAGGAACGCCAGTGCCACTCGGCCCTCCGCATCGCCGCTGGTGGCGGTCAGCACGATGCCGGCGGCAACGACCGCGACGCTCCAGGCGACCCCGAGGATCGCCGGCCGTCCCCGTGCCACGAGGATCTGTGCCACGAACAGGCCTGCCCCGGCTAGGAGCACACCGCCCGCGACGAGGGCGGCCGGCCCTCGTTCCGGACGGAAATCGGCCCCGAACGCCACCGCCACCAGCTGCGGGCCGAGCAGGTAGCCGGCCCCCGCTCCCAGCAGCGCCAGGACAGACGAGGCGTACGTCATACCCCGGGCCCACGCCCGTAGCTCGCGGCGTTCCCGGCGAGCCGCCATCTCGGTGAACGGCGGGAGCACACGGGCGATCAGGTTGTAGCCGAACGTGAGTGGAGCGCGAAACAGTGTGAACGTCGCGAAGATCGTGCTCACCATCACGTCCGTGGCGCCGAGCGCGGCCGCCGCCAGCGGCCCCGCCAGCAGCAGCATCTGCGAAGCCGCCGACGACAACACCAGGCCCGAGAGCAGTCCCCGATCGGACATGCTCGCCAGCTCGTGATCCGCCAGCGCCGGGCGTTCCACCGCCACCCGCCGGAAGGGTCGCCACGCCAGCACCACCAGGGGCCCGGCGATGAGCCCGATCGCCACGCCCGACGCCGACGGCCGCACCGCCAAGACTGCCATCGCCACCCCGAGCCTGGCGAGCGACGCTCCCCCACTCGCCAGGCCGTATTCCCGAAAGCGGCGCCGGCCGGCGAGATGACCCCTCGCAACGGCGAACACGGCGTGCACGGCAACGGTGAACGCGGTGAAGACGATGAAACGCCGGTCACCGTTGAGGAGCTCGTCGACCCGGAACCCGGCATACAGCGTGGCCCCCACCACGGTGGCAATCACCAGGATCATCGCCCGCGACGGCACGCCTGCCGCCTCCCGGTCGAGCGTCAGCCGCCGGATGATGAGCTGCTCGATCGGCAGCAGGATCACAATGAACGTCAGAAAGTGGATCGTGAGCAGCACCGACACCGGGGCGAACGCCTCGGCGCCGAGGGTGCGGCCTCCCAGGATCTGATACGCATAGGCGGCGAGGCCCGCCACCAGGCTCCCGGCGAGGATAAAGCCGGTGCCGTCCTCCGAGAGCCGGGCGAAGCGAGTGCGTGTCAAGTCGCGACTCGTCGCCTCCGGCTGCCGGGATCGACCGGCGCCTGATCCGGATTCATCGATCATGTCAGGTGGTCTCGTGTCCTTCAGCAGCACCGTGCGCCGGTGCGGGCAACACCCTACAGGCCGGCCGCCGGAGCTTCGCTTCTAGCATGGCGTGATGGGATCGGACCAGCATCCCACGACATCACGGCAACCTCGTCCCCTCGTCGCCGCCGGGCTCTCAGTCGTCGTCCCCGGGGCCGGGCAGGTGTACGCGGGACGAGCCCGGCGCGGCGTCGCCCTGCTTGCTGCCGACGCGGCGCTGGTGGCTGCCGCGGTGGTCTTCTCCCTCGATCGCCTCGGCATGGCGAAAGCGGCATTCAAGCCACGTTTCCTCACCGCGCTCATGATCGGCAACATCCTTCTCCTCGGATACCGGATCTGGGCGGCCGAAGACGCCTACCGGCTGGCGGGGGGTGAACGAGGATCAAAGCGGGCCTCCATCACGGCGGCCGCCGTCCTCGCACTCCTGCTCCTGGTCCCTCACGCCGCGCTGGCCTACTACGACCTCGTCCAGTACAGCCTCATCACGACCGTGTTCGACGACGAGGAAGCAACGACGACAACCACCTCCACGACGCTGCAGGAATCCGCGGCCGCCACCGATCCCGGCACCACCACGACCACGACTCAGCCGCCAGAGCCGGCACTGTGGGATGGACTCGATCGTGTCAACATCCTCCTACTGGGGGGCGACGCCGGCGCCGGCCGGACGGGCATCCGCACCGACACGATGATCGTCGTCAGCATCGACCCGGCCTCCGGCGCCGTCGCCATGTTCGGAATCCCCCGCAACTGGATACGGGTGCCACTCCCCGAGGGCATGGGCATCTGGGAGTGCAACTGCTTCCCACAACTACTCAACGACCTCTACGTGGCCGCATCCGACTATCCCGACGCTTTCCCCGGCCCCGGCACGCCCGGGGAGAATGCCATCAAGGCGGGCATCGGCGAGCTGCTCGGGATCCCGATTCACTACTACGCCCTGGTGACACTCGACGGCTTCGTCGGGATCGTCGATGCGCTCGGCGGCGTCGACATCGACGTCCCGTTCCGCATCGTCGACGAGACCTACCCTCACGAGGACGGAGTCAGCACCGAGTACATCGATATCCAGCCCGGCTTTCAGCACCTCGACGGCCACCTCGCCCTCGCCTACGTGCGGGCCCGGCGCCACGCCGACGACTACGCCCGCATGGGGCGGCAGCGGTGCGTGCTCGACGCCGTGCTCGAGCAGTCCGATCCTGCCGACCTCCTCTTGGCATACCCGCGGATCGCCGGGGTGCTCGAGGAGACTCTCGAAACCGACATCCCGCTGAGTCGCATCCCCGATCTCATCGATCTGCTCCCCGACATCGATCTCGGCTCCATCGTCTCGATCCGGTTCATCCCTCCCACCTACCTCGCCGAGGTGACCGCAGAAGGCAGGCAGGTTCCGAACGTGGATCTGATCCGAGATCACGTGGAGCTGGTGCTCAGCTCGACCCCGCAGGAGGCAGTCGCCGCCCTCGGCATCGAGCCCTTGGGCGACGCGTGTGCTCCAGAGGAGCAGTGAGGGATCCGTCGAATCAAGGGGAAGCGTTCAGCGGCGCTTCTTGCGGTAGTACAACAGCGCCCACGGCATCGGGGATTCACCTGAATCCTCGTCCCGATCGGCTGGTTCGAGGCCGAGACCGGGAAGCTTCGCTCGGTGACGGCTGTAGTAGGTGTCGTCCTCCGTCTCCGGTTTCTCGGAGGGCTCCGACTCCTCGACGGCGTTGAGGTCGATCGTGAACGAGATCGGCGGTTCCTCTGGTCCGGACGGCCGGGGCGCTGGCTCCTGCTCGCGAACCGGCCGGGCGTCGACCCGCGGGGGGTCCGGGGTCGGAGGCGCCGAGGCGGTCGCCCTCGCCGCGAACTTCGAAACAGGCGGCAGGTCGGGAGGGGCCTGGCCCTCGGTGCCCTCGTCCGGGGATGCCGCCGGCGGACCGTGCCGCACCGGCGTATAACGCCCCTTGGTGAACGGCTGACGGGATGGGCCGAGTCCCTCGGTTTCGCCGAGCGGGCCCGGATTGATCGATTTCCGGGGTCGTACCATGCTGCCTTCCAGAAACAAGGCTACCCAAGAACGCCACTCTTGCGCCCTGTTTTTGGTGACCTTTTTACGCGTTCTCGATCACTGCCCCTAGCGTTGGCACATGCGCGTCGTCCTCCTTCGTGGTCTCTCGGGTGCAAGCAGGGCATCCGGCCCGACGGTTGTCATCGACACGTTCCGGGCGTTCACCACGGCTGCCTACGCCTTCGCCGCTGGGGCAGACCGGCTGGTGCTCGCCGCCGAACTCGACGAGGCACGGGCAATCGCCTCCGCCATCGACGGGGCATGGCTCATCGGCGAGGAAGGCGGTGCCAGGCCACCGGGTTTCGACGGGGGCAACTCCCCCGGGGAGGTTCGTGAGACCCCGGGCCTGGTGGGACGTACCGTGGTGCAGCGCACCATGGCCGGGACGCGCTGTGCCCGGGCTGCTTGGGAAGCCGGCGCCCGTCCCCTCTACGTGGCGAGTCTCGTCATCGCCGGTGCCACGGCCCAGGCCATGCGCCTAGAGGAACAGGTGACGATCGTCGCCGCCGGGCAGTCCGGCATCGAGGCGGCGGAGGAGGATGAGGCGACCGCCGACTACCTGGAGGCGGCCCTCAGCGGCGACGTGGACATACCCGCGGTCCTTCGCCGGGCGTCCCGGGCTCCGGGAGCCGCTCGCCTCCGCTCTGCTCCGTGGGCGCACAGAGACGATCTCGAGTTCTGCTTGGCGATCGACCGGTTCGACTTCGCGATGCAGGCCGCCCCGGAGGACGGCCTGCTGGTCGTGCGTCGCGTCGCCCCCCACGGGGAAGCAGGATCAGAAGTCTGACGCTTCCTCGTCGAGGAGCTCCGGTGGCGCCTCGAGCCCGCGCTGCGACTCCGACCCAGCGGCTCCCGGCAAGCCGGAGCCGAGCATGACCAGGCCTGCGATCAGCAGGATGCCGGGAACCACCCAACGGCCACGATACGGGGTGAGATCGACATCGCTGAACAGCAACGGAACGCTCACCGCCAGAAAGAACACGCCTGCGAGAAAGGAGAACATGTCGAATCCGTGTCGTCTCATACCGCCTCCTCAGCGCTCCGTCCGAAAGACTCGTATCTCGCCAAAACCGACCTCGAGGTCGAGGCTGATGCGCCCGATGCCGTCGAGCACGGTGCGGCGCTCCACGTCGACCCCATCGGCCTGGAGGCCCGGGAAGTCCAGCTCGCCCCCTCCGACCCGGCCCACGATCTCCACACCGGCGTCGGCAGGAACAATGACTCTGAGCAAACCGAAGGCAATCGAGGCATCCATGTCGACGGCACCCTCTCCAAGGTCGATGTCTCCGAGATCCAGGGTCATCTCGCCGGCTATCAGCCGGTACTCGTCCTCGATCTCATCTACCGAAACGGGCCGATAGACCGGATCACCGAAGCCACCGTGCAGCGGTACCCGGACCAGGGTTGCGCCCGCCAGGAACGGAAGCATGAGAATCCCGAGTAGAACGAGGGCGCGGGCTCGTCCCCACCAGGCACCGATGACCAACCCCAGACCGATCGTCGCCACCGCGATCGCTGCGTAGTGACGCGCCGTCGGCGTGATCGCCTCCGCGGAATGGAGCATCCCCACGACGCCGAGCACGATCAGCATCGTCGCCAGTGTGAGCCGACCGAGCATCGACCGGCGCGGGCGCGAAGGACGGACCTCGGGAGCCCGGCTCGGCGCTTCTCCCGGTGGCATCGGTGGAAGCGTCACGTCCCCGTCCTCGGCGGTGGATGGAGGTGTTGCCTCCGCCGCGACGTCCACGATGCCCGCCATTCCCTCGGTCGAAGCCGGCGCCCACTCTCTCGTGGGAACCGGCGGCGTCTCGCCGGGCGGAGGCGGCGAGTCTCCCTCGCCCCGCGAGGGAGGCCGATCGACGAATTCGGGAAGGTCGCCCCGATAGAGCAGGACCCCGACCAGGATCAGGGCACCCGCCCATATCAGCCCGGGCCTGACGAGGCCTGATTCGCCGAGGATGATCATGGCGGCGAGCACGATGAGCCCCAGGCCGATCCAGCTCCGCACGCCTTCGAGATCACGCACCTTCCGAGCGGCGAGCGAACCGGTTGCATCCTCCTCGGGGATGCCCAGCCAGCCCAGGAGGTAGAGCAACACCCCGAAACCACCAAAGAAGGCGAGCACGACAAAGGCCAAGCGCACCCAGCCGACGCCGACCCCGTAGTGATTGGCGAGGCCGACCGCGACACCGGCCACCACGCGGTCCTTGTGCGGCCGCTGGAGCCGGGACAGCGATCGGACCGGATCGGATGCGGTGCGATCTGTTGTTGTTGTGTCGTTCATCATGGTTCCAGCATGCGGCATCGCTCGGCGCCAGGCTATCGGGGATGCCCCGGTCGTGACCCTGAGAGCGCCCCGGCGCCATCGGGGTATCCCCCGGTTGTCGTGGTACCCGGGGTGTGACAACATCGTGGCGCGAGACCCGACCACATGATGGGAGCCCGTCATCGCCACCGGCACCGACCACCCGGCGGGGGCCATCTCGGCCATTCGCCGCATCGATGCGCTCCTGTGCCGCAATGCGGACAACCGCGTCATCAGCGGCCTGGCGGGCGGTATCGCCGACCGCCTTGGGGTGGGAGCGCCCTATGTGCGTGCGGCCTTCATCGTGCTCGCCTTCGCCGGCGGGGTGGGAGTGGCGCTGTATCTGGTGGGATGGGCGCTCACGACCGACCGTCTGGAGCGTCCCGCCAATGGCAGGAGGGCGAGTCGGCGACAGATGGCGGGCCTCGGCCTCATCTTCCTCGGCGCCCTGGTCTTCCTTCGTGCCGTGAATGTCTGGTTCGGTGACAGCCTCATGTGGGCGGTCGGTTTGGTGGCGTTCGGCACCGCCGCCATGTGGGATCGCCCCGGCGCGACCGGGCTGAACGGCCCCGGGCCGGTGATGGCGGACACCACTCCGGGAAGGCTGCGCATCGGCGCTGGCGCCTTCCTCATGATCGCCGGCCTGGCGGCGCTCTTCAGCAGCCTCGGGACCATCGCCGACATCGGCCCCGCCATCTTCGCCACCGCGCTGACCGCTGCCGGATTCATGCTCATCTTCGGGCCGTGGGTGCTCGGGTTGATCCGGGACCTCGGACAGGAACGGCGCGACCGGATCCGCTCCGAGGAACGGGCCGACATGGCGGCCCACCTCCACGATTCGGTGCTCCAGACCCTGGCTCTCATTCAGAGAACCGGCGATCCCAAGCACATGGTGACCCTGGCCCGCGGGCAGGAGAGGGAGCTGCGCTCCTGGCTCTACGGCCGAAACACCAATGACGACACCGAACGTCTCGGATCTACCATCGAGACGCTGGCCGCCAAGATCGAGCAGACCCACAACGTCCCCGTCGATGTCGTCAGAGTGGGCGATGCCCCGCTCACCGAACACACCCGGGCCCTCGCCGCCGCTACCGGGGAGGCCATTGTCAACGCCGCCCGTCACGCCAGTGCCGATCACGTCTCGGTCTACATCGAAGCTGGAGCCCAGGTGATCGAGGTCTTCGTCTCCGACCAGGGATGCGGGTTCGATATCGAGGCGATTCCCCCGGATCGGCGCGGCATCAACGACTCGATCATCGGCCGGATGACCCGCCACGGCGGGACCGCCGAGATCACCAGCCAAGTCGGTGAGGGCACCGAGGTTCGTCTCGTACTTCCCGTGGAGGCGTCATGACCGACATCAGCGTCTATCTGGTCGATGACCACGAGTTGTTCCTCACCGGCGTGAGGACCGAACTCTCCGAGCACTTCGAGATCTGTGGCTGGTCGGGCGAAGTCGACGACGCTATCGCCGACATCCGCCGCCTCGTCCCCCAGGTCGTCCTCATCGACGTGCACATGCCGGGCGGCGGCGGCGTCTCGGTGATCGGCAACGTCCTCGAGACGCACCCCGGAATCCGTTTCCTCGCCCTGTCGGTGTCGGATGCCCCCGAGGACGTGATCGGCATGATCCGGGCCGGTGCCCGAGGCTACGTCACCAAGACCATCGCCCCCGCCGACCTCATCGTGGCCGTCGAGCGCATCGCCGAGGGAGATGCCGTGTTCTCGCCGCGGCTGGCCGGCTTCGTGCTCGATGCCTTCGGGCAGACCATCCCGGTCGTTTCCGACCCGGAGCTGGATCAGCTCACCCCACGCGAGCGTGAGGTGCTGCGCCAGATCGCCCGCGGCTACGCGTACAAGCAGGTGGCGAGGCGTCTCTCGATCTCGATCAAAACGGTCGAGACCCACGTCTCCTCTGTGCTGCGCAAGCTCCAGCTCTCGAACCGCCACGAGCTGGCGCGCTGGGCAACCGATCGCCGGATCGTGTGAGCCGCCGGACCGTCGCGCCGTCGAGCTCGCGGTGACGCCGAATAGACTCAGCTCTGGAGGTCGCATGCACCCTCGCTTCCTGGAGCATCTCGCAGGTCGGATCGCGGAGGTTCGCGACGCCGGCCTGTACAAGCAGGAGCGCATCATCGCCTCGCCCCAGGACGCCGTCATCTGCCTCGACGACGGACGTGAGGTCATCAACCTCTGCGCCAACAACTACCTGGGCCTGTGCAACCACCCCGAGCTCGTAGCCGCCGCGGCGACCGCCGTCGAGCAGCTCGGCTTCGGCATGTCGTCGGTTCGTTTCATCTGTGGAACCCAGACCGTCCACCGCGACCTCGAGATGGCCCTGAGCGCATTCCTCGGCACCGACGACACCATCCTCTACTCGTCGTGCTTCGACGCCAACGGTGGTCTCTTCGAAGCTCTCCTCGGCGAGGAGGATGCCGTCATCTCCGACGCCCTCAACCATGCATCGATCATCGACGGCATCCGTCTCTGCAAGGCGCAGCGTTTTCGCTACGCCAACAACGACATGGCCGATCTGGAACGCCAGCTCCGGGCGGCGGCGGGGGCACGCTTCCGACTGATCGCCACCGATGGGGTGTTCTCGATGGACGGTATCGTCGCCGATCTGGGAGCGATCTGTGATCTCGCCAACCGTCACGACGCGCTCGTGATCGTGGATGATTCCCACGCCGTCGGCTTCATCGGCGAGGGCGGAAGGGGCACGCCCGAGCTGTGCGGGGTGAGTGGCCGGGTCGATATCCTCACCGGGACGCTCGGCAAGGCGCTGGGCGGCGCTTCCGGAGGTTACACCTCCGGCGGGGCGGAGATCATCACGTGGCTGCGGCAGCGCTCGCGTCCGTATCTGTTCTCCAACACGCTGGCGCCGCTGATCGCCGCCACCTCGCTGCGAGCGCTCGAGCTGCTGCAAGAGAGCGACGACCTTCGCTCCCGACTGCGCGACAACTCGCAGCACTTCCGCGACCGCATGATGGCGGCAGGATTCACCCTCGCCGGCTCCGACCATCCCATCATCCCGATCATGCTGGGCGATGCCCGCCTCGCCACCGAGATGGCGGACCGCCTCCTCGACAAGGGCATCTACGTCGTCGGGTTCTCCTTCCCCGTGGTGCCCAAGGGAAAGGCCCGCATCCGCGCCCAGATGTCGGCGGCCCATTCCATCGAGCAGCTCGACCGCGCCGTGGAGGCGTTCGTCGAGGTCGGCCGTGACCTGGGAGTGGTGTCCTGATGCGGGCTCTCGTCAAGGCCAAGGCCGAGCCCGGCATTTGGATGCAGGAGTTGCCGCGGCCCGAGGTGGGACCCAACGACGTCCTCGTCGAGATCATCAAGACATCGATCTGCGGCTCCGACATGCACATCTACAACTGGGATCACTGGGCAGCGGAGACCATCCCCGTGCCGATGCAGACCGGCCACGAGTTCGTCGGTCGCATCGCCGAGATCGGCAGCCACGTCCACGGGTTCGAGCTCGGGCAGCGGGTTTCGGGTGAGGGACATGTGGTCTGTGGCCATTGCCGCAACTGCCGGGCTGGGCGCCGCCATTTCTGCCGGAACACCATCGGCATCGGCATCAACCGCCCCGGCTGCTTCGCCGACTACCTGCTCATCCCGGGTTCGAACGTCTACCCGATTCCGGACGAGGTGCCCGACGAGGTCGCCTGCATCCTCGACCCGCTAGGGAACGCCACCCACACCGCGCTCTCGTTCGATCTCGTGGGCGAGGACGTCCTGGTGACCGGAGCCGGCCCGATCGGCATGATGGCCGTCGCCATCGCCCGCCACGTCGGCGCCCGCCACGTCGTGGTCACCGACATCAGCGACTACCGGCTCGCCATCGCCTCGACGATGGGAGCCGACCGGGCGCTCAACGTCACGCGAGACAGCGTGGCAGAGGTGGTCGGTGAGCTCGGCATGACCGAGGGCTTCGACGTCGGACTCGAGATGTCGGGCAATCACTCGGCTCTGCACGACATGCTCGCCGTCATGAACCATGGCGGCAGTGTCGGCCTGCTCGGCATCCCGCCCGACGAGGCCCCCATCGACTGGAACCTCATCATCTTCCGCGGCCTCACCCTCAAGGGGATCTATGGGCGGCGCATGTTCGAGACGTGGCACAAGATGACAATGATGCTCCAGACCGGCCTCGACATCACTCCTGTGATCACCCACGAGTTCCCTGCCGCCGAGTACGAGAAGGCATTCGAGGTGATCGGCACGGGCATGTGTGGCAAGGTCCTGCTGGATTGGGCGGCCGCCTGATCGGCCACACCCACCGCCCCAGAGATGGAGCACATGACTACCCTGCCCGTGCCGGGCACGGGCTCCGCAGCTCGACGATCCGGGGTGTCTAGGTCTTGTGGACCGGCACCACGGCCTGGCGGGAGACGATGCTGAGATGTCCGTCGTCCCAGCGAACCTCGACAGACCCGTTCCGGAGCTCGGTGATGGTGCCCATAGGCGACGTCTGGCCCACCTTCTTGGTGAGGCGCTTCACCTTCATTCCCTGCCGCAGCATTGAACGAACCTCCTATTCCCGCAGTATATGTGAGCGCTCGAAACCCCGATACGCCAACCGTGGGCCGGCAGAGGCCGAAAACCAGCACCCGAACCCTGGGTTCGCAGTAGGCGATCGCGGGTGTCCCAGCCCACAGTTCGGCGGCGGCGGCGGCGATCGGCCACAATGAGGCATCGGGCAACGAGGAGGAAGAGCATGGTGAATTCGACGGTCTGTGTCGTCGGCGCAGGATCCTGGGGCACCGCCCTCGCCAAGCTGCTCGGAGACCAGGCGATTCCCACCACTATCTGGGCGCACGAGCCCGAGGTCGTGGAGACGATCGAACAGCGTGGTGAGAACCCTGCGTTCCTTCCCGGGTTCCCGCTGAACGGGCCGGTGCGGGCCACAGGCGACCTCGCCGAAGCCATCGCCGGGGCCTCGGTGATCGTGAGCGCCGTCCCCACCCAGTTCGTCCGTGGCGTGTTCGGCGAGATCGCCCCCACGCTCTCACCGAACGCCACTCTCGTCTCGGTGTCGAAGGGAATCGAGGTCGGTACCTTGCTGACACCGAGCGAGATCTTCGCGTCGCTCGCTCCGGGCCCGCTGGCCGACGGCATCGTTTGCCTCTCGGGTCCCTCGTTCGCTCGGGAAGTCGCGGCCGGGCATCCGACCGCCGTCGTCGGCGCCAGCCGTTCCCCCGAGAACGCCCGTGCCATCCAGGCCCTGTTCTCGAACACGAGCTTCCGCGTCTACACATCCGACGACGTCATCAGCGTCGAGTTTGGCGGCGCCCTCAAGAACATCATCGCCATCGCCGCCGGGATCGCAGAAGGGCTCGGCTTCGGGCACAACACCGTTGCCGCCCTCATCACCCGTGGCCTCGCCGAGATCACGCGACTCGGCGTCGCCCGCGGCGGCCACCCCCTCACCTTCGCCGGGCTGTCGGGCCTCGGCGACCTCGTGCTCACCTGCACCGGCGACCTTTCCCGCAACCGCACCGTCGGCCTCGAGATCGGGCGGGGACGGACTCTGAGCGAGATCGTCGATTCCATGAACATGGTCGCCGAAGGGGTCAAGACCACACGAGCGGCTCGCCAGCTCGCCGAGCAGATGGACGTCGAGATGCCGATCACCGAGCAGATCCATCGCATTCTCTACGAGGACAAGGACGCCCGCCAGGTCGTGCTCGAGCTGATGGGGCGCCAGCTCCGCCGCGAACTCGAGAAGTGACACCCGAGGAGCGGCGACGTGGCCCTGGGCACGGCCACGTCGACCGCCAGGCCCATTCCGGCGGAGACCGCCCACCCGCACAGGCAGCGTCCTGAGAAGCGCACGCGCAGGAGCCCCCGGCCGGGGGCTCCTGCATCTCTCGACGCGACCAGGTCGCGCCTGGGTACGGACAAGTGTCTACTCGGCTACGACGTTGTCCAAGTATCCGTCACCGTTGAAGTAGACGTGCATCCTCTGCACCTTGGACAGGTCGACTTCGCCTTCGCACGTGATGTTGAGCAGATCGAGTTCTGCCGTCATCGTCGTGCCCTGCGGGACCCATTCACCCGGGCCTTGGCACCACACCCAACCGTCACCGAGGGTGAGGGAGATGTTGTGCCACGTGCCCGCTTCGGCCGTGGTCTGCAGATCCAGAGTGATCTTGGACTTCACCGACAGGTCGAGCGGCGTCTCGAACACGACACCGAACCAACCGCCGTCGATGCTGTCGACGGCCAGGCCGTACGAGCCCTCGGTGACGAACACGTCACTCTGCGTGACGGTGCCTGCCCCCGGCTCCCAGTCGGCGGCGGCCCAGCCCTCGGTCCCGGTCTCGAAGGACGCGATCAGGATCGGCGGGCCCGGATCGGGCTTCACCGTCACTTTGAGCTCGGCTTCGTTGGACTTCCTGCCGAAGCGATCCCTGATCGTGTACGTGATAAGCACCTTGCCCGAGAACTCGGCCTCGGGAACGAACTCGACCGTGGCATCGGACAGGAGTGTGAACGTCCCGCCCGTGACCGTCGCTTCCGTCTGCTGACCGGAAGTTGCCGGATCCAGGTCGATCGTGCTCGGCACGACGTCGTTCCAGATGCCGTATGCGATGTCGTTGGCGGCCGGATCGAAGGTCACCGAGGTCGCGAACTCCGTGACCGCGCTCTCGTGATCTGCAACCGGCGCGAAGTACATCGGCCAGTGGCGCTTCATCATGTCGGCGAAGTTCGCCAGCGTGGTGCACACCGGGCTCGGACAGTAGACGGTGAACCCGTCGTAGTCCGGGTAGAGCGTGCCATCCTCGTCCTGGATCCCGGAGAGGATCCAGTACAGGGCGCCACTCCCCCAGTTCCTGAAGACGGTGTCCGTCCACTCCTTGAACACGGTGTTGCGGGTACTGGCGTCCTGCCAGCCGTACTCACCGAGCATGGCCGGTTTGTGGAGCTTCCTGGCGTCCTTGATGTGACGCTCGATCCACTCGGTGCCCCAGTCGACGTCCATCCCCCAGTGGTCCGGGTAGAGGTGATACGACATCACATCGATCTCGTCGAGAGCGGTGAGAGCGAGCGTGTCGACGCCTTCTCCGCAGTTCTCGGTCCAGTGGGTCTCGTCGGTCGCCTCGGGATCGCAGTAGAAGCCCTCGTCACCGACCGAGACCAGGTGGTTCGAGTCGATGCTCTTGATGAACTTCGATATGTCGTCGGCCCACGAGGTGAGCGTGTCGGTTGTGCAGGCATCCGACATCGGGTAGTAGCCGCTGCCCTTGCAGCGCGGCTCGTTTCCCAGCTCCCACGTCATGATCGTCGGGTCGTCCTTGTACTGGATGCCCGTGATCGTGTTGGTGCGGGTGAGCAGGTGCTCGATCCAGTTCTGGTACCACTCCCTGATCACCGAATCGGTGTAGAAGTCGTCGTGGTGGAAGTCACGAGTTCCTTCTTCGAACTGGGCCTCGCGCCACATGACGTACTGATCCATGCCGCCGAAGTCCTGCCAGTTGTTCGTCAGTGGGATCACCAGCTTGAGTCCGAGCTCGCCGGCTTTGGCAATCACGTAGTCCAGGCGCTCGAGGCCGGTCTCACCGTCGTTGTAGGCGGGCCCGTCCCCCTCCCAGTACTGGAAGTACGTGTCGTCCTGGATGCCGTGTATCGACCCCGGCGGTGTGTCGTCGAGGGTGCCGATGTCGAATGAGCCCCAATGGCGCACGACCTTGAAGTCGTTCTCTGCCGCCGTCTCGAGGACGTCGTCGACCATGAGCTCGGGTTTGTACATCAGGTAGTAGTTGTTGGTGCCGGCGAACCTGAAGATCTTGCCGTTGAGCATCAGGTTCGGCCCCACCTGCCTGACGAAGCTGTCGGGCTTCGGATGCCACTTGTGGTGAACCCACCGGTAGTAGTGCCCGGGACCGCCGCCGGCGCCGGTGGCGCCTGCCGGAGTCGCCGGCGCCACAGCCGTCACCGCCAGCAAGACAACGGCAAGCATATATCCAAGTCTCTTGAACATGGACCCTTCCTTCCGTTCCACTCCAATGCCGGGAAGGCGAGGGATCAGGGTGTTCTCGCCTGACAATGACCCTCACCCTCCGGGCGAATATCAGGTGCGATCGTTCCTCTCGATAACGTTCCCATTCGTTCGATCGGCTCTCTCGGAGGACTCTCCCCAACGCTTGGATCGTGTGTCCGGTGCCTTGCGCGCACCGCAACCAGCCGATCAGGCCTTTCCGCTGCCCGTGGACCCCTCAGATCGGTCCCGGGCGATCGGAGAGGCGAGCTTCCTCGCTTCACTGATCAACGACAATGAGCATAAGCGGGGGGAGTTGCCGCCGTATCTGCCGGTTGCCCGGCCGCAGGGGACGGCTCAGACGCCGCCGGCGGCGCTCACCGGTGGGCGGTGTTGCGCCCAAGGCCGGGCCCGCTCGAGCTGGCCGGCGAGCTGCAGAAGGCCGGCTTCATCGCCGAAGCGCCCCAGGAAATGCGATCCGATCGGGAGGCCCGCCGCGTTCCAGTGGAGCGGGACCGACATGGCCGGGAGCCCGGTGAAGTTCGCAACGGGGGTGAAGGCGACGTAGTCGAAGAGCTGCTCCACGAGCTCGTCCCACGGGGCAGCCTGATCGATCTGTCCCAACGGCACCGGAGGGCCCCCCAGCACCGGCGTCAGCAGCACGTCGTACTGCTCGAGGAATCTCCCGAACTCGTGTGACACTCTCTGCAGCACCGTGTGGGCGGCATCGAGCTGGGCCGGAGATCGGTGCCGTGACCGGTCGGCGAGCCCCCAGGTGAAGGGTTCGAACGCCGGCAGCTTCGACTTGCGCGAATCGAGCCAGGCGATCAGCTTCATGGTGCGCCAATCGCCGAGGCGGCGTCGAAGCAGCTTGCCGCCGCGCCTGCGCTCCGCCGTCTCGAGAATGAGGTGGAAGGCACCTGCCGCCAAGGCTCCCCATACCTCCAGGAAGGCGTCGGCGGCCGCCTGACCGTCGACCACAGGGCTCGCCTCCACCACCCGATGGCCGAGACTCTCGAGCAGCTCGGCGGTCGACCGCACCGCCTGCTCGCATTCCGACTCGACCCGGTTTCCTCGAAGATCCTCGACGGAGAACGCCACCGTGAGCGGCTCGGGATCGTGATCGAGCGCAGACAGGAAGGGAGTCTCGGGCGGAGGAGCCCAGTACTGGGACCCGGGCTCGGCGCCGTGCACGACATCGAGCAGCGCCGCGGTGTCGCGCACCGAGCGGGTCAGCGCCAGATCGACCGAGAGGTAATCGGCGGCCATAGCGGGATACCTCGGGTTCCGGCCCCGGGACGGCTTGAGCCCGAACACCCCGCAGGCCGACGCCGGGATGCGAATGGAGCCTCCGCCGTCACCGCCGAGCGCCAGCGGCACGATCCCGGCAGCCACGGCCGCCGCGGATCCTCCGCTCGATCCCCCGGCGGAGTGGCCCACGCTCCACGGATTGTGGGTCGGGCCGTAGAGCTTCGACTCGGTGGTCGGAAGCAGGCCGAATTCCGAGGTGCTGGTGCGGCCGAGAGGCACGAAACCGGCGCTCTTGACCCGAGCCAGATACTCCTCGGTCACCTCGGGAACGAAGTCGCGCAGGAGCACCGAGCCGAGACAGGTCTTGTGGCCCTCCTCGAACATGATGTCCTTGACGAGCAGCGGGACTCCCGAGAATGCGCCGGCTGGAGGCACGGCGGCGAGAGTCCTGGCGCGATCGAAGTCGGTGCGGACCACGGCGTTCAGGACGGGATTGACGGCCACGAGCCGCTCGATGGCGGCTTCCACCAGCTCGGAGGAATGGACCTCTCCCCGTGCCGTCAATTCGGCCAAGCCGACCGCGTCGTAGTCGTCGTACTCGGCGAATGCTGATCGCACGGCGGCCATCACAGAACCCTATCAGCGCCCTCGCCGGTAAACGTCTTCTTGCCCGTTTCTCACCTTCCTCTCAGGACCCACTCAGGCGGATCATTCATCTTGGGAAGAAGCACCCCCACTGAGAAAGGACGGCTCCACCCGTAGAACCCTCGACCCTCGCCATCGTGGCGATGCTCGTCCTCGTCGCCGCCGTCTCGTGACCGTTCCGGCCGAGCATGAAGACGCAACACCCGTCGGCGACCCCGTGCAGCCGGGGAGAGGCCGACAGGAACGCGGGATCCGAATCGACCGGTCGCGGCGTCTGACGGTGTGATATCCCGACCTCACCCGGGTACCGGTTCTTCCTCCCCTTCCTTCGGCCGGTATCCGGGTGAGGAGCGGTTCTGGCGCTGCGGCCGCCGGACGTTCGCGGTGCAGTCCTGATCGTGATCGCAGCCGGCTCGACCGGCCGATCGCTTCACGTTCGACGGTAGATGCCGTCGAGATCGGCCAGAAAGGCGGCTGCGGCCGCGGCGTTGCTCTTCCTCCACAGCCCGATGGGATCGCGGCCCGTGGATTCTGCGATGGCGGCCAGGGTCTCGCGGAGGGCGGCTCGCTGCCGTTCGACCAGCGGCAGGGGCGAGACTCCGGATCGGTCGAGGAGCACCAGCTTCACGAGGAATTCGATGCGGAGGTCCCGGATGTGTTCCACGGGCTCGAAGAGCCATGACTTCAGGCGCCGCTCGCCAAGCGCCGTGATCTTGTGGATGACCCGCTGCGGCCCGGCGATTCCAGGTTCCACGCTCGCGGGTTCCGCCAGCCCCGCCTCGACGAGACGGCCGAGAGCCCTGTACACGAGGGGCTGACGCACCGTGAGTACCTGGCCCACCCGACCGTCCGGCTCGAGGTCCTTGGCGAGCGCGAAGCCATGCGCCGGTCCTTCGGTGAGGAGGCCGAGAACGGTGTATTCGGTGATCGACAGCCGCAGCGATTCCATGGGAGGCCTCGTCGAGGACGCCAGCACCCGAGGTCTCGCCGTCGCGCCGGTTCACGTCCCCGGGTACGTATACTCTCATTGAGAGTATACGTACCACCGGCCGTTGGGGCAGCGCGCCGTGGCGCCCGGCGGCTGCACCAGAGGATGGGAGACCGTGATGCAGCATGGAGGACTCGTGCGGCGCGTTGCGGCCGTCTTCCTCGCCGCCCTCGTCGCAGCCGGAGCTGCCGGCTGTGACGAGGCTGAATCCACTCAGACCGGAGACGAGATCGTCGTGACCGACGCCGTCGGGCGAACGGTCACCCTGCCCGGGGTGCCGGAGCGGATCACCGTTGCCGGCCGAGCCGCCTTCATGATCGTCGACGTCGTGTATCTCTTCGAGCAAAGCAGCGACAGGCTCGTTGGGCTCGAGATGGGAAGAGAATCGGCCGAGGCCTTCGTGGATCTCATCGACCCGGATCTCGCCGGCAAGACCATCCTCGCCAAGAACGTCGGTCCGGAGGAGATCGCCGCCACGGATCCCGACCTCGTCATCATGAAGTCGTATGTGGAGAGTGAGCTGGGCGAACCCCTCGAGCGGCTGGGTATCCCCGTGCTCTGTCTGGACCTCGAGACGCCTGAGCAGTACGAGCGCGACATCGACATCCTTGGAACCGTCCTCGGCGAACGGGACAGGTCCGCCGAGGTGATCGCCTTCTATCAGGATCGTGTCGATCGCATCACGTCACTCACCGGTGACATCGCCGATGATGCTCGTCCGAGGGTCCTCGTGCTCCAGTACGACGCCAGCGAGGGCACCGCGGCGTTCGATGTGCCCCCTGCCTCCTGGCTCCAAACACAGATGGTGACGATGGTCGGCGGATCACCCGTGTGGACGGACACGGCCGGCGGAAGCGGCTGGACCCGGGTCGGCTTCGAGCAGATCGCCGCCTGGGATCCGGACCAGATCTTCATCATCTCCTATGCCGGCGACTCGGCGACCGTGGCGGAGAATCTGGAGACAGAACCGGCTTGGAGGGAGTTGAGCGCGATTCAGGCCGGCTCCGTCTACGGCTGGCCCGGCGATCTGAGCAGCTGGGATCAGCCGGACACTCGCTGGATTCTCGGGCTCACCTGGCTCTTCACGAAGGTGCAACCCGCCCTCGCCAGGGAGATCGACATCATGGCCGAGACCGAGGCGCTCTTCACCGACCTCTACCGGCTCACGCCCGAATTGGTGCGGTCGGAGCTGACCCCGGCCCTCTTCGGGAGCATCCCCTAGCAGTGGCACTCACCGAGCCTCAGCGCCGGCCCTCGGTAATGCGAACCCTGTGGCCACTCGGCGCAGGGCTGCTGACAGTCGTCGTCCTCTCCCTGTTCATCGGGCGCTATCCCGATCCCTTCTGGACTCCGCCCCGTCTCCTGTGGCAGGACGATCTCGCAGCGGAGGTCGTCTGGTCGCTGCGGCTTCCCCGTGTGATCGCCGCCCTCTTGGTCGGCATGAGCCTCGCCGGGGCAGGGACCGTCCTGCAGACGGTGTTCCGCAACCCGCTCGTCGAACCCGGATTCCTCGGCGTGTCACAGGGGGCTGCCTTCGGAGCGTCGCTCGCCATCCTGGGTCTCGGCGCCGGAGCGTCGCCGTTCGCCGTCGCGGCCTCGGCCATGGTGTTCGCCATGGCGGGCCTCGCTCTCTCTTCACTCGTCGCCCGTCGTCTCCGCTTCGGCGGATGGGTGCTGCGCCTCGTACTCGGGGGAATCGCGGTGTCGGCGTTGTTCTCGGCAGGGGTGGGGATCATCAAGTACCTGGCGGATCCCCTCGCCGACCTTCCCGTCATCACGTTCTGGCTGCTCGGGAGTCTCTCCGGCATCACGTGGCAGACGGTGCTGCACTTGCTGCCGTTCGTGCTACCCGGCCTCGCCCTCATGCTCGCGATGCGGTGGCGACTCAATCTCCTGAGCCTCCAAGACGAGACTGCGTTCTCGCTCGGAACGGCCCTCACCCGCGAGCGCGTGCTCCTGCTGACGGGCGCGGTGGCTGCTGCGGCTGCGGTCACGGCCGTCGCCGGCATCATTGGCTGGATCGGCCTCATGGTCCCGCACCTGGCACGGCGAGCCTACGGGGCGGACTCTCGGATCGCCGTGCCCGCTTCGCTGCTGATCGGCGGCGTCTTCGCCGTGGTCAGCGACGACATCGCCCGCACCCTTCTCGCCGGGGAGATCCCGCTCGGGATCGTGACCTCTCTCGCCGGAGCACTCGGCTTCATCCTGCTCATGACCCGTGTCAGACTTCGGGTGCCGAGATGAGTGATGCGCCGGTCTTGTCCCTGAGCAACCTCGGCTTCGCATACGACGCGGCCGGGCCCGACACCCTGCACGGCATCTCCCTCGACATCCCGGCCGGCGGCACCACCGTCGTGTTGGGACCGAACGGCGCAGGCAAGACCACTCTCCTCCACATCCTCGTGGGCCTGCTGTCCCCGCACAGCGGCGAAGTGTGGCTCTCCGGACGGCGCCAGACAGACCTGACCCGGCGTGAGTTGAGCCGTCTCGTCGCCATCGTGCCGCAGAACGAGCACATCCCCTTCGATTTTTCGGTGCTCGAGTATGTCCTGATGGGTCGCAGCCCCCACATCAGCATGCTCGGGATGCCAAGCGAGAGAGACCATGAGATCGCTGTCGAGAGTCTCAGGACCCTCGGCCTGCTGGACCTGTGGCACCGGCCCGTCCCGGAGCTGAGTGGTGGGGAGCGGCAGTTGGTGACGCTGGCACGGGCGCTCGCACAAGGTGCGCCCATTCTGTTGCTCGACGAACCCGCCGCCCATCTCGACCTGGGCAACACCATGCGGCTGCACGGCATCATCGAGGCTCTGGCCCAGGAGGGCACCACCGTGGTATTCACCACCCACGACCCGGGAGCCGCGGCGTCGGTGGCCCGCTACGTCGTGTTGATGCGTGACGGCCGCGTGCTCGAGAGCGGCCCGGTAGACACGGTGTTCACCTCCGAACGCCTCACCCTCGCCTACGGTGTCCCGGTGAGAGTCGCCACCGTCGAGGGCCGGCCCATCGTGGTGCCGGGGCAGACAACGTGAACCCTCACTCGGGCACCGTATACGTCGTCACCGGCGGCCGCGGCGCCGGCAAGACGACCTTCTGCCGCCGGCTCCTCAAAGAGGTTCGCGCCCTGTCGGGCGGCGTGGTGGCCGCCGGCGTGCTCTCACCGAAGGTGCGGGAGGATCATCAGGACGTCGCCATCGATGTCGTCGACGTCGCCTCTGGACGGCGCCGCCGACTGGCGGAACGCAGGGATCCGGCCGCCACCCGGGATCGGCTGTCCACCAAGCGGTGGCAGTTTCATGCCGACTCTCTGAGCTGGGGAAACACCGTGCTGCAATCGGCGACACCCTGCGATCTGCTGGTCGTGGACGAGCTCGGGATCCTGGAGTTCGAGGGCGACGATGGCTGGACCGGCGGCATCGCCGCCGTTGACTCAGCCGCCTATCGGGCCGCATTCGTCGTCGTCCGACCCGAGCTGCTAGCACGAGCACAACACCGCTGGCCGGAAGCAATCCTGATCCACATCGCTCATCCCAAAGAGGCGGAAGCCGCCGCCCGGAGATGCGCCGCGGCGTTTGCCGCGCCTCTGACCGAGCGATGAGATCGCGCCTCGACACCGACGAAGCGCACAAAGGATTCCACGGAGATCAGTTTCGGGGGCGAGTTCGCGTGGGCCCGGCAGGACTCGAACCTGCGACCGACGGATTATGAGTCCGCTGCTCTGACCAACTGAGCTACGGGCCCCGACGGGAGTCTACGCCGCTCTTCGCTGTGCCTCGCTGCGCCACTGTCTCTGCCGCCCCCCAACGACGCGGGAACCCGGTCCCTCGCTTCTCAGACGAACCTCGACGAGCCTCGTCGCCACGACCCGATCACACTCTTTTTTCGCGCGAATAGTGCAAGGTGGGGCGCGAGCGCACTACTCTCTCGCCTAGTGGCGAGACAACAACGATTCCGCCGCGAGACAGGTGAGGGGAGTCACATGGATTTGAGCAAGCTCAACACGAACCAGAAGATCGTAGGGGGGGCCGGGATCTTGGCGATCATCGCCTTGTTCCTGCCGTGGTACGGCTTCTCGGCCTTCGGCATCAGCGCCAGCGAGAACGCTTTCGGAAGCGGCTTCTGGGCGTGGTGCGGGACGCTGCTGGTCATCGCAGCTGCCGTGATCGTGGTCCTCAAGGCTCTCGAGATTGCCGACCTCAAGGCCGGCAATCTGGCAGCCGAGCAGCTCGCGCTGCTCCTCGCCGCGCTCGGCCTCCTGTTCATCGTCATCAGGCTCCTGACCGAAAACGACCTCCTGAAGTTCGGCATCTGGGTGGCGCTCATCGCCGCGGTAGGTGTCGCCTACGGGACGTTCGCAGCGATGAAGGATGCCGGCATGGCGATGCCGAACGCCGACAGCTTCAAGTCGAGCTGAGGCGGCCAGGCTCAGAGCCCGGCGGGCGCCCGGCGGTACCAGTAGGTGTACGCCCGGGTGAAATTGAACTCGCCATAGAGTGCGAGAGCAGGGGCGTTGTCTGCAACTGCCTGCAGGTAGTTGCGGACGGCGCCTCTCTCGCGTCCCCACGCCAGCAGTGACTCGGTGAGCCGGCTCCCCAGGCCCTGCCTGCGGTGTTGCGGGTCTACGACGATCTCGAAAAGCCCGAGCCAGCCATCGTCGACGACCCCGAAGCCGCATGCCACAACACGCCCGGCTCGCCGGATCATGGCAAAACCGGTCGAGGGTTCGATGCGAGCGATGATGCCGCGCCACGCCGGGCGCATGCCTGGAGCGATCCCATAGAGCGTCTCGCATGCCCGGAGCCATTCCTCGGTCGCAGACTCATCAACCGGGCCGCTCGCTCTCTCCGCCGCGCTCACCGGCGCCACCATGACGTCGGTGGGACATTCCTCGGCGAAGCCGAGAGCTTCGAGTCGGCTATCGAGCCCCTGCTCGGTCGCCGGGTTCTGGCGCACCACCAGTTCCAGGCTCCGATCGGCGTACCAGCCACGGCAACGGCGCAGCTTCTCGTCGAGGGAGATCGTCGACTCCCCCGCCGGATACACCGAGTTGCTGCGCCGGGAGAACCCCCCGGCATAGCGCAGGAGCCAGCCGTCGTACTCGACGGTCTCGAAAGGAGGCCAGGCACGGAAGGCGACCCGCTCGATCGCATTCACCAGTTCGATGTCCGCCTCTTCAGCCACCAGAAGGCGCCGACCTCAAGACGTCGACCAGCACCGGGGGAATCCGCACCGGCCGGCCGTTGCGATCCACCGTCGCCGCCGTCGTACGCTGCGTCGCCAGCACTTGCTCTCCCCGCAATAGCCGCTGCACGAACACCATCGAGACCCGCCGCACCTCCGCCGCCTCGGTCTCGACGATCAGCTCGTCACGGGCGCCAGCCGGCTTCAGGAACCGGTTCTCCATCTCGGTGACCACGATCTGCACGCCCTCGTCACGGAGCTGGATCATGCCGTCGCTGAGGCTGTCGAGCATCTCGACACGGGCCACCTCGAAGTACTGCACATAGGCGGCGTGGTTGAGGTGGCCGTAGGGATCGAGCTCGTAGAACCGAACCTTGATGGGAACCCGGAACGCCATGGGCGCCAACCTACACCCCGCCGAAGCCGTGCTGGCGCCATGCCTCGTACACCGCCACGGCGGCGGCGTTCGCCAGGTTGAGGCTGCGTCCACCCGGGGCAATCGGGATACGGAGCCGTTCGGTCACCGCAGGATGGTCGAGCACGTCATTCGGGAGCCCCACCGACTCCTTGCCGAACAACAGGACTTCGCCGGGCTCGATCCTCGCCTCGGTGTAGAGGCGGTCGGCGTGCTGGGAGTAGGCGAAGATCCGCCGATCCGCCAGTGCCGTCACGAACGCGGCGAAATCGCCGTGGTGCACCACGGTGGCGTACTCCCGGTAGTCGAGACCGGCGCGGCGCACTCTCGCCTCGTCCACCTCGAAGCCGAGCGGGTGGATCAGGTGGAGGGTGCATCCGGTGTTCACGGTGAGCCGCATCAGATTGCCGGTGTTGGGGGCGATCTCAGGCTCGTGGAGCGCAACGTGGAACATGGGAAGTGAGGTTAGGCCCCTGTTCCGTCACCCGGACCGGTACTCGGGCCCCGACCGGCGGCGTCATCATTCCACGATGAAGGCCGCGGTCGGGACACCGGCCAGTGCGATGTCGCGTAGACGAGCGTTGAGTAATCCGAACTCGCGCTCGATGTCGTCGCGGAGACGGCACAGCCGGTTCGTGACATGTTCTGGAGGCCGAGCTTGGAGCGTTCGCTCCACCGCGATGCGTAGCCGTCGGTTGGCCCGCAGGCAGGCGGCGAGCGATCCGATCTCATTCGCGACACGATCCTCTCCCCGGAGGTCCGCGAGGACATCGGATGACTCTGATGGGTCAGGGGACGTCGGCGCATGCCGGATGAGCTCCTCGACCACGGCGCGTCGGCGAAACGCCAGCCTGCGAAGGCGAACGGCGAAAGTGGGATCTCCGGCGCGGGCCGATGCCCTGCGCAGGCTCAGCCGGTACCGCGCGAGCGCGGTAACCAGCCTGCTCGCCTGCCTCACCCACCCCGGCTCGTCGGTGCCTTCGTGAACCATCGCACTCCCTTCCTTCGGATCCCGGCCGCGTGCCCCGGGCTCGCCCAACGATCACTCTCCCGGCGGCGGGTCCGCGGCGAGCTTGCCCTGCTGTCGCAGCTTGCACACGATCGCGTCCTGGATCTGGGCCAGCCTGTCAGGGGGAACGAAGGGAGCGAGTTTCTCTTCGAGGTTGGCGCGGATCTCAGCCTCCGAGAGGTTCTCCCACTCTTCCATCATCTCGATCGCCTTCACCACCAGCACCACCCCGGCCAGCAGGAGGACGACCATGAGGAGCTTCTTCACGTCGTGTCCCTTCGTTTCGTCGGTGAGATCTCTCAAGACTACGGTGCCCGCCCGGGTAGAGGGCGATCGAATGCTCTGTCTTCGGAAATGCCGGGTCGACGCTCCCGACTGTGCGATCCTTCCATGCATGCCCGGTGACGTGAACCACCCAGAAGAGGGAATTGATGAAGCGGCCCTGGAGGAATGGCTCGCGTCCGCCGGAGAAACCCCGCGCGACGAGTGGCCGCGGCGTCGTGTCGGCGGACTAGCCATCGCCGCCATCGTTCTGGCGATCGTCACGATCATCGGCATGGTGTTGCTGCGCCCCACCGGGGAAGCACGAAAGCAGGCAGAGGCATTGTCCGTCCTCGGCACGCCTAGCGAGTTCTACACCGCCGACGTCGTGGACATCACCCGCGGCCCCTGTCCGGGCATCCCCGATGCCACTTGCAGCGATGCCACATTCGAGCTGACGGCAGGGCCGCACACCGGCTCCGTGATCACGCAGATCTTTCCCGAGGGAGGCACGTCTCCGACAATGAGCGTCGGCCAGACAGTCATCCTGTCGTACGTCCCGGCCAATGCCCTGGTCGTGGACGCCGTAGTAGCACCGTGCGACTTCGACCCGGAGCAAGACTGCCGCACCCTCACGCTCACGATCGAGACGTCCGAGGGACCAACTCAGCTCGACCACACACTCTTCCCAGGGGATTTCGGCGCTGACCTGGCCGTTGGAGACGAAGCCGTCGTCGACTTCTTCGAGGACCAGAGTGGCGAGTTCGACATCCTCGGCGTCTCCCCGGTCGATCTCGAGCGCCAATACAACTTCTCCGACATCCAGCGGCGCGGCATGCTGCTCTGGCTCGCCCTGGCGTTCGCAGTGGTAGTGGTGGCCCTCGGCGGGCTGAGGGGAGCCGCCGCCCTGTTCGGCCTCGTCGCCAGCCTCCTCGTACTGCTGCTCTTCGTGCTCCCCGCCATCCTCGACGGCCGCAGCCCGGTCCTGGTGGCCGTGTTCGGCTCGGCCGCCATCGCCTATCTCGCTCTCTACCTCGCCCACGGATTCACCCGGATGACAACGGTGGCCCTGATCGGCACGCTCGTCACCCTCGCCCTCACCGCCGTGCTCTCTGCCGTCGTCGTCGGCCTCGCCGACTTCACCGGGCTTGCGAGTGAGGAGAGCACGTTGTTGACCCTGTTCGAGGGCATCGACGTGAGCGGCCTGCTCCTGGCCGGGGTCGTGTTGGGAGCAGCGGGCGCCATCGACGACGTCACGGTGACCCAAGCTTCGGCCGTCTGGGAGCTGAAAGCGGCGAACCCTCGGCTTGGCGCCAGCGAGTTGTTCCGTAGCGGCCTCCGTATCGGCCGCGACCACATCGCCTCGATGGTCAACACCCTGCTCCTCGCCTACGCCGGGGCGGCACTCCCCCTTCTCGTGCTCTTCGTGCTCTCCGAGCAGTCGCTGGGAACGGTGGCCAACAACGAGGTCGTCGCCGTCGAGATCGTGCGCACCCTCGTCGGCAGCATCGGCCTCATCGGAGCAGTCCCGCTCACCACCTGGCTGGCATCGGTGACGGCACACGGCCCACGAACTGAGGTGTCTCCCAGATAGGCGCATCAAAGCGGGTGACGGCACCGGCAATGCCGCATGGCCCGACCGGCTTCCGCGACCGGGACCGCTCGGCATGGACTTGCTCGCTCCGGGGGTGAGACTCGAACTCACAACCAACGGATTAACAGTCCGCTGCTCTGCCGATTGAGCTACCCCGGAAGGCCGCTCCGAGATGGAGCCGCCGGATGGTATCACAGCCCCCAAACCGAGCCCTCCTGCTCTCCGGCGCGGCAGCATGCTCTGGATGCCAGAATGGTCGCATGAAATTCCGCACAGGTGTCATCGTCGGATTCGCCGCCGGCTACGTGCTCGGAGCCAAGGCGGGGCGCGACCGTTACGAGCAGATCCGCAAGCTGTACCGGCGGGCGACCTCCAACGACCAGGTCCACAAGCTCATCGATCAAGGACGTGAGCTGGCAGACGCCGGGACCGCTCGCGCCCGGGAGGTGGCGAGCGAGCAGCTCTCCTCGGCCAGCCAGACGATCCGGGAGCAGCTCGACCGCGCCGACTGACGGCAAGCCCGGCCGCTACGCCCCTTCGAGGTAGCCCTCGAGACGCTTCGCCCTGGCAGGCTGGCGCAGCTTGGCGAGCGCCTTCGTCTCTATCTGGCGGATGCGCTCACGGGTGACGTTGAAGTGAGTCCCCACCTGCTCGAGGGTACGCACCTTGCCGTCGGCGAGCCCGAATCGCATGATCAACACTTGCCGCTCCCTCTCGTTGAGACCCTCGAGAGCGAGATTGAGGTATTCCTGGAGCAGCCGGAACGAGGCGGCCTCGATCGGCACCTCGGCATCGGTGTCCTCCACGAAGTCGCCGAGCGTGGAGTCGTCCTCCTCGCCGAGGGGGGTCTCCAGCGACACCGGATCCTGGGCGATGCGACGCAGCTCCGACACCCGATCGGGCTCCATCTCCATCTCCATCGAGATCTCCTCGATGGTGGGCTCTCGTCCCAGCTCCTGCATCAGCGTGCGCTGGGCACGCGCCAGCTTGTTGATCGTCTCGACCATGTGCACCGGCACCCGGATGGTGCGGGCCTGATCGGCCAGCGCCCTGGTCACCGCCTGGCGGATCCACCACGTGGCGTAGGTGGAGAACTTGAAGCCCTTGCGGTAGTCGAACTTCTCAACCGCCCTCATCAATCCCAGGTTTCCCTCCTGGATCAGGTCGAGCAGCGAGAGCCCGCGCCCGACGTACTTCTTGGCGATCGAGACCACCAAGCGCAGGTTGGCTTCCACGAGGCGCTTGCGGGCCTGCTCGGCGCTGCGAACCGTCCGCTCCAGGATGACCCGCTCGTCGAGCGAGAGCCCTGCCGATTCGCCGTCCAGCTTCTCGTTGGCCCGCAACCCGGCCTCCATCTGCATAGCCAGCTCGACCTCCTGCTGCGGCTTCAGCAACGGGTAACGCCCGATCTCCTGGAGGTACATCCGCACCGGATCGGAGACGTGCACCAGCTCGTCGCTGCTGAGAGCCGTCGCCGCCAGGGCGTCGTTGGAATCCTCCCGGATCGTGATGCTGCGCTCCTGGAGCGCCACGAACACCTCGTCGAAGGCGTCCGCCGTCGCCTTGGCGTCCTCCAGCTCCTGCTGGATCTCGGTCATCACCAGGAACCCACGCTGCCGCCCGCGCAGGGTGAGGCGCTCGAAGACGGCTTGGGCTGTCTCGTTCATTCCTGGCTCCGCAGGCGACGGCGTTGCTTTTCCAACGCCTGAATCTCTCCCGTTAATCGGTCAGAATAGGCCCGATCTTCAGGATCGACTCCCGCTTGCTCCCGGCGTCTTGCCTCGATGCGGCGCTCGATCGCCCCTATCTCGATACGATTGACCAGCTCCAGGGCGGGAGCTGGCTTGTGGTCATCGGTGAGCGCCAGCTCCGCCAGTAGCGCCGCCACCGGGGAGTCGTCGCCACTGATGACGCTCCCCAGATCAGGGGTGGCGTCGGGGCTGAGGTCGGCGACGACGGGAGCGATCAACTCGAACGCCTCCCGGTAATCGGGATCGGTGAACAGGTCGGGAACGAGGTCGAGGCGCCGAACTCCAGGATCGTTCGCCAGGAGCAACCGCAACAGATCCCGTTCGGCTTTCACTTCGCCGGGCACGCGACGCGGCGCCCGCTGCTCCGAACGCACAGCGGAATCGCGGCCCGCCCGAACCTCCCTGGCCACCGCGGCCTCAATGAGATCGAGCTCCACCCCGGTGCGCCGCGACAGCATCACCGCGTACTCGTGGCGCGCCAGCGAGTCGGGGTGGCGGGCCACCACCTTGGCGGCCGCCTTCACCGCCCGGCCCCGGGCCTCGGCCTCGGAGAGATCGAATCCTCCCAGCTCCTGCTCGAGCCGGAACTGGAGCAGCGGCACGCTGTTGGACAACGCCTTGGCCAAAGCCTCCAGCTCGCCGGCGTCGACCAGGTCCGCCGGATCACGGCCCTCAGGAAGTGCCGCCACCCGCAGATCGAGGTCTCCCGGCACCGATCGCTCGAAGCCGCGCAGGGCGGCCCCGGCTCCCGCCTCGTCGGCATCGAAAGCCAGAATCACCCGTTCCGTGAACCGCCGTAGCAGGTCGAAGTGCTCGTCGCCGAGGGCGGTGCCGCAGGTGGCGACCGCCACCGGCATGCCGGCAAGGTGAAAGGCGATCACGTCGGTGTAGCCCTCGACGACCACCGCCTCGCCGCGCCGCACGATGTCCGACTTCGCCCAGTTGAGGCCGTAGAGCAGTCGGGACTTGTGGTACACGGGCGTCTCCGGGGAATTGAGGTACTTGGGAGGCTCCCCTTCGAGCTGCCGTGCCCCGAATCCGACGGCATCGCCCCGCAGGTCGTAGATGGGAAACATCGCCCTGCCTCGGAACCGGTCGATGAGGCGGCCCTTGCTGGTGGTGGTCGACAAGCCGGCCGTTGTGAGCGTCTTGGTACCGAACCCAGCCTTCTCGAGGTACCTGGTCAGTGCGTCCCAACCCGCCGGCGAGTACCCGAGCAGGAAACGGTCCACCACGTCGGCGTCGTAGCCGCGCCCCCGTAGGTAGCTACGGGCGGGCCCGGCGTCCTTCCCCGACTTGAGCCGTTCGTGGTAGAAGGCGACTGCTGCCTCGACGGCTCGGATCAGCTCCTCGCGGCGGCCTCGGCGCTGCTCGGCGCCCGGGGCTTCGGTGAGAGCGATGCCGGCCCTCCGGGCCAGCATCTCGACGGCGTCATGGAAATCGAGGCCGTGCAGTTCCTGCACCCAGCGGAACACGTCCCCGCTCTTGCCGCAGCCGAAACAGTGATAGAGGCCACGGGCCGGATCGATCGACAATGATGGCGTCTTTTCCTGATGAAATGGGCACACCGCCATCACCGAGCGGCCCGATCGCTTGACCTTGGTCACCTCGGAGGCGAGCTCGACCAGATCTGTGCGCTCCCGCACCCGGTCGATCTCTTCACGGGGATATGCCACGGCCGGAGTGTACCGGCGTAGCCGTGGCAGCCGGGACGGGTGGGGCCGAGAGAAGAGGGAGGCCCACAGGGGGGAAAAGGGCGTGGGCCTCCCTCACTCTCGGCGCGGTGACAGAACCTGTCACCGCGGCTACCAGCCCCCGGCGCCGCTCGCAGGCGGCTCCCGGGCTGGCGAGGGGGAAACGAACGCGCAATGATCTCTCGATCGTGCCGCTCGGCGGCAAGTATGACATATTTCTTTCCACCTGTCAAAAGATCCATTCGTATTATCGCCACCATTCCGATAATCTTCTGTCCATGGACACGCTGGACAAGAAGATCATCACCGAGCTCGCAGCCGACGCCCGACGCCCCCTCGCTGAAGTCGCACGCAACGTCGGGATGTCCACCGCCGCCGTGCACCAACGCGTGAAGCGCCTCCGGCAGGATGGGATCATCACCGGTTATCGAGTGCTGCTCGACTGGGAGGCAGTCGGCCTTCCTATCGGAGGAGTCGTCAGCGTGCAAGATCGAGACTCCATCGGCTTCGACCGGCTCGCCGAACGGCTCAGCTCACTCCCCTACGTCGAGACCTGCGCCGCCGTTACCGGCGAATTCGATCTCTTGCTCCTCGTCCACGCCCGCTCTTCGACTCACCTCGGTGAGATCCTCAACGAGATACGTCAGCTCGCCCCCGGGCCGAGTCGGACCGTGGTGATGCTCGCCAGCTACTTCTCCAGCCGCATCCCCCCTCTTCCCGAGTAGGAGCGGGCCGGGCGAGACCGCGCCGCGATCATGGAATTTCGAGCCCGGAGTGAGGATCCCCGTCGACACGACCGAGGACTTCGTGCTGCGGCCCCTGGAGCGTCTCGCCGGGCGGCTTGGACCTGGCAACGATCGTCGGCCGACACCGGACCGCCACACCGGATCAGCGACAGGCATGGAACGACGCCTTCCGGGCGGCGCTCGGCGACGCCACCGTGTCCGGCATGGTCGTCGACCTCCCACCGGTCGTGTCGGGGGCGTAGCATGCGCGGAGAGACCTGGTTGCATGGGCTTGGTCTTCTGCACGCCGGTCTGTACTGCAGGATCGGCTTCGCAGACGACCGGCACGACCGGGCTCCCGACACCTACGGGAGGGAGATGCCATGGCAGCGACGGTTACCTTTGAAGAGCCCCCGATCGCCAAGACCCTGTTCGGCTCCTCCCGATTCGCCTGGCTGTGGCTGATCGCCCGCCTCTGGGTCGGCTGGCAGTGGTTCGCATCCGGCTGGGGCAAGGTGTTCGGCGGCACCATCACCTGGAGGGTGTGGGACTGGGGTGACAAGGCCTACTCCCTGACCGGTTCCGGCAACATCGGCTGGATCCGATCCGGCACCGTCACCGCAGCCGACGGAACCGAGGCGGTCAGGGGCGTCGGCGACGCCGTGGCCGGTTTCGCATCCGGGGCGATCGCCAGCGCCCAGGGACCGCACCCGCCTGTCGCCTTCTCGTGGTACGTCGACTTCCTGAAGTGGGTGCAGAACACGGGCTACCCGGTGATCGGTCCTGTCGTGGCGTTCGCAGAGGTGCTGATCGGGCTCGCTCTCATCGTCGGCGCCTTCGTCGGCATCGCCGCCGCCCTCGGGGCCGTGCTCAACTTCTCCTACCTGCTGGCCGGATCGGCCGGCCTCAACCCGGCGATGATCCTGCTCTCCATCCTGCTCATCCTCGCCTGGCGCAACGCCGGCTGGATTGGGCTGGACCGCTGGCTCCTCCCGAGACTCGGCGTTCCGTGGAAGACAGAGGAGACCGAAGCCGCCCCGCCGATCTGACGCGGGGACATCGGGAATCGGCCTTGAGCGCACCGGTCGGGCAAGTCCGTCTCCACACCCGAGTCCCGTGCTGGAGGTGGATGGCACCGTGAGCATCGCCCCCCCGCCGGCACGAAGGTCCGAACCGGACGGCGCATCCGCCAAACACGGCATCGGCAGTGAACGGGACCGAACCCGACGGATCGTGACCCCAACGCCTGGGCGAAAACACCCAAACCAGTTGCCGGCGGCGCCGGAGACCGCGATGGTCTCCGCTCGAGACGTAGCATTCCGGCGAGTCGCGGCGGTTCGGCGGGCATCCGAAGGAAAGGACTGAGATGAGCAGGGAAACCACCCACTTCCACAGTGCGGCCGCCCATCTGCACGGAGCGTTCGGAGCCGACGGCTTCGGCCGCAGGGCCGAGGGTTTCGCCCGGTTCTTCGGAACCCCCAGATTCCTCGTCGGCCAGACCGTGCTCGTTGCCGTCTGGATCGCCCTCAACGCCGCCGCCGTGTCGCTGCGCTGGGATCCCTATCCGTTCATCCTGCTCAACCTCATGTTCTCGCTACAGGCAGCCTATGCCGCGCCGCTCATCCTGCTGGCGCAGACCCGCCAGGCCGACCGGGACAAGGCTCTCTCCGAAGCGGACGCCGCCCATCGCGAGGCATTGGCGGCAGCCGCCATCCAGCGGCAGGAGATCGCCGAGCAGCAGACCGATCGCCTTGGTGAGCTCATCGAGCTGAACACCCAGCTCACCGAGCAGATCGAGCGCCTGACCTCCGAGATCCACGCCCGGGTGGTCCCGACGCCGACCGGCTGAGGACGGCGCCCTCCACCATGCCCGCCGCACCCCGACGAAGGACCGGGCAGAACGGAGCCGGCCATACCGTCGGATCGCGGTCTTCGTCTCCCGCGTTGCCGCCCTGACGGCCCCGCCGGCTCCGTCACCGGACGCCTAGACTCTCCCGTCACGTCAACACGGCACAGGCCGAACGACGTCACCCCCCGGCATCGGACCGTGGAGCACGACGATGCGAATCGAACTCGGTTCCCCCGTCGACTGCAGGGACGGCGAGGGCGGCGGCGTCGCCGATGTGGTCATCGACCTTCGCACGAGAACCGTTGCCGAGGCGACCCTGATCGCGTGACAGCCGGCCCAGGATTCACAGCGCGCCAAGCGGTCAGCAGGGCCCGAGACGCTCCGCCAGGTAGCCGGCGAGCTTGTCGAGCGAGACCCGATCCTGATCCATCGTGTCCCGGTCGCGCACGGTGACCGCCTGGTCTTCGAGGGTATCAAAGTCGACGGTGACACAGTACGGCGTGCCGATCTCGTCTTGGCGGCGGTAGCGCCGCCCGATCGACTGGGTGACATCGTGCTCGATGTCCCAACGAGGCCGCAGATCCGCTGCCACCTTCGATGTGACCTCGATCAGCTCCGGTCTCTTGGAGAGCGGCAACACCCCCACCTTGATGGGCGCCAAGCGGTGATCGAGCCGCAGCACGACCCTGGTCTCGCCTCGCACCTCCTCCTCGTTGTAGCCGTCGAGCAGGAAGGCGAAGGTGGCGCGGGTGGCCCCGGCAGCCGGCTCGATCACGTACGGATAGAAGCGATCGTTGTTCTCGGCGTCGTAGTAGCGCAGGTCCTTGCCGCTCATCTCACCGTGTGCCTTCAGGTCGAAGTCGGTGCGGTTGGCGATACCCTCCAGCTCATCCCATCCCCACGGGAACAGGTATTCGACGTCGTAGGTCGCTTCCGAATAGTGCGACAACTCTTCAGCGTCGTGCTCGCGGAGACGCAGATTGTCTACCTTCATCCCCAGATCCTGATACCAGCGCTCCCGCTCCTCGACCCAATAGCGGAACCACTTCTCACCCTCGTCGGGATGCACGAAGAACTCCATCTCCATCTGCTCGAACTCACGGGTCCGGAAAACGAACTGGCCGGGGGTGATCTCGTTGCGGAACGACTTGCCGATCTGGGCGATGCCGAACGGCAGCTTCATCCGGGCGGTGCGCCGCACGTTCTCGAAGTTGATGAAGATCCCCTGCGCCGTCTCCGGCCGCAGGTACACCACGTTCTCGACCGATTCGACCGGTCCCATGTTGGTGCGGAACATGAGGTTGAAGCTGCGGGCTTCGGTGAAACAGCCACGCGTCCCGCAGCTGGGGCATTGATCGGGATCGGCGAGCTTGTCGACCCGGAAGCGATTGTGGCATTCCCGGCACTCGACCAGCGGATCGGTGAACGATGCCAGGTGGCCCGAGGCTTCCCACACCTGCGGTGCCTGGATCACGGCCGAGTCGATGCCCACGATGTCCTCGCGGAGCTGGACCATCGAGCGCCACCACTCGTGCTTGACGTTGCGCAACAGCGCGGTGCCGAGCGGCCCGTAGTCGTAGGCGGAGCGCAACCCGCCGTAGATCTCCGACGACGGGAAAACGAACCCGCGGTTCTTCGAGAGGGTGACGATGGTGTCGAAATCGATGGGCATGGACGACCGCCTCACTGGCTGTGGGGAGACCAGGATGGTAGCCGAGAGCCCGCGGGGCCGGTTCATCCCGGCTCCCCGCCGAATCTGTCGCCGCCGATTCGCCGCCTGCTCAGCCTGTGGCGTCCTCGGCGGCACCGAAACGACGCTCCCGCCCCTGGAACTCGGCGATGCATTCCGCCAGGGTGTCCCGGTCGAAGTCGGGCCACAACACCGGGGTGAACACATACTCCGCGTACGCAGCCTCCCAGAGGAGGAAATTGGAGGTGCGCATCTCCCCGCTGGTGCGGATCACCAGGTCCGGGTCCGGCATGCCGGGCAGGTAGAGACGGCCCGAGAGCGTCTCCACCTCGATCTCCGCCGCATCGAGCGTGCCCGCGGCTGCCTCCTCGGCGATCCGGCGCGCCGCCGCCGCCAGCTCCACCCTGCCGCCGTAGTTGAAGGCGAACACCAGGTGCATGCGGCCATTCGCCTCGGTGAGCGTCTCGGCGGCGACGATCTCCACTCGCAGCTCGTCGGGCACCCGCGGGTCGTCTCGCTCGCCGATGAAGTGGATCCTCACCCCGAGATCGTTCATCTCGTCCCGCCGGCGGCGCAGCAGGTCGGTGTTGAAGTGCATGAGGAACTGGACCTCGTTCTCGTCGCGGGCCCAGTTCTCGGTAGAGAAGGCGTAGACGGTGAGCCATTCGACCCCCAGATCGAGCGCGCCCCCTATCACATCGAACAACGCCGGCTCGCCACGGGCGTGCCCGGCGGTGCGGTGCAGCCCGCGAGCATTCGCCCACCGGCCGTTCCCGTCCATGATGATGCCGATGTGGCGCGGGACGCGGTCACGATCGACCTGAGGTGCATAGGGTGCGCCTTCAACCATCGAGCACCGCCAGCGACCGGAGGCGCCGCTCCAGGTGGTACTCGAGGAAACGGCGTGCCACCCCCATCGCCTCGCTGCTCAGAGCAGCGTCGGCTTCGGGGAGAGCCGTCAGATCAGCCTGTGCCACGCCCGCCAGATACCCGGTGAGGCCTTCCCGCAGGACATAGGCCCCGGCCGCCCCACACCGCTCGCAGAGGATGCCGCCGGCGGGAAAGCTGAACCGGCGGAGATCGCCGGTCCGCCCGCAACCGGCGCAGTGATCGAACGATGGGGCGACGCCGACCACCTCGGCGGCCTTCAGCAGAAAGGACGTCACGAGGTCGGGATGTCCCGGGCCCGCGTCGAGCGCCTTCAGCCCCCGTTGCAGCAGGAGAAAGAGGCGCCGCGCCGGCTCGTTCTCCTGTGCCACGGCGTCGGCGACCTCCACCATCGTGCCGGCGGCGATCACCCGATCGAGGTCGGCCCGCAGCTGGTGGAACGGCTCGATGATCGTCGCCTGAGTGATGGTGTCGAGGTTGCGCCCCTCGTACAACACCAGATCAACGTGGCAGAAGGGCTCGAGCCTCCCTCCGAAGCGGCTCTTGGTCTTCCGGATGCCCTTGGCAACCGTGCGCAGCTTGCCGGAATTGGGGCTGAGAAGCACCACGACCCGATCCGCCTCCCCGAAGGGGAAAGATCGGAGCACGATGCCTTGGTCGTGTCGAATGGCCATGGATTCTCCGGCGACGCCACCGCCGAGAGTACCGGTTCACCGACCCCACGGGGTGCACCTAGGCAGAAGAATGATTTCCGCCGGAGCGAGGAGGTCGGCACGATGATCGGCGTGAGCACGGCCGAGCGGAAGGCATTCGTCGAAGAACACCTGGAATGGACACTCGACGGCGAGCAGATCGCCCGCACTCGGTCGGTCGGATGTCGACGCCGGGTCAGAAACCGAGTCGATCCAGGCCGTGCTCGCGGCGCTGCCAATCCGGTTCCACCTTCACCCGTAGATCCAAGTACACGTCGGCACCGAACAGGCTCTCGAGGTCTCGACGGGCTTCCTCCCCCACCTCACGCAGCAGCGTGCCTCCCTTGCCGATCACGATCCCCTTCTGGGACTTCCGCTCCACGTAGGCGGCCGCTCCCACGAAAACCGTGCCGGTGTCTCGCACCGTGATCTCGTCCACCACCACCGCCAGCGAATGGGGCAGCTCGTCGCGGAGACGGGCCAGGTATTTCTCGCGGATCATCTCGGCGGCGAGCAACTCATCGGGTTGGTCGGTGCGCATGTCGGGTGGAAAGAACGCCGGCCCCTCGGCGAGCAGAGCGCCGAGCTCCTCGAGCAACGCCGGCAGCCCTTCGCCGGTCTTCGCCGATACCGGGACATACGCGGTGAAATCCCACTCCGCCGCCTCGGCGAGGTGACCGCCGATCGCTTTCGGGCCGGCGATGTCGACCTTGTTGACGGCCAGCACCACCGGGCTTCCGCTCTCCTGCAGCCGGGTGGCGATGCGGCGGTCGCCCGGCCCGATCGCACCGGTCGCATCGATCACGAACAGCACCGAATCCGCCTCGGCCAGCGACCCGTACACGAGACGGTTGAGGCGCTCCCCGAGCGCGGTGCGTGGCCGGTGCAGTCCGGGCGTATCCACGAACACGAACTGCATGTCGGGGTCGTGGAGCGTCAGGATCCCTCGGATGGTGTTGCGCGTCGTCTGCGGTCGGGACGAGGTGATGGCAACCTTCTCCCCCACCAGGGCGTTGACCATCGTCGATTTCCCCACGTTGGGCCGGCCCACCACCGATATGAAGCCGGATCTCACCGTTGCTCGACCTTGACCCGCGCCACTCGCCGGCCCTGGACCTGCTCAGCAGTGACGGTGTAGTCACCGAGCAGAAACGACTCGCCCTGGCGCGGTACGCGACCCGCCAGTCCGAGCACGAGACCGCCCACGGTGTCCCAGTCCTCATCGGACAGCTCGATCCCGAGCAGCTCCGCCAGCTCGTCGACTCCGAAGCGGGCGTCGATGACGTAGCCTCCGCCGTCGATGCGCGTCACCATCGGCTCCTCGATGTCGTACTCGTCGGCGATCTCGCCGACCAACTCCTCGAGCAGGTCCTCGATCGTCACCACGCCGGCGGTCCCACCGAACTCGTCGACGACCACTGCCAGGTGTACCTGCTTGGCCTGCATCTCACGCAGCAGCTCGGGGACGCGCTTGGTCTCCGGCACGAAGTAGGCGGGGTGCACCAGGGACGCCGAGGGCCGTGGGGCGGCTTCGTCGTCCATGAGCTGAAGAAGGTCACGGGCGTAGAGCACCCCGAGGATGTCGTCGGTGTCGTCCCCCACGACGGGGATGCGGGACTTGCCGGAGTCGAGCACGATGTCGAGGGCGACCTCGGTGGAGGCGTCGCCGGGGATGGTCACCATGTCGGGACGAGGCACCATCACCTCGCGCACGATGGCGTCGGTGAAGTCGAGCACCTGGGAGATCAGCTCCCGCTCTTCGGAATCGGCCTGGTCCTCCTCCTCGACGTCCTCCTCCTCGACGTCGAGATCCGACACCAGGTCGGCGGCAGCGTCACCCAGGGCGACGACCGGCCGCAACAGCCACGCCAGCCGGTAGGCGAGCACTCGTGGACGGCGACGGCCCAGGGTGCGGGGAAGGAGGTCGCCGGCGAAGACGAGGATGAACACCAGCACTGCCAGCGACAGCAGCAGCGACCACCCGGCGAAGTAGCGGGTCGCGGCCCAGGTCGCTGTGATCGCGATCACCACCAAGAGCGCGGCGTTGACCATCCCGAGGGCCGGCTGCAAGCGCGGGCGGTCATCGAGGAGGTCGGCGATCGCCTGGGCACGATGATCACCTTCACCTGCATCGTGAAGGGCATCGGCCCGAGGTGTGCGCACCATCGAGGCGCCGGCGGCCCGGATCATGCCGTTGATGACGAACAGCGCCGCGGCCACGACGAGGGCGAAACCGGTCATGGCCGCTCCCGACCCGACAGGGCGAGGATCTCACGCTCCCTCGCCTCCATTCGCTCCGCTTCGAGCTCCTCCTGGTGGTCGTAGCCGAGCAGGTGCAGCATGCCGTGCACCACCATCAGTGCCATCTCGTCGTCGAAGGGTACGCCTGCCGCGCCGGCGTTGGCGCGCACCACGGCGGGACACACGAATACGTCGCCCAGCATGAGCGGCGGCCCTCCCTCCGAGGCGGCGAAGGCCTCCCCGGGCCGGAGGTCTTCGATCGGGAACGCCAGGACGTCGGTGGGACCAGTGCGCGACAAGTACTGCTCGTTGAGCTCAGCGACGTGCTCGGCAGAGACCAATATCAACGAGACCTCGGCGTTCTCCGGCACGTGCTCGGCGTTCATCACGGATTCCGCCAGAGAGACGAGCGCCTCGTGAGGGAGAGGGTCGTCCTGCTCGTCGGAGAGCGTCACCGTCATCCGGACTCCACCTGGGGACCGGGGAATCCCGGATACGGGATTCGGGTGTGGTAGTAGCCGATGAGGGCTTCCACCAGGGCTTTCTTGACCGCGGTGAGATCACCGAAGGTGAGGGCGGACTCGTCGAGCTGGCCGTCGTCGAGCTTCTCGCCGACGACGGCGTCGACCACCTTCTTGATGCTCTCGGCGGTCGGGTCTTCCTCCTGGGCCAGCGCCCGGGCCGCTCCCTCCACCGCGTCGGAGATCATCAGGATCGCCGTCTCCTTGCGCTGCGGCTTCTGCCCGTGGTGCCGGAACAGCTCGGGATCGACCCCGGGGTCCTTCTCGAGCGCCTTGTGATAGAAGTAGCGCATGATGCCGGTGCCGTGGTGCATGCGGATCCCGGCGATCACCTCCGGCGGCAGCCGGTAGCGGCGGGCGAGCCGCTCACCTTCGGCGACATGCGCCCGCAAGATCTCGGCCGACTCGATCGGGTCGATCTCGTCGTGCGGGTTGGAGACGCCGAACTGGTTCTCGATGAAATACTGCGGGTGCTCGGTCTTGCCGATGTCGTGATAGAACGCCGTTGCCTGTGCAAGCAGGGCGTCGGCGCCGATCGCCCGCGCCGCCTTCCCGGCCAGTGTCCCCACCAGCATCGAGTGATTGAACGTCCCCGGCGCCTTCTCCTCGATGAGGCGCAGCGCCGGGTGGTTGCGGTCGGTGAGATCGAGCAGCGTGAGCGTGGTCGTCATACGGAACAGGTTCTCGAGGAACGAGAGCAGGCTTTGGGCGACCAGCCCGGCCACGATCCCGCCGATGAGAGCGAACAAGCCCGCCCTGGCGGCGGTGTCGTAGCCCGTGAAGACCCACTCGATGGCGAAGGCGAGCGGCGCCAGCACCAGGGCCGATGCCGCCACCGCGACGCGCAGCTCCCGGCGGCTCGACACCGATGAGACGAACGCCACCGGCGCCACCGTGGCGGCGGCAGCGAAGACAGTGAGGGCGGTATCGGCGGTGGAGATGGCGGTGAAGGCCGCCACCGGCACCGAGAACAGCACCGCGGTGCGAGGCTCGTACAGGATGGCGGCGATGTAGCCGAACATCATCGCCGGGAGCAAGTAGCCAAGCTCAGGTGTGTCGCGGGCGATCACCTCCGGGACGCGTGACGCCAGGGCGGCAAACAGCACCAGGATGCCGAGCAGGGCGAAGTGGCGTGGCTCGGACCACTCACTGGGGGCGATGCGCCACAGGAAGAAGGCGGCGAGCAGCACGGCGATCGCACCCAGTAGCACGATCGCCTTCCGAGACGTGCCCGGATCCCGCTCGATGAGGCCCAAATCGTTGATAACGTCGATCTTGATCTGGTCGAGAACCTCACCCTCGGCTGCGATCCGCTCGCCGGTCAGGAAGGTCTGTTGCACTTCCTCCACCGCCTCCGCCGCCGCCTCCCGGGCGTCCTCGGTCGCCCGAACATCGACGTGCTCGTTGGCGCGGAGGAACGTGGCGAGCAGGTCGCCCATCGCCAGCATGGCAGGCTCCCGTTCCTCCGGAGTGAGGCCTGAGACGGGGAAGAAGGGAGGAGTCTCCGGATCGAGATACCGGCTCTGGAGGTCGAGGAGCTCCGAGTCCTTGATGCCGGCGTCGAGCAGATCATTCACCTCTTCGCGGACCGCCGCCTCGATGTCGGGAAACACCGAGTCTTCGCCTTCGGCGACTCTCGCCAAGTCGTTTGAGTACAGCGTGACGAAAGTGGCGATCGTCTCGTTTTCCAGGACGCGGTATTCCCCCTCGAGCATCTGTGCCCACTCCTCGGGGTCCCGGGGCGGCAGTGTGCTCGTGGTGGTGGTCGTCTCCGCCTCGGTGGTCGAGGAGGTGTCGTCGCCCTCGCCGGTGGTGGAGGAAGTGCCATCGGGCGGCTCGGTGGAGTCGGTGGGCTCATCGGAGGGAGGCGCCTCCTCCTCGGCGGGTGGCTCGGTCTCCTCGGTATCCGTGCCGTCCGTCTCTTCGGCGGCCCCGCCGTTGAGAGCATCCGCCTCCTCCTGGGAGAGAAAGGCAAGACTGCGCAGATCGTCGAAGAACGTCACGATGCTTGCGTTGACGGTCGATCTGACACTGACATCGATCGAGAACTGCGACTCCACGTTGTTGCGTGCCAGCTCCTCGGCCGCTTCGGTCGCCTCGGGATCGGAAATTGAGACTGTCCGGTTGGCGATGAAATCCTGCGGCGACGGATCGCCCACGTTGATCTGGATCAGCGGCTCACCGCCGCCGCGGCCCACCACCAGGGCGGCCCCGACGAACACAATCGTGACCGAGATCACCAGCAGGTTCACGGGAACGGGATGGCGCCTGAAGAAGCTCACGTCGCGTCCTCCTTCACCCGTTTTTCCTCATAGCGCCGGTAGGCCTCGACGATGGCCGCCACGATCCGGTGCCGCACCACGTCCTCGCCCCGCAGCTCGACGAAGCCGATCCCTTCAACGTCGCTCAGCACGCCCCCGATCATCCGCAATCCCGACGGGCGCCCATCGGTGAGGTCCACTTGGGTGACGTCGCCGGTCACCACCATCTTCGAGTTGAACCCCATCCGGGTGAGGAACATCTTCAACTGCTCCGGAGAAGTGTTCTGCGCCTCGTCCAGCACGATGAACGCATCGTTCAGCGTCCGCCCCCTCATGTAAGCGAGCGGAGCGATCTCGATGGTTCCCCGGTCCATCAGTCGCACCGTCTCGTCGGGTCCCAGCATCTCATAGAGGGCGTCATAGAGAGGACGCAGGTAAGGATCGACCTTGGCAGTGAGGTCGCCGGGGAGGAACCCGAGGCGCTCTCCCGCCTCGACCGCAGGCCGGGTGAGGACGATACGGCGCACGGAACCCGATTGCAGCGCCTCCACGGCGCACGCCATCGCGAGGTACGTCTTGCCGGTTCCGGCCGGGCCCACCGCGAACACCATCGTCTCGTCGCGGATGGCATCGACGTAGCGTTTCTGGCCCATCGTCTTGGGACGCACCAGGCGGCCGCGCCCCACCTTGATCGACGCCGTGAAGATACCCGACGGGGAAGGAACATCCTGTTTGACCAGCTCGATGACCCTCCGCACCCGATCGCCGTCGAGGGGCTGGCCCTCCTGGATCAGGATGAGCAGCTCGTCGAACACGGTGCGCACCATCTCGGCGCCGGCATCGGGGCCGCTGATGCTGATCTCGTTGCCGCGCGCCAAGATCCGCACGTCGCCGAACGCCTCCTCCACCTGGCGCAGGTGCGCGTCGCGCTCTCCCAGCAGATCGAGCATCAGGTGGCTGCTGGAAACGCGAAGCGGGATCTGGGTGGACGAGGGGATCGTCACAAAGGCTCGCTCATCGTTGGGGAACAACCGCTGCAGTAAGCGTGCACCGGAGGATCAGGAGTATATCGGGGTCCCCCAGAGACCGATAGACGGCGGGACACCGGCCCCGCAACGCTCACTCGGTATCGGCCGCGACCCCGAGCTCCGTCAGGCGATCGCTGAAGCCCTTCTCGCTCTGATCGAGCAACATGGCCAGCATCCGGAGATCGTTCGAGCGGATGGTCAACACCCGGCCGTTGAAGTCCTGGCGGAGCATCTGGATTCCCCGGAGGAACCGTTCGACCACGTCGGCATCCTTGCCCGTCAGCTTCTCGACCTGGTTCAGGTCGATCGTCAGCCCTTCACTCACCGCGCCGGCATGGCTCTCGACCGCGTCCTCCTGCGGAAGCAGCTGCCCGATCGGCACGCTGTAATACTCGCCCAAGCGGTGGAGCCTCGGCAGCGAAAGACTCCGCTCGCCGCGCTCGTACGCCCCGAGGACCGCTGCCTTGAACTCCTGATCCGACAGGCGCTGGACATCCTGTAACGACAATCCACGTTGCCTACGGATCGAGCGCAATCGCTTGCCGACCTGCTCGTTGTACGTTGACACCCTTCTGCCTCTCTTCGGCCCTCACAGAGAGCGCGCGATGAACGCTCTCCGTGGTGACATCATAGTCACGTCGCCGGCGCGCCCGGCGGATTTCTCACGGCAATGCATGCTCGTCCTGCCACGACACGCCAGCGCTGATCTGAAACACTAGTCATCAACGCCCAGACCCTGCAGAATCAAGCCGCCGGCGACGACGGCCGCCGTCTCGGTGCGCAGGATTCGTGGCCCCAGGCCGATCTTGCGCACTCCCGCCGGCAGCTCGTCCGGCCGGAACCCGCCCTCCGGCCCGACGCACACCACGATCTCGCCGTCGACCGCCGAGAGCGCCTGCTCGATTGATCCGGCTCCGGGCTCCGCAACCAGCAGAATCGCCTCCGGCCGGGCCTCGGCGAGTGCGGAGAGTGTTATCGGCTCCTCGATCTGGAGAAGGTGAGCCCCCCGCGATTGCTGGAGTGCCGCAACCGCCCAGGCCGTAGCCTTGGCCTTCCTCGGCGGCTTTCCCTCGCCGAAGACCGACTCGAGCCACACCAAGCGCTCCACACCCAGCTCGCCGAGCTTCTCGACGACGAAACGGGACCGATCCACCTGGCGTGGAGGAGCGACCGCCACGGTGACGGCCCTCGATGGCGGAGTCTCTCTCTCCTCGCCCCGCCGGATGGTGCCGTCGGCGTAGTAGCCGTCGCCGATCACGCCGGCCCCGTCGGTATACGAGATGGCAGCACCCGGCTCCAGCCGTAGCACCCGATCGAGATGGCGACGCTCCTGACTGTCGACTCCGAGACAATCAGCGGCCCATGGGCGCGGCACGAAGACGTGGGGTACGTGGCCCATGTCAGCCACTCCGGCGCCTGCGGCGCCGCCGGCCCTCCACCGGGTGCTCTCCACGCAGCTCGGCCAGAGATCGCAGCAGGTCCTTCTGCTCGTCGCTCAGATCCTCCGGAGTCCTCACCTCCACCTCGATGAGGAGATCGCCGTGGCCGCGGCGCCGCAGGCGCGGCATGCCCTGGCGTGCGAGGCGGAACACCGTTCCCGACTGGGTTCCCTGGGGGATGTCGATCTCTGTCTCGTCACCGTCGACGAGCGGGACCGTCCGCTTGGTGCCGAGGGCCGCCTCGGTCATGCCGAGCACGATCCTGTGACGCAGATCGTCGCCGCTTCGCTCGAAGCGATCATCGGGCTGCACCTGCACCTGTACGTAGAGATCGCCCGGCGGAGCAGAGCGATCCCCTGCTGCGCCGCGACCAGAGAGACGGAGACGCGTGCCATCGTCGACGCCTCCGGGGATCTCGACGGTCAGGCTCCGCTCGGCCTCGACTCGGCCCCCTCCCCGGCACTCGGGACACGGCTCCTCGATGATCTCACCACGCCCTCCACAGGTGGGACAGTCGGTGACGGTCATCATCGAACCGAGGATTGTGGCGCGGCTCACCTGGACTTGCCCGCGGCCACCACAGGCGGTGCATCGGATCGGCTCCGACCCCGGCGCTGCCCCGAGACCGGCGCAGACCGGACAGCGGCCAGGCGCCCTGAAGTGAACCTCTCGGCTCACGCCTGCTGCCGCCTCGGCGAGCGTCAGATCGAGTGTCACTCTCACGTCCGAGCCCCGCTGCGGGCCAGTCCGGGTTCGGGTCCCGAAGCCGAACCCCCCGAACCCCGCTCCGAAGAACTGCTGGAGGATCTCGTCGAGCCCGGCGAAGTTGCTGAACAGATCGCCGGCACTGAACCGCTCGCCACGGTCATAGGCGGCACGGCGCTGTGGATCAGACAGCACCTCGTAGGCCTGCGCAATCTCCCGGAACCGTTCCTCGGCGTTGGCGTCATTGGGATTGGCGTCGGGGTGCGTGGCCCGGGCGAGCTGCCGGAACCGCTTCTTGATCTCGTCCTGGGTGGCGTCGCGAGAGACGCCGAGCATCTCGTAGTAGTCGGCCATCGTCAACTACCGAGACTGTCGCCGAGGCCCTCGCCGACCTCTTCGACGATGCGGATGGCGCGCCGGTAGTCCATCCGCATCGGTCCGAACACACCGACCTTGCCCACCCCGCTGCCTCCGACCTCGTACGTGGTCGACACTACCGCGAGGTCTTTCTCGTCCACGGCCAGCTCAGAGCCGATCCGCACCGAGGTTCCCGAATCGCCGGCCAGCATCCGCCGCACCGCCACCTCGGTCTCGAGGATCTCGAGGACTCCATGCACGTGCGCGAGGTCCTCCCACAGAGACGCAAGCTGACTCGTGCCGCCGACATACAACTCGGAGATGGAGGACACCGAAGAACCAAGCGCGGCGGCCACCGCCCTCACCAGGCGCAGGAGGCGGTCGGGTATCTCGTTGGCAGAGAGCTCGTCGGCCCGACGCCCGCCGTCTACCAGCGTCTGGTCGTCGTAGCAGCGAAGCAGGATCGCCTCGGCCGAATCGAGATCGGCGTCGGTGGGAACGCTGCCGAGCCGGACCACCTCCTGCGTGACCCGGCCCGACTTGGCCACGGTCACCGCCAGCACCACCGGACCCCCGAGGTGAACCAGGTGCAGGCCGCGCACCGGCTCGGTGCCGATACCGGGACCGATCACCACAGCCGGGTAGTGACTGATCTCCGAGAGCAGGCTGGAGGTGTCCTTGAGCAGCCTCCCCAGCTCCTGATGGACACTGGCGAAGAACGCTTCGATGCGGGCGCGCGTCGCCGTGCGCAATCGTGCCGGAGAGCAGTGATCTACGTAGTACCGGTACGCCTGATCAGTCGGGACCCGCCCGGCCGAGGTGTGCGGTTGGCGCACATAGCCATACGACTCCAGCTTGGCGAGATCATTACGAATCGTGGCACTGGAGACGTCGAGCCCACTGTGCTCGAGGACGGCGCGCGAACTCACCGGCTCGCCGGTTCGTATGTATTCCTCGACGAGTGTTTCCAATACGCGGGATCGTCGCTCGTCCAACATCAGTCCGAATTTAGCACTCTCAGGGTGAGAGTGATAAGGATTCGCCGGTGGGGAATGCCGGTCTCCGGCACCCGGGCTCAAGGCCTCGACGGAAGCTCACGCAACACCGCATCGGTGAGGAGCGGCCGAAGAACACGAAGTCGCCCGTCACCGACGCCGATCACCTCCGCTTCGAGCAGCCGCCGCCCGGCGTCGCTGGCGAGGAGCGCTTCCCCGGCCGATCCCACCACTGCCCCCGCCGCCCGCCGCAATCCGAGGAAGAGCCGCTCGTGTTCTCGCTCCCGCTTGGTGAGGCGCTCGCGACCCGCCTCCGGAAGTCCGCCTCGTTCGACGCGATCGAGATACACGTCGAGTCGCCTCACGTTGCGTCGCCGCATTCCCTCACGATGGCTGTGGGCCCCCAGCCCGAAGCCCAGGTAGTCACCCTGCGCCCACGTCGCGAGGTTGTAGCGGCAGGCATGACCGACCATTGCCCAGTTCGAGACCTCGTAGCGCACCAAGCCAGCCACAGACCCGGCCGCTCGAAGGTACTCGTACTTGTCCGCCTGATCATCGGGATCGGGAGCGGGAGCACCGCTCGCCACCGCTCGGGAGAGCGCCGTACCCCGCTCCACCGTCAGCGCATACGCCGAGAGGTGATCCGGCTCGGCCGCGAGGGCACGTTGCACCGAGTCCGCCCACGACGCCATCGACTCGCCGGGGGTCCCGTAGATCAAGTCGATGTTCACGGTGGTGAACCCGACTGCCCGTGCCGCTTCGACCGCCGCCTCCGTGTCGGACGCGGAATGCCGGCGACCCAGCGATTCCAGCACAGCCGAGTCGAATGACTGGGCCCCGAGTGACACCCTGTTGAACCCGGCCGCGGCAACAGCCGAAGCGTATTCGGGGGTCCAATCCTCCGGATTGGCCTCGAGGCTCACTTCGGCTCCGTCCTGCACTCCGCACCGCTCGCGGAGACCTTCGACCAAACGTTCCAGCTCGTCGGGAGGCAACCGCGAGGGCGTGCCACCGCCGAAACTGACCGCATCGAGCGGCTCCCACGCCTCACCCATCGACATCTCGGAGAGCAGAGCATCGACGTAGCGCGCCCATCGATCCGGTTCGCCGCCTTCTTCGGGCGTCACGACCGCAAAATCACAGTAGGGACATCGCCGGCGGCAGAACGGGATGTGCACATATGCCGACCGCCACGATCGTGCTCGCTCGGCCAGCTCCGCCGAGTCGGGACTCGTCAAGTCGCGAGGCGTCATGGCGCGATGCCCCGAATCCGGACCGCTCATTCGTCGATCCGCAACGCCGCGATGAACGCCTCTTGCGGGACTTCCACCTGTCCGACCATCTTCATCCGCTTCTTGCCCGCCTTCTGGCGCTCGATCAGCTTGCGCTTGCGGGTGACGTCACCGCCGTAGCACTTGGCCAGCACGTCCTTGCGCTTGGCCTTGATGGTCTCCCTGGCGATGACCCGCCCACCGACCGCGGCCTGCACCGGCACATCGAAGAGCTGACGTGGGATCAGCTCACGAAGCCGTTCCACCATCGCCTTGCCTCGCCGGAAGGCACGATCGCTGTGCACGATCGACGAGAACGCGTCCACCGGCACTTCGTTGAGGAGGATATCGACACGCACCAGCGCTGCTCGCTGGTAGTCGGCCGGCTCGTAGTCGAGCGAGGCGTAGCCGCGGGTTCGCGATTTGAGCTGGTCGAAGAAATCGAAGACGATCTCAGCCAGCGGGATCCGATAGTGCAGCTCGACACGCTCCGGCGTCAGGTAGGTCATCTCTCCCATCTGGCCACGGCGCTGCTGCACCAGCTCCATCACCGTGCCGACGTATTCGCGCGGGGTGATGATCATCGCTCTCACGATCGGCTCGGAGATCGAATCGAGCCTTCTCGCCTCCGGTAGATCCTGCGGTGAGCGGACCGCGACCTCGCCGCCATCGGTGAGATGCGCCCGGTACTCCACAGACGGCGCAGTGGCGACCAGGTCCAGGTCGTATTCACGCTCGAGGCGCTCTCGCACGATCTCCATGTGCAGCAGCCCGAGGAACCCACAGCGGAAGCCGAAGCCCAGTGCCCGCGAAGTCTCGGCCTGGTACACCAGCGACGAGTCGTTGAGGCGGAGCTTGTCGAGCGCTTCCCGAAGGCGTTCGAAATCGTCCCCGTCGGTCGGGAACAGTCCCGAGTACACCATCGGTTTGGGCTCGCGGTATCCGGTGAGAGGACGAGGAGCGGGGCGCGACGTGGCCGTCACGGTGTCGCCGACGCGAACGAGCTCGATCTCCTTGATGCCCGTGATGAGGTAGCCGACTTCGCCGGGGCCGAGAGCTGCGACGGGCACCGGCGCCGGACGGCGCACTCCAACCTCGTCGACCGTGGCTTGGATCCCTGTTGCCATGAAGCGCACCTCTTCGCCGCGCCGCAGTACCCCATCGACGATCCGCACGTTGCAGACGACGCCGCGGTAGCTGTCGTAGTAGGAGTCGAACACCAGCGCCCGGGTCGGCCCGGTGGCGACGCCGGCGGGCGGCGGCAGCCGGTGGACGATCGCTTCGAGCAGGTCGGCGACGCCCTCGCCCGTCTTGGCCGACACCCTCATCACGTCCTTGGACTCTCCACCGAGGATGCCGATCATCTCGGCCTCCACCCGCTCCAGCTCGGCGGCTGGAAGATCGATCTTGTTGAGAACCGGAATGACCTCGAGCCCTTCCTCGATCGCAAGGTAGGCGTTGGCCAGGGTCTGGGCCTCGACCCCCTGTGATGCGTCGACCAGCAGCAGTGCTCCCTCGCACGCTTCCAGCGACCGCGACACCTCATATGAGAAGTCGACGTGGCCCGGGGTGTCGATCAGGTTCAGCACGTAGCTCTTCCCGTCGGCGGCGAGGTACTCGAGGCGCACTGCGTTGGCCTTGATCGTTATTCCCCGCTCCCGCTCCAGATCCATCGTGTCGAGGACCTGCTCGCGCATATCACGCTGAGCGATGGCGCCGGTTCGTTCGAGCAGGCGATCGGCCAGAGTCGATTTGCCGTGGTCGATGTGGGCAATGATGGAGAAGTTGCGGATGCGCGCGTGATCGGTCATGGGAGCCTGGAGAGGGTCTAGCATTGTACCCTCCGGATGGCGGCTGCTAACGTGCCGCCGTTCCCACGACCCCACAGGGCAATGTCGCATGGCCAACATACGCTCACAGATCAAGCGCAATCGGCAGAACGAGGCGCGCCAGGCCCGCAACAAGGCAAGCCGCTCCGAGTTGAAGACGCTGGCCCGCCGCGCCGTCGAAGCCGCGCAATCGGGCGACGGCGCCACCGCCGAGTCGGCGCTGCGTATCGCCCAGCAGCACTATGACAAGGCCGCTACACAAGGCATCATCCACAAGAAGACCGCAGCGCGGCGCAAGGCCCGCCTCAGCCAGCAGGTGCGCAGTCTCCTCGGTTGACACCGGCGCAGCTCCACCATGAACGATTCCGACAAGACCTGGCTCACCCCTGCCGCTCATGACAAGCTCCTCAAGGAGTACGAGCACCTCACGACCGCGGGGCGGCGGCAGATCGAAGAACGCATCGCCGAGGCGCGTTCACACGGCGACCTGCGCGAGAACGCCGAGTACGACGTTGCCAAGAACGACCAGGGTCTCATGGAAGCCCGCATCCGCCAGATCAAGCACATCCTGGAGAACGCCGAGGTGCGCGAAGTCGCCGATTCCGGAGCCGTCGAGATCGGGACGGTGGCCACCGTGCGCGACGACGACGGCGACGAGATGGAGTACTTCGTCGCCGCCTCCGAGAACAAGGTTCCCGGGATGCTGCTCGCCTCACCGTCGAGCCCGGTCGGCAAGGCTTTGCTCGGCGCCCGGCCGGGTGACGAGGTCTCCTACAGCGCCCCGGGCGGGCTCTTCACGCTGCGCGTCGTCTCGGTGCGTCCCTATGAGGGCTAGCGCAACCGGACGGCGGTGAGGTCACCGGAAGGATCCGACGTCAGCGGCGTCTGCCCCCGTACCAGTGGCAGAGAGCAACGGTGAGCCGCTCCATCGTCACCCGATGCGTCGCCTCGGGAGCCGTCTTCATCTGGAGATCGGCACGGGCGAGAGCACCGAGCGCTAGGCGCAGGTCCGAAGCCTTGGTGTGGGTGCGCTGTCTCCACACCTTCTCCAGTGCCCAGCCTCGAGAGCCCCCGGCCCGATCAGCGAAGGTCTCGTAATCGGGCGACGCTGCCGCCAGGGATCGCCGGCGTAGGTCGTTCTGGAGGAACCCCAGGAGCTGGAGCGGGTGGCCGTACTCCAGGAAGTCCGCCAATCTTCGCAAGGCCTCGCCCTGATCACCCGCCGTTACCGCGTCGGTGTAATGCCACATGGGCTCGTCGGGCCGGCTCTTGAATCGGTCCCGAACCATCTCGGCCCGGATGTGGCTGCCCTCCATCACGAGCTGGTCGAGTGCCTGACCGAGAGCCGCCACGTCCGATCCAAAACGCTGGATCAACAGCGTCACCGCGTCGGCATCGATCTGTAGCCGCCGTTCCCGGACGGCATCGGCGAGCCACTGCGTGGCCCCCCGCTCGCTGATGCGCTTGACGGTGACGGTCTCGCCCACCTTCTTGAGGGTTGCGCCGAGGGGCGCCGGGATAGCGCCGGCGGCTACGAAGACCGCAGCGATCGGGCCGTCGGCAGCCAGCTTCACCAGCTCGGCGATGACCTCTGCCTCCGCCTTGAGCAGCGATTGGGCATCCACCACCAGGAGCCCGCTCACGTCGCCGAACAACGAGCCGCTCTGCAATGCCGGCACGACCAGCTGCACCGGTGGCCGCAGCCCGCTCTCGGCCGACTCCTCCCCTGTTCCCTTGCCGGGAACGTCGATGCGGGTCACCGAGTCCGCACCGAGTTGCTCCAGAGCGGAATGAGCCCGGGAGAGCATCACCTCCCGCTCCCCCGGGCCGGCATCCGCCGGACCGGAGATGGTGACGATCGTCTTCACGGAGTCGAGCGTAGCCCGAGGGCGTACCGCGCGGTCTCGCTGCCACCGCTCACGGCAACGGCACCGAGATGTCCCCTTCGGTTCGCGTCATGTGCACCTCGACCCCCAATCCGCCGAGCAGCTCCACGATCTCGGGAGCTGGATGGCCGAAGCTGTTCTCCCCCACGCTGATGACCGCGAGGGACCCGACGGTGCGCACGATCCAGCCCGGGTCGCTCGAGCCCGACCCGTGATGCGGCACGAGGAGCACATCGGGCCGCAGCTCAGGAAGCTCTCCTTGGGCAACGGCTCCGATGTCACCTGCCAACAACACACTGGAGCCGTTGGCCTCCACCCACAGCACGACCGAGCCATCGTTGTCGGTGGCGTAGCGACGTCGCGGGCCCAGGGTCTCCAGCGTGAAGGTCCCCAGCGCCACCTCGCGCCCGTCGGTCACGGCCTCGACCGGAATGCCGTGCGCTACCGCCTCGTTCACCAGCTCGGCGAGGAGAACGCCTCCGTCGGGATGGTCCGGAATCCAGATGCGCCCGACGCCGACACTTCCCACCAGTCCCGACAGCCCGCCGACGTGGTCGGCGTCGCCGTGGGTTGCCACCACCAACTCGAGCCGTTCGATCCCGTAACGATCGAGGGCCTCGAGCAGCACCGCCGGATCGGGACCGCCGTCCACCAGCGCTGCCGCCCCGCTCGGATCCCGCAGCAGCACCGAGTCTCCCTGCCCGATGTCGAGGAAGGTCACCGTCGGGACGTCGGGAGGTGCAGGAGAACGTACCGAAACCAATACGACCGCACCGACGGCGGCAATCAGCAGAGGGCGCAGAGTCCGGCATCTGGCGGCGGCTGCGGCGATGGCCAGCCCGGCGACTCCGGCAGCGTCGAGCTGCGGCCAGGATGCGGCCATGCGTGCCACCGCCAGCACCCCACTGGCGATCCAGGCAGCCAGGCGCACTATCACGTCCCAGCCGACGGCAACACCGACACCACCCAATGCCGTCGCCACGGTCACCAAGGGCGCTGCCACCAGGTTTGCGGCCGGGGCCATGAGGGGAATCGTCCCGAACGTGAGGAGCAGCAACGGCATCACCGCCGCCTGAGCCGAGATCGTGGCACCGAGCACGGTCCACAACCATCGTGGCGACCGCCCGGCGAACAACCCACCTCCCACCAGCACCCCCGCCGTGGCGGCAACCGAGAGCTGGAAGCCGACATCGGTGGCGAGATTCCCCGACACGACGAGAAGCAGCGACACGGCGCCGCCGAGGGCGGTCCAGACGTCGATCGGAACACCGAACAGTCGCCCGGCGAGCACGAGGCCGGCCATCGTCGCCGCCCGCACCACCGAAGACTCCCACCTCGTGAGCACGACGAATACCACGAGCGCTGCGAGGCCCAACCCGGAACGCAGGCGAGGCCCGAGCCGGAGAGGCGCCACCACCAGCCACCAGGCGCCAAGGAACAGCGCGACGTTGCTGCCGGAGACGGCGACGTAGTGGGTCAGGCCGGCCCGGCGCAGCGCTCTCACGTCTTGCTCCGGGAGATGAGACACGTCTCCCACCAGGAACCCCGCCAGGAGCGCGGTGGCCGGACCCTGCTCGCCCGGAATCATGGCCTGCACCCGATCCCGTAGAGCGTTTCCCACCAGGAACCAAGGCGAGTCCGCGCCGTGGACGGTCTCGACGGTTCGCGCCTGGATCGTCCCCGCCACGGGATCGCCCCTCACCCAACCCGATCGCGCCCGAAGTCGCCCCGAGATCCGCACCTGCTCCCCCGCCGCGACCGGCGGGCGTTCCGCCGTCACCACCGCCAGGGCGGGACCCGACCACCGCTGCGGTGTGGCACCGGTTGACAACCTCGAAGGGTGCACGATGAAGCGGAACTCGTCTCCCCAAGGAAGAGGGTCCGAGGCGACCCGGCCGGTGAGCACGACGGCACCTGAGGTCGGGGAGGCCTGCAACGTCGCCTCGATACGATCCGCGGCGAGGGCTCCCGACACGCACCCGGCGAGCACCGCCCCTGCGGCCAGGATCGGACCCGATCTCCCCAGCAAAGCGGCGGCGGCCAGCGCTCCTGCCGCGGTCGCGACCACCGGCCATCCCACTCCGAGCCCGGCCAGTGCCCCGGCCCAGACGGCGATCGCGACACCCGCCAGCAGTCGACCCGGCCCCTGAGGCCATCGCACTTCAGGGAAGGAGCACGGCGTCGCGCAGCGCAGCCAGCTTCGCCTCTCCGATGCCGGGTACGTCGAGCAGGTCCTCGACGCTGGCGAAGGGACCGTGCTCCTCACGAAAGGCATGGATGCGGGCCGCGAGCACGGGACCGACGCCCGGAAGGTCTTCGAGTCCGGCAGGTGTCGCGAGATTGACCCGGACCTTGCCGTCATCGACTGCCCGACCGCCGGCGACGCCGGTCCGGTCGTCGAGGGTAGGCACCACGATCTGCTCCCCGTCACGGACGGGTGCGGCCAGATTCAGGCCCGTCAGATCGGCGGAGCGTGTCGCGCCCCCGGCTGCTGCCACGGCGTCGGCGACTCTCCCGTCGGAGGCCACCTCCACGAGACCGGGGACCTGGACTGCACCGGCTACGTGGACCGTGATCGGCTCGACCCCGACCTGCGCTCGCTCGACGATCGGGGTCACAGGCATCGGCTCCGGCCGATCGAGCCCGAACCACATGCCGGCCCCGGCTGCTCCCACCATCAGGATGCCGACTCCGATCCAGGCACGCCACGGCGCCTCGATGGCGACCACCTCCTCCACCCATCGGGGCCGCGCCGGGCTCCGGCCCCACATTTACCAGCCTCGGGTGTCTGAGAGAAGAGGTCCGTCAGCCGCCGATGAAGGCTTCGAGCTCCTCGAGCCGCTCGATCAGCTCCTCGCCGTACAGCAATCCGATCGCTGCGATGAGATTGACACCGGCATGAGTGAAGAAGGGAAGGCTGAGATCACCGGTGCGGAGCGCCTGGTAGCCGAGCACCATCCCGATGACGATCAGGCCCGGGATGACGAAGATCGCGTTGGGATCGGCGAGGTGCACGGCGGCGAACGCCACTGCGCTGATCAGCACCGCCGGGGTGGGGGCGAAGCTACGACGCAGCCTCGACAGCAGCATGCCGCGAAACACCATCTCCTCGACCAGGGGTGCCACCACGACGACGACGACCAGCACCAACAGAGCATTGACGGTGCCGGTGACATCTTCTGCGATCTCGGCCACCTGCTGCTCGGGAACCTCTTCGAGGCCGAGCAGGAGCTGCAGGGGAACCAGTACCAAATAGACCACTGCGAACTGAAGCCCAACACCGGCCAACAAGCCCCACGAGTCCCGCAGGTGCATGGCGACTCCGAAGTCGGCATGGAACCGCCCGATCCCCCGGCTGCGAGACAGGTACGCCATCAGTCCGATCTGAACGCCGCCTTGCACGATCGAGCTCACCACGAGCTGGGTGATCCCGCTCGGTTCCTCACCCCCGTTGAGAGCGACGAGCACGACGAGCGCGATCACGGCCGCGATCAGGCCCGCGACGAACACGCCGATCGCGTCCGGAATCGACCACTTGGCTTCCGGCAGATACCCGGCGGCGTCAACGGATTGCTCGGTCACGGTGACCCTCCGAACGCGATCCGGGCGGCGTCGCGGGCTTCGACCTCGAGCCGGATCGCCTCATAGGCGTCCCGGTGCGAGTGGCCGCGTAGTCGGTTCCGGAAGTAGTCCCCGAGGTACTGGGCGAGATGCCGGGTCACGCCGAGCCTTCGCCACTGCTCAACGTGCATCAACTCGTGGACGATGAGCCGAGCCCAGCGATCGAGGTCGACCCCGGCGCGGTAGTGGTCCATCACCGAAGGCTGCACATAGATGCTCTTGGGGAATGCCATACCGATGACACCTTCGAACCACACCCGGCGGAACCACCTGTTCGCCACCTTCACCGGGATCGCTGCCGGATCGACATGAGGCATGATGCCGGCAACGACATCGGGGTCGATCCCGGCCCCGGTGAGCATCTCGAGAGCGGTGACACGGTCGGGCATGGGAGGAGTAAGGGTACCGACGGCAGAGGGTTTGGTGGTGCACCGCGCCACCGGCACGGCCTCCTACCATGGCGTCCTCACCAAGCCGAACCATCCGCAAAGGGCTGACATGGCAAGCGCATACGACCATCGAGAGATCGAGCCGAGGTGGCAAGCCGCCTGGGAGCAGCAGGGTCTCTACCGGTCGCGGGTCGATTGGGATCGGCCGAAGCACTACGCCCTCACCATGCTCCCCTACCCCTCGGGCGACCTCCACATGGGGCACTGGTACGCCATGACACCCAGCGACGCCCGGGCCCGGGTGATGCGCATGAAGGGCTACAACGTGCTGTTCCCCATCGGTTTCGACGCCTTCGGGCTTCCCGCCGAGAACGCCGCGGTGCAGCGCAACATCCATCCGGCGAAGTGGACCTACGAGAACATCGAGCGCATGCGGCACCAGATCCGGTCGATGGGAACCATGTTCGATTGGGAGCGGGAGGTGGTGAGCTGCAATCCGTCGTACTACCGCTGGACCGAGTGGTTCTTCTCTCAGATGTACCGCGCCGGAATCGCCTACCGCGGCGAGGCGATCGTGAACTGGTCGCCCACGCTGCAGACCGTGCTCGCCAACGAACAGGTCATCGACGGCAAGGACGAGCGCACCGGCCAGCCGGTCGTGCAGCGGCTCATGGAGCAATGGTTCTTCGCCATCACCAAGTACGCCGACGAGCTCCTGGACTTCGAGGGCATCGACTGGCCGGAGCCGATCAAGATCATGCAGACCAATTGGATCGGTCGTTCCGAGGGTGCCGAGGTGACCTTCACCACCGAGGGAGGCGACGAGATCGTCGTTTTCACGACCCGCCCGGACACGCTGTGGGGCGCCACCTTCATGGTGTTGGCCCCGGAGCATCCCCTGGTCGATGCCTTGACCTCGGACGAGCAGCGATCCCAGATCGAGGCATATCGGGAACAGGCGGCTTCCCACACCGAGCTCGAGCGTATGGAGGCTGAGCGGGAAAAGACCGGCGTGTTCACCGGCGGGTATGCGATCAACCCGGTCAATGGGCAACGCATCCCGGTGTGGATCGCCGACTACGTCCTCCTGTCGTACGGCACCGGGGCGATCATGGCGGTACCGGCTCACGACGAGCGGGACTTCGCCTTCGCCCGGCAGTTCGGCCTCGAGGTCGTGCCGGTGATCCAACCGGCCGGGGCCCCTCCCCTCGTCGGGGAGGAGATGGACGAGTGGTACGTGGGCCCGGGCGTGATGGTCAACAGCGAGCCGATCGACGGCATCGAGACCACCGACGCCAAGGGTCGGGCCAATCCCTCCATCGCCGCCACCATCGACTGGCTGGAGGCAAAGGGGGTGGGGAGGGAGTCGGTCGGTTACCGATTGCGCGACTGGCTGATCTCCCGCCAGCGCTATTGGGGGGCTCCGATCCCGATGATCCACTGCGAGGACGGACGGATCGAGGCCGTGCCCGACGAGGAGCTGCCGGTGGTGCTGCCGGAAGACGTCGTTTTCGAAGGCCGCAGCCCGCTGGTCGCCCACGAGCCCTTCCTCGCCACGACCGACTCCGAAGGCCGACCGGCACGGCGCGAGACCGACACGATGGACACGTTCATGTGCTCCTCGTGGTACTGGTTCCGCTATCTGTCCCCCGGCTTCGACGAGGCGCCCTTCGATCCCGAGGAGGCCGCGTACTGGCTCCCCGTCGATCTCTACACCGGTGGCGCTGAGCACGCCGTGATGCACCTGCTCTACGCCCGCTTCTTCGTCAAGGCGATGCGGGACATGGGCATCTTCGCCGCCACCGTGGAGGCCATGCGGAAGCACGACCGCCACCCCGACGACCTCTTCTCCGAGCCCTTCCTCATGCTTCGAAACCAGGGGCAGATCCTCGGTGAGGAGCACGCAGGGGACCGTCTCGTGGTAGACGGCACACACAATGACGGCCGGATCGTCGCCGCGTCGGTGCGGGTCGACCCGATGGCGCCGTCCGATGCCGGCGTCGTCGTCGGCGAGCTGATGCGCCGCACCGAGAACATCCTGCAGATCGAGACCGAGGCCGGCCGAGTGACGGTCGAGGTTCCCGAGAGCGCCACCGTGGAGATCCCGTCCATCGACGGAATCAACGATGTCAACCAGCTCAGGCACCACCTCGAGGTGCAGCGCATGTCGAAATCGCGCGGCAACGTCGTCAACCCGGACGAGCTGGTTCATCTCTATGGCGCCGACACGGTGCGGACCTACCTCATGTTCGCCTTCGAGTGGCAGAAGGGCGGCCCGTGGGACAGCAGGGGCATCGTCGGGGCCCGTCGCTTCATCGAGGACGTCTGGAAGCTGGGAACCGCCGACTACGTCCCGGCCGCGGTGGTCCCGGAGGCGAACCTGGCACTGCGCCGCCTGGTCCACCAGACCATCCAGAAGGTCGACGCGGACATGCTCGACCTCAAGTGGAACACCGCCATCGCCGCTCTGATGACGCTGCGCAACGAGATGCTCGACGCGCTGCGGGAAGGCACCGCGGGGGCCGAAACGTGGAACGAAGCGGTCGACGTGCTGCTCGAGCTCCTGGCCCCTATCGCCCCCCACATCACCGAAGAGTTGTGGCACCTCCGCGGCCAAGCCGGCTCGGTGCACGTGCAGTCGTGGCCGGAGGCCGATCCCGACATCGCCAGGGAGGACACCGTGACGATGGTGATCCAGGTCAACGGCAAGGTTCGAGACCGCGTCGACGTCCCCGTCACGGTCTCGGAGGAGACGGCGATCGAGGCCGCCCTGGCCGCTGAGCGCATCCAGCCTTGGCTGGAGCAGGGCGAGGTCCGCAAGGTGATCGCGCGACCCCCCAAGCTGGTCAACATCGTCGTCGGCTGACGGCTCCTTCCGGTTCTGCCTCAGAGCTCGTCGGCGGTCTCGGAGAACTCCGTCACGCCCGGCTCGGTGAGGATGTTGAACAGTTCCGGCTCCACCTCTCTCTCGAGCTGCGCGAAGACCTCATCGGCGGTGAGGCCCAGCTCGGGAGGCGGCCCGTCCGCCATGAAGAGAAACTCACACTTGGTGATCAGCGAAACGTTGCCGAACTCGACCTCCACCGCAGCGACCGGATCCTCTGCGGCCTGGGCGTTCGCCCACGCGTCGTTCAGCGCTTCGCTGCACACGGTGACGGCAGCCGCGCCGGTGAGCGCCGCGGTCGAGGTCGTCGTGGCCGGAATCGTGGTCGTGGTCGGACTCGTGGTCGTGGCGGCTT
>Ga0315545_1000145_pt1 | contig 77051 bp, 62 predicted proteins | sample SalMarSW160210MG_FD_203096 | JGI IMG/M metagenome (GOLD analysis project Ga0315545, IMG submission 203096) | Salt marsh sediment microbial communities from the Plum Island Ecosystem LTER, Massachusetts, United States - Salt Marsh Sediment SW1602-10 ... | reverse complement strand
TGACGTATTCACGGACGACCGAAAGCTCTTTGCCTTTCTCAAGATCATCTTTAGCTTTTAGATAGGAACCCTCAGCCTTAGCGTACCAGGTCGGTGAAAGCACATTCAGCTGATTTTTTCGAGCATCGGCGATGTGCCCGCCCAACTGGTTGACCATTTCCACCGGGTTTTCGGCACTTACCATGCTGGGGGCTGCTTCCGGACCGCTTGGGGTAACGGCACAAGCAGTAATCAGAAAAAGCGATATGATCATCACAATTAGGTAACATATAGGTAATGTTTTGTTTTTATTCATCTTTTTTTTATCTCCTTATTTTTGAAATTATCTTTTTTTTCATAGTATAAGATCTGCGCTAATAGTAATAACCTGAGTTTTTTGTTTTAACCTTTCATTCCTCCGGGTTATGGAAGGAACCGTTATAAAAGGGATTGATAGAGTTCCATATAGCGTTTTGCCGAGTTATTCCAGGAAAAATCGGACGCCATACCATTCATCATGAGCTGCTTCCATGCGCCGGAAACCGTGTAGAGCTCTACCGCCTGCTTTATTGCCGACAGAAAGGCAGCCGGATCATAGGGTCCGAATTTGAAACCGGTTCCCTGGTTTGTCTCAGGGGCAAATTGGACGACCGTATCTTCCAGCCCTCCGGTGGCTCGGGCCACGGGTACCATTCCATACTTCAACGCATACATCTGCGTGAGACCACAGGGCTCATAGCGGGATGGGACCAAAAACATGTCCGCACCGGCCAAAATGCGATGGGCAAGGGATTCATTAAAGCCGATGTAAATCCCTACACGTCCGGGATGGCGCCCGTAAGCCTCTTTAATGGCCGTTTGAATGGGGCCGTTCCCGGAACCCAGAACCACCAAACCCACATCCAATGACAATATATCGTCCAAGATCTCTACCAAGAGATCAAGGCCCTTCTGAGCCTCTAAGCGGGAAATTATTCCCAGCAGCGGCCGGGATTCAAGGGTGATATCAAGGTTCATCTCTCTGATCAGTGCTTTCTTGCAACGGCTTTTGCCCCCCATATTTTCAGGCGAATAATTGGACGCAATGCAGGTGTCATGGGCCGGATTCCAAAGGCTGTAATTAACTCCGTTCAGAATTCCATGGAGCAAACCCCGCCGTTTTTGAAGTATTCCCTCCATGCCTCTACCGTATTCGGAAGTCTGGAGCTCACGGGCATAGTTGGGACTCACCGTGGTAATCGCATCGGAGTAAACGATGCCCGACTTGAGCAGACAAATTTTTCCCCAGTATTCCAATCCTTCAGAGTGAAAGAATTCCGATCGGGGAAGTCCCGTTATCCAAAACCTGTCTTCAGAAAAAATCCCTTGATACCCTATATTGTGGATGGTAAACACCGAAGCGGTTCCTGAAAGGTTCGCCTGATCCTTATAAGCCCCTTTAAGAAGCGCCGGAACCAGTCCTGTCTGCCAGTCGTGACAATGAATCACATCAAACCTGCAATTCAAAAGTTCCGTTAATATTAAGGCGGCATGGGAGAAAAAGGTGAAGCGTTCCAGATTATCGTAATAGTCCCCGGTGGAATTGCCGTAAAGATTCGGCCGATCGTACAGGTCATCGCATTCGATCAAATAGACCGGAACCCCGACCTTGGTTTTGGACTCGAACACATTTGCCGTCAGTTTTTCATTGCCCACCCGAACAGTTAGGTCGTTAAGCAACGGCCGTACGTCGAAATTACCCCCTCTAATCATACGGTAAAAAGGAAGCGCCAACCGCACGTCTGCTCCCAACCGTCTCAAAGCATCCGGCAAAGATCCGGCCACATCGGCCAGACCTCCCGTTTTGGCGAATGGAATCGCTTCGGGAGAGAGAAATAAAACCGTTAATTGTTTCTCCATCATAATTATCCCAGGTCTATGTCAGATAAAGAGTTGCCGATGCCAAAAACAATCTTTTTAAGTCGTCAAAATTCAGAATTCGATTTAAGCCTGGAGGGTTGCCTTTTCATCCGATTTTTCATCCCATACCGTTATAAGATAATCCTTCTGGTCCTCAAACTTGACCGCCTGTTCCTCAACCAGGGCCTCAGCCTCCAAGGAGGACATATCCCAGCTCTGTCGGACAAACGATGCTACCCGGCCAAAATACAGAGGAGTCATCATATCGAGCAGCTTATTTCGGTTGATACTCCAGAGGTAATAGGTGGCCGCCAGCTCATAAAGGATCTTGACCCAGGAATCCGTAGGTAAATGAAATTCGGTCGAGTCCATCTTGGTGGTCTCACGGATTTGATCAAAACTCGATTCGCTAAGGATCTCTTTCCAAAGAGGGGAAAATTGCTGATACCCTGTTTTGAAGAGCTCAATCATCAATTCCAAATTCACAGTTACAGGTTCGGGTTCCAAGTATCCTTCGAATCCGAAAGTCTCCACAGGTTCGCTCCCCTTTACCTCTTTCCAGAAACCAACATGTCGTTCCATAAGGTAAAAGAGTGCCGAAAGGACCTGTCGGAACATGGGGCCCAGATGCTGTCCGGGATCTTTGACATCGTGGATCTTGGCTCCAAGATTGGACTGGCAGATTCGGAAGCCCTGGGCGATGGCACTGGTGGTCATCCAAATGTCAATTCCAAAACGCGAAACATCGGTTAACCATACATCCTGCTCCGTGTAAAATTTGGCCACATCTCTGGAGATGGCGAAATCCCCGCCGATGGGTTGGCGGATACGTTTTCCATACAGGGCGCGCGTGAGATTATAAACGATATTGTTGGTAATGGTTCCATCGTATTTATGTCTGACATATACAGGAGCAACAAATTGGTATCCTTTTTCTAAAACCGGCTCCAGCAAGTAATTTACCCAGTCTGCGGTGATGCTCCGCAGATCGGAGTCCACCATCCCGCACACTTGCACCTTGAGCCGGTTTGCAGCCTCAAATACAGACCTCAAGGCCGTTCCTTTGCCCGCAGGTCCCCGGTAAATTGAGACAATCTTTTCTTGCCAAGGTTTGAGCTCAACCTCCCTGGCCGCCTCACGGGTGTCGTCGGTGGAGCCTCCGTCAGCAATGAAGATTACGCTCCGTTCCTGTTTGTAATGATTGTTCAGTCCGTTGCTGAGCATTTTGATTACGTGGACAATGGTCTTTTCGTTGTTGTAGCAAGGGATGCCGACTAAAATATCTGCGGACTCGATTTCCTCAATCCGCTTTGCCGTATCGCCTCGCAATGCCGTATCATATTCCATGGACTTCCCTACTTTCTTTATTTTTTTTTAGAACCCTATCCGTCGTTTCTATCTGGGCGATCCCAAAGCCGTTGCAAAAGCAACACAGGCTGTCGCCGATCAGTTAAAGAGTAAAAATCAGCAATCTCGATAAGAATAACACCCAATCAAATGATTCTTCTAAAACCTCATAACCGGAAATTCAAATAATTATGAAAAAATCGTCATCAATACGTGAAGAGCAGACAATACACCGGGTTTGAATGCGGTCATTCGAGCAATCGTATTGTCTGCTATTCAAAGAGGCTATACCCAAATATCGGTCTGCGGATGAGATGGGATTTGGCGCTAAAATCCGGATTTTTCACTTTAGCGATCTCTGGTAATAGGACATCGCTTCAGGAATATAGGCCTTGATACTGGCAATCCGTGAAGCAGGAGCAGGGTGTGTCGATAAAAACTCCGGAGGTCTTTTTTCTTCCGTTTGGTTCATTCTTTCCCAGAACGGAACGGCCTGTCTTGGGTCATACCCGCTCCGAGCCATAAGCATAAGACCGATTTGATCCGCCTCGTTTTCATGAAGCCGGCTATAGGGAAGCAATAATCCCACATTGGCCCCCACACCAAATATGGTCATGAAGAGTTCACGGGTCTTTTGAGGCTTCTGCGACAAGGCAACCGACAGTGCCATACCCCCCATATTTGCAAGGAGGGCATGACTCATCCTCTCATTTCCATGATCAGCGATTGCATGGGCTACCTCGTGTCCCAATACAACGGCCAAACCGGTTTCATCCTGAGTAATCGGTAGAATTCCAGTGTAAACAGCGACCTTTCCACCCGGCATGGCCCAAGCATTTATGGTCTTATCATCTTCAATCAGGTTAAACTCCCACTTGTATTCCTTAACCTGCTGATCCCTGCCCGCATCTTGGAGAAATGCTTCCGAGGCTTTTGCGATCCTTTCCCCCACGCTTCGAACCATCTGCACCTTTTTCTGGTCCGTAGAAAGCTTGGATTTTTTTAGCACCTCTTCATACTGTTGAAAACTGAGGGAAATCAGCTCGGATTTGGGTACCAGGTGCAGCCCTTTTCGTTGAGTTACGGGGACTTCTGCACATGAAAAAAGAAAGAATGCAATGGTCATGACAACGGATAAAGCGAAGATCCGGAAAAAAAGTTTTCTTCTAAGTCCTGCTGGTTTCATTTTCCTTTCCTCCTTTAATCTCTACTATAAGAGACCTTTGCAAAACGCCCGGTAAAGAATTAAAATATTTATCGGGTCCGGTAGTATTATTCCATTTTATACAAAAATCATAATCTCATAAAAAATCGAAAAATCCAACCGTAATGTTTCTAGACATTACATTTTATAGCCTAATGGTCAAAAATTGAAAATAAAATTTTTATTGGTTGATAAATGTGTTTCCTCTATAGCACAATTTTTCACATGGTGGAGAGCGATAAAGATGCTTTTTGGAGACGTTGGGGTATAAAGCCATAAAAGCAAACGTTTTCGGTATGTTGCTTGCATTGGCAATTTCCTTTTTCTTAGGATTTTTTTTAACCTTCGATCCGCAGGTATCCGAAATAGTCAGTAGAACAAACGTCGGATTGGGGGAAATTGCCCTTGCACTGGCCTCCGGTTCCAGCAGGCGGTACCCGGTATAGCGGCCTACCAGCAAGGTTATTGAAAGTATCACCAGCAGCAATTCAGGAAACACAAACATCAGATACTCGATATATTTTATAATTAAAGTTACTGCGGTCCACCAAATTGACTTCCACTTCTTTATAGACTGTTCCCAGGCAAACTCCAAGACGAACAACTCGCCGTTTTTCTGACTCTGAGTGGTGTTGTTTAATTTTAGACGTTCGAATTATCACGGCTTCAAAGGTTTTAGTTTGTGCTTTCCAGTTTGTCAGTTCAAATCGAACCCAATTTTGTCCGTCGCGCTTAAACTCATAAATTTGGTCGGCATGTATGGAAGAATTTTTAACCCCGGTGTCCAGCTTGGCCTTTATTTTGAGATTTCCCGGAAAAACAAATACATTTTCGATTCAGCCGACCACCTGTTTTTCGGCGGGCAAGGCGCCGGCAGGCAGGATCAGAATGCAGCTTAAAATGAGCGGAATTAAAAATATGGTTCTTGATGACGACTTTTTCAATGAACACCTCGTTTTTGATAGGTTGCTCAATATACAAATACAGCTGGTTTGAATGGCTTCATATGGACAATATTGCCTGTATGGCCAATATTGTGGACAGCCAGATGTTTTTATGCTCGTCATAACTTTTATTGTCGTTTCAGGCCTTTCAAACAGCAACACCCGCCGGAGTTATACTCAGGGATTTCTAACCAATCGAAAACCGATCGTGTGACTGCGATAGTCCGGCATATCTTGGCGACGATGGGCCGAGCGGATAAGATGTTGTCTGCTGTACCACGAACCGCCTCGCAATACTTTAATCACCCCCGAAGACGGCCCCATAGGATCGGTGACATCCTCCTTTGGATATTTTTTCTGGTACTGGTCCTGGCACCACTCCCAGACATTGCCGTGCATTTCGTACAATCCCCAGGGATTGGGGGCAAAACTTCGAACCGGAACGGTTTTATCGCGGTTCTCACCTGCGGGGCATCCCGGCATGGCGCGTTTGCCGTTATAGTTGGCCTGGTCCGTTGAAATACATGTTCCGGTATAAAACGGCGTTTCAGTTCCGGCCCGGCAGGCATACTCCCACTCGGCTTCAGTAGGAAGTCGGTAGGCGTGAGTCCCTTCCAGTTGGTTCAGCCTGCTGATGAAATCCTGGACCTCATTCCACGAGACCATCTCTACCGGGCAACCGTTTCCGCAGTTTTTGAATCGAGACGGGTTATATCTCATCACTTTTTGCCACTGTTCCTGGGTAACCTCGGTGGTCTGGAGGTAAAACGGTCGGGTAAGGGTTACCCGGTGAAGTCTTTCATCCAGGTCGCGTCCGGGCTCATCCAGCGGGCTGCCCATCATAAACCGTCCGGCAGGGATCAATACAAACTCCATGCCGATGGTGTTTTGTATTATTCGTTCAGAAGACGAAAAGCCGGATCTATCCAGAAACAGAATTAAAAGCAAGCAGAAAACAATTACCAAGACAGCCGGAAAACAAAATTTTTCTTTTTTCATTTGCCTCCTTAAAAATGTTTCAGATGTTTGGTGTGTTTCGGGTAAAAAGCATCAACCAAAAATCAAGCAGTGATCTCCTTTTCAACATTTTCGATACCTTTTTTATCTTTGGGCGTGGAACGAATATGGACATCCCTCTGTGGAAATGCGATCTCAATATTTCGTTCCCTGAATAACCTATCGATGGCAAAACGAATGTCGGTGGAGGTGGTGTAGTAATAATCGATGGTGGTCCAGTAGCGCAATGTAAATATCAGCGCACTGTCTCCGTGGTCATTGAAGAGCACATCGGGTTTGGGTTTTTTCAGCACATTCTTGGTTTTATTCGGGATTTCCAGCAGCGTCTGGCGTACCAGTTCGATATCCGAGCCGTAAGCCACCCCCACGCTGACCTTACGGCGCAGGCTGGGCTCCTTGAAACTCCAGTTGGTAACCTGGCTGCTGATAAACTCCGAATTGGGAATGATGAGTGAAGCGTTGTCAAAGGTCTGGACCACCGTAGCGCGAACGTTTATCTTTTTGACTGTTCCGAAGGTACCCTGGACTTCCACGGCGTCTCCCACCTGAATGGGCCGTTCAAAAAGCAAAATGATACCGCTGACGAAATTATTAAAGATGGCCTGAAGACCAAATCCGATGCCGATACTCATAGCACCAAACACCACTGCCAGTGAAGTCGTACTGACACCCAAAACACTTAACGCCATAACCACCCCCAGGCCCCACATTACGTAAATTGAAATCGTCGTAATGGAATCTTGAAGTCCGGGTTCTATATCACTTTTGACAAATATTTTTTCCGCTATGATGTATCTTCCAAGTCGCGTAAAAATAAGGGTCAAAAAAAGGATCAAAACGAAGAAAAGCAGACCCATTGGACTCAAACTGATTTTGCCGATGGAGAAAGATTTATTAAGTATCGCGAAGATGAAGGCAAAAACATTTTGCTTGGTGCTCCAGGCCAGGATCAGTGCCACGATGAAACCGCAAAACCACAATAACCAGCCTATAGAGACGAACAGTCGCTGGATTGAATAAACGGGCGGCGGCGGCTCGGCATCGCTGATGACCTCTGACGGCTGATAGTCGCTGCGCCGCTCGATGATAACATTAAAAAGAATGACCGCCCAGAACAGGACCGCCAGGCTTCTGCCCCAAGATACCAGCCAGTAAAGTGCCATGGCCGGGTAACCGGAAAGCTCGATGATCAGTGCGCCCAAGGTAATGAGATAGGTGAGCATCATCAGAGGAGTGTAAGAAAATATCTTGGGCGTTGTCTGGTCCTGAACAAACGGCCGATTTGCATTTCGAATCGCTCGCCAGAAAGTAACGCAACAGGCCATCAGATAAATTTCGATAAAGAGCCTTCCCGCGAAAAGAATGAAACTGTCTTCGCCGACGGCCCAGTGTATGACAACGTAAGCAACGGCAAAATAACGTACCCATATCGTCATCCGGTGAATTTTAGGCTCCAGTTCTTGAGAAATGAAAAGGTTTTCGTTATGTTGCCGGAATTTTAAAAAGTCGAGCAGCCAGCGGGAAAACAAGACTATCAGCAGAATGTTAAATACAGGTTGGTGAAACGGGAAGCGATAATGAGAAAATTGAATAATTTTATAGCTATACAGGACTAAAAGAATTCCAAGAAGAATAAGGGAGCGCCGGATCAATCTTACACAAAGAAATCGCCAGCGGTGCGTCGGAACAAAGGGATGTTTTTCGTAGTTGTAGCAGTATCTACGTAGGCGGACGACCAGCGATGCGGCGACTGCTGTTAAAAATGTCAGGATCAAAAGGGACATGGCGGTGGTTTCTCGGATGCGCCGGCCTTCACCCTGCCAAAAGTCTTTTTGGAAAGGTTTGACAAGGTTTGCCGCCAATACCACAACCTCTTTGACAACGGCATCTTTTTTAAAGACTTTTAGCAGCATGTACTTCCTGCTGAATAATTCCCGAGCGTTACGGCTTTTTATCTGCTGTTCGAGTTTTCCATTGAGTTGAGATGCGGATTCCCTGACCGTTTCAAGTTGTTTCATAACAGGATCTAAACGTTCATGCAGATTCTGAAGAGCGATGTGTTTTTCGGACAGAATACGATCCAGTTGAACAAGGGCATCCAAAAGAGAAGCTTTTTCTGATTTTGGCCAACCGCTGCTTTTGATTTCAGCCCCTTGTTCGGCACTTAAATTGATCTGATCCTGTGTCTGCTGGCGGAGTTCATTCACAGAGTCCCGTCTTTTAGTGAAATCTTTGATTTTATCGTCAATGGTATCCAGCGCCAGCCGGTTCTGATCCAAAGCTTTTTCCAGGTCAGTGACGGGCGTTGCCGGCTGGAGCAGAAGATTACTTTGGGCCGAATTTTGAATGTTGTAAGCATTGATTTCTATAAAAACGGCTTTCTGTATGATGTCGAGACGACCGATCCGATTTTTTAATTCCTCAAGGCTGGTGGTTTCTACTAGAACGGCGTTTTTAATTGCCCGCAACAACTCGGTACTGTTGTACTCCGGGCCTTTCTCCAACTTCTTTTTGTCTGCCTCTGTTCCTTCCGCAACAGCTTGGACAAACAATAAGAAAAACAAAAGATACGCCCAAAAAACTTTGTATTTAATTTTTTGCCGCTGACCCATTGCCACAACTCTCCATTTTACCCGAAATTTTTGGGGCGAAGCCCCTAACTTGGGTTATAGATTCGAATTGGTTTCCATTGAAATATGCTCGGTCCCGACTTCCAGAGGGATTAAATTTTCATACCGAAGAAATTGGTCATCAAAGTATCTAGCCATCTTCGAAGTACCGAATAGGAATAATATCGTCGGGCCACCTGGTAGTTGTGGTCGATCATCTGTTCCCTTCGCTGATTCGAAGTGAGAATCTCTCTTACTTTCTCGACGTTTTTTTTGGTCAAAAAACCATCCATGCCGACCAGGTCAAATCCTTTGGGTTCGATGTCACGCACAAAAATAGCATACCGATTAATAAGCATCGGCTTTTTGAAGTAGACAGCCTCCAGAAAGGCATTGCCGAACCCTTCATACAGACTGGGATAAGTAATGAAGTCCGCGCAGGGGTACACATCAAGCAGCGTATATTCGGATTTTATTTTTTGATTGTCATTCCATGGGTCCCGCATAAAAATACTAAATAGACGAAGATCTACACCATGCTCCCTAGCCTCCTCCCTGAGCCAATCGGCATATTCAAACCCCTCGTCACCCGCTTCATGTGAGATAACCAGCTTGCAGCGCGGGTCGTTAAGATCTTTGACCAGGTCAATGGCATGCTCGATTCCTTTGCGCTGGACGATCCGGGTGGGTTGCAAGATCACAATATCATCCGGTGCCAGGCCAATGTCCTGCCGGAGCTTTAAAGTCCGTTCATTGTCCACGATGGGCGGGTTGTCGAAATCCAGAATATTGGGAATGATGATCGATGCAATTCCCGTGCGAAGGGCAAGCTCTTCCTGGGCCGCGGAATTGATGACCACATGTTCCATGTTGGGCAGATTCGGCGGAAATGCCATGCGAATGTAATCTCCCACGGCGTTGACGAAAAATCTCGTCCGCTCCCAATAGAAATCGTGGTGGTGGGCGATGGTGGGAATCTGGGTTTCGGCAATGATTTCGGTGATGGCCATGCCCAGGGGAACATGCATCGGAATGGTCAACGCATTCTGGGGTAGCAGCAGATCAATAGAGAATTTTTGGATGAATTCTTTTATCCGAAGCTTAAGAAACGTTTTCTGGTTTTGAATCGTATCGGTGACCTCGGATGAACGTGCTTTTTTCCCCAGAATACGTTCGTTAATCCACTGATTTTTTTCGTGATGAAAGAAGGCCTCGGGCACTAGCATGCTCCGTTCCGGGCTTTTGTCCAGCTCACCGGCAAACCAGAAGCATTGGTGTCCCATTTGCCGAAACACCTGAGCCCACTTGCTGGACTCCAGGGTAACGCCATCGGTTCCGGCAAATCGCGTGGAAATAAAACCGATATTCTTTCTCATTTAATTGTGTCTCCCTGTTTAATATACATATTCTTAATTATGATGCCGTATTATAATTTGGATAATTTCTACTCGTCGCCGATGCGCTGACAACGCCGAGAACTTGAGCTTAATTTTTTTTGTTTTTTTTCAATGGCAAAAGAAATAATATTTTACTCTGCGGTCTTTACGTCTCAAGCGAAGCCCCGCAGGGCGGGGCAAGCAGACAGTGAAAAAAAAATTAAAAATGCGTCCTCGAATTCATGAATTAGAGCACTTAGTCTAATGTTTAATGAACAATCCAGGTTAGCCTTAAATCAACGCCTTAATTTCTTGTCTTTTTTCGTTTTCAAGCTCATGGACTAACCCGTAGTTAGCCTTCATTCTGATACGACAGGAAGTTTTTAAGGCCTTTGGTATAAAATTTTTCAATGTATTCCTTGACCATTCGTCGGGCCGAAAATTTTGCTGAATTACTCTTAATGGTATTTTTCATAACGTTTACCCAGTGTAGAGGAACTCCCTCATCCGATACGTTATAATATATTGGAACAACTTCTTCTTCAAGGATGCGGTAGAGTTCGGCGGCATCCGCAGCATCCCGGTTACCATCGACTTCTTTGTGACTGAATGCCCAGCCGTTTTTACCGTTAAAGCCCTCTATCCACCAGCCGTCCATTATACTTAGCTGGGGCACTCCGTTCAAAGCCGCTTTCATGCCGCTGGTTCCGCTGGCTTCCATGGGAGGCAACGGATTGTTCAGCCACACATCCACGCCGTGAACCATGTATTGCGCCAGTTGTTCACCGTAATCTTCCACAAAGGCGATGCGCCCTCCGGTTTCCGGATCACGTGCGGCATTAAACACCCTTTGAATGATCTGCTTGCCGGGATCGTCGGCGGGATGTGCTTTGCCGGCAAAGATAATCTGAATAGGCCGCCAGCGGTCGTTGAGAAGTTTTTTCAGGCGTTCCATATCATAAAAAATCAGGTCGGCCCGCTTGTAAGTAGCGAAACGCCGCGCAAAACCCAGGGTTAACACCGACGGATCGAGCAATGTTCCACCGGTAATCACAATGGACGGGCTGACGCGATCTCCGGCCCAGCGGCAGCGTGATCGCTCCCGGACGGCATCGATGAGTTTGATTTTTAACCAGTAATGGGTTCTCCACAACGCTTCATCCGGGATTTTGTCGATCAGTTCCCAGACAAGAGGGTTGTCATGATCGGCCAGCCATTCAGGGCTCAAATGGGTATCGAAAAGGCGTTTCATTCGAGGTTCAATCCAGGTGGGGACATGGACTCCGTTGGTGACATGATCCACAAAAACCTCTGACTCGGATGCGCCCGGCCAGAGACTTTGCCACATCTGCCTGGACACTTCTCCATGCCGTTTGCTGACGCCGTTGCGATGCGCCGACATTCTGAGGGCAAAGGCTGTCAGGTTAAAGCCTGCATGGGGTTGCTCAGGGTGGATCCCAAGCTGAAGAAATGCATCACGATCTAAGCCCAGGCCCGGCCAGTAAGCATGAAAGTACTTTTCCATCAAGTGAAACGGGATGACATCATTACCGGCCGGAACCGGCGTATGCGTGGTGAAAACGGTGGTGTTTCTCACCTGTTCCATGGCCTGGGGATAAGGCATACCTCCGATTATACGGTCACGGATGCGTTCCAAAATCGCAAGGGCGGCATGCCCTTCGTTAAGATGCATCAAGTAATGTTTGATTCCCAAAGTTTCCAAAACTTCGGCACCACCGATTCCGAGAACGATTTCCTGGCGCAGTCGCTGCTCCATGTCCCCGATGTAAAGACGGGCGGATATGCCGCGGTTCCAGGGATCGTTGTTCTCGATATCCGTATCCAGCAGATACAGGGATATTCGTCCGACGTTTACTTTCCAAACGCCCACGTGGATTGCCGGATCGATGAAGGGAACCCGAACCACAAGCTGCCGACCCTCATTATCAAGTACCCTGGAAATCGGTGCGGCTTCTCTGTCGATGGTTTCATGAATATTTTCCTGCCAGCCGTCTTCGCGAATTTGTTGATGAAGATACCCTTGGGGATACATGAAACCCACGGCCACCAGGGGGACACCCAGGTCGCTGCATTCCTTGATGTGATCTCCGGCCAGAAATCCCAGACCGCCGGCGTAAAACGGCAAAGAACGATGAAGCCCGTATTCAGCGCTAAAATAAGCGACGGCAAAGGTTTTCGGATCACAAGGAAAATGATTCAAAAACCGGCACGATTTGTCCGATATATACCGGTGAAACTGGGAAAGTACCACATCATAATTTCGCAAATAATCGTCGTTGGAAGCGGCTGCCTCCAAAATTTCAGCCGGCATTTCTCTTAGCATTTTGTCGGGGTTGTGTCCGCTCTCCTTCCATGCCTGACGGTCAAGCATTTTAAACAGCATTCTTGCTGCGGGATGCCAGCTCCACCAGAGATTTTCCGCCAGTTCCCCAAGTCCGCTCAAGCGTTCAGGGAGATTTGGAAACTCAACTGTTTCAGGGTTCATTGGTTCAATTCCTTTCCCAAACAGGTGAAGTAATGATGTTTTCGGTTGATAGCTCGTGGGTTAAGTGTTTGAACGGTCTGAAAGTTAAAGTGCCGCTTGATTTGCGCGGCCTTCAGGGGTTATTGAGCATCCACCCGAGGAGCCATCAGAATCGCCGTTTTAAACGCTGAATTATCCAAGGCAAATTGCTTACGATGACGGCACGACGATGAAATTATTTTTACTGCCGAAGCGGTTGAGGCACGTCTGATTGTTTTCCGGATCATTTTCCCATCGATTGTCCACCAAAAACCGGTATTCGTATCTTCCAGGGAAAAGCATGGTCGTTTTTTTCCACACCCCGTCTTTGTTTTTTTTCATGGAATGCTTTTTGGGATTCCACTGGTTGAAATCTCCCATCAAGATGACCTCACTGGCATCGGGAGATTCCAGTGAGAAGATTACCTTGCTCCTTTTGAGCTTGGATTCTGATTTTATTATGGACATGGATTACCTCCTTTTATTAAAAAAGGTTCATCGAGCACTGATATGCAGAGTCATGTAGTGGCTCACAGCCATTGCTTTTTTTTGAAGAACCCGATCATAATACCTCCAACAACGACAATAATAGCCCAGACCATGACATATCCCCAGCGCCATTCGAGTTCCGGCATAAACTTAAAGTTCATGCCGTAAATTCCGGCGACAAATGTAATGGGAATGAAAATGGTCGCGATAATCGTCAATACCTTCATGACCTCGTTCATTTTATTGCTCAAAGTGGAAAGATAAATATCCAGCATGCCGGCCATAATGTCCCGGTACGACTCGATGGTATCGATCACCTGGATCGTATGATCATAAACGTCTCTCAAATATACATGCGTCTGTTGCTGGATGAGAGAAGATTCGGTTTTAACCAGGCCGTTAATGATTTCCCGAATCGGCCAGATGTGTTTTCGCATATAGATCATTTCCTGTTTCAGGCTGTGGATGGTTTCCAGGGTGTCACGAACGGGATCATCAAGGAGTTCCGCTTCAAGATCTTCAACTTTATTACCCAGAGATTCCAAAATAAAAAAGTAATGGTCCACGATGGCATCGATCAGGGCATAGGCCAGGTAATCGCATCCTGCTTTGCGAATTCGGGTTTTGGGCTTGCGGATTCTTTCTCTGACGGTCTTGAAAACATCGCCCTGGATTTCCTGGAAAGAAATCAGAAAATTGGGTCCCAGAACCAAGCTGAACTGTTCCGATAGAATTTGTTCAGCCGTTTTGTCATAATCGAGCATTTTCAAGACGACAAAAATGACGTCCTCGAATTCCTCGGCCTTTGGGCGCTGTCCGGTATTTAAAATATCCTCCAGAACCAGTGGGTGAATGTTGAAATGGGCTCCGATTTTTTCGATAATTTCGACATCATGCAGACCGTCGATATTGATCCAGGTCACCGTTGGCAGGTCTTTGAGTGGAAACGCCTCTTCAATGGTCTCAAGCACCCGTTCCTGCAAATTTGCTTCATCAAAGTCGATGAGGGTAATTCTGGTTTCCTCGGTTTTCTTTTCCCCGATATGGATCAGCGTGCCCGGGGATGTCCCTGCCTTCTTGGAATGTCGTTTGATGAATCTCGGCATAACGTAGTATCCCTTCCATTAGAGAAAGATCAAAATTCTTGTCCTTTGAGCATTTTTAATTTAAGCTGGCGTTTGTCGTCGTTGGCCATATAAATAGTTCGGGATGGAAAGGCAAAATCGATATCCTCGGCTTCAAACCGGCGCATGATCTCAAGGCAGGTTTTTTGAAGCCAGGCCTGAAAGTCCCAGTAATTGGGGGGATGATACCACACAATCACCATAATGTTCAGACTCCAGTCGTTGAAGCCGTTAAAAAAGACCCGGGGTGGAAAATCTTCCTTCATCCCTTCGTGATTTTCCAGAATTTCCCGGATGATTTGCACGGCTTTTTCCACCTTATCAGGAGGAGTATCATAGGTGATCCCGATATTGGTTAACCACCGGATATAGGGCCGTTCACCGATGTTTTCCACGAAAGAGCTAACCAGCTTTTCATTGGGAATGGTCACCAGGTGACCGGTGAGTGTTCGTATTCGGGTACTCCTGAAGCCGACATTTTCAACGATCCCGTCGTATTTATCGATGGTAATCCTTTGTCCCACCTGAAACGGCTTGTCGAAAAGGATGGTCAGCGTTCCGAAAAAATTGGCGATGGAATCCTTGGCGGCCAGGGCTACGGCCAAACCGCCGATCCCCAGCGAGGCAAGCAGGGGACCGATTTCCAGTCCGGTGAGATTTTGGACAATAATTATACCGCCGATAACAATAACGAACAGCCGAAGTGTTTTGCCGACAATGGGAACCAGCATGTCGTCGATGGTGCTTTCGGTGCCGGCCGCCCATTTTTTCAGGTACACGTCCAAAATTCCGATTAAAAGGATGATAAGCCAGAAAAGGGCGATGGTTCCGCCGATATCAGCCGCCTTTTGCGCAACGGTGTGCACCAGATTGCTTCCATCAGGCGCCACAAAATGAATGTATAGCGGCGAAAGGGCGCCATAGATACCGTAAGACCAAATAAAAAGAGAAAGCGGACGGATGAGCGCCTGAAGAAAATGCTGCCGCCATGAAACGGCCTCTTCTTCGGCCGGCATTTTTCGAATTGCCGAATTGATCAGCCATCGAATCAGCCGTTCCACCATGACCACCAGAAAGATCAAAAATAGACAAAAGAGCAGTTTGAGCCAGGTGATTCCGGCAAAAATATCAACTTCGATCCACTTGCCGATTTTTAAAGAAGCCGAGCGACTAAATTTGTCGATACCCTTTCCAATGCTCTCTCCGGCTTTATCCACTGCCTTGATTTTTGTGGCATGGACTTGGGTATTATTGGTTTGGTAGTCAATGGTTTTTTGGGGCACTTCGCCCTTTGAAGCCGTCTGTGCTGTAGCGTGACTCGGTGCGATAGTCCAAAGAATGATGCTAAAAAAAAGAAAAGCGCCCGAAATTGTTTTATATTTCATGTTTTCTTCCAAGCGAAGTCTGAAAAAAAGCGTTTTAAGACAATTGTTTATATTTAATGTAAAGGGAAGAGAATTGTTTCTAACCTGCTGAATAAATTATATATAAAAAGTTTGCGAAGGTAAGGGCTCAATTAAAAAATTAGCAAAATAGTGATGTTAACCCCGTTTATTAAAATTAATAAATTGAAACAAGGACACACTTTCAATACAATAAAAATTAACCCTTTTGTCAAGTATTAATAGACAGAGCGTTTCACTTCAGAAGTTTTGACACACAAAGGCCTATATGCTAAAAAATAAATGATATTCTTTAATTTTTATTCGATTGAGATAATCATCAAAGTTTTTTTAAGGAGGAGTTATGGAAAAACATCAAAAATTTTCCATCTGGTATGTTTTGCTGGGCATATGGCTTGTGTTGATTGCCCAGCAATACCTTGGTTCTTTTTTTTCCATTGAAGTTATCCCATATAGCCAGTTTTTAAAGTTGTTGAAGGAAAGCAAAATCATCGAAGTAGCAATCAGTACCAACCAAATCCAGGGAAAGATGAAAGTAGAGGGCGAAGGGGTAGGCAAGGAAAAAATATTTCGTTCGATCCGGGTGGATCCGGAAACGTCCAAACTTCTTGAGCAGTACAATGTAAACTTCAAAGGGGAGATTGAATCCGATTTTCTGCCGCGACTGTTTTCCTGGATTGTGCCGACGGCAATCTTTTTCGGTGTCTGGTTCTTTTTCATGCGGCGAATGATGGGTCAGCAACAGGGGTTTATGACTCTTGGTAAGAATAAAGCCAAAATTTATATGGAAGACGAACTCAATGTCTCTTTTGAAGATGTTGCCGGTGTGGATGAGGCCAAACAGGAGCTGGCAGAGGTGGTGGAATTTCTCAAAGGACCGGAAAAATTTACCGAACTGGGCGGCAAGTTACCCAAAGGTGTACTGCTGGTCGGTCCTCCGGGAACAGGCAAAACACTGCTGGCCAAAGCCGTAGCCGGAGAGAGCGGAGTGCCTTTTTTCAGCCTCAGCGGTGCAGAATTCGTTGAAATGTTTGTCGGACTGGGTGCCGCCCGGGTACGGGATCTTTTTGTTCAGGCCAAGCAAAAGGCGCCCTGTATTATTTTTATCGATGAACTGGATGCTTTAGGCAAGGCCAGGGGGATTGTTGCCGTTGGCGGGCATGATGAACGGGAACAGACCCTGAACCAGCTTCTGGTGGAGATGGATGGTTTCGATTCAACGGCCGGGGTCATTTTACTGGCGGCCACCAACCGTCCCGAAATACTGGATCCGGCCCTTCTCAGACCCGGCCGATTCGATCGCCAGATCCTGGTAGATCGTCCAGACAAGATTGGGCGGGAGCAAATCCTGAGGGTTCATTTGAAGAACATCAAAGTTGTAAAAGGTCTGGAGATCGAAAAAGTAGCCGCCATGACGCCGGGAATGGTCGGCGCAGACCTGGCCAACCTGGTGAACGAGGCCGCCCTCTTGGCGGTTCGTAAAAACAAGAAAAAAGTGAGCATGGCCGAATTTGAAGAGGCGATTGAAAGAGTAATAGCGGGTCTGGAAAAGAAAAATCGGCTGATCAACCCCAAGGAAAGAGAGATCGTCGCTTACCACGAGTTGGGCCATGCAGTGATTGCGTTGTCCTTGCCGGATGCAGATCCGGTGCAGAAAATATCTATTATTCCGCGCGGAATTGCTGCTCTGGGCTATACGCTTCAGCTTCCGACGGAAGATCGGTTTTTGATGAAGAAAAACGAATTGCTCACCCGTATTGCCACGTTACTGGGGGGGCGGGCAGCCGAAGAACTTATTATCAATGATATCTCCACCGGGGCGCACAATGATTTATCCAGGGCCACCGACATCGCGCTCAGCATGGTCAAGGAATACGGTATGAGCAGCAAGGTCGGGCAGGTCTATTTTGCCCGTAAAAAAACCGCCCAATTTTTAGATGTGATGAGTCAAGGTGCAGCCGAATACAGCGAGGCCACGGCCGAACTGATCGATGACGAGGTTCGCGAAATCATCAACACCCAGTACGCCAGGGCATTGGATATCCTGCGCGGGAAGAAACAATTTCTTGAAAAAGCGGCCCGCATACTTCTGGAAAAAGAAAAAATTGACGGTGAAGAATTAAAAGCCCTGATGGCTGAAAATTCATAAAATTTTACGCTTGAATCAAAAATGTCATTCCATTTTAGTTATATCATTCAGAAGTTTTATGGGCGAGGATAACACATGAATAGCCGCCACGAAAAGGATGTCCCGGGCGACAAAACAGGTACGATGGGAACGTTTGCCGGTGTTTTTACGCCGAGCATTCTGACCATTCTGGGCATCATTCTGTTTTTGCGACTGGGCTATGTGGTGGGCAGCGCCGGATTGGGACGCGCTTTGATCATTATTACCCTCGCCAATGTCATTTCGGTTCTGACCAGTATATCTTTATCAGCGGTCGCCACCAATATCAAAGTCAAAGGTGGCGGAGTTTACTACTTGATTTCAAGGACCCTGGGTTCGGAATTCGGCGGTGCCATCGGTTTGGTTCTTTTTCTGGCCATGTCGGTTTCCATCGCCTTTTATTGTATTGGGTTCGGTGAAGCCGTTGCGGTGTTGTTGCCGCAAAGTGTATTGACCACTCCCAGAATTATTGCAGTGTTTGCCGTAATTTTTTTGTTCATCTTTGCCTGGCTGGGCGCCGACTGGGCGACCCGTTTTCAATTTGTTGTCATGGCGCTTCTGGTTGTCGCGCTGTTATCTTTTTTCGCCGGCGGTTTGGCCCGCTGGGAAATGACAACCCTGGTTCAAAACTGGAGGGTTCCCTCCGGAGGTCCCGAGTTCTGGGTGCTCTTTGCTATTTTTTTCCCGGCGGTGACCGGTTTTACCCAGGGCGTGAGCATGTCCGGAGATCTGAAGGACCCCGGTAAAAGCTTGTCGCTGGGGACTTTTCTGGCTGTGGGGATATCGATACTGGTCTATTTTGGTGTGGCCCTTGTATTTGCGGGTGCCCTTTCCAATGAGATCCTGATGAAAGATTATGGATCCATGAAGCGGGTGGCCCGTTTCAACGTTCTCATTGATGCCGGTGTGGTGGCCGCCACGCTGTCTTCGGCAATGGCCTCTTTATTGGGGGCACCGAGGATCTTGCAGTCTCTTGCCAAAGATCGGATATTTCCCTTTCTGCTGCCGTTTGCTAAAGGGGATGGCCCTTTAGATAATCCACGGCGTGCGGTGCTGTTGTCGGCAGCCATCGCTCTTGGAACCATTGGTTTAGGGCAACTGAATCTCATCGCTCGTGTCGTCTCCATGTTTTTTCTCATTTCCTATGGATTGCTCAATTACGCGACATTTTACGAAGCCCGGACGAACAGCCCTTCTTTTCGCCCGAAATTCAAGTGGTTTGATCTGCGTCTCAGTTTGCTCGGGTTTCTGGCGTGCCTTTTAGTGATGCTGGCCATTGATTTTAAAACCGGACTGATTGCCATTTCCATTCTGTTTGCCATCTATCAGTATCTCAAACGAACAAGCGGCCCTGCGAGGTGGGCCGACAGCCGTCGTTCCTATTACCTTCAACGCGCCAGAGAGAATCTCTTGGAAGCGTATGTCGAGCCGGAACATGATCGCGACTGGCGCCCCCAGATCCTCGCTTTTTCCAAGGATGCTCAGCGGCGGCCCGGGTTGCTGCGCTTTGCCTCATGGATCGAGGGAAGAAGCGGGCTGACAACCGTTGTCAAAATTTTAGAAGGAGATGGGGTCAAGATGCTCAAACTCCAAGGAGAAAGCGAATCGGAACTCCGGTCGGATATCGCCGCGCATGGTTTTGCGGCGTTTCCGCTTGTGGTTTTTGCTCCGGATCTCGATATTGCCTTAAATACCCTGATCCAGTCCACCGGTGTCGGACCACTGAAAGCCAACACCATTCTGCTGAACTGGCTGGACCCTGAATCGGAAATCACAAACGACCAAAGAGAAATCAACCTTGGACGAAATTTGAGAGCGGCGTATCGTCTGGGGCGAAATATTGTGGTTCTGGATGCCGATGAAGATAAATGGAACACGCTCGAGAATATTCCTGGTGAGGATCGGCGGATTGATGTGTGGTGGTTAAATGATGCCACCAGTCGTCTGATGCTGCTGCTCGGTTATTTGATAACCCGCAGCGAACCCTGGGACGCGGCCAAAATTCGTGTGCTGGCTGCCGGTTATAACGCGGATACGTCGGAAAATTTAACGGATTTGAAAAACAATCTTGAAGAAGCAAGAATCGAGGCTGAACCGATAATTGTCTCAAATGCTGATATAGATAAACTTTCGGAATATTCAGCGGACGCTGCTGTGGTCTTTTTGCCGTTTCGCCTTCGGGGTGATCAAATAACCTGTCCGATTGATGGGCCCATAGAAAAACTTTTGTCTTGCCTGCCGGTCACAGCCTTCGTTTTGGCAGCCGAGGACATTGCACTGGATGCCGAACCTGAAGAGGGGACAGCCGGCGAAATGGCGGCAGCCATGGATGCCCTCGCGGATGCCGAAAAGAAAGCCGCTGATGCCGAAAAGGAGGCGGCCAAAACGCGAGAGATTGCAGAAACGGCCAGAGCAAAACTGCTGGAATTGGAAAACAATACTCGGCATACCGACGAAGACCTGAGGACTAAATTGAAAACAGCGGCGGATGATGCTGAGAAAGAAGCCGATAAAGCCTTTCGCAAAGCGGCGAAAGCGAGGGCCAAGGTTGAAGACGCTGCAAAAATTGTCAAGGAACTGGATCCCACGGCGGAATCAATAGAAAAAAAGGAGCAATAGACGCTGCATTCTCCATATACGAGAGTTTATGAAGATACTTCCTCGGGAATTAAGATATTCCGTATCACTATAGCCACTTTTGAGTCGGTTTCAAGTGCATCCTTTTTCGAGGGGATATAACCAAAGCCGGGTCCTATGTACACGAATGCCTTGCTTTCAGTTAATACAAATAACTTTTGAGGCCTGATTGCCATGAGTTTGAAAAGCCTATTGACAACATTCTATCAGTGGCTGGTTGACGGTAGTTCCCACCGACCGCTGAATCATAAAAAAGAGGCCGCCGTCTTGGATGAGATCGAAAGGATCGTACTGGAAACCGATTCAACGATTTTACCCGTTCGCAGATTCCGAAAAAAGATTCTTCCGTCAGTTCGGCACGCCATGCAATACATTTCCGGGCTCATTCCTCAAGTTCCTCCGGAACCTGTGGCTTTCGATCCCGACCACTGGGACGATGACCCTCTACTCAGAGCCATGTTCATAAGTCGTGAAGAGCTAATCAGTGTACTGCAGTCCAGCAAAGCGCTCAAGAACTTTTTCCAGCGTACGAATGCATCCCAGGCCTTTGCGATGCTCGTCGCTGAACGAAAGGAAAAAAAATTTTTCGGAACGGAAAAAGACGGTGAAATTATCCGCAGGGACGTTCCTCAGAAAGCGGTCTTTTTCGAGGATTTTAAGGTGTTCGCTCCGGCCGCCGATTTGGCCGAAACCCGCCTGCAAGTTCAGCACCGTGCATTGGTAAGTCTTTTCATCCAAGCTTTTGAAGAAATCACCGACCTTCAGCTATGGAAGGAAGAACTGGAAAAACAGCGAGAGTTGCTGGCATTCAAGGTTCAACAACCCGAAGATACAGATCTGAAAACGGATCTGAACCATACTGAAACAGATGATAATCAGACCCAAGAGTCGTTAGAAGTGCTCGGCGACATCAAGAGGAAGCTGGAAGAAATCAAAGCTGAACTGGACACACCAGAGGATCGTCTTGATCACTTGAACGCGGTCTTGTTAAACCCGGAGCAGCATTTGAGGCTGGAGACGGTTTCTCTGAAACTGAGCCGGCTGGGCATTCGGTTGGACTCTTCTTCCACAGAACCGGCCAATGAATTCACAGTGGCGGAATTTGAGTTGGGTCAAGACCCAAAACGGGTGTTATTATGGATCAGAGTAGAGCAAACATCTTTTTTGTCGACCAGACAACCAAAGCCATCCGAACCGCTTCTAACTTGAATTCTAAATCGTACTTTCTTGGCATAGACACACCTCCTGTTTCTTTTTATCATAATTCAAGGTTTCGGAATTTCTACAGCTTAATGAAAATATAGGATATTTTTTGAGGCTTGAAGGCTTGCCTCGAATATGGAATAATGGAATAGTGGAATACTGGAAGGTTGGTTTTTAAAAGGATATTAGCCAGTTTTAATTTTATCGTCAACACAAATTTTAGCATTAACCCAATATTGCATTATCCCAGAACCCATTATTCCATTATTCCAGCATTCCAACATTCCATTAGGGCGAAGCCCCTAATTTGCTCTTCGGTGTGTCTACTAATTTGGGGTAGGTTCAGGTGTTCAGTTCAACAGCTTGGGGATGGTCAATTTCGGACGGCATCAACGGCATCTGTTTTTTGCTCTTTTTGCGCATTTTGTAATGGCTCCTTTCTTCTCTTTGAAAGTATTTTCAATCGTTTGCAAATTTGCTTTTACTATCGAAAGAAAATTTTGTCCACTATAAAATGCGGTTTTTTTATGAATATCAGTAAGTTCTGTCCGTGGATGGACACTAGTTAGTTAAAATATGTATTTTTTAAGCATTGTCATAATCGAAAGAAAACGGAATGGTGTTCCCCTAGATGCAGAATTAAATCATCAAAAGCGTTTGTTGACATGCTGCATTTGTTTTAATACTATTAAAACAATAAGCAATAAAGAACATTGAAAGAGATTTGCGAGGTCAATAACTGTGCCTATACCGAAGGCGTTGATCTATTATCGGATGCTGAAGCCCTGGATCGTTTCTTGGCCGAGGTGTTCTATCTGGAGGTTCCGGAAGAAAAACTCGAGCAGCTTTTCACTCCCCCGGAACTCATGCCGGAAGCATCCCTGGATGAGCTGTTGCAAGAGGACATTCTTTTCGATTTCGACAAATATGATCTCAAACCGGAATGGTTGGCCTTTCTGGATGGAATCGGCGACGCTTTGCTCAAACTACCCGACGTTCGAATAGTTATCGAAGGCCATACCGACTGGAACGGCCCGGAAGCCTACAATCAGAAACTTTCCGAGCGTCGCGCCAGGGCTGTATATGATTATCTCCTTGGTAAGGGCATTGAAAACGCTCGGATGGATATAATCGGCTACGGAGAGACCATGCCGGCAGTCAGCAACCTTACTAGAGAAGGTCGAATGCTGAATCGGCGAGCCGTTATCATCGTTACACAATAAGCACCAGCACGTCTTAGACAAAACACTCAAAGCCAAGATTTTAAAGATAAACGCGATAAGAAATATGAGTGACTGTCTTTTGGTTTTTTGTTCTTTCCGGCGGAGGCCGGGGCAGCCAAACAACTGCGTCTCCAGATCCGGGAAACCGAAACCGGCACGACGCATGTATTGAAAATGCATTTTTAATCCTAACCTATCAAAAGCGGTAAGTCCTGCATGCCTTTATCTGAATTAATAAGTTTGATATCGGAAAGGAGGATACAAAATGGAAAAACGTATGTTACATCTATTCATTCTGGCATTCATTGTTCTGTCGTTTCTGGCATGCTCAAAAACAGCGGAGCAAAAGTTTAAAGCCGAAGTTAAAGAAATCGGTCGAGACGTTGAAGGAAAAATGGAGCAATTGAGCAGCAGCAAATTGAAAGCAATAAACACGGTGGGTGAAGCCGGCAAAAGCCAAATACAACAAATACAGGCCGATGCCGATCGAAAAATTAGAGAAGTGATCGAGACTATTAAAAAAGAAATGAACACATTAGATACAGAGGTCAAAAAGGAGATCGAAACAATTCACATACAAGCCAGGGAGGAAATTATCGCGCTCAAAGAATCCGCCAAACAAAAGGTTAGCGGTGAAACGCAGGTCGTTCGGGAAGAAATCAAAAAAATTGAAACAGGTGCAGCCAAGAACATAGAAAAAATCGAAAACTTAGCCAAAACTAAAACGAAACAGTTAACGGCATCCACTGCAAAATGGGTGAGTGATTTAAACGAATCTTCCGAATAGGGATATGGCACCTAACCCAAAAATCTAATAAGGAATTTTTCTTTAATCATTGAGAGTTATCCATCGAACATCCAGTATAGCCTCGCTCAAAACCAAGCAGTCCGATTATATGAACCCGTCGTTTTGAGTTAAAGCTTTACCGGAACTCCTCTACTCCGGCAAAAGGATAGCAATGGCACTTCGTTTGATTGAAGTAATACTTTCCAGTGATGATTAAAACGTATTTGCTCCAAGGCATCCGCCCGTTGACCTGGTGGGAAGCTTCAGAGGCAAAAAAAGCGGCTCGCAAAGATCCTGATACACGCTACTGGTCACCCATGATGTCGGTGGTATTCATGATACGGTGATCCATCTGGATATAGAAAAAAGTACAGGAAACGGCTTTTTGTTTGAAACCTATGACTGCGGTGGATTGTGGTGGGCAATCGAAGAAACCAAGAAAATTATTTTCTTGCTATCACACTCTTTCATAGGTTTCGGTCAACTCTAAAATCCGGGAGATCAATGTTTGGGTTATGAGTTGGGGGGGTAATCGCCATTGCCAATTGCCTTTGCGTGTTGCCGGTTGATTCATCCTTGCGTTCGAGCCCAACCCTAAAACATCCTGCATTGGAATAATCACGGTATTTGCGGCAGACATCATCAGGAGACGAATCATTTCCCAATGGAGCTGATCTTCATCATATTGTCCGCCGATATACTGTCGGAGTTTGTTCTTCATATCGGCTGTTGCTTCATTCTCATACCATCCTCGCAGGGTGTTATTGTCATGGGTTCCGGTATATGCCACACAGCTTTTCACATAATTATGAGGCAGAAAAGAACTTGATGGAAAATCTTCTCCAAAGGCAAACATAAGCACTTTCATTCCGGGAAATTCAAAATAATTTAACACTTCCCTTACATCAGATGTAATAAACCCTAGATCTTCTGCAACAACAGGCAAACAAGAAAAACGCTTGAACAGTGTATCGAAAAAACTGTAAGCGGAAGCTTTTATCCATTGTCCGTTTTCAGATGTTTTTTCGTCAACCGGTACTTCCCAGTATTTCACAAACCCACGGAAATGATCTAATCTAACATAATCGAAAAGATTTAAGTTGTGCCGTATTCGCTGAATCCACCAACTATAGTCCTTCTGCCGCAACACCTCCCAGTTATATACAGGATTTCCCCAGAGCTGGCCGGTCTCACTGAAATAATCAGGAGGTACTCCCGCTACCACCGATGGTCGTTTATCCGCATCCAGCTTGAACAAGTCATGGTGAACCCATACATCAGCGCTGTCGTAATTAACATAAATCGGAATATCACCGATAAATTTTATGCCTTTTTCATTACAATACGTTTTTAGTGCAAACCACTGTTTGCAGAATACATACTGTCGAAATTTTTCTTGCTCGACCCGGTCAATCAATTCCAGGACGGCGAGACGGAGCGACTCCGGATTTCTATCTTTGAATTCCTGAGGCCATTCTGACCATTCAGTTGTTTCAAAGTGAGATTTCAATGCGACAAAGAGCGCAAAATCATCAAGCCAGCATGAATTCTGCCGGCAGAAGCGTTCATAATCACCTAAATTTTTTTTTGCCTCGAATCGTTCATAAGCAATGCTCAAACAATTTTTTTTAAAACCCGCTACCAGCGGATAGTCCACCTTTTCAGCCGAAAAGCTTGGAAGCGGCTCGATATCCGATGATTCGAGAAGTCCATCCTGTATTAAAAATTCAAGACTGATTAATAGCGGATTCAATGCAAAAGCCGAGCAGGTATGATAAGGAGAATTATGACGTACAAGCTGCGTTGGATTCAATGGAAGAACCTGCCAATACTGCTGTTTGGCACCGGCAAGAAAATCGGCAAAGCGAAAAGCCTCCGGCCCCAGATCACCGATTCCGTATAAAGACGGCAGTGAAGTAATATGAAGAAGAATTCCGCTTCCACGTCTTTTCATCTATTCACCCTGTACGAAGTTGATCAGTTTCGAAGACGGATCGAAAGCTTATTGGCCAGGTTGTTGAAATGTTTCAACCATTTTTTAGCTTTTTTATTCCCTTCACCGGCCTGTTTCGCTGTTCTATGATAACGGTTTCGATATATACTAAAAATGTCTTTTTGAACTTTCCACAAGTTCAAGGTAAATGGCAAATCATCAACAATTTCAACCGTACCTTCCAGCTCGTGAATCATAGAAAGGTTATCGGGATTATTCGTAAGTTGTTTCATTTTGCTTTCTATCCGTTTTCTTAATGCGTATTCCAATGTAGAAACATCTAAAGAAATTTCGGCAATTGCAGCATCCCTAAGAAGGGCCTTTATGTGTTTGGTGTCAATTTCGCCTTGCTCAAAGGCGGTTAGCAAATCCGAATTTAACACGACCTGAGCAAGTGAGTAAACCAAGAGTGGTAATGGATTCCCGGAATCAACGATAAATTTAATCAGATCAGAAGATTTCTTGTAAAGTTGACGATATTCAGATGCTGTATCCGATAATTTTGCGTTTACAATCTGTTTCAGTATGGCCTGTTGTTGATCTTGAAAAACAGAATTTAGGTTGTAAAGAGGGCGATTAAAGTATGTATCAAAAATTTTTAGTGTTTTTAAAGATTTTTCTTTCTTAAGAGAATCTTTCAGTGCCCGGACGAATAATTCATAATATGAATTGCCTTTATATTCTCCAATACCACATCGGATATCATAGTCACCTTTTTGAAGAACCCCAAATAAAAACGTGGCTGAATCACGGGTAGGATTATTCCATATTACGGCGCGCCCAAATGATAGCTTTGTTTTTTGGGATTCAACAACCTGATAATCCTCGCTCTTCCCCGAGTAACAACCCAATGAGGCTTGTGTCGCCTCTTTGTAAAAATGCGAGCATATGGCATGGTGGGCACAACTCCTTTTAAGATCAAAAATAGTGGGTTTGACATGCTTAATATAAATGCGGCGACCATTACCATAATCGGATTTATTGCTCTTGGCTTGACTCAAATACTTTAGAAAGTCGGATTCAATATTTCTGTGGGTGAGATCCTTTGTTATATGGATAGCCAGAGCGGCGTGCCGGAGATTTTGGATGGTCTCAATACCGGAAATATCATCGAAGAACCAACCGCAACTGGTAAACATCAGCTGGGCATGACGCTGCATTTCCAGCAGCTTTAAGACCGTTGTTTTTTCGTCCCGTGACAGGGTGTGTTTTGAAAAGCGTCTCAAAAAACTCTCGATACTTTCATGGCTACGATCAAGAACGACATGAATGTATTGATTTCTGGCTTTCCAGGGATCATCTAATAATGGGTCCGCCTTTTCTATATATATTCTGGAAAGCTTGTCTCCAAGCCGGTTCATCGCCTTACGCAAGGGGTCTCGCCAAGCCTGACTCCATTCCGGATGTTTACCGCTATTACATCCACAGTCATACCGCCAGCGATCTACGCCGTGAGCGCAACTCCATGCAGAATATTCAATAATTTCAACTTCATCTTCAGGAGGATTTTTTTCAAGATACTCGCCGTAGTTTGTTAATCGATAACTCTCTGACAACTCAATTGTATGTAAAGCATAGGCCAGAGGCATTTCACCAAACCGATGATGGTGACCGTAACTTTCGCCATCGGTGGCAACATGGACTATCTGGGGTTTCGTCTGTTTATCGGAAAATCCGGAAACAAGCCTTCTTACAAACGATTTGCCTTTTCCGAGCAGTCCTTCAAACGCAATCGCTCGAGATATCGAACCGTCATAAAAAAATAGCGCAATTGAGCTTCCTGAGGGTAACCGTAAATTATATGGCCGGGTCGGATCGATTTTGCCGCCGCTCACATCTTTCCATGACTTCGCACCCATCGATCGTGCCCGGCTAGCCTGATTCGGCGCAAGGATTGTAAAAATTATACCTTGGTTCGATAAAAGATCCAAGGTTTCAAGATCAACAGCGGTTTCCGGCAGCCACATCCCCTCGGGTTTACGTCCAAAACGTTTTTCAAAATCCCGTATTCCCCAAAAAATTTGTGTATATTTATCACGTGAATTTGCCAGAGGCATGATCATGTGGTTATAAGCCTGGGCCAGAGCAGACCCATGGCCGGAAAAGCGTTGCCGGCTCTCTTTATCAGCATCCAGAATTGCCTGATAGGTTTCCGGCTCGTGTTGTTCCATCCAACTTAAAAGGGTCGGGCCGAAATTAAAGCTCATTTTTGCGTAGTTATTGACCGTTTGAACGATTCGGTTCTGCGAATCTAAAATCCTGGCAGCCGTATTGGGACCATAGCACTCTGCTGTGATTCGTTCATTCCAATCATGGTACGGATAAGCAGATTTCTGGATTTCAATCTTTTCCAACCATGGATTTTCCCGCGAAGGTTGGTAAAAATGGCCGTGAATGCATATGGCTTGTTCCATTTTTAGTAACTTCCGATTAAATTGGAGGGTACAATTTTTAGTCGTCCTGTGAAAGAACAAGCGTACTATAAGGAGCAATATCGATCTCTCCACCGCAAGGCATTCCGTCTCTTTCGATTTTGTCTGTGTGTATATCGCGGCTTGGAAAGTTCGAGAACGATGGATCATAACCGTGCCAATCGCTGTTGAATCTGATCCGCCATTGTCCGAGGCGAGGCAATCCCATACGATATGCAGAGCGAATCTTGTTTGTCATATTAACGACAATAACCACATCATCTTTGGGACCGCCATGATCCCATCTATGGAAGGCCAACATGTTATCGGCCGTGTTCAGATGGTGAATATTCAGGTTTTCTCCTAAAAGCCCCCTTGTTTTTCCATCCAGATTTCGCCGAAGCTTTATTAGATCTTGGTAGAGGCGTAAGATACCGCTATTAGTATCTTTTTTTGACCAGTCAATAGGATCCCGGTCACGAAACCAGTCGTCTTCAAGAAATTCCTGGCCTTGAAAAATCATAGGTATGCCCGGTGACGTAAAAATCAAAGCAGCACCCAGTGTGGATAATTTTTTTGCAAGCCAGTTCCCGGCATCTCCTGGAGATATTTCTTCCGGTAAACGGGCCCTTCCGTTGGCGACCTCGTCATGAGATTCTGTATATATGACTCGTTCAAAGGCCGAATTATTGAACCGAAGCGAGAGAGCTTCTCGAACAGCATCCAATTTAATATTTTGGTCTCTGGCTGCTAAAAGAATCTTTCGTATCTGCTTAACAAAAAGCGCGTCCCATTGGGCGTGGAATCCGGCACCGCCTTCCGGGATCGCTTTTGTGATAAATGGATTATTTCGAATATCCTCGGCAATACGGATTTTATCGGGAAACCGATTGTTTATCTCTTCATTAATCCTTTGCATGAGGTGCCAACCTTCTGGAATATCATGTTGGGGATCATTATTATTACCCAATACATTCCGAATGAAAGCGGTTGCATCCCATCGCAGGCCGTCCACTCGATATTTTTCAAGCCACATCAGGGCATTATCACGAACATACCGGCAAACAGCATCTCGTCCATAATCGGGCCTGGTGTCACCCCAGGGAGTTTGTGACTTCCAGTCGTTATAGAAATAAATACCACCCTTGTCATTTTCATACCAGCCGTCAAAACGCCACAGGCTGAGATCGCCAGGGCCAAAGTGATTGTAAACAACATCGAATATCACAGCCAGACCATGCGCATGTGCCTTATGGACGAATTCCTTGAACGCCTTGGGGCCGCCATATTCATTTTCAATGGAAAATATCAAAGCCGGGTTGTAACCCCAGGAAAAACCGCCCCGGAATTCCATGACCGGCATGACCTCTATGGTGTTAATCCCTAAGGCCTTCAGATAAGGAAATTTTTCAATCGCTTTCATCAGGTTTCCCGGTGGCCCTCCCGGACTGTCGTTGAAAGTTCCAATGTGCATTTCATATATCACCAGTTCATTGGGTGGCGGCATCTTGAACTCTGTGCCGCCCCAATCAAAATCCAATTCAAAAATGACGGCATTTCCATTTGAGCGGGTTACTTCCATGGCATAGGGATCCATGCGAGATAATAATTGAGGGCCATTGGCAATATTATACCGGTACTGATCACCAGCTTTAGCCTCAGGAACATCCGCAGACCAATACCCATCCGCCTCTTTTGCAAGCGGGTTGTTTGTATCCGACCAGTTGTTAAAGGAACCTGTCACATACACACGATCTGCATTTGGTGCCCATACGCGAAAAGTTGTACCGTTTTTATGGGGTATAGCACCCATGCCGGGATGGGAGGACGGAAAGATTTTTTTCATAAATTTATTCTATCTTTTTCTAAAATCAGATCTTTGTATTTTCGGAAATCCATTTAAAAGCATCGTGTAAATCATTTGATACAAAATCGGGTGCCAGTTCATTACTATAACCCTGCATATCTTCTTCTGATTGGCGGATAAGACCGGCTACAGCCAGTCCGGCGGCCTTGGCACCGACAACATCCATGTGATAGTTGTTTCCAATATAAGCCGCTGCGGAGGCCGGGATATCAAGCATCGCCAGGACAATATGGAACAATCGCGGGTCAGGTTTACGAAATCCATAATCTGAAGATATTACAATCGCATCGAAAAAATCCTCTATGCGTAAAGAACGCATTTCCGGATTGCAGTACAGCCGCTGGGCGTCAGAAACGATTCCCAAACGGTAATCTTTCCGGAATTCATTAAGTGTCCAGAATGTGTCTTCGAACAACTGCATCTTCTCGCGACACAGCGATCGATAAAGCTGAGTAGTGATCATTGCAAGATACCGGTCTGTTGTTTGGGCTCGTTTTTGAAAGACCTGTCTGAAAGCACGGGCAACATCGATCTCCGGATATTTTTCTCTGCTGCGTGCAAACTGCTGATTAACCTCGCTGAGATAGAGCTCCTTGAGTTCTTTGCCCGAAACAAAAACACGCCGATACTCCAGAAAACGACTGAGCAACTCAAACGTCTCGTCTCGATTTTCATTGGTTCGAATATCCACAAGTGTTCCGTACAGATCAAACATAACGGCTTGAAGCTTCGGCATGTCCAACCTCCAAATTTTATGACAATATTTGACAAAAAGTTAATATGTTAAACACCGGTAAGCTTCTTCAATCAGCCAGCTTCGATGATTCTGAGGCAAATAGCTGTTTCTGGCTATTCGCATTTCTCCCAGTGCCATATAAAATGGATTTCGCTCGGCGATGCTTTTAAACTCACTGTAGGGGTCGGAAAAATTTTCACAATACGCATGCAAAAAATGGGTAATAAACCGCTCTGCCAAATTTGCATTGAGAAGTCGCAAGGCAAAGTGGTGCTTCAGTTCGGCGCATAAAAAACCTATGTCATATACTCGATCCGCAAGCTGCATTCGTTCCAGATCAATCGCAGTAATACCATCTTCGGGATGAAAAAAGAAATTGGTCGGGGTGACATCGCCATGGACCCACACAGATATATCCTGTTGCATTTTATCCGATCTTTCCCACACATTGAAAAGGTGTTCAAACTCCAAGGAAACTTTCTCATCAATAATTCCCTGACCCTTAAGACATTCAATGATAGATCTAAAATAGCCGGAAGAATTCTTAATACAAACAGAATGATCACTGGTGGTCGTCTGATGAAGCATAAATAAAAAATATGCGAGTCCCGCTAGCTTTCGAAGCAACCGTTCATGTTGGCCTGAATGTGCTGCTTTAATGATATAGTAATCCAGGTCATGTCCTCGAATATAGTCCTGAACAAGAAGGTAATCCATTTCCTCGTTTTTGGTATAGGGTCGAACAACACGATTGGGATAGTCGGAAAATCCTTTAGCGCGAATCGCACAGAGGTTCAAAAACTCTTTATTCAACACGTTTCTACATTCCTGTTCAGAAAGTTGGTATCGGAATCCGAAATGTTTTCCGACAAAATGGTTTCGACTTTTAAGTTCCTTAAACAGATACACCGCCTGTCTATCACTCAGGGGGGTGGTCTCAATATGCGGATCTTTTAAATCAATACCGGCCAACGGTAAAACAACAGAAGCGAGGTGTTTGTACAAAGGATGCTGTGAATCGATACGCATCCAGGTTTTTAGTGCTAAGGCTTTCATGATGCATGTTTATATAGAAAGAATCACTGTTAACGTGTTCGTAATAAACTTGATAAGCTCGGGGGTACCTTATCGTGATTCGGCAACCTAAACATAGAAACAACTGTGAAATCTAGAGTGGTCAAATAATCAAGACGAGTATCCTTTCTGATAACATATCATAAACGATCTGTCAAAATCAGGTCGAAAAAATTCCTGAATGTTCACATCCAGCACCTATCCCACTTTCCTTATCATGCTCCCGATTTGCATCGCATCCGGTGCTTGATGCGAATTACGAATCTGTCAAAACCCTTAAGAAAAATACGAAAAAATCCAATTCGCAAATTACTTGATCGGCCATTGCGGCATAAATGGCCTGCTCTGCATTTGCCATGGATTCACCATGTCTTACAAGTAGAATTCGCATTTTTTATAAAATGTGGCAGCTAATCTCTATGGCAAAGTCGGCTTGTGTCCTTTGTGCCATCGCGGTTTAACCCAAGTATAACATTCATTACCGCTTTGATTTCGCCGCAGCAGAAGCTATCGCCTTGGTGACAGCCTCTTCCTCACCCAAAAAGTAATGCCGTATGAGGCGCATATCGTTGTCAAATTCGTAAACCAGGGGGATGCCGGTGGGTATATTCACCCCCATGATGTCCTCATCGGACACATGTTCCAGGTGTTTCACCAGGGCCCGGATGCTGTTACCGTGCGCAGAGATGATCATCCTGCGGCCTTGCTTCAAAGCGGGTAGAAGTGTCTGCTGCCAATATGGAAGTACTCTGTTGAGGGTATCTTTGAGGGATTCGGTTGAGGGCAGATCGTCCGGGTTGAGATGCGCATAGCGTGGATCGAATCTGGGGTGACGACGATCCGTCAGGGCCAGGGGTGGTGGTTGAATATCGTAGCTCCGTCGCCAGATATGAACCTGCTCGTCGCCGTATTTTTCGGCAGTGGCTTGTTTGTTGAGGCCCTGGAGAACGCCGTAATGCCGTTCGTTGAGCTTCCAGGAGCAATGCACGGGTATCCACATAAGATCCATTTCTTCCAGGACGATCCACAGTGTCCTGATGGCGCGCTTGAGCACGGATGTGTAGGCTACATCGAAAGAATAGCCTTCGGATTTGAGCACCTTGCCGGCGTCGTGCGCTTCCCGGACACCATGGTCGGACAAATCAACATCAGTCCATCCGGTAAACTTGTTCTCCATGTTCCAAGTGCTTTGCCCGTGCCGCAGAAATACGAGTTTCATCTTTACTTTGGCCTTCCCAGTATCCTACCGATCCAGAGCATACCGGTATAATCATTAAAAACACTAAAAGTTTTTAACTGTAAATTTTTTAAGTGATCAATCACATGGTGGTAATATTCTTGAGCATTCATGAATTCATACCCCTACCAAGATTTCTTTACCTTTGCCCATATTTGATAAAGATGCCTTTTACGAATAGTTCATTTCCTATATAGAATCCTCATAAACAAGTCTTTTATTCCATACCACAAAAATGGCCAAAATGACAAAAGATAACCCTCAAATTCAAGCGTCGAAACCAAGTAATAATGAAAGCATTCCGAAAATACCCGACAGGTATCAAAATTTTGCAGCAGGATCACATACAACTATCTGATATGTTGCATTATTTATAACATTTTAAGATTGTCTTTGCAAGATTCGGAAATTAAGCTTAATTGATGCTTTTACCCGGGCTCATATTGTGTTATATTTCTTTTTTTTTGCGGGCCTGATGGTTGTCTCCAACTAGTGATAGGAAACGGCATCATATTGATCATTATTGATTTTAGGGTGTTACGTATTTTCTTTGAATATGTAGCGGGATACCCCGACTTAAAAAAATAACCAAGGTAAGGACCATGAAAATTTTAAACGTCCGGTTTAAAAATATAAATACTTTAAAAGGGGAATGGGAGATTGATTTTGACCGTTCCCCGCTCAAGGAAGCAGGGCTGTTTGCGATTACCGGCCCCAACGGATCAGGAAAGACCACAATTTTTGATGCGATTTCACTGGGACTCTACGGTGAAACGGTCCGTCTTAAAAATTCTCCCGAGCATATCATGAGTAAACAAACATCGGACTGCTATGCGACGGTGACGTTTTCGGTCAACGGTAATGCGTTTCGATCGATCTGGTCTCTGCATTCCGCCGCCGGCAAACCGCTTGAGCCGGAAATGAGACTTGTCGAGCTGAACGGGACAGAGCGGGTACTTGAGGATAACATCGTCACGGTTCGCAGCCGTATTACCGAATTGATCGGTCTCGATTTTAAGCGCTTTTTTCGATCCATCGTGTTGGCTCAGGGAGAATTTGCTTCCCTCTTGAACGCCCTGGATTACGAACGAGTTGAAATTCTGGAAAAAATTGTCGGCCCTGATATCTATTCGAAGACCTTGGCAGAGATAATTAAGAATGCCGAAACAGAAGGGAAGAAACTCACTGCCCTAAAAGAAGAGATTCAAAACTTCCCGTTGATGCACCCTTCGCGTTTTAAGGCGCTTCAGGAAAGCGTTCAACAGCTTGAAGAAAATTTTCAACAGGCCGAACGATCGTTGCTTACTTTAAATGTAAAAGAACAGCGGCTCAAATTACTTCATCAATTAACGGCGAACTATGAAGAAAATCAAGCCGGCCTGGCAGAAGCCCAAAGCCGAAAAGAACAGATGCAGCCCGATCTTCTGCGGCTGAAAAAAGCGGTGGATGCCGAGCCTTTTGTAAAAGACATGGATCAGCTCAACCGTCGTAAAGAAAAGACGTCCGAATACTCGAACACCCTGAATACGCTTAAAGCGGAAATAACCGATCTGGAAAAGCGGCTCAAAGCGTTGCAAGAAAAAGACCGGGAACAGGCCCTTGAAGCAAAACAGGTTCAAAACACCTGGGCCGAACGTCAGGTGTTAATTAAAAAGACGATCGAAATCGACCAAGAGATGGAGACCCTAGGCGCTTTGCTTCAAACGCTGACGGGGAGGCGTTCGGCGGTTAAAAACGAATTGAAAATCAAAGTGAAGGACCAACAGACAACCCGGCTGCAAATCTCAAAAAATGATGCCCTTCTTGCGAACACGGAGAGCTGGCTCAAGGAACATGCTGCGGATGAAAACATGGTCAACAACATAGCCGACATCAAAGGCTCCCTGGAACAGTTGCACTCCAACCGTCAAGGTCTGTCCGCGCATACCGTTCAGCAGAAATCCGCCCAAAAGGCCGAGCAAAAAGCATCCGTATTGCTGACGAAAGCCACACGCAAACTCCAAAAACTGAAGAGCAAAGCAGATAAACCCGGCGCCCGCCAAGTTGAGCTGAAAAAAATGCAGGCATCCCTGTTGGACGGCGCTTCTTCGGAAACGCTCGATAAAACGCTTAACGACCAGAAAAAGCAGCGGATCAATTTTCAATCGATGCTCAAGCTTTGCAAAACTTATGCCCGGCGGGAGAAAGGGGACGGCAACGCCTTGGAACTGGCGCTGAAGACCGCCGAGCAGGAGCACGGCGACCTGCTCAAACGCTTGGGACAGGAGCAGAAAACCCTGGCAGGGATTAACAATATTGCCAGATTCGAACCGTGTCGAAAGCAGCTTAAAAAAAGAGAACCTTGCCCTTTGTGCGGGTCAACGGATCACCCCTATGTGGACCGTGAACCAACGTTTGACAAGGATCCCTCGGAGGTCGTTCGCGAGCAGGAACACCGGATTGAGACCCTTAAGAATCAAATCAAAACCCTCTCCGATCAAATTGCCGAACTTAAAGATCGCCATGACCGTTTTACGGAAACAAGGCACCAATGGAGCGTGCTAAGCCGGGCGACCCAAACCGAATGGGCCCTTGGAGATCGGTCATCGATTAAAGAAGCTATCCGGGCACTAAAAAAAGAGATGCGCAGGCAAAAGGGCCGGATCAAACAAGTTCGAAAACAGGCCAAGAAAATGGATAAACTTGACAAGGCCCTTGAGAAGAAATCGATGAAAATTACTGAAAAGCAGCTGGTTGCCGACCAGCTTCAAAACGACCTGAATCGTCACAGGCAAACGCTAACCGATATTCAACAGGAAACTCAGACTGTCAGGCAAAGAGAAACTGAACTCGTGCAAAGCCTTCGTCAGCGTCTTGAAGCGTTTAACCTGGCGATTCCGGCACCGGGAACTGAGGATAAATTGATTCGGCGCATGGAAAACAGAAAGATCGATTATCTCAACCATGTCAAAAAACAGCGCGAATTGAACGAACGGCTCCTGGCGTTAAAAAACAAAGCCGCAGGTTTACCGGCGGAAATCGAGCGACTGAAAAAAGAGGTAAGTGTTGCGGACGAACAGGTTAATGCCGAACAAGGGGCCTTACATACGCTGAAAATCAAACGGCAAAAAATGTTCGGAACCGGGGATGCGCTGGGTGAAAAACAGGAAACGGAAGAAACCTTACAAGAGAGGCAACAACAACTTGAATCCATTCAACAGGAAACCCAACAGCTTCGTCAAACGCTGTCGGAGAAACAAACACTGGAGCAGACAACCGAAAAGCTATGGCGGGATGCTCAAAATGAATGTCAAAAAATTGAACAGCAAAGTTTAAACGCGGCGACTGCTTCGGGCTTCAGCTCCCTGGAAGAACTCCAAAACAGCCTTTTAGACCTCGAACGGCGGCAAGCCATTGAGCAGAAACGGGACGCCGTCGACGGCGAAATCAGCCGATACACGGCGGACATGGAAACAATCCGGAAAGAACTTGAAGCAAGGGGCCTAAAGGAGATAGCGGCCGAATCTTCTGTGGATCTGAGTTTGCAGATTCAGAACGCTCTTAACCAAAAGGATCAATTGGCCGCAGAACTTTCCGCCGCCTCAGATCGTTTGGAGCATCATCAGACCATGGAAAAAGAATATCAACAAAAGCTTCAGGAGCTGGAACAACAGGAAAAGGTGTGCGATCGGATTAATGCACAGAAACGCTCTTTTGAAACCGGCGAAGATGCCGAAATCAAGATGCGGATTCGCGAACTGTTGATAGCTCGTTTGCTGGAACACAGCAACCGCCATCTCGGAAATCTAACTGGCCGTTATTTTTTGAGATGTCAGAAAACAACCGGACTGGGGTTGGAAATTGAAGACGTTCTTCAGCAGAAATCCCGCAGATCCGTAAACACCCTGTCCGGCGGCGAAAGCTTCCTGGTCAGCCTTTCCATGGCCTTGGGACTTTCCGATATGTCCGGCAATGGCCGCAAAATAGAGTCTCTTTTTGTGGACGAAGGTTTCGGCTGCCTGGATGATGAAACCTTATACAAGGTGCTGTCCACACTGAAAGATTTGAAAAATAACGGCAAAATGGTGGGCGTTATTTCCCATGTCAAAAAGGTAGAGGATGAAATCTCTACCAAGATCAGATTAACAAGGATGCCCGGAGGCGTGAGTCGTTTGGACGTGGTGGCTTAAATTATAAAGACTTATTCCACTAAGTGCGAAATGTAAGTTCTAAGCCCTTAATGTCCCCTCAAAATTATAAATTTATTTGTATTTTAAGCATATTATCTCGGTCCAACCCCAGAGGGCACAATGTAAATTTTTCATTTGTTTCACTTTCAGAAAGAGGATTCTTATTAAACCAAAAGGGATACGACATGGAACCAATTGATTTAATGATTAAGATTCCCGCTGGCTTTCGAATTGTTATTATTGTGTTGCTTGCTATTCTTGCCCATTTTACGGTTCAGGGACTCAAACGGTTGAGCCGGTGGATGCTTACGTTGAAACTGGGAACAGAAGCTTCAACCACGGAAAGCTTTACCCGTCGATATCCCAAGGTTGCCACTGTGACCACCATCCTCGTCAGCGGTCTTACCTTTGCCATCTATTTCATGGCCATCGGGTTAATCTTAAGGGAATTTAAGGTTTCTTTGACCGCATACTTGGCAAGCGCCTCTATTATCGGACTTGCTGTCGGGTTCGGGTTGCAGGGTCTTGTACAGGATGTTATTATCGGATTAACCCTTATTTTCTCGGATGCGCTCAGCATCGAAGATGTCGTGGAGCTGTCAGGGCAGATTGGCAAAGTCGAAAACATCGGATTAAGATTTACTACGCTAATCAATCTGCATGGCCAGAAGATCTATGTTCCCAACCGCAATATCACCATGATCAGCCGATTTCGTCGAGGGGCTATCCGAGGGTATGTGGATATCCAGCTTCCTGATGAAATAGAGGAAAAAACGGTGACAGAAACGGTTAAATCCATTGCCACAGGGTTGTACAATCAACAAAAGTCCATTATTTTGGAAAAGCCCGAACTCTTTGGTGTAAAAGAAGCCAAAGGTGGCAACTGGCGCTATCTGCGGGTCAAGTTTCGGCTGTGGCCGGGTCAGTCTGCAATCATAGAGACCACATTCAAACAAAGAGTTATTGATTTCATGAAAAAGCTATATCCAAATTATGCGGATTGGATGATTACGATCGCATATCGAGTTGAATAAGGCTTTTTCAAAACCAGCCTTCAGCCCGCCGAGCTGTATCCCGGGAAAAACTGAACTGTTAATGAAAAGAGCAGAAACATCTTGATAAACCATTTCATTGCTGAACCCCTTTTTTTGAAACGTGTGTTTTAATAGCAGTATCTAAAACCAGCCTTCTTAACTTCTTTGCTAAGCCTCTGGTTATGCTGGAGAGAATATAAAAAGCTCCTTATCGTAAGATAGGACGGGGCTGCACCCGTAACTCTGTAGCTGCATTAAATAACATCAAAAAAGAGAAGTAAAAAACTTGTGGAAGCCAATCTAAAACCGACACATCACGTGCCCAGATTTATGCCGGGCTATCACAACAAAGGAGCAAAAAGTCTTCCCACGCTCTCAATGAGCCCAAACGAGCTTTTGGGTTGTAATTTCCGAGCTGAACATTCTGTCTTTAACCCAAGCATCCAGGTTTCGAGCTGTCTGATCACATCCGAATCGTAAATACACAGTGCAATCTCATAGTTTAACAATATACTTCGCATGTCCATGTTGGCCGATCCTAAGATTGCAAGCGCATCATCGACCAGGATTGCTTTCGCGTGCAACATGCGTGGCTCGTAAAGCCACACTCCGGCTCCGGCTTCCTGAACCCGTGCTAAATATCCCTCGCGTACTAAGTCTGCCAAACGATGATTGGACTTTTTCGGAATTATAATGGATACATCAACATTCCGATAGATTGCTATGCATAAGGCCTCTAACAACAGTTCATCAGGTACAAAATACGGCGTCACAACCCAAATGCGTCGGTTGGCCCTGAAAATCGTGGTCAGGATCGCATTGCGAAGTGAATCGTTGCGAACATCCGGTCCGCTTGCAACCAATTGAGTTACATAGTTGGAATCTGATTTTAGTGCCTGCCTGGTCGTCGAATTGTAACTAAGTGTGGCCTTGCTTGCAAATTTCCAATCCGACTTAAAAATGTCGGTTATATGATCGATCACCGGGCCTTGAACTAATAACGAAAGATCCTGCCAGCGGCTAATGGATTCTTGTGACCCCATGTATTCTGAAGCAAGGTTCATTCCGCCAATGATAGCCGTTTGATTGTCGCAGATGATCATTTTGCGATGATTACGTAAATTGGCTCGTCCCCGGAAAGGCAAATGAATCATCGGCATAAAGAAGGCCACCCGGCCACCGGCCTCTAAAAGCGGCAATAGAAACTTTTTAGATATTCTCACCGATCCCAACGCATCTAAGAGGAGACAAATTTCTAAACCTTTTGAGGCTTTTTTCGCAAGGGCGTGCACAATGGCCCTGCCCGTTTCATCTTTTCCCAATATGAAAGTCGCAATATAAACGGAGTGGCGGGCATTCTCAATAAGGTCTAATATCGTTTGAAAGGCTTGTTCGCCTTCTGGCAGTAACGTGATGTGGTTGTGCGCTGATGGTGGAAAAATACCATCGCCGGGCTCAAACAAATACGCCTTGTTAATATAAGAATCGCAGCAAGGTTTTGACTTGTCTTGTGAAAGCTTCGGTTTTGTCTTAGCCTTGCTGATCATTTTTCGTCCGCCAAAAATAAGGTAAAGCGGCACTCCCAGGTAGGGGATAAAAATGATTGCCATCAGCCAAGCAAGTGTGCTGGTTGGCGATCTTTGCTCCCTTAAGATGTGGGATAATAAAGCCAGCGCCAGAATAAATCCAATGGATGGCAAAAGGTGTACAAGTAGCCAATTAAAATTCATAACGTTGAAATCCTTCAAAGAAATGGCTTGTACAGAAGATACCACCTATTTTTTGTTGAAATGAATCGTTTTTTACTGTCATTTAATTTCACACTAACAACCACAGTTAAGACATCTCGGTATTTTTTGAGTAAGCTATCTTATCCAATCAGTCATAACCATTTCTTTTTTCGGAAAAATATTAACATTACACCTGCGATGGCCAGCATTACGCCCCAAAAAATGAAGTAGCTGTATTTAAATTTGAGTTCGGGTAAATACTCAAAATTCGTGCCATAAATGCCTGCAATAAATGTGAGCGGAATGAATATGGCGGCAAAAATCGTCAATACTTTCATTATGTCGTTCATTCGATTGCTGATGACTGAATTGTACAAGTTCAATTGATCCGAAAGCATATCCCGGTAGGTATCAATGGCCTCCGCAGCTTGAGCAATCAGATCTTGCAAGTCTTTCAAAAAGGGAATCGTCTGATCATGAATAAGTTCGGAATCCAATTTTGACAGTTGTATTATGGCTTCCCTGGCCGGTCTAACGGACTTTCTTAAATAATTCATTTCACGTTTAAATGTATTAATCTTTTCCATCACCGCAGGCTCAGCTTTTTCCAGAACTTCTTCTTCAATATCTTCAATTTGCTCGCCCAATCTTTCAACGATGAAAACATAATTTTCGACCACGCAATCCAGTAAAGCGTATGCCAGATAATCTATACCCGATGCCCGGATCCTTGCTTTTTGTTTTCTGATCCGCTCCCGAACCGGTTCAAATACATCTCCCGGTTGCTCCTGAAAGGTCAGCAGAAATGTAGCGCCGAGCACCATACTTAATTGTTCGGAGATAATCATTTGTTTTTCTTTGTTGTAACGAAGCATTTTTACAACAAGGAAGAGACAATTATCAAATTCCTCAAGTTTGGGGCGCTGTCCAGTATTCAGTATATCTTCTAGCAACAGCGGGTGCAGATCGAATGTCTTCCCAATTTCTTTCATCAATGAAAGATCATGAAGTCCGTCTAAATTTATCCAGGTGACAGTTTTTGTTCGTTTAAATTCCGCTCCTTCGGCAATATCTTTTAGCTCATCTTCCTTTAGTTCAGCCTCATCGTAATCAATGACACGAAGTCGAATATTTTCTACCTTTTCGTTTCCGATGAAAACCAAAGAACCCGGAGACAGGCCTTTGATCTCTTCTCGTTTCTTGAAAAATCTCGCCATAATTTTACCTCCTTATTGATTTAATTCAGCAAAGGACATCATCGACTTTCCGTGATAAATTTAGCTGGCCGTCTTCGACGACGGTAAAAATGGAAAATCCATATCAATAAACCAACAATTGCTACACTACCCATAATATAAATCTCGTATGATTTGACCTTGCCGATAATTAACTCCACGGCATGACCGAAAAAGTAGCCGCCGGATCCGACGGCTACCGCCCAGACCAGCGCTCCAGCGGCATTGAGCAAAATGAACTTTTTGAATGATACGGGGCTCATTCCAATGACAAAAGGGGCAACTGTGCGTAGTCCGTAAAGAAACCGAAAGGATAGGATCATCGGTGTTTGAAATTGGTTCATCATCTTGTGAACTTTTTCCGCTTTCGATTTCCAGGAAGGTCGCCGGGACAGAACCGCCTGACTGTGTTTGCGTCCCAAATAAAAAAAAAGCTGATCGCCGCAAAGACTGCCGAGAAAGGCAGCGAAAATCACACCGGTCAGTTCCAGATATCCTTGGTGGGCTGCCAGACCTGCCAGCACCAGGATGGTTTCTCCTTCTAAAAATGTACCGATTAAAATTACCGCATAGCCATAATTTTCAATTATACTTTGCAGATCCATCAAAAGCATTCCTTACTTGATGAACACAACCGAAAGAAAAAATTAGGAGAATCAATTCTCAAACATATTCAGGCCTCTCGATCCAGGCGATATAAAACGGCCATTAAAACCAGACTATCGGTCAACATCCAGATCGGACCGAACAGCTACAGGGCCAGCGGCACCGAAAGGTAGAACCCGCGAATACTGATGGTGTAACATAGCGCGCCATGATTGAGAACCTGGGTAACAGCTTCCGCGGAAACGGTAGAATCGTTTTGCTCAAACGTGTTGATAATGAACCCGTCGTGATTGTAATAACGGATGGATAGAGTAAAATTAAAAAAAGTGACAAAGAATAATATACCCAGCAGCATCAGTTTGAACATCCACAATGTTTGGGTTTTTGTCCCAAACAGATTGAGCGCATGAGAGATCTCGCTGAATACACCCGGTCGAAAAGCGGCCCTGAACTACCCAAGACAGATAAGAATGCGGTAGACGCCAAAAACGTGGCAGCCATCACTTGATTTCGAAGAGTCTGTACCGCCAGGATGTCGCGCTTGTCTCTTATGACCCCTTTGACCCACATGTATCGCACGTTATTTGTAATGCCGATGGCCGTCGTCAAAGGGTCACGACGCAACTTATAGACCAGGTAAACATGATAGATAAAGAGTGCTAAAAATACCGCTGAAGAAAAAATGACTTCAAACCACATATTCATTTGATATTTTACAATGTTCGTTCCGAGAGAGGACTTATGGCAACAATTCCGGTACGTTTAGACTGGCTCTGGTTTTTAGGAGGCAATGATTTGGATGTTGCAGTTCCTAAGTATAGCGTTTTAAGCAAAGCCCGGTCTCGCTGGGGTGTACAGGCTTTCCAAACCTTTTTAAGCCACATTTTTACTTTAAAAAGGCGTTAACTACAACCATTAAAAAACATCTTTCTTTACAGTATCGCTTTCTTTAAAATCTGATTAATAATTTTTGAGCAGTTTTAAATCCATGCTTTGGGCAACAGCCCGTTAATGGGCGACCTCATTTTTCTCGTATTTTATTTCTGTTACCGGATGCGACGCTATTCTTATCACGATGGCTCGCTTTCCGCCGACTTTGATTTAATCAATTCTGCATACCATAAATCATTGTGCTGTTTGGCCCACTGAGCGCTCACCTTGCCGCGCCACATGCTTTCAAAGGTACCCTCGGCACCGATGCTCCCAAGGTAGATATGCCCCAAAGCCCCTGTGATAAAAACAACGGCAATGGATGCATGAATCACGTGGGCCACCTGCATCATCCAGCGCGACTGCCCGAACTCCGGAAAATCTAAAATCAAGCCGGTGATGCCAACGGTCAAACCGGCCAAAACCGTGAACCAAAACCAGGCTTTAGAGCCGCCGTTGATCCGTTCGGCATGGGGCCGCGGTCCTTTGCCGATCATGCCGCCCAGGGATTTAAACCAATCGAAATCAATTTTTTTGGGGATATTGGGTTTGAACCAGGCAATGATTTCGATCAGCAGCCCTGCCAAAAAGAGCGGCCCGCCGTAGTTGTGAATTTTAATGGCCACGCTTATGTAGCCGGCAAAAGCACTGTGGCCCAGAACAGGGATCAGAACGGCCCGACCGAAGAGCATGCTCAAACCGGTCAAGCCCATGAGGATAAATAATAGTGCCGTGTACCAGTGAAGGAGACGATGGGGCAGTGACCAGCGATCGAGAGTTTCGCCTGAGGGCGCTTCTTCCAGTTTATCCGGACCGTGAACGAAGAAAAAAAGCATGATGGCGAAAAACACCACCCCCAGGAGCCAGGGTGAGATACCGGCCACCAGGCCGTTGCGAATGCGGCGCCAATTTTCTCCCCCGTTTTGAATCAGTACGTCCCGCTCCTGGCCCTGAACGGTTGTCACCCCGATCTGCCCGTCTCTAACCGCCCGCCAGAAATTGGCACGGGGATTGGTCGTCTCGGTTTGCGTGGCAGCCGCAGCAAACAATCCTTCATGAATTACCCATCCTAAAATCATCAGGGCAAACGTGCTGATTATTAGCATCAACACGGTTTTTCTAAGCATGGCCCTGGGCCTTCTATTCCCGGAAACCTTGAAATTGCCTTGAATTGCTGGTGCTGTCATTTATCGTATTCCTCCCGGCACTTTAAAAAAAAAGCGACTTCGGCGTGGTGCTTGCCGATTATCGGCCCAACTGCAATCTGATATTTAACTTCCCTGAAATCAGCGGTCATCAACGGTCGGCCTGGATCAGCATCACTCTGTCCCGGAGCATCTCTTGCTGCTGCGCAGATCGCTGCTTTTCCAGCAAAGGATCCCGGGCGCCTTTGTAGATGCCCGGTTTGTGTACGACGACCTCAGGGGATTCATAACAGGCCACAACAAACAAGATGGTCGCTGTCAGCAAAAAAATAAAACCTCGCCAATTCAATTTTACTATCCCTCGTATATCGATGTGATTAGGACGAAAACTTGTAGGCCTTTTGCCAGCCCCACGTATCCGGACGGTTGCCGCGCTTCATCGCCCGCTTCCGATAGATTTCAGATATCACTTCGCCGTCACCGGCCAGCAGGGCTTTGGTGGAACACATTTCGGCGCACAGCGGCAGTTTGCCTTCAGCGATACGGTTGCGCCCATATTTTTCATATTCAGCCTGCGAATTGTCTTCCGGTGGCCCCCCCGCGCAGAAGGTGCATTTGTCCATCTTGCCGCGCACCCCGAAGGCCGACTGTTTCGGAAATTGCGGGGCGCCGAAAGGACAGGCATAAAAGCAATACCCGCATCCGATGCAAAGGTCTTTATCGTGCAGCACGATACCGTCGTCGGTAGTGTAAAAACAGTCCACCGGACAGACGGCGGCACAGGGCGCATCCGTGCAGTGCATGCAGGCCACCGAAATGGATTTCTCGCCCTTTTCACCATCCTTGAGGGTCACCACCCGGCGCCGGTTGATTCCCCAGGGAATGTTATTCTCGTTGTTGCACGCTGTGACACAGGCATTGCATTCGATACATCGCTCCACATCACATAAAAATTTCATTCGCGCCATGTCTGTTTACTCCTTTCATGCCCTCAGGATGCGGCACAAAGTGGCTTTGGTCTCCTGCATTTGGGTGACCGGGTCGTATCCATAGGTGGTGGCCGTGTTGCAGGCTTCGCCGCGAACGTAAGGCGCGGTTCCCTCGGGATAACGATCCACCAGATCCTTGCCCTGAAACCAACCCCCGAAGTGAAACGGCGTCCAGGTCACGCCGGGAGCCACGCGCGGGGTCACCATGGCCCGCACTTTGATGCGTCCGCCTTCGGGGCCCTCCAGCCATACCCAGTCCCTGTCCTTGATACCGGCATTGTTGGCATCCACCGGGTTGATTTCGGCGAACATGTCCGGTTGCAGTTTGGCCAGCCATCGGTTGGAGCGTGTTTCTGCGCCCCCGCCCTCGTATTCCACCAGGCGGCCACTGATAAAAATAATCGGGTATTCCCTGGAATAATCCGTGGCCTGGATTGATTGGTAGCGGGTCGGCAGCCGCCAGAGGGCTTTGCGGTCATCATAGGTGGGATAGCGTGCGACCAGGTCGTAACGCGGCGTATACAACGGTTCCCGATGAACCGGTACCGGGTCCGGAAAGCTCCAGACCACGCAACGCGCCTTGGCGTTGCCGAAAGGCGCGCAGCCGTGTTCAATGGCCACCCGCTGGATACCGCCCGAAAGATCCGTCTTCCAGTTTTTCCCTTCGGCTTCTTTCTTTTCACCTGCCTTAAGATCATTCCACCAGCCCAGTTGCTTGAGCATGTCGGCACTGAACTCCGGGTATCCGTCCTTGATCTCCGATCCCTTGCTGTATGAGCTGTCTGCCAGAAGGCTGACCCCGTCCCGTTCCACGCCAAAGCGGGCACGGAACGTCTGTCCGCCTTCCGCCATGGGTAGGCTGGGGTCGTACAAGAGGGGCGTTCCGGGATGATTCATCTCCGGCGTACCCCAACACGGCCAGGGCAGGCCGTAATACTCCCCATCCACCGGTCCGCCTTCGGCCTTTAAGGTGGTGGTATTGAAGGTGCCCCGATGCTCGGCGTGCAATCTCAGTCTCTCCGGACTCTGTCCGGTGTAGCCGATGGTCCAGGTCCCCCGATTGATCTCGCGCAACACGTCCTCGATCAGCGGCTCCTCGCCGTTGACCCGAATATTTTTGAACATCTGGCCGGCGAATCCGAATTTCTTGGCCAGTTTGTATAATATGACATGATCCGGCAGGGATTCAAACAGCGGTTCGATAACCTTTTCCCGCCATTGAATGGAGCGATTGGAGGCGGTCACCGATCCGTATGTTTCAAACTGGGTGCAGGTGGGCAACAGATAGGTGCCGTTTTTACGTTCACTCATCACCGCCATGTGTGTCGGATACGGATCCGAGATGACCACAAGCTCGAGCTTTTCCAGTGCTTGTTTCATCTCGGGACCTCGCGTCTGGCTGTTGCAGGCATGACCCTGGAAGAAAACGGCACGGAAATTATCCTTTTGCGAAAGATTGTTTTTGGTTTCCAGAACCCCGTCGATCCATCGGGACACGGGAATGCCGGGGATGTTCATGGTGTAGGCGAGTTCCCCTCCACCGGCATCGTACTGCCGACTCAGGTCGAATCGCGATTTAAGCCATTCATAATCCACATCCCACACCCGCGCCCAATGTTTCCAGGCACCTTCTGAAAGCCCGTAATATCCGGGCAGGGTGTGGCTGTTGGGCCCGACGTCCGTGGCCCCCTGAACATTGTCGTGCCCGCGAAAGATGTTGGCGCCGCCGCCCGACACCCCGATGTTGCCCAGCGCCAATTGAAAGATGCAATAGGCCCGGGTGTTGTTGGTGCCGGTATGGTGCTGGGTACCGCCCATACACCAGACAATGGTTCCGGGTCGGTTTTCGGCCATGGTTTTAGCGACCTGCAACATTTGTTCTTCAGGCACCCCGGTAACATCGGCAACCACATCCGGCGGCCATTTTTCTATTTCCGGGCGGACCTCATCCATCCCGTACACACGCTGGCGGATGTATTCCTTGTCCTCCCACCCGTTTTTGAAGATATGCCAGAGCAACCCCCAAATAAAGGCCACATCTGTTCCGGGCCGGAGCCGAACATACTGATCCGCATGGGCGGCGGTACGAGTAAACCGAGGATCGACCACGATCATGACGGCACCGTTTTCCTTACCCCTCAGAACATGCTGCATGGCCACCGGGTGGGCCTCGGCTGCGTTGCTGCCGATAAACAGCATGACTTTGCAGTTGTGCATGTCGTTATAGGAGTTGGTCATGGCCCCATAGCCCCAAGTGTTGGCCACCCCGGCCACGGTTGTGGAATGGCAGATACGGGCCTGATGATCGCAATTATTGGTCCCCCAAAAAGCTGCAAATTTACGCTGAAGGTAAGCGCCCTCGTTGCTTGCCTTGGAAGAACCGCACCAGAAAACGGCGTCCGGTCCGGATGTATCTCGAATTTTCAGCATCTTGTCCCCGATCTCGTTGATGGCCTGGTCCCAGGAAATCCGTTTCCATTTTCCACCAACGAGCTTCATCGGATATTTTACTCGCCGATCTCCCAAACCGTGTTCACGGACGGAAGCGCCCTTGGTACAGTGGGATCCCAGATTGAAGGGCGAGTCAAAATCCGGCTCCTGACCGATCCAGACCCCGTTTTGCACTTCGGCCAGCACCCCGCAGCCCACCGAGCAGTGGGTGCAGATCGTGCGTCGGATTTCAATGGCGCCCGGGACTGTGGATCCTTCGTCTTCCTGAGCACTTGCCTTTTGCATATAGGAAAAGGGAAGCATGCCGGCAACCGCAGCTCCGCCAAGGCTTAAACCGCTGCGGCGCAAAAAAGTACGCCGATCCATGCCCCTTCCCCGGCGACCTTTGGAAAAATCTCTTTTGCGGCTTGGTTGTCTTTTTACACCCATAGCAAATTCTCCTTTGAAAATGTTCGGTGGCAACAGTTTCCGTTAAGAGGCGACCGTTTTATAATACTTGCGGATGTGCGGTGTTAGCCGGTATCCTTGGGAGCGGCGCGCATCAGGGCTCCCCATTGGATTCTTCCACGAGCCAAGGCGCAGGGTCTTGGCGGCGCCTGCAAGGAGGGTGCCTGCCCCTCCCATCAGCACCATGTTCCTAATAAAAGTGCGACGGCTATTTTGTCTGGATTCTTGGTTCATAGTCATGTCCTCCCGGTTGAAAAATATCGATCCTACTATCCCCTGCGGGCCATATCTATTGCCTAAGGCTGTCCGGGGAAAGCTGCCGGTCCGCAAAAGCGTGACCGTCTATAATAGACCCATATAAGCCTTTTCCAGGGCCAGGAAAGCTTCTCCCAGTCTCCCAACAGCCCGGTAAAATCGAGCCGCGGAAGCTTGTTGCATATCCTTGAAAAAACGATCCATCCATTCCTTTAGGTGATCGCTGAAAAATGCCTTCTGGGTTTCCAATCCGATTTCTGCCGGATGGCTGCAAATGATGGCCATGGTTTCGCACAGGGCCGCTGCATGGTCCTCGGTTTCGCTCACGTCGGAACGACGTTGAATCCCCAAGACCGCTAAATCACTCCGGAGCCGGGCAAGGGGCTGGTCCATAACCGAACCGGTTTGATACCAGGAACCGTAGGGAACCAGTTCTCCGCGGCCCAAACCGATAAATAACTGGTGATACTCATCTTCCAGCAGGGCGGCATTTGTTTGGCCGCCGGCCTTTTTTATCATCCGCCAGGCTTGCGCCATTTCGGTGTCCGACGCCTGCTGATCTTCAATCCGGGCCAAGAGCCGCAAGAGATCCGCGGAAGGAGGGCCGGTCAGCAACGCTGCCAGCAAACTATAGACATGGGCGCGCAGCGTATCGTTATCCTTTAAAGTCTGCATCGCATACTCAGGTGATACCTGAATTTTTCACGAGTCGGAGACTTTCATATGCCCCGATAGCGGGATTTCCGCTTCGCTCCAACAAGGCACTTGAGAGCGCAGCCATATCAGCTGATAAATTATTCAAAGCTTAAGCTCAGCGACATGATCGGCCTGCACCTGCCTCAAAGAAATCTCTCGCACGACATTCCCCACACATGAAAAGTCGTTGTTTGGACGCATCGTCCTGATACATCCAATGACCGGAAAGCTTTTGAACTATTTTGTCCACAATGGCCTTGGTGGCAAAAGGCCTGCCACAGACCACACAGCAAAATGTTTCTGCCTGATTTAAAATTCGCAGGGATCTACGCGCCTCGGTGTCAAAGACTATCCGCGGTGATAGGCGGATAGCATTTTCCGGGCAGGCGCGGCGGCACAACCCGCACTGCACGCAATTTGCTTCAACAAATCGAATTTGCGGCATATCGCCGCCGTCGTAGAGGGCTTTGGCAGGACATACCGCCACACAGGCCATGCAAAGCGTACAGGTATTCGAGTCGATGATGATTTCACCAAAAGGGGCGCCTTGGGCAAGCGCCGTCAAGGGTCGAGCTCCCGGAGCCTGTTCGTAAAGATAATCGATAGATTGAAGAATCAATGTACGTTTGGTGTCACCCGGTGCAAACCGTGCGGGTCGGGTGGGACGCACTGGCCCTAAAGGGATGAGATCCGTGAATGATGTTTCCTGGTGACGATGATCTACCCGAATCATTTGAATTCGTTCTTTTTCCAGCCGCATACCTTCAAGAATCTTCGTTGCGTAGGACATCTGGGTTTGAAGAATGTCAAAAACAGCAGGCGTAATGTCGTTTTCCGCCAGCACAACAACATGGGACGCCCCATAAGCCAGGGCGGCCAACCACGTATCCATCCCCACCGCTTCGATGGAATCAACGGAAAAACAAAGTGTTCCCCTGGGAACGTTTTGAAGCAGTGCAGGTACAAAACCCGCGTCATGAAAAATTACAGCAGGATTTGGATCAAGAGTCGCCGTCAGCGACAAGCGGATGGACGCCAGCAATTCGGTGCTATTGTGCCTTGAGAGCCTCAGCGCGTCCGTCGGGCAAACCGTGGCGCACAAACCTTTTTGTTGGCAGATTTCCGGGTCGATTTGGATGGTAACACCGGCGGTGCTGATTGTCCAGCCGGACAGGCCTCCAGGCATCGGGTGCATCCGGTCAGGCCCCTGGTCCCATGAGCGCAGAGGGCCGGATGGTGGAAAAGATCACCAACCTTTTCCATACCCGGTATTGGTCCCGCAATTTTGGAGTGTGAAATATGGTCTGATTTCGAGTCAAAAGTCCCGGTACTTTCCTCGATGGCTTCTGACGGACGGTTCGCAGGGGGATCTCTCTTTAGGCGGGAGCCTGTCTTCTGCTCGGACAGGCGCTCCAGATGATACCGCATGTCGGATGTCAGGATATTACCAAGGTGCTGAAACACCTGAAAGTCCTCATCGTAGTCATCCAGGCCGTCCCGCCGGTTGAATTTCGGTAAATGAAAAAATTTGCGTAAGGCAGATATTCTTAGATATTCGCCGATATTCGGGGACATAAATCCCTTCATATCGCTGTCTTTATCTATGCTGTCGATCGGCGGCACCGGATTGGGGGGGGCGGTATCTGGATCATGGCGGCGAGCATCCGCGAACGGATCGTCTGATTGACACTGATCCCGCCCTGATTGATCAGCTTTTGAAAGCTTCGGTTGGGGATCTTGATCTGGCCTACTGGTTATCGCAGGGGATTTAAACTCTCCAGGGGTCCGTGTCAATTTGAAACCTCCCAAAGGGTTGGGATAAGGAATATAATATAATTAATTGCCTATCATTTATATTTTTAATTTGCAATCATTTTATTAGCGCTGCAACCAGGCCTTCAGGTGCTTCTGCTTGAAGAAATGAGGTTAAGTCTGCTTTTGACCAGTATTAATACTGTTTTGTATTTTTCCTATCTGTTTATTATTTTTTTGCATCGGGTAGGTGTTTTTTCTCTTGACCCGACCTTTAATGGGTGACACCTATTTCACACTTGACACCCGAGTTTTTACAAAAAGATTATACGCCGTGTTCAACCCCAGAATATACAGCACCGCTCCTACCCCCAATCCAGCGTTGTAATAATCCGGAGCGGCCAGCGCCAGGCGCAGCGCGACGGTGGCAAGGGCGAATCCCGAGTTGTGGAAAACGACAGGATAGGATTTGCTGTAGCGTACCGAGACGAGAACAATCAGGATATCGCAAAAAACCAGGATGGTATAGAAAGCGGCAAAGAAATCCGTTTCTTTGACGGATTTTAAAGTTGCCAGAACACTATGAACGCCTAGGGCGATGAAGACGACTAACAGGATCAACGCAATTATTTTTTTGGCGGAGATGAAGTCTGCGGTTTCATCGTCATCGGCCGTGATGGGAGTATGATAAAGCGTACGGTAGTAGAAGACCAGCACAGCAAAAACCAGCAGGGCGCCACAGGAATCTGAGAGAATATGCCAGACCGGTTCCATCGTCGCCGGCCATTGGAGGGGCTCCGGTAGGTAAGTAAATTCCTTGAAAGATCGGCGAAGGAGAATCAGTGAAAATATTTCAAACTGTTTACCCACGGCCCGGGACACCGACGTGGCCAGACCGAAAACGAGGTCGATCACTTCCAGGTAAAGCAGGAATGTGAAGGCCATGCTGATGGCTGCATAATGGCTGCGAGGCGTCATTGCTGCCACTCCAGGCGGCAAAAGACCTCGGCGGCCCAGTTCAATGACGATCAAAGAGGCCACAAAAACCGCCAGCAAAAGCACTGCTGCAGTGCGCTTGGATGCGTGTGTTTTCCATACGGCATGTGCCTGATTGAAAACACAATCCGACCAGGTGAGAATACGTTTCATGGTTGATAGTTAATTTCCTGTAATATTGCTGTCGTTTACCAATTGTGCATTCTACAATAGAAAGGGACGGACATGAAATAATGCATTTCTTATTCTGTCAATCTCAAATTCACATCCTTAGGGCTCGCGCAAAAATAATTTCACATTTTTACATCTCAGCTTCAGCCCATCTTTGGCTGATACCTCACTCGCAAAATCCTCGAAATAGCTCGCTATTCCTGTGGTTTTGCTCTCTCGGATCAGCCAAATTTGAACCAAATCTGTTTCACACATAAACAACAGGAAAAAGAGCTTTTTTTGCCTGATGATGAATTCGATTGCGATACTTTTCGTGGACTGGCTTCATGACTTGAAATGCGAACGCGCCCGGTCAAACGCTTTGCTCAGTTCGTCCATTGCCGAATCTGTTCCGGATTTAATGTCCTCCCAGGCTTCGCCGCTTGCAGAATTTAGTTCATTTAATTTCTCAGCGGCCGCCTGCTTCTTGTTGCGCAACTCTTCCATGCTCTGATTAAATTGTGCTTTGCTTTCCTCTTTCAGGTCAGTTGCTCTTGATTGTGCTTTGGCCAGCAGCTCCTGCATTTCTCGGTCGTATTCTTTCATCTTGGCCTCTATCTGCTGTAAATATTCTTCTTTTTGCTGCTGGGCGTAGGTTTTGGCAGTTTCCATTGCTTCTTTTGCTTCTTTTTTTACATCCACTGAAGTCACTTCTGTTTCAGACTTTTCGACCCCTTTCTGATCTCCGCATGCAACCAGAAAAGCCAAGCCGAAAAATGCCGTCAACATGATTAACAGAGCTATTCGTCTCATTTTGTATCCTCCCTTAATTATAATTCAAAGTTATCGAACTCCCTGCTATTATTGCCAATAGAGGCCACAACGATACGCTTAAGGTTATATTTAGCTCCTTTCGTTTTGGTGTTGATGTTGTCTAAGCTAAAAAATTATTATACATTTCTGTTTATCATGCAAATTGTAATAATATACAGAAAGGTTGTAAAATGTGATGTCTTAAAATATCAGATACCTGTATTTGGGTTACAAACAGTTTAGCAGGCATTGTGATATCTGTAATGATTTTAGGCTTAAAATTCCGACCATACATATATAGTACAGGTCTTGGAGAGACTTGCGGAACGCCCCTCAAATTATTAGGGTCAGGCTGCACCCAAGGCTTTCAACGCCAGGTACGCCAGCGCTGAGATCAAGGCCGAACCGGGCAGTGTCAGGACCCAGGCCACGACAATGTTTCCGGCAACCCCCCATTTGACGGCGGATAACCGGCGAAGGGACCCCACGCCGATGATTCCGCCGGTAATTGTGTGGGTGGTTGATACCGGAATGCCGCCCAATGAACTGCCGATAATCGATACGGCGGCGGCGGCCTCGGCGCAGAATCCGCTCACCGGAATCAGTTTGGTCACCCGCATCCCCATGGTCTTCACCACGCGCCAGCCGCCCAGCAGCGTTCCCAGAGCAATGGCAAAATGACAGGAAAGGATCACCCACAAAGGTACGTGAAATCCCTCCTGCCAGCCTGAGGCCACCAGTACCATAACGATGATGCCCATGGTTTTCTGTGCGTCGTTGGCACCGTGCCCCAGACTGAACAGGGCTGAAGAGAGAAGCTGTCCTATGCGAAACAGGCGATCCACCCGCCAGGGAGACCAGCGGCGAAAGATCCAGGTAGTGACGATAGAGAAAAAGATGCCGAGAAAAAAGCCGATAAGCGGCGAGAGGATGATAAAGGCGGCGATTTTGATGATGCTTTTCATTACCAGCACCTTAACCCCGCCCTTAACGAGCCCGGCCCCGATAATGCCGCCCACCAGTGCGTGGGAGACGCTGATGGGAAGCCCCAACTTTGTGCAGGTATAGGTCCACCCGATGGCGCCCAAAAGAACGGCCAGAACAAACCAGAGCGACAGAATCTCCGGTGACACGACGCCCTTGCCGATGGTCTTGGCAACACCCACGCCGAACCCAAAGGCGGCAACTAAATTGAAAAAGGCCGCCCAGGCCACGGCAAACCGCGGTGTAAGCACACGGGTGGAGACGATGGTGGCAATGGAATTGGCAGCATCGTTCATGCCGTTTAGAAAATCAAACAGCAGGGCCAGGATAATAATGATAACAGCAATAATCGTCGGATCCATCGACACACCTTCTATGCATTCTTGATGATAATCGTCTCAATGATGTTGGATAGATCCTCACAGCGATCAATGGCATCCTCAAGGCTTTCGTATATTTCCTTGGCCTTGATCACATAAAACGGGTCTGATGCTTCCTTGAACAAACGCTCCAGGGACGCTCGAAGCAGAGTATCGCCTTGGTTTTCCAGGCTGTTGACCTCAACGCAAATTTGAAAAATCGCATCCCGGTGTTTCCAATCCCTGAGCATACCCACGGCAGAGGAGATCTTTTCGAATGCTTTTTGGAGAACTGTAAGCATTTCACCGATGTTCTCCGGTGGAGCGGACAGATCGTAAATCTCCATGCGCGCGCTGGCTTTTTCAAGCAGATCCATCACATCATCCATCCGGTCGACGAGCGTCTGGATATCTTCGCGGTCAAAGGGCGTCACAAAGGTGTTGTTCAGTAACCGGTAGATTTGGTGGGCGACGGCGTCGGCATCATTTTCCACATCTTTAATTTGTTTGGTCAGTTCTTTCCGGCGTGAGTATTCTCGAAGCAGTAATTCAAACAGGTCCAAACCTTTCTTGATAACCGCCGTCTGCTGTTCAAAAAGTTCGAAAAAACGGTGTTCCTTGGGCAATAGTTTTTTAAACATAGCCAACTTCCTCATCGACGAAGTTTGAAAATAAAATCCATGACGCACTTTCTATGGCTGTCTCCCATATTCTCAATTTAATCGGTCCCCATCAAAGGCATTACATGTATGCTAACCTCTTTAACACCATCTATGTTCTCTGCAATTCTTTTTATCGCATTTGTTGTTTTTTCCTGCTGACTCAAGGGGATCTCTATTTTAACAAAGACAGAGCCGTCTTTGGCAGTAACCCCTGAAGTGGGAAATTGGTTAACCAGAGCGGCTTTCACCTCGGCGGCCAATGTCAAATCATTAATAATCTTCTGAGATTCGGGCGTTGTTTGAAAGCAAGGCATTCTTGCGGCATATAATATAAGACCCACTGCATCGTCTACTTTTTTTCTTTTGATATGAACAACCAAGTCGTAAAGGCTGGAGTCCCGGGTATCATAACCGTATAATTGCAGACCCCATTTACGACGCTCATCATCATCTTTTCTCAGAATATATCGTGCTTCTTCGGCAGAAATACCCTCCCGTTTCATTTCTTCTTTCACCCTGTCTTCCAGATCTGCAATGACACGCACCTTGAGAACATGCGGAATCTCTTGAAGGAAAAAATGGCCTGCCAGGCCATGATAGACAACATTGTCTTTCTGCATGCACTTTAACAGAGCAGCACGAATATAAGCAATGTATCTTTCTTTTCCGTAAGTGAATCGATCGAACACGGAAGGGGCATCGTGAATCGCCCGAACCAGCTTAATTTCCGGAATGTGAAATTGTTCGGAAGCTTCAAGGAGAATTTCCCGTGATACACATTGGTAGCCTATCTTTTGAGCAACCTTTTCGGCAACTTCTCTCCCATGGCTGTAAGATCCTCTTGAGATGGTGATAATGGACATTTTAAACTCCTTTCGTTAAAAGTAATAATGCTTAAGCCTTGAGCGATATTTCGACTAAAAAATTTTATAGCGATATTGTCCCACTCATGGATTTAAGGAGGATCGGGTTTTTTCCACCCAGGGCGTTTTAAATAAACAATCCAGATCAGCAAGCCGGTAACGACAATAGCGGCAAGCAACCCTGGTTCATAAGGCATCGAAAATTGTCTTTAGTTTAGGTCGGCAAGGACTTGCAAATCAGGGTGTCCGGCCGGAAATACGAATTAAAGACAACACTCCCATATTAATCGATGAACTCTGAAATCCACATGTGCTTGCGCTTTAATTGCAGTATTAAGTTGTCCTGATGGTGTATTCGAATAATTGCTCGAATGATCAGATATGAACCCAGAACGACCAAAGCTGCACAAATGATGAGCAGTGGTACGATCAGGTGCATCACCTGGAGAACATCGTAGTATTTCGAAGTGGCTATCAGGACGCTTAAAACGGACAGGGGCAGGACAAAAACCGTTATGCCTGTCCGCATGGCTGATAAGGAGGTTCTCTTTTCAGCTAAAATAAGCTGAACCTCATTGATGATGATAGCCTCAGGTATAACTTCACACTCCTGTTTCGGAGAACTATCGACCTGTTCCGGCGGCACATGGCCATTTTCGGATTCCATATTCATTTGACCACATTAAATTTCAAGACATCTCAAACTTGTTTTCACGGCTTACTTTACAACCTACCGACGGCAGTTAAACCAACCGCACCATTTCGGTTTGATTGAGGGCCATTTTAGCGTTCAGCAACCGGGTATGGATCGTCTTTACTTTGGGATGCTGATCCATCCGGATCGCTTTGAGCAAATCACCTCTAATTCGACAACCTCAAAGATTCTTTAAGATGATCGAGCACTATTTTTCCGGTTGAACAATCGGGTCGGCTTCCCCATTTAGATACAGTGTGAGTTGTTTTCGTTTCCCCTATCATACATCCTCCTGATTATCAGGATATCGTGAGTGTGACAAAGAGGGTTGACCCCTCGCGATTGACCAAAAAGAGAATCGTGCTTCCCTTTTTATACTGGCGTATTTTACGGTTGAACGCCGCTATGCTTTTAATCGGCGTGCGGTCAATCTCGAGAATGATATCTCCGCTCCTCAGGTCGGCTTCGGCTGCCGGAGAATTGTTTTCGATATTGACAATAATAAGACCGCTTGTTTCCGCCAGGTCATATTGTTTTGCAAGTTCAGGCGTAATCTCCTGCAGGGTCAATCCGAAGTCGGGTTCGCCTTTGGGCATTTGCTGAAATTGTTCTTCTGCTGTCTTCAACTCACCGACCCTGACTTCTGATCTCAATTTCTCGCGATTGCGAATGACTTCCACCGGAACCGTTTTGTCCACAGGTGTTGAGGCCACAATATACGGCAGTTCTCTGCTTTCCCTGATTGGTTTACCGTCAAATGAGACGATCACGTCTCCGCGTTTGATGCCGGATTTATCGGCCGGACCTCTTGAAACAACATCTGAAACCAGGGCGCCTTTTTCATCTGGAAGGTTGAGCTTATCTTTGAGTTCAGGGGTGACTTTCTGGATTATGACACCGATCCATCCCCGGATAACCTTCCCTTTTTTAAGCTGGGACAGAAGGTCTTTGACCATGTTGATGGGAATGGCAAATCCGATGCCGACACTGCCGCCGCTTTGCGAAAAAATGGCCGTGTTGATGCCGACAACTTCACCGGCGGTATTCAAGAGAGGTCCCCCACTGTTGCCCGGGTTGATAGGGGTGTCGGTTTGAATAAAATTATCATAGGCACCTGCGCCGATCCGTCGGTACTTGGCACTTACGATGCCTGCAGTCACCGTATTGCCCAGACCAAACGGATTTCCGATGGCCACCACCCAGTCGCCGACCTCCAGCCGGTCCGAATCGCCCAGAAGCAGAGGGGTTAGCGGAACGTCGGTTTTGATACGGATGAGGGCCAGATCCGTCATAGGGTCCCGGCCGATGATTTCGGCGGTATATTCCTTGTCGTCCGCTGTTTTGACTTTGATTTCATCGGACTGATCGACCAAATGGTTGTTGGTCAGGATAAAACCGTTGGCGTCGATGATAAAACCGGTACCCAGACTCCTTTGCTTGTATTCTCTGGGTATCTGGCCTCCAAAGTAGCGTTCAAAAAAATCTCTAAGCGGATCATCCGGGCCAAGCGGCATGGGAACCTGCTGCTGTCCTTTAACCGTTGTTACAGTGCTGATATTTACCACCGAAGGGCTGGCTATTTTAACCAAATGGGAAAAGGAGCTCAAAGGTGTCGCCGGACCCGGTGATGAAAGGACCTCCGAAATCCCTGCCGTAATCAACACGGCGGACATCCACCAGGCGATGGTGAGTCGACCCAGGCCCCGGAAGAGACAAATTGAATGTTTTTTCAGTTTTTTCATGACGTTTTCCCTTCTTTTAAATCGAGGTCTTTTAAGTTCGTTTCGAATTTAGTAAGAATGTGTTTAAGGGCCAGGTTCCAGGCTGCCACCAAAGTATCCGGAGAATTTCCCATTATAAGGGTTTCTTCGTGATATGTCTTTCCAAAAACGATGACCGGTCGGGAAGATACATTTCGAACGAGGAAAAACTGCATTTCCAGCACGGCCTTGGGGACCTTGGTATCCCTGTAATCTCCATAAAGGGCGTTGATCACACCTTCCAGTTCCAGGGTCGGTTCAACAGGGCTTGAGGAACTCATAACATATTTAAACAGGCCTGATCCTGAAAGCCATTTTCCTACTTCTTCGGCAATCATCAAACCCGGCGAAATGAAAAATTCGTTATAAAAATCCGACTCATAATTAAAATTGCCTTTGCGGTAGACAAAATCTTTGCCTTCAAACTGAGGGGAGACGCGGAATCTTTGAATTTTGAGAACCGCATTCAACTTTGACAATGAAACTTTCTCGCTCCTGGAAGCACTCAGAACAAAGAAACGTTTTTCAGGGAAACTTTTGTTAAAGTTGAAGCATCCCGTCAAAAGGGAAAGCAGCGCTAACTGCCCAATAAAGAAAATCAGAAACGTTTTTTTCTTCATTATCTTTCTCCGGTTTTTGTATGCGGCGGGGGCTCGCCGAACAGAAATTGTGATGGATATTTTTTGGCATTGCCGGTAATCTCCTTTAGATTTTCGGAAATGAGCCTGATATTTTCAAGCGCCGTTTCAATGTCCGGCTGCCGCTCGGCAATAAGATCGTCCAGGCGACGCAATATCCCTCTTAACCGAACGACGCTCTCGGTGGTGTCACCGGAAAGCGCGTCAAGTTTCACTGCCAGTTTTGCCATGCCGTCCGAAACATCGTTAAAAGTATTGAGAAGTTGCGACACGGGCTGCTGTGTATCTTCTGCAAACCGGCGGGCTGCTGCCATGGTTGCCGCGGCGTCGGGCAAAAGCGATTCTATTTTAGGATCTTTCAAAAGCAGGGCTACCCGCCGGTTTGTTTGTCTGAGTTCCGAAAGCAAGATTTCCGCCTCCTGGCCGACCTTTCCTATGTTTATCTTGTCGAGTGTTTGGCTTAGGATTTTGAGAGAGTTATTGAAGTTTTCGGCGGTGTTTTTAAAATCGATGCTTTCCAGGTTTTTCATAATCCGATCCACCGCAACGCTGATCCGGGTGATGGTGCTGGAAGTGGAAGGGATATAGCAATGCACAGGCTCCCAATCGATATCTAATGGTGGATGAAGCTTCGGGTCCATATAATCCATCTCCAGATAAGCGCTGCCGGTCAACCCCTGGAAACTCAATCGAATCCGAAGCCCTTTTTCAATCTCGTCTTTCATATCGGCGCGCGTAAGCGGTGTTGACTTTACCCGCAACGTATCCACCAACAGATTCGCTCGTATCAAGACATACCGTCGATTGGTGGGATACTCCTTGCCCACCAAGGTGATTTCCGCAATGTTACCGATACCAACACCACGAAACTTTAGTGGAGATCCGTTATCAAGACCTTGTACCGATTCTTCAAAGTAGGTTTCGATCGTAACCGTTTTTTGAAAAAGCGATCCGGCCCCTAATACAATAATCGAGACCACACCGATCAACACGGCAGCGATGACAAACATTCCAATTTTAAAATAATTTACCTGAGCGCTCATATCCGTTTTTAATCAAGGGTTTGTTAAGCCCCTTTCTTACGACTTTGGCTTTCACCATCAAATTCTCCAAACACACTGTCGGATGCTCCCCGGCGGTTAAAAAATCGCCGGACAAATGTATTTTCACTGTGATCCCGTAAATCCTGAGGGTGGCCTTCGGCAATGATACCCTTGCTTTGTTTATCCAACATGATGATTCGATCGGCAATTGTATAGATGCTCGAAAGCTCATGAGTGACAATCACAAATGTGATGTTCAGATTATGGGCAAGGCTGAGGACCAGTTGATCCAGGTCCGCGGAAGTGATCGGGTCCAGGCCGGCTGACAGCTCATCCAAAAACAGAATCTGAGGGTCAAGAGCCATTGCCCTGGCGATGGCGGCGCGTTTTTGCATTCCGCCGCTGAGTTCCGCCGGCATAAGGTCTCCGAATTCTTTTAATCCTACCAGACTCAGCTTCATCATGGCAATAAGATCCATGGCCGGCGGAGGTAGATCGGTAAACTCCTCTAAAGGAAGCCGCACGTTTTCTAGCAGGGTCATGGAGCCGAACAGGGCCCCTCTTTGATACATCACGCCGAATTTTCTAAGCAGCGCCAGGCGTTCTTGACCCTCGGCCGAAACCATGTCTTGCCCGTCAATCAGAATTCTTCCGGATAACGGTTTGTGTAGACCGATGATCAGTTTTAAAAGGGTGCTCTTGCCGCTGCCCGAGCCGCCTAAAATGGCGAAGACCTCTCCACGGTTCACCTCAAAAGAGACATTATCCACCACAATGGTCCCACTGTATCCGGCGGTAAGGTTTTCAACCCAAATAATGGGGTCCTGGATTTGATTCATGAGGTTTTAGATTCCTAAATAGTAATAGACAACCGAAAAAATGCCGTCGGCAACAACAATCAGCACGATTCCACCGACAACAGCCCGCGTGGTGGAATCGCCCACGGCGCTGGCGCCGATTTCGGTCTGCAGGCCTCGCAAACACCCGATGCCTGCAACCATCAAACCGAAAACAATGGATTTAAACAGTCCTCCGAGCAGATCTACGTAATTGACCATGGAAACCATCTGATTAAAATAGCTAGACAGCGAATAACCCATGGAAAGCAGCACAATGGAGCCGCCCATCACGCCGATCAGATCGGCAAAGAGGGTCAGCAACGGCGTCATGATTACCGCTGCCAGAACGCGGGTTACCACCAAAAATCGGACGGGGTCCAGCCCCATGGTGATCAGAGCGTCTATCTCTTCGTTGATCTTCATGGTTCCGAGTTCCGCGGCAAAAGCGGATCCGCTGCGTCCGGCCAGAACCACGGCGGTCATCAGGGGCCCCAGTTCTCTGACCATGGAAAGTCCGACAAGATTTGCCACGTAGATTTCAGCGCCGAACTGGCGCATGGGAATGGCCGCCTGAAAGGCCATAATCAGTCCCATCAAAAATCCGACCAGACCGATAACCGGCAGGGCATTGACGCCCGCGGTTTCGGCCACAAGAAATGCATCTTTCCAGCGCACCTGCTTGGGGTTGAGCAGGGCCTGGACCAGGGCCGCACCGGCTTCTCCCAAAAATTCAATCAGCGCATATGCATGCTCACAGATTTGGCACGTTGCCCGTCCGATCTTTTCGGCAAAGCCGACGGACTTGGGTTTGATCGCCGGGGTTTCTTCAAATTCAGAAGGATCGAAAAGATCAAGGAGGTGCTGAAATTTGGGCTGGAGTCCAAGAATTTCCAATTTTCCACCTGCTTTTTGCTGGCGCCGGCGAAGCTCAAATAAAAAACCCATACCGGAACCGTCGCAGTACACCATCTCAGAGGTATCGACAACGATTCGTTGCGGCGACGTTCGGTTAATCTCTCGATCGGCCACACGCCAGATATCACCCGTACTGGTTGCATCAAGCCGGCCGGTAATCTTGACTCCAAGGACGCCCGGAGCTATCATGCTCGTATCTATAATGGTCGTATGAATAGACGAGGAAAGGCTATCCGGCATATGGGGTGAACTATAATTCGGCATTTTATTACCTGTTTTGGTTTTTATATCAAGTTTGTATGTGATTCACAAGAAAAACAGCCGGCTAAATCGAAGTTTTGAGGATGATCGTTTTTTAGTCGGAGAGGCTTTAAACATATCTACATCTTTATTACTAACAACCAGATTGAGGAAAGAATGATCGTAATGATCATCGGCACAAAAGCGATTTTAAAATATTTCATAAACGATATGGAATAATCCTCATCCCGTTGTTTAACCCGATCCGCGGTCCACGGGAAATTCCGGGCTGGAGAATAAAAACGGGTGAAGCTCCACGAGGAGCAATCACGCGGAATTGTGGGATAGGTACGAAAAGAGGTGCTTACATGAATATCAAGACCCCATCAGAAAGTCGGTCCTGCCAAGCCCAGCCGCTGCCGAACTAAGTGGCGGCGGCGCTTGAGAAGGCCTCGGCAAATTTAGGGTAGTCGCCGAAGGCTTGGGTGATCTTATGGGCGATTTTCCCTGTCGGCCGGCCGCCGCCGTTGGGCTTCATGCTGTTCCAGTAGAAGGTGTGGTTGAACACCTGAGCCGCGTTGTTTAAGATTGCGCTTTTGTCTTCCTTCCCACAGGTTTTTTTTTAGGATTCAAATAAATGGATTGGGTTTCCTGATCGGAATTCTTCCAAAATCTTTTTCGATGATTATTTTGAGAGCTTTGCTGCAATGTTCGCAACGTGTTTTCCCTGAAAGCGGGCGGCAGCCAGTTCATTGTCACTCGGTAGTCGCTCCCCCTGTCCCCCGGCAATGGTCGAGGCCCCATAGGGTGATCCGCCTGTTATTTCATCCACGCGCATCTGTCCTTGAAACGAGCAAGGGAGCCCCACAATCACGAAACCATGATGGAGAAGCGTGATATGAAAACTCAATATGGTAGATTCCTGGCCCCCATGCTGGGTGGCAGAGCTTGTAAACACACTTCCCACCTTCCCCACCAGCGCGCCCCGTGCCCAAAGCTGACCGCTTGCGTCGAGAAACTGGCGCATTTGGCCGCACATATTTCCGAAACGAGTTGGCGTGCCGAATACAATTGCATCGGCGGATGCAAGCTCCTCAACGGTGCAAAGCGGTATTTGGGAAAAAGATTTTTGGGCCTCAAGGGCGCCCATTTTGGCAAGAACATCCTGAGGCAGCGTTTCGGGAACACGTCGCATTTCGACTTCTGCTCCCTTGATTTCCTTTGCACCTTCAGCAACAGCCTCGGCCATTCGATGGACATGACCGTACATCGAATAGTAAACGATTAAAACCTTCATTTTTAGACTCCTCCCTTCCGCTACTTTACATTAAATGTCACACTGTCTAATCCCGTATTGCCATTGGCAGATTTGTAAAGCATAAATACCTGAATTTTGCACGAGTCGGAGGCTTTCATATGCAAGGCATTTAAGGGTGAAGTCATAGTGAACTATTACGAACCCTTAATAACGCAGCAGATGGAAGCCTCCGGCTCGCCCTTCGGGTGAAAATTAATGAATAAAAAAGATCATCATCCGATTTAACATTTGGGTAAAAACTATGATTATGGGATTTTGTCTAAACCCGCTCCAATTAAGCTGTTTAAAAAATCTCATTAATTTTCATGCAAGATTCAGGAAATAATTACCTCAAATAGCTCCGCCTCTCTCACCTTCCAGATTCCAGAAACCGGCAAATTGTTGGAGGGCAATTGGCTTTATTTTACCTTGACTTCAATCGCTTTGGGTTTTGCTTCTTCGATTTTGGGAATTTGAAGATTCAGCATTCCGTCCTTAAATGTTGCTTCAATTTTAGTTTCATCAACATTGTCGGGAAGCGTAAAACTACGGACAAAGCTGCCGTAATATCGTTCGATTCGATGAAACTTTTTGTCTTTCTTCTCTTTTTCCTGCTTTCTTTCACCACGGATGGTTAAGACGCCGCTATCCACCGTAACTTTAACATCTTCTTTTTGAACCTGAATTAAATTGCCCGAGTTGTTTGCGGCAACGTAAATGTAAAGGTAGAACCGACGCCGACCTTACTCTCCACCCATATGCGGCCGCCATGCAACTCGACAATTCTTTTGACGATAGCAAGACCCAGACCGGTACTTTTCTCACCTGCGGTTGGTCGAACGCTGGTTTTGCCAAATTCCGTAAATAGGTTATCAACCTCTTGGGCCGGAATCCCTTGTCCCTGGTCCTGGACGGAAATTGCAACATCTTTATCCAGAACTCGTGCTCGCAATGTGATGGTGGTATTGGGATAGGAAAATTTAATTGCGTTGTTTATAAGATTATTCATTACCTGGTCTATCCGATGGGGGTCCATGACAATAAGCGGAAGCTCAGGTTCAATATCCAACACCAGTTCAATGGACTTGGCCTTTGACAAAACGCGGTTTTCTTCGTAGCACTGCTGCAAATATTCTGTTGGATCTGTTGGAAGTAGGTTAAGTTCCAACCGGCCGGCTTCAATGGCGTTCACATCCAAAAGCTCGTTAATCAAAGTAATCATTTTTTCGCTGACCGCATGCATTTTATGCAAAATGATATTTTGCTTCTCTGTGATCTTGCCGGGATGACCTTCTAAAAGATAATCGACATAATTCATGATGATAGCGATCGGGCTTCTCAGGTCATGCGCCGCAATCCCTAGGAATCTGTTTTTCATTTGATCGAGTTCGATTAACTGCTGATAAAGCCGGCTCTTTTCCACGATCATCGACAGCTGGCCTGCAATTTGGAGAAAAAGCTCTACATGGGAATTCTGGTAGGTATTCAATTGTATACTGTTAAAAAATATGAATCCAATCGGATGATGCATGCCAACCAGAGGAAACGTTAAGCTGGAACGCATTCCTTCTCCAACAATAAGCCGCGTTGATTCAGATTCCGGATGCGCTTGCAGATATGCCGGCAAATCATTAATGATACGCGGCTGACTCGTTTCGACAATACGCTGCAAATTGCTTCCTTCCATGCGTGCCGTGTAGCCGGGCGTGATATTCACTGTGGCTGTGTTGGATCGTACCCATTGCGTCCGAACAACCCGCCCATTTTCTTCGAGCAGTGAAAATCCAATTCGATCATAGGGTATTAGGGATTTAAACGATTCAAAGATCTGATTCAAAATTTCGTCTAAAGTCAGTCCGGCATTTATTTGAGCGGTGATTTTGCATAACATGTGAAACTGATCAAATTGTTTTTTCAGCGCATGTCCTAATTCAAGCAAGGTCTGGCCGAGTTGGCCGATTTCGTCCTCCGGACCGGCCGGAAGATCAAAATCAAACATCCCTTTTTTCATGGCAGCGGCAATATCGCGGTATTTAACAATCCGGGGATCAATCACGACGAAAAACCTCCGATCATAGTTATTTTTCAGTATGCATATGATTTGAAGACAATTTTTCGTTCATGGAGTAACTATTATTGAGTTACACACTCGTCCAAAAACGGTTTTAGAGTAAGCAATCGAAAAAGTAATCGAAAAAAATCCTCCTTGCATATAGGGCATCGTAAGTTACCCGAAAACAAGGGGGATGCACTGATGGTACGACACGCAAGCCTGTTTAGTCAACTGATTGCACTGTTTAATCGCCAAAAATTTTATGAAAAAACATGATGAAACTATTGCCCGCAAAGTATCATTGGTACCCGGTTCAATTGTCGCCATGGATCGAGCCTACAATGATTACAAATTATTTGCACTCTGGACCGAAAACCAACTAATTCAGCAGTCGGGGTGTTTTTCTTATAAAGCTTGGTAAATAGCGTAATGAATGATCAGCAGCGAAATTATACACTGTTTGAATACATTAGGGATAGTTAAGAAAAAACAGCGGTATTTTGTGTCCGTAATTAAAATGCGTTGAGCGAGTAGTCATATAACCTATTTATTTAAAGCCATATTTTCTGTTCTTTCTTTACGAACCCTTATGTATGAGTTTGTATGATGGAGTCGCTGATTATTCATGGAGCTATTGAATCGAAAAAACTCCTTTCCTTCAATTTTGTTCAGGACAAGCTCACCCATCATTCCATTACTCCATCATTCCATTATTCCAATTGGGGCGAAGCCCCTTAAGTTCATTCCGATCTGAAAGCAATCCTTAATTCTTGAACTCGTAACCCAGCAGGAAAATGAATTTCGTGTCCTCTTTTTCTTCCGCATCCACCGAAGGCTGGTGATCATAGTCATAGTTATATTGCAGCGTCGCGGTTAACCCTTTGTAAACAGGAAATCGCAATCCCGTACGCGTTCTGTAAAACCAGTCATCCGTATCTTCAAAACTAACGTATCCGGTGTGTACGTGAAACAGCTGTACAAACTTTTTGAAAAAATACTGATCATAATTCACAGACCACTGACCTGCGGCGTAGTCATCATCTTTGGCCACGTCAAAGTTCTCGTCAACCTTTGCCAAGCCAGCCGATATGGAAAGGTTCAGCAGGGGTGTTTCGAAAATCTGATACCCTGTCCCTGCACCCAGGGTGCTCCTGAGATCAAGGTCTTTGAACTCATCATGTTCAAAGAGCGTGTCTGCATATAAGTACCATTTTTTGCCCAAAAAATGGCTGTAATTTCCGTAAACAAGCCAGTTCTGCGAAGTTGTCGTTCCATCTGATTCTTCCTTACTCAACTCACCCCCGATTTTATAACGGTTTTTCTTCGTACGTGCCACAAACTCCCCGTCAAGGTAGTAGTTTTCCGAGTCCGTATTGCCCTTTTCGCTGGTTATATTGACATTCGCCCGGGTGGTTATTTTCACGGTCTTGATCGGTTTTGGATTAATCGCCTTCACATCAGCCAGACTAAAAGAGGCGGGTGCTTCGAGCTTGTCAGTATCCAACTTCATTTTTCCATCTTCAATTGCTTCGGTAGTCCCTTCAAGAGCAGTTTCATCATTAAGCACGACTTTCACTGAGCCATCAGTCTTAACGCTGATCACCTCCTGCCAGAGTATGCTGATTTCACCGGCATAGATGGTTTTCAGGATCAGTTTACCCGCTTCCATCCTGATGACCTGGCCGGTTAGTCTATCCCCGTTTTTCAAACGTACCTCACCGGCCAAACTCTTCCCGGCAATAAGAAAAGCAACGGTGATTATAATTAGTAAAAGGGTTAAGTTTTTTTTCATTACAGACCTCCTTTTAATAGACTCGTTCATTTGATAAACCTTTGTATTGAATCTGTTATAAGGGTTCTTTTCTGAAATCCGATTCAATTATTTGATTACTGGGATAATAGAGGAAATGCAAGGTTTCGTACCTAAATATTCAGTTACCGTGAGGTGAAGGTTTCATAACCGAGATCAACTGTTGCATTATCTTGTTGTAATACAAACAGTTTGGACCATTTCTTGTTCATTACATATAACCGAAATCATAAAAAGTACAGATCACTTACCGAGATCACACAAACAGGTCGACCTGGGATACGTAATGGAGATCACACGAATCTGACCTGTTCCATTTTATTGGATTTCTCCAACATACATCGCGATTTGGCGAACCTTTGATCTTCTGCAATGGAGTACAGCTTTAGAAAAGTTGAGGTGCGAATAAAGGGAATCATCGCGTTAACATCAATCTTAATCTGCATCTGAGCGAAAAAATGAGATAAGGGTTTGAATTCTCATGAAAAAGCAGTCAGGGGTCAGACATATCGCAGGTTTTTGAATCAGTTGAAATGCTGAAATATTGCCAAGCGATCAAAGATTTTGACAAGCCGGATTTTGTTACGTATTATCTCAAAATATCATTGGTTGTGTGATATTTGGTTTTTCGGCAACCCATTACATTTAAGATGGATAACATTATAAAAGCGATGATATCCGGCCCCGTATAATCAATTGACAGCGAATTTGAAGATTTTGTTGGAGTCAAGCGAATGTCAGATCAGAAACCACTTCATGCCCTAATAGATGGCCGATTGGCCTTATTTCAAGAATTTCTTAAACACCCTCTTCAAATTGGATCGGTCATCTCAAGTTCTCGTTTCCTTGAGTGCCGCGTTGTGGAGACCGCGGGGATCAGTTCTGCCAAGACCATAGTAGAGCTGGGTCCTGGCACGGGAGGCACGACCCGGGCGCGATACTGAAAGCAATGGCACAGCGCTCTGAGCTCCTAAGCATCGAAAACAATCCATATTTACACACCTTGGTGAACCGCATCGAGGACGATCGACTTATTGCTCACCTTGGTGACGCTATTGGGCTAAAGAAAATCCTCTCGATGTACGGACTAGACGCCCCAGAGGTCCTGATTTCTGGTATTCCCTTTTCCACCATGAACCACGGTTCAGGATCTCAGATCATTGATTCGATCTCGTCAGTGCTCGCCCCAGGGGGACGCTTCGTGGCATACCAGGTGAGCAAGCGTGTCGCCCGCCTGTGCCAGCCCATCCTCGGACCAGGGCAGATGGAGGTGGAACTTTTCAACATACCGCCGCTTCGAGTTTACCGGTGGGAGAAGAATCGCGCCTAAGAATGTGCTCAACGATAGCTGGCATTCCGCCGAGACTCATACCAGCAGGTTGAAACCACATTGATATATCCAACATATTGCGATTTGGTGAACCTTTGATCTCTGAAATGGACTACAGCTTCAGAAAAATTGAGGTGCGGATAAAGAAAAACTTCGTGTCAATCCTCAATTTCAATCTGCAGCTGATCGAAGAAATGAGAGAAGGGTTTGAAATTTCATAAAAAAGTATCCAGATGTCAGACATATCACGGGTTTTTGAAGTGGATGATATTTTCACCAGAAAGGATGCTATCTCAGGTCTTAAAAGCAGTCCTTGGGCGGGTTTAGGTAAACTGGTCAATACACCCCTGGACACTTCAATTTTTGGAATATGATATCACAACCAATTGAATCGATTTTAAATTTCCAGATTTAATAGCAGGTATCACCAGACGGAGAATAATTCCCGAACAAAAAAAAGTTGGTTTTTCGTTGCTAAAATAAGGCTTGTATTACATCATTTAGCACTATTTTGGCTAACTTTCTTACTAATTTTTTAATTGAGGAGTTCCCTTACCGCTTTTAAAAGTTCTGCTCGTGCAATAGGTTTGGCAAATGTTTTCTGTACGCCAAACTTTTGAGCCATAGATAAATATTGTTCTGCATCGATTTGCCCGCCTCCGGATATGGCGATTATCTTGACATCTGGAAAATCCCGGCGAAGCTCCATTATGGTTTCTATGCCCTCCTTTTCCGGCATAATCAGGTCGGTGATAACCAGGTCGGTGGGTTTTTCTCGATAGAGTTTTAAACCTTCCTTCCCGTTAGAAGCGTCTACTACCTCGTGTCCTTCACGCTCTAATATCTGGCCGAGCATGTCCAGTATTTGTGGATCATCGTCTATGATAAGGATGCTTGCCATGTTCCTGTTCCTCGTCCCTTGTTAAAAACCTTTCTCATCTCCATGCATGGCATAAAAAGCAACCAGTTAAAGATTTCGAAATTATAATTTTTTTGGCATACGGGAAATCCGTTTATCCGGTTCGCCTTTTCTGCGGCGAATAACATCGTCGATATCAGATTTGGCTTGCCATCGCTTTTTTTTAGCTTGGAATTTCTTGTTGATCTCAAACATTTTTCGAAGTTTAATTTCTAAATCCTTACTTTTCTCAGCGCCCACTTTAATCTCCTGTTTATCAATGCAATTAATAATATGATAATAAGATGCTCTACTCCATTTCTGCAATGAACCTCGAATCATCCCTCGCAATCACAAACTTTTTCATAATATTATTTTCTTTAAGTGCACGTGGTCAGCAGTTCTTTGTCAGGATTGTCTTCAACCAGCAGGATTATTTTCTTGGCCATACTATGCTTAATATTCTGATATTCTTAGTTTCAGTCTTCTATCAAGTCCGTTTCTTCGATCCTTGCCAGACCTGCGCTCAGGAATATACCTGTCATATGAAAATTGACGCCTTTCTAATCCTGAGCGCACACCTCCATTATCTCTGATAAATGACGCCATAACTTCGTTCTCATCTGAATTTATAGACCCTAAAGTTCTAATAATCTTTGGTTTTGTCTCCATTCTGCATGGCAGGCCTTGTTCTATCCGTGTAATGGTCTTGGGTGATAGATCGGTCTTTCTTGCAAGCTCGACCTTGCTGATCATAAGGGACTCTCTAATTTCTTTTAGGGAGTTTTTGCTCATTTCCTTAACCCTGGGACGGTTTGGCTTTATCTTGTATTGTCAACTGATCATCTGTATAATAAAGGAGTTTGCCATGTGGGCTTTTGAGCCCGCCTTCCTCGTCTGAGTGCTCGCGATGGCGGCAGGCAAAGCGGGTGGTGAGTACATGGTTTTTTTTGTGAAATCTTTGTGCTTGAGCTACATATGTAAAAAAAGGGTGAAAATAATATGCACTCACCTACCCGCATAACAAAGCCTGGACCTTCAGCTTAGCTTAAGGTTTAATGGGTTATTAAAGAGCTGATTTTTTAAGACAATTTTGCAATAAATAATCAAAAAGTAAATAGCCAAAGACTATAGGCTTAATATAGGGTAAAAACATATATTATGTGAGGGCCAAAAGGAAGGACCTTAGGTTTGTTTTTGTATTTCGCAGACCCAGTTTCTTTCTAAGATTGTTGCGGTGAAAATCAATGGTACCCGTGGAGGAATTCAACAATTCAGCTATCTCCTTGGTTGTCTTGCCATCCTTAACAAGCCCGGCAATCTGAATTTCTCTAGGGGTAAGATTGAAATATTTCGAGGACAACTGGTGTAGAAATGGGGTAATAATATCCTCAAGATTCGATTTAATAATGTTTAAATATACCATCTGCCGACCGTTTAGTCGACTGTTATTCAGTTTTTCAACATAGGGTAAAACAAGCTTCTTTACATTGGCAACAATTTTCTGTTCGAAGTCTTGTTGATCTTCGTCCCTGTGTTTTAGAAGGACTCTCAATGCAGCATTGACTTCCTCAAGCTCCTGAGTTTTATTCTCTAATTCTTTACCTCTTTCTATCAGGGCTAATTCTGCCTGCTTGTGCTCGGTGGTGTCCCTGGAAATTTCCAATACTGCTGTGGGTTTTCCCTCTTTATCTCTTAACGCGACATTAGCAGTACAATGGAAAAATATCTTTTCCCCGTCTTGATCGATCACCTGGGTATCATGCTTATGAACCTCTCCATCCTGAAATGCCTTAAGCGTTAAGCAGGGATATGGTTTACAGGGCTCTTTTCTTTGATGGTATACTTCATAGCATTTCTTACCTATAATATCATTACCAAAGATTTCCTTGGCAGTTTTATTGGTCCAGATAATATTTAAGTCTTCATCCATCATGCTTATGTGATCACCAATAGACTGCAGCATAGCATTGAGTTTTCCTTCACTCTCTCGCAGTGCATTCACTGAACGTTTGCGCTCAGTGATATCTTCATGCGTTGTGATGGCACCAATGACTTCATCGTCTTTAATAAGTGGCACCCCCCTCACATTGAAATAGCCGTCAGCACCACCCGTCAATGTTGGAAAATACACGTCTGTTTTTTCGAAAGCCTCCCCTTCCAACAACCTTTTATATTTGTTGGAGAGACGCGCTTGAACAATACTTGGATGTGTTATGATGTTTTTTCCGACGTAGCTTTGTTTTCTTGTTTGTCCCTTGCCAATATGGTTCACATGATAAGGATTTATATCTACTATTTTGCCTTCCTTATCGACAAATACTATTGATGTCGGCACCGTTTCAAATATGGTCTTGTAACGCTCTTCACTATCCCGCAGCGCCTCCTCAAACCGTTTGCGATTAGTAATATCCACAACCACACCAAGCGCAATCTCCAAACCATTTTCCAAATCATGAATCAAAGAAACCGAGAGATCTCCCCAAAATATAGAGCCATCCTTTCTTTTAAAGCGCTTCTCAAATCTGTAGAAGCCTATGTCTCCCCTGAACAAATCTGCCAGTTTCTCTTTTGAAATCTTTATATCTTCCGGAGAAGTTATGTCCTGAATAGTTAGTTGTTGGGATTCCTCTTCGTTATAACCAAACATATCTTGCCATGCTGAATTTACTTTTAAAAACTGGCCTGAATGATTTGCGAGTACAATTCCCTGCGGAGCATTGTTGAAAATAATCCGAAACCGCTCCTCGCTCTTCATCAGTACCTCCTCAGTTCGCTTGAGTTCAGTAGCTTCCTTTTCCAATTCCTTAACTCTTTGCTTTAATTCTTCATATGTCGGTTTATCAGCCATTAGAACATCCTCCAAATACTACAAAACAAAAAAGGCCCATACTATGGTATTGCTTAACACCTTGTATGAGCTTTTACATCACATAGGTCTATCTTTTGAATGGAACTGTATTGTAAGTTGGCTTGCTGTTTCAGTCTTGATGCAACATTACAAACATAAATCTTGAATCAGTATCATACCAATATCATAAAATATTTCATACATAAACCTTCAATTTCCGAAAAGTAAAGGTTATAACCGAAATCATAAGAAGTACAGATCTTGCCATGAACGCAACCTGATACCAAGTCTTGTTCATTACATATATCAATAAATCAAAAAAGGCAAACCTTGAAAAAGATTTGCCCCAATTGAAAAAATGATATCACAAATATTTTAGCCCCTTGATATTTACGGGATCATTGCAGGTATCCGTAACAGTACCACACCTGGGTAAATCATCATTTTCCAGGCTGGATTGAGGCAGGAAAAATCAACATATTGTGGTCTTAATCTTAACTGATCAGCCGATTATTATGGTGCCTGTCTTTTTAATGGATGAGGGCGATCCTGCATGTCGTAAGGATTGGGGGTTCAAATCATTACAACGATTCCTATGAAATCCGCTATGGATCATAGTTTCAAAAAAGTTGAGGTGCGGATAAAGGGAATCTTCGGGCCAATCCTCAATTTCTATCGGGGCATCAAGTCTTGGCTGTCTTGGCGTGCAACAATCTTATCCCACATTTAACTATATTATCAAGTTGTTTTGGAACCAACGTCCCCTTTTACGTCCCCTTTTACACAAATTCCACAAGCGCCGCGAAGGCGGAGAAGCCGGCGCCGAACGCGAGTAGCATCCCTTTTTGGCCGGGTTGTGGCCGGCCGCTGTCCAGGATCTCCCGCAAAACAAACAGAACCGAGGGTGACGACATGTTGCCGTAGTTCTCGAAGACGTTGTAGGAAAAACGCAGGGCCTCGCCGGCAAGTTCCAGTTCCTTGGCGACTTGGGCCAGCACGACCGTGCCGCCTGGATGGATCGCCCACCAGGCAATGTCATTCCGGGAGAGGCCGTGCCGGGCCAAAAGCCGGTACGCCACCTCTGTCGCGGTGTGTGCGCCGATGACCGGCACCCGCTTGCTCAGTTGGTTGCGCAGGCGGCCTCCTTCCGTCCGGTAACGCAGAGCCTCACGGTACTGGGGAAACAGGCCCGTCGCAAAGTCCACCATGCGCGCCAGACCGCCCGGGCGCTTGCCTGGCGCCAAGTCGAACACGGCGGCTGCGGCGCCGTCGCCGAAAATAGAGTTGCTCACGATCAGCTCCGGCTCATGGCTGGGGAAAATCGTGGCCGTGCAGATCTCCACGGCCAGGCTGAGAACCGGGCCTTCCCCGCTACGGGCCAGAATGCCGACAGCGGCTTCGAGATTCGCGATCGCCGCACCGCACCCCATCCCCATCAAGTCCTGAAAGCTAATCGACGGGCTGAGCCCCAAGTCTGCCGCGACATACGAGGAGAGTCCCGGGCAGAGGTAGCCGGTGCAGGTGTTGACGATCAAACCGGTTATCTCAGCGGTTTCCACATCAGCCTCCGCCAACGCGCGGCGCGCGGCGGCAACGGCTGTCGTGCGACCGAACTTCAGAAAGCGCGCCAGCAGCCGGTCGGGGTCGGTTTCGAGGGCATCCGTCTTGGCATCCATCCCCAGATACCGGCCTTTGATCTTGCCGTCCAGGAGAATGCGGCGATAGAGATTCTGTTCGGCCGGTTCCAGGGGGAAATGCTCGGTGAAGAATTCGTAGGCCTCCTCCTGCGTTGCATAGAGCGGGGGGGTGGCGGTTCCCAGACCTTTGAGAATGGTCTTCACAAATCGTCTCCTGGTTTGAACCGGACGATGGCGGCGATCCGAAACCACCGGGCGGACTCCACGGAAACCGTGACGTTGCCAAGTTGTCGCAACAAGGCACTCAGTTCACTGATCTGGAAGCCGCGCCGGATCGAGAGCAGGGCGTCATGCCGGACCCCTGCCGGCGTACCCGCCAGCAGCAGTCTTGCCGCCAGATACGCCAGTCGCGAGCGCCGAAGATCGTTTATCAGCACGCTGTTGAGCACGAAACCGCGGAGCCTCTGCAGCAGTGTGAGGATCTGTGCATCGCTGAAATGATGGAAGCACATGGAGGCCACGGCACAATCATACGGTTCGGCGGGTTGGTGGGTGAAGGCGTCTTCCTGAAGCAGTTGGACCGCCGGGTTGCCTGCTCGGGTAAGCTGCTCGCGCGCAATGTCAACCGTGTGGCCCGCCATTTCCAGGCAGGTGACGTGCAGAGGGATATCGTGCGCCCGCGCCCACCGGCTCACAGCCAGTGGGATGTCACAGCTTCCCGAGCCGATGTCGAGGACGCGTAGGGGGCCGCCGGCATGGCGACTCGCACCTTCGGTGGCCAGGAAGCGCCGGACCATCCGGATGCCGCCGAAGCGACGATTGACCATCTCCATGAACCGGTAGCTCGCGGCGGCCAGCGCCGGATCGCAGTCCGGCCGGTCCAGGAACTCCGTTGCGGTGGCGCGCGAGTCAAACACCCCAGAGCCCTCCCGTTGCCATCGCATCGTCCATTTCCGCGTACTTTTCCAGCACCGCGGTGCGGTACTCGGGCGAGATCGAGACGGCCTGCGCGGCAATCCGATCGCAATAGCCGCACGCCTGGCAGTCCGTGGAGACGCAGTCACGGTCGCGAAAACCGTCCAGGAAGTTCTCGGGGATCTGCCGCGCATCCACCCGGATCGGACACTCCGGCAACGGCGAGAGCATGCCTTGGAGGCGCGCCAAGTCAAGCAGCGGTTTCAGTCGCAACGGATTTGCCTGCCACGGCTTCCAGAAATGACGCAGAGTCCAGAGCGATTCCCTGCGGGCCGGTTCCTTGAAGCCGTAGGACAGCAGCAGTTCGGCCAGATTTCCAGAGAACCGCCTCTCGCTGTAAGCTTTGACGCGCCGCAGCAGTTCCGCGGACGGAATTCCCCGTTCCAGAAGCTTGAATGTCGTGTACCCCATCGCTTCATAGGCGGCGAGGTCCTCCGGCCGGATCCAGGCCGCCTTGATGAACTGCGACGGATCCGACAAGCGCAACCGCGAACAGCGCAGGAAGCAGTAGTCGATGAAGAGCGTGCTGGTGTCGTCGGATGCATGTGCGAACCCGTTCTGATGATAGGTTTGCATCGGACAGTTCAGGAAGCAGGCGTGATTCGCGATCAGTTGCAGACCGCAACTGACCGCCTGGCGGATAGCCGCCAGACGGCGGAAGTCCCGGTTGATCGAGAAACTCTCCAGCGTAATGGCATCCGCCCCGAGTTCTTCCCAGAAACGGGCGCGCCGGGGTGTGTCGACCTGGGCATAGATCCCGACTCTTACCTTAAACTCGGGGAAACGGCGCTTGACCAGTTCCAGAAGAAAAGGGGTGGATACAGTGACCCGGTTCACGCCCAAGTCGCCCAGCTTGCTCAGCAGGGCCGTCACCCGCTTCTGCCACGGGCGCGTCCATTCGCGGTTGCCGAAACAGGCGCCGTTGAGGAGATAGTTGAAGGCGATGCCATGACGGTCGAGCACGTAGATATACCGCCCCAGATCGGCTTCCGACAGCGGTGTCGCCAGATAGCGGGGACGGCCACCGCTGACGCCGTCGGCGTGGAACTTGCCATAAACTTCATCGACCGGATACGCGGCGAGCGCCGGAACCAGTTCCGGATCGTAATTCGCCGCCAGTGAAAACTTAGCCGGTCGGGCTGTGGCCCGGACGGCGCTTGTCGGCTCAGTCGGCATGCGGATCAACCCCTCATCGTGGCGATGCAGATTTCAGTTCCCGGTTGCGGTAACTATTGAAATTTAAATAGCAAAGGCGAGCCAGGTTGTCAATCGTCATTTTTCATCCAACCTTGCCCAATTAGGGCAATCCGCGCCTTCGCGGGGACAAGCTTCGGGTAAAACTCACCGGTTGATTTTGGCAGGCCGGCTGCTAAAAATAGGCTTCGAGCGGATAGACGGTATCGGTAAGATAGTCGTCGGCGGTGTAAAAAAGGGGACGAGGTTGAAATTACGCGTTTATAGTCTTTCAGGGACAAGAATTGATCGACGATCAGTTTTTGGCTTCTAGTGGCCGCCCGACTGACAGCGGATTTGCTCAGCCCGAGGTACTTGCCAACCTCCGTTGCCGTCAGGCCCAGATCCCGAATCGCCCTGTAGGCCGGAACACTACGGGCACGTACCCGATCGGGCTGTTTTCCGGCGACAACCACTTGGTCTTTTTCAATGCCAAAGATTTTTGCAACCCTTTCGGTAATCTTTGTTAGCGTCCATCCTTCCGCCTTTAACCGGTACCGTCGTTCCATTTGCTCTGATGCCTGGCTCAGAACTTTTTCCACAAAATCACTGTCCCCTAAAATGCGCTCATCTCCCTTTATATGAATCTTCATCCTTTATATGAATCTTCATCCTTGGCATGGATTTTAATACACCCCAACCACCGATACTCCTTAATAGTCCTCCTCCGGTCATCTCCGGATTTCGTCCCCGGCCCAGCCTTTGTCCACAAAGTCCCGGTACTTTTTTCGTGCCGCATATTGGCTTTTACCAAAGAGTTGCAACACCGAATCGGTATCTTGCCAAGGATTTTTGCGTTTTCCCATAATAATACTGTGACCGGTGTAGGTATACCTGTCAAGCGACTTTAAATCTTTTACAATCCCGGCCCGAATCGGATTTAAATGGATATAGCGCACCAGTTCCGGAAGGTAAGTGCTTTCCTGACACAAAATCGATTTGCCGTGCCCTGTTAAATCTAATAATATCTTAATTGGAGAAACGTGTTCCCGTCAGAAGGAGTTTAAGAAAAGGTGGATTTGGCAAAAACTATTTAACCGGGGTAACGATTTTGAAATAAACGGCCGTAACGGCGATGCCGCCGGTTAAAAGTAACCGCATAACCGGTCAGAAGTCATCGCATAATTTGAGCAATCGGCTCTTTGCCGGTTTTTAAAAGAAGATGGAAATGATTCGGAAAAAAGAAACGCCTAAATTCAACCCCGTTATATATTAAATGATCATAAGGTTATACTCCCTGAGAATACTTAAGAGTACTGCGAAATAAAATGATCTAAGTCATAGCAAAGAAATAACCTCCTGATAGCATAAAGGTAAGCAAA
>Ga0315545_1000144_pt1 | contig 77065 bp, 61 predicted proteins | sample SalMarSW160210MG_FD_203096 | JGI IMG/M metagenome (GOLD analysis project Ga0315545, IMG submission 203096) | Salt marsh sediment microbial communities from the Plum Island Ecosystem LTER, Massachusetts, United States - Salt Marsh Sediment SW1602-10 ... | reverse complement strand
CTCCATAAGGATTATTTATTCTCCTATACAGGTTGTCAAATGCAATGTCCAGAACTTTTTTCACTTTCTTTAAACTTTTTTCTTAACAGAGCAGCACAATTCATTAACAAACTGGTAATGCTCCCATATCAAAGGTAACTTGATCGCCCTCATTGAGAGATTTAAAACCTTCTGAGTTGATACCTGAATGATGAACAAATACATCCGGACCATCTTCCTGCTCAATGAAGCCATAGCCCTTTTTATCGCTAAACCACTTTACAGTACCATTAGCCATAGTGACGTCCCCCCTTCAAATAAATTTTCATTGTTTCAAACTTCAGGTCGCCACTTTTGAAAAATGGATCTTCCCTTCAGAACGAAACCGGTCACCAAAAAAGACAGACCTTTATTAATCGATCATATGATATTCTGTTTATAAATAAAATCAAGTTATTTAATTGATAAGAAGCGCCTTTTTCAGGGTAGGAGAAAATTGTGAGATGGGATGATAATATTCACGGTTAATCAAACCAGAAACGGAATTACCGCCCCACCATAGATAACTGATACCCCATATTATTATACCTTCAGCAATAAATATTAACCTATTGCAGGTGAAAATAGAAGATAACATTCCAGAATCATGCATTTTTCACCATGAAAAATGCATGGATCATGGCAGAATGTTGAATTTCCGATGAATAATTTAGGATCGGTGATTATACAACATATTGTGCCGTGCGGTCATAATCCTATTGGTGTAAATAATGGAATGTTTGCTAAGATACTATTTTGATATCAAATAAATTTAGATTGTTGCACTCAATAGCAGATACAGCAGGGTCAAGAAAACGTTATATGGAAGGGATATCCGCCAAATGATTATGGCTTGATATTTACAGTTTGAATTTGATATCTATCAATTTAACGGTTTTCATGTCCTTACAAGATATCCCCCAGAGACCTATCAGATCCATCTTCCGTGTCCTACGATTCTTCCTAACGTTCTTTCTTTTGCATGGCCGTAAATTATGTAAATATTTACATAGATTTTAGGTAATTTGTCCCATAAATTATATTTTTTGCGATGGATTAGGTATGCTATCCCTAAACGACAATTAATGTAACTATTTGATATTCATATTATTATACATAATTATATGTTTTTGCATACTTTTTGCAAACTTACATATTAGATTTTGGCCGTCTTGCAAGATTCAGGAAAAAGAAGAGGTCCTAATTGAAAAAATTGTTTTTGGCTTTTTGCTATATCATTATAACTTTAGTTGCTACAACACTAGCGTTCGGATTACTATAAAATAAGCTCAAACGGCAGTTGTAATTTCGACAAAAAAGCAAAAGGACAAACCCCGTGAAATGGATTTGCCCTATGAAAAACGATATCACAAATATTTTGAAGCTCTGATATTTACATTTCCATTACAGTGACCATAGGATCGGCTTATTTCCATCCATTTTGGAAATATCTGTAACGATAGTCTTGAGGCGCCCAAGGAAGCGCGTCGGCGCTTTACGAGGTCGCCCTCCAAGACCATGTTAGACGGTGTCAGCGTCCACGCCGCCCACCGGGTCCCATGCCACCACCTCGGGGACTCATGCCAGCTCCACCAGGTCCCATCTGTTCACCACAGGGACCCATGCCACGCCCTCTGGCGGGTGGCTCATCGGTCAGGGTTACACCACGCTCCGCAGCCCGCTCTTTCATGCGCTCATGATGTTCCTTGCGGATTTGTTCTCGTTCCTCGGCAGTTTTCGCAGTGCGCATTTTAGCACGATATTCCGCACGTTCTTGCTGAGTCATGAGCTGGCTACCGTAGATTTGCTCTTGCTTTTGAACTCTTTCCTGAGCACGCTCCTGATCAGCTGCCAATGCGGATCCAGCAGACAAAGACAGAACAATTACCAAAGCAAATAGCACTAATATTCGTCGCTTCATGATTAACTCCTTTGCTGGGTTGTCTGGAGAAGATGTGCGTAGCCATCACTGCAACCCGTTCAGTGGGCACGCCTAACATTATAATATTAAATAGACGTCTTGTTTTTGTTCCATATAGGGCACTTTAATTGACGTCTATATAGTATTCCCATATAAAACAAAAAATAGCCTGATAGCCGGCCATAAAAGAGGACAACATAATTTTAGAACAGTATCATCCAATTTTCAGATACATTGAAAAAACCGCAGGTCTAAGCATCTTAAATTTCATGTCATATATCGTATTTCTTACAAAATAGCAAAAAAGGCAAACCCCTCACAAAGAGTTTGCCCCTACGATATCCGAAAACACAATGTTTTTAGAATTATGTTGAGATTTGATCAAATGCAGATATTGAAACCTTAAAAAAGCTGGCGCCATTTTTGATCCTGCCTTTTGAAGAAGATGATTGGATGATTCTTATTTTTTGAACTTACCTCTGATCCCGACAATACGGATTAGTTTAGAACATAAAAGCCCGATCTCAGCCACAAAGATTTAGCCTCTCTTGTGTCAAAGAATGGTTAGGTCCTATTTGAAACAAGTCAAGGAATTGTTACCATTATTTACCGATTAACGATATGACCCATCTATGCAAGCGTTTGAAAAATGATTGAGATCCTTTATTTTTTTTCAATCACATTTATAATGTTGTTGTGAGTCCCGAAGCAATTGGGGTGTAGTTGATCATTTTGTGGATCTTCCTTCCACTGACCGTCTACCAAAAACTTGTATTCATAGTTCCCGGGAGAAAGCATCACCTGTTTTTTCCATGTCCCATTCTCATCCTTACGCATGGGATGTTTCTTCGGGCGCCAGTTGTTGAAATCTCCCATCAAGAAGACTTCCTTGGCCTCAGCGTTTTCAAGTGAAAATGTCACTTTCTTCCGTTTAATTTCCTGTCTTTTTTTGATTCTTGTCATTTAATACCTCCTTAAATGATACGTATTGATTCAAAAACATAAAATATCCTGTTTTGCCTATCTATTGGATCATCAAATCACCTTCCCGGATCATGGAAGATATATTATATCTGTCATATCAAATCTTAAGTATAAAACTATGCCACTCGACCTTTAAAGACAGCTTATTGTAATGTTTGTTGTGTGTCAAGCAAAATATAACACAATGTGGTAACTATGCTTCGGTAAAAAGATATGTATTTTATGGAAATTAAAACACACGACTCTTTGTCTCATATCAATCTCTAATTTTTTTCAGATATCCGGGTTTAATATTTCTTCTAAATTTGCCTTGCTGATAGGTTTTTGATAAATCCCATCAAAGCCTGCATCCTCTAATTCATTCATGTCAAAATTATAAAGATAACCAGATAATGCATATATCTTTAAATCAGGATTCAAGATTTTCACCCTACGGCAAAGGTTTAAGCCATTTAACCAGGGCATTCTCAGATCCGTAATAATCAATGAAAAGTGTTCATCATATCTCATGATATGTTCGGCCTCTTCTGAGCTGTCAGCCGTAACAACCATATGACCAAGTTTTCCCAATAATTTTTTCATTAATTTCAGATGGATTAGATCATCATCAATAACAAGGATTTTTTTAGTGCTCATATCGACAATTCACAAAGCGAGTACAATGAATGTATAAAAACTTTGAAGGGTTTCTCCATCAGAATAACCTTCTGGACAGAGGTTAAAGAGTTAAAATGAAGAAAAACAGAAAGCAAGCAACAATTAGAGAATGGGCCCTGCAGATTCTGTGATGTTAAACAATGGAAATTGAATCAAGACGTAATAAGAAATTCAGAAGATAAGATATCTAAATTCATTAAAATATAAAATTAGCTTTTGTCAATAAAAATAATTATAATATTGGCAGGTTGTGGAACTTTGTGGTATTGATGAATGAGGCTTTTATCGATGGGTTGGGGAAATGTTTAATTTTTACGACAGCTTGCCATGATCGGAAATCCATTTAATTAACATATATCAAATTCGAACTGTAAATATCAAGTCCTGATCGTTTATAGGTTACACCCTTAAGGATTCTTCTCAATATTCCCCATAACACCTTTTCTTGGTTTAGAAATTATCATAATTGGATAACTCTGAGTTATGGAACAGGAATATATCTAAACCATTTCTTGACTTTAGTTTAAAAATATGGTTGTTTAATGAGTATGAGTAATGAAAAAAAATCAAAAATAAACCGCCTTGTCAGTCAGTGGCCGAGAGGGACGCCCGCTACCGCATCCTACTTAAACACAGAGGGCTTCAGCCATGATCTCCTTACGAAATACAAAAAGAGCGGCTGGGTTCAGCCTTTCGGAAGAGGTGCCTATATCCTCTACGGAGACAAAGTGGAATGGCCCGGAGCCCTTTATGCCCTTCAAACCCAACTGGGCCTGAACGTACACCCCGGGGGAAAGACTGCCCTTGAGCTAAAAGGGTACGCTCATTACCTGCCCACTGGTAAAAGAAAGGTATTTCTGTACGGAAAACAAGGTCAGGTTCTGCCGAACTGGTTCAAAGAGGAGCGTTTAGGGGTAGATATCGTCATGACCCGGACCAATCTTTTCCCTGAGGAAAGTCAGGGGAGTTTATCCGAATTCAAGGAAAGGGACTTTTCCATAAGGATATCTTCCCCGGAAAGGGCAGCCATGGAGATGCTTCACCTGGTGCCGGGAAAGGTCGGTTTTGACGAAGCATTCCTGATCATGGAAAACCTTGCTACCCTCCGATCGGAAATAGTCCAGAGACTGTTAGTCATGTGCCGGTCCATCAAGGTTAGGAGGCTTTTCATGTTTATGGCGGAAAAGCATGGTCACCCATGGGTATCAGACCTGGACGTTTCGCGGCTTGATTTGGGCAAAGGAAAACGAATGATCGTCCCGAAGGGGAAGTTTGATAGAAAATACCGGATCACCGTCCCCAGTCACCATTACGAAGAGGGCGAGGGATGAAAGACACGGTCTTCTACAAACAGGCGGAATTGCTCCTGAGAATTCTGCCGTTGATATACAAAGAAGAGGTGTTTGCATTGAAAGGAGGTACTGCAATCAACTTTTTCGTACGGGACCTCCCCCGTCTATCCGTGGACATCGATCTGACGTACCTTCCTGTAAACGACAGGGATTTTGCCCTAAATGAAATCCGTAGCATTTTGCTACTGATATCCGAGGGAATCAAGAGAAGGATACCGGGAACAGGCGTCATCCCGAAGAGAATCCATGGGACTGAGGTCGTAAGAGGCCTGATTGTCGACCGAGAGGGTGTAACAGTTAAGATAGAGCCAAACCTGGTTCTCAGAGGGTCTGTGCACCCCCCCGAAATAAAAACGTTATCGAAAAAGGCTCAAGATCTCTTCGAGTTGTCTATTCAAAGCCGTACCCTTTCACCATATGATTTGTATGCCAGCAAGATCTGTGCTGCCCTTGATCGCCAGCACCCGAGGGATCTCTTCGATGTTCATTTACTTCTAAAAAGCGAAGGTCTTAAACCTGAAATAAGAAAGGCTTTCGTTGTCTATCTTGTCAGCCATCCAAGGCCCATGGTTGAGATCCTAAGTCCTCAGCAGAAGGATATAAGAGATATCTTTGAAAAGGAATTCAAGGTTATGATAGCCGAAAGCATCACATTTGAGGCGCTGGAAACGACGAGAAATAAACTGGTTGCGATACTTCGAGAAGAGTTGACACCTGATGAAAGAAGATTCATTGTATCAATGAAGCAGGGCCAACCCGTTTGGGACCTTCTCGAACTTGAAGGGATTAAGGACTTGCCTGCCGTCAAATGGAAGCTCTTGAATATTTCAAAAATGGACCCCACAAAACATCGAAAGGCCGTTTACAAACTTAGAAATTATCTGGGTGTTTGACTGATATCATCGTATATGATCCCGCAATGTCAGACATATCTCAGGTTTTTGAGGTGACTGATATTTTCACCTATATGCGCACTATCACAGGTCTTAAAAATATCTTCGGACGGGTTTATAGCTGACTAAATTTAACGTTCAATCTGCCCAATATACTGGCAAGATGAACTTAATTTTGGAACGGGAAGGCAGGCCATTTCATTAAACCTTTCGTCTTAATTGCCGTTAATCTTATCCCTCAACTTCCCGGAACATATAAACCTAACAACCTTTCTTGGTTCCAGCATCAAATCCTCACCAGTTGCTGGATTCCTGCCTTTTCGTTCATCTTTCTGTTTAACACAGAATTTACCAAAATTAGAAATCAAAACGTCCTCACCTGATGTCAGAGTGTCTTTGATGATTTCAAGAATGGTCTCAACAATTTGATATGATTTATTCTTTGGTAAACCGGTCTGGTTCTGGACTGATTTTACGATCTGAACTTTTGTGAGTGTCATGGCTTATGCTCCTCTGTTTTTACAAAATCCAAGATAAAAATGCGGTTCCAACGATTATGCCAAGAATCCCAGATAGCCTGTATGTTTGATCTGATAATGAATTGAAATACCAATCCATAAATTTATCATACAAGCCCTTGGAAATTAAAAAGAAAACCACGCCTTCAATGACAGCCATGAGTCCAATTACTCTAAAAAGCCATGGAATACGTGTGGCTGGTGCAGAAAGGATAAAAAGGATGCCAAATATAAACGGTAAGGTTGAGAGAATTTTTTGATCAATATTGCTGAATATACTTTTCACAATATTTTTGGTTTCATTGGTATAAAGAATCGAGCAACACCCAATAGAGATATAGACTAAGCTAATTGCATAAAGAAACCATTTCATAATCATTTCCTTGTATGGTTAATGGTTGTTGTGGAAAGACTTTATTGCATGAAGGAATCTTTATATTCACAAACACCACAACATTTGTCAAGATATTAATAGGTTATATGAAATATAGGTGTGAATGCAATTGAAACTGTTCGGTTTTGTTAACGTTAATAATCATTCCTAATAACCTAAAATCCTTGACAAATAATTTCATAGGAGTAAGGTTTCAAGTGATCTTCGAATTTTTCCTTTAATTATAACCTAAATCTTGCAAGAGTCGGAGGCTTTCATATGCAAGGCACTTAAGGGTGAAGTCATAGTGAACTATTACGAACGCTTAATAACGCAGCAGATGAAAGCCTCCGGCTCGCCCTTTGGGGTGAAAATTAATGAATAAAAAAAGATCATCATCCGATTTACCATTTGGGTAAAACATATATTTATATGATTTTGTTTAACCCCGCTTCAATTAAGAATTATAAAGATTTTCATTAATTTTCATGCAAGATTCAGGTATAAGGAAAGGTTTATAACTTTTCGAAGTCAGGCTCAAAGACGGGTAGCGGTGAAATTTGATTGAGCTATGTTTCTAAAAAGACAAGATGAATTAAATCTGTTGCTCCTATATTCTTCACGGTTGGTATACTCTCCATAATAAATCTTGCATTTACCCGCCACTTGGGCTGTGAATTTTATTTTAAAGTTCAATAAAGATCCACCTGACCTGCCAGTTTAAAAATATAAGAAAGGGTTGCCCATGCCCGGTCTGTAAAATAATAAAAAACAAGATATCATCCAGGCGTCCACAAGGGAGGCAAATTTTGAATGTCTTTGAACTCAGAGACCAGCTCATAATCGATTACGCTGATTACATTAAGAGTTTTATCAAAATTCAAGACCCGGAAATAGAGGACCTCGTTTATTCCGAGTTAGAAGGAGGGCTTCTATGGCCCGATCCCCTGATCCAACTCAATCCTTCCTTTGAAATCGGTGAGTCGATCGATCAACTCGTTGATGAAGGTATACTCCATTCTGAATGTTCGCGCATATTTCGTATCAAAAAAAACGAAGAACTGGGAAAACCAATCCACCTATACAAACATCAGGCCGAAGCGATTAAAATTGCTCATGGGGGCCACAACTACATTTTAACAACCGGAACCGGCTCCGGGAAAAGCCTTGCTTATATTGTCCCCATTGTGAATCATGTTTTAAATAACGGTAGCGGTAATGGTATTCAGGCCATTATCGTATATCCCATGAATGCTTTGGCCAACAGCCAGTTTAACGAGTTGGAAAAATTCATCTGCACCGGTTATCCGGAAGGAAAGGAGCTAATCAGATTCGAAAGATACACCGGTCAAGAGGATGAAGAAAAAAAAGAGCAAATTGTCAAAAACCCACCCGATATCCTGCTGACCAATTACGTCATGCTGGAGCTGATTCTCACGCGCCCCTATGAAAGAGATCTTATCAGTGCTGCCAAGGGATTAAAGTTTTTAGTACTCGATGAATTGCACACCTATCGAGGCCGCCAGGGGGCTGACGTGTCCCTTCTTGTTCGAAGGTTGAGAGACCGCCTGGAAGCGGATGAGTTGCAACATGTGGGAACATCAGCAACCCTTGCAGGAGCCGGACCCTTTTCCCAGCAGCAGGTTCAAGTCGCTCAGGTTGCCTCCAAAATATTCGGCTCCATCGTTCATCCCGGTCACGTCATCGGGGAAACCCTCAAAAGGACGTCCGATGAGCCGGATCTTTCGGATCCTGGGTTCAAGGCGAAGCTTGCAGAAAGAGTGGCAGATTCAAACCGAAAACCGCCGGTTCCTTTTACTGACTTTATTGCTGATCCATTGTCACGATGGATAGAATCCATTTTTGGGATTACCAAAGAGACTGAAAGTGGCCGCCCCATTAGATGCCTTCCGCTGCCGATAACCGGAGAATCGGGTGCAGCTTCTAAACTCAGTGAATATACAGATCTCCCGGACGAAAGGTGTACCGAAGCCATTAAAGAGGGTCTGCTCGGCGGGTACTATTGCGAACCCAAACCGGTGGATGGAACACCGGTCTTTGCCTTTCGGTTGCATCAGTTCATTAGCAGAGGGGATACGGTATACACTACAATTGACCTGGAAAACAAAAGACATATTACGGTGCAGGGCCAGCAGTTTGTCCCGGGCGACCGACATCGTTTGCTCTATCCAATGGTCTTTTGTCGGGAATGTGGTCAGGAATACTATTCTGTTCGAAAAACAAGAGATACCGAAACCGGTGAAGAAGCATTTTTGGCAAGAGATCTTCTGGACCGGGATTTTGGGGATGCAGATGAACTGGGATTCCTTTATTTTAGTTCAACCAATCCCTGGCCGGATGATATGGAAAGCATCTTAGAGAAAATTCCGGACGACTGGATAGAAGATGACGGTAAAACACGCCGGGTTCGGAAATACCGCAAAAAAGATTTACCAAAAACTTACAAGGTGGGTCCGGATGGTCGTTTGAATCCCGAAGGGGTTTCATGCCAGTTTATCGGCTCTCCGATCGTTTTTTGTCTCAATTGCGGTGTTTCTTATAGTTTTAGGGGTTCGGATTTTGCCAGGCTGGCTTCTTTAGGGGCCGGTGGCCGAAGCTCGGCAACAACCATTCTTTCTCTTTCCACAATACGGAATCTCGCCAGACAGCCCCATCTGGAAAAAGAAGCCAAGAAACTGTTAAGCTTCACGGACAACCGGCAGGATGCATCCCTTCAGGCCGGCCACTTCAACGATTTTATTGAGATAGGGATTATCAGAGCAGCACTTTACAAAGCGGTTGAGACCGCCGGTGTGGATGGACTTCAATACGACAATGTGGTTCAAAAGGTTTACGAGGCCTTAAATCTGCCAAAGGCACTTTATGCCAGTGATCCTGAAGTTCGCTACAACCTTGAAAAGGAAACCAATAAGGCCCTTAGGAATGTTATAGGATATCGCTTGTTTCGAGATTTAAAACGAGGCTGGCGGGTAAACCTTCCCAATCTGGAGCAGTGTGACCTTCTCAACATCGAGTATTCGTCTCTTGAAGATCTTTGCCGGAATGATGACGACTGGGCGGATTGTCATCCTGCCCTGTCCCAGGCTTCGCCCGACAATCGTTTTGCAATATCCAAGGTGTTATTAGATTTTATGCGACGATCCTTGGCCATAAAAGTCAGCCATCTTGACAGCGAAAGGCAAGAGCAAATCCAGCAGCAAAGCTTTCAGCGCCTCATTGATCCCTGGGCAATTGATGAGGATGAAGTCATGGAGCATTCCAGCATTCTCTTTCCCCGGTCTAAAAGAAAAAAGGGAGATTTTGGCGGGAATGTCTTTCTGTCTTCCAGAGGAAAATTCGGCAGGTATTTAGCCCGGGTCAGTACATTTTCCGATTACACCGAAAAGCTCAAATTAGAAGATCGCGAAACACTCATTTCGGATTTGCTGCGCACCCTTCAAAAAGCTGGTTTGGTGGAAATTGTCAAAGAAGCCAAAAAAAGCGAAGAGGTCCACGGTTATAAGTTACCTGCATCGGCCATCATCTGGAAAGCCGGAGCCGGAAAATCCGGATTCTACGACCCTCTGAACACACCGAATGCGCCTTCTACCGGCGGCAGCACGAACGAGTTTTTTAAAGAATATTATGCCGCTATTGCCTTAGGAATCATAGGCCTTCGAGGGCTTGAGCACACCGCCCAGGTATCCTATGATGATCGACAAAACAGAGAGAAATGGTTTCGTACCGGTGACCTGCAGGTGCTGTTCTGTTCCCCAACTATGGAACTGGGAGTCGATATTGCCGATTTAAATACGGTAAATCTTAGAAATGTCCCCCCCACTCCGGCCAACTATGCCCAACGAAGCGGCCGCGCAGGCCGTGGCGGACAACCGGCCCTTGTGTTCGCCTATTGCACTGCCGGAAGCTCACACGATCAGTACTTTTTCAAACGGCCCGAACTTATGGTTGCCGGTGCGGTGACTCCTCCCCGGCTCGATTTGACCAATGAAGATCTGGTTCGTGCCCATATTCACGCCATCTGGCTGGCAGAAACCCGCCAGGATTTGGGTAAATCTTTAAAAACCATACTCGATCTTTCCGGCGACGAACCCAGTCTTAAGCTGCTTGACAGCGTACTTGACAGTTTGCGAAATCCACATGCCAAAAAACACGCTCGCCAGCGTGCATTAAATATCCTAAGCACGACTACAGAAGAGCTTAAGGATTCCGACTGGTACAGCGACACATGGGTGGATGAGTGTATGGCCCATGCTGAGCTGAACTTTGATGCTGCTTGTGACCGCTGGCGCAGTCTCTATCGTGCAGCCCACAGGCAGGCCAAAATACAGAGCAGGATAATTCGGGATGCCTCCAGAACCCGTGAGGATCAGAAACGAGCCGAGCGTCTTCGGAGGGAGGCCGAGGCCCAGTTGAAGCTTCTGCGGGACGAAGCCGCCAATGTACTTCAGTCTGATTTTTACAGCTATCGATATTTTGCAAGTGAGGGATTTTTGCCCGGATACAATTTTCCCCGGCTTCCGCTTTCGGCCTTTATCCCGGGACGCCGGGGAAAGCGCAGCCGGGAGGATTTTCTGACCCGCCCGAGATTTTTGGCGATTTACGAGTTCGGCCCCCAGGCCGTGGTATACCATGAAGGCTCCCGCTACATGGTCAATAAAGTAATTTTGCCGCCGACCGAGAAAGAAGAGCTTCCCCTGTTTCGGGCCAAACTGTGTCCGTCTTGCGGATATTTACATCCCATGACAGACAGTGAGGGGCCGGATAAGTGCGAGCATTGCAAAGCGTATCTTGGTGCGCCGTTTACCCAGCTTTTCAGACTGCAAAACGTTGCCACTCGCCGGCGGGATAAAATCAATTCTGATGAAGAGGAACGGTTTCGACTGGGATATGAGCTTAAAAGCGGATTTCGTTTTTCCACCAGAGACGGCCGGCCGACCTATCGGACTGCCGATGTTTTGAAGGATGATGAACCCCTGGCGGACCTATCCTATGGGAATGCTGCCACGCTTTGGCGGATTAATTTGGGATGGACCCGACGCAAAAAGGGAGAAATCGGCTTCCTGCTGGACATGGAGCGTGGTTACTGGTCCAAGAGAGACAGCGTTGACGATCAAACGGAAGATCCTGATATGGGTCAGCTTATCACGCGTGTGATCCCTTATGTTGAAGACCGCCGCAATTGTCTGATTTTCCGGCCCCGAAAATACTTGGAGCCCACCGAGATGGCGTCTTTGCAAGCAGCACTGAAAAATGCCATTCAGGTCAGATATCAGCTGGAAGACAATGAATTGGCGGCCGAACCTCTCCCGGATCAAATCGACCGCAAAATGATTCTTTTATATGAATCCGCCGAAGGCGGCGCCGGTGTCCTGCGGCGTTTTATCGACGATCCGCAGGCCATTTCCGAAGTTGCCGCCCAAGCCTTGCGTATTTGCCATTTTGATCCCGCGACCGGCAACGATGAAGGCTCGGCACCCAAGGCCAGAGAACGCTGCGAAGCATCCTGCTACGATTGCCTGATGAGCTACAGCAACCAGCGCGAGCATCCACTTCTGGACCGTCACGCAATTCGAGATATTTTATTAGATCTAAAAGATGCCACCATTTCAGCTTCTCCGGCTGAAAAGCCCAGGGCCGCCCATTTTTCCAATTTGAAAAAGCAATGTGATACTGAACTTGAACGCGCATGGCTCGACTTTTTGGAAGAATCGAATCTGTATCTGCCTTCCCATGCCCAGCATCTTATTACTGACTGCCGGACGCGGCCTGATTTTTTCTATTCACAGCATCAGGCGGCAGTTTACATCGATGGACCCATTCATGACTTTGAGGATCGACATGAGCGGGACCAAGATCAGACCGAATGTATGGAAGATCTGGGCTATCTGGTGATCCGGTTTCATCACCGGGAAGACTGGGAGGCCAAGATCGATCGTTTCCCAAATATCTTCGGGAGGATTAAACCATGACCTTTGCCGTGGGATCGCTTGTCAAAGCCAGGGGCCGGGAGTGGGTCGTGCTACCAGAATCCGAAACGGATTTGCTGGTCCTGCGGCCTCTCGGGGGCAGCGAGGATGACATCACCGGCATTTATCTGCCGCTGGAGCCGGTGGAGCAGGCCTGCTTTGACCTACCCGACCCCGGAGCACCGGGTGACTACTACTCCTGCAACTTGCTTCGCAATGCCGTGCGTCTGGGGTTTCGCTCCAGCGCCGGACCCTTTCGATCGTTTGGCCGGCTGGCCGTGGATCCCCGGCCCTATCAGTTGGTTCCCCTGCTCATCGCATTAAAACAGGATCCGGTTAGAATCCTGATTGCCGATGATGTGGGGATCGGAAAAACCATCGAAGCTGGCTTGGTTGCCCGTGAGCTGATAGATCGCGGTGAAGTTCAGCGTCTGGCTGTTTTGTGTCCCCCGCCGCTGGCCGAACAGTGGCAGATGGAATTGAGAGACAAATTTCACATCCATGCCGAACTGGTGCTGACCAGCACGGTCAGCCGCCTGGAGCGCAACCTGCGGGTAGGCCGGTCGCTTTTCGAACACTACCCCTTTGTGATCGTCTCCACCGACTTTATTAAATCGGATCGCCGGCGCCACGAATTTTTTAGAACCTGTCCGGAGCTGGTGATCGTAGACGAAGCCCACACCTGCGCCTTTGCCGGTGAAGGCAAAGGTCTCCGACACCAGCGCCACCGGTTGGTTTCCGGGTTGGCCCGGGACGAGAACCGCCATCTGATCCTGGTCACCGCAACCCCTCACAGCGGAAAAGAAGAGGCCTTCAGGTCTCTGCTGGTGTTTCTAAAGCCCAAATTTTCAAACCTGCCCAAGGATCTTTCCGGCCAGGAAAACGAGCATCACCGTCGCCGACTGGCCGAGCACTTTGTGCAGCGCAAACGAGCTGATATCAAAGAATACTTGGGTTCCGAAACCGTTTTTCCGGAAAGAAGCGATCAGGAAGAAAGCTACCGGCTGTCGGCCGAATATAAAAAAGCCTTTGAACGCGCCATCCAATATGTGCGCCAAAGCGTGGAAACATCAGAAGGCGGCAGGTTCCAGCAGCGGGTCAGGTGGTGGTCGGCCCTGGCCTTGCTACGGGCCATGGCCTCCAGTCCGGCCGCTGCAGCGGCAACCTTGCGCAACCGGGCGGCCGTAGCCGATGCCGAAACCCTCGATCAGGTGGATGAGCTGGGTCGAAAGAGCGTATTGGATTTGTTTATCGACGATGCTGCCGAAACTTTAGATGTTGCGCCGGGATGTGATGTGGAAGATCCCGGCGACAGTTCGGAACGCCGGCGCCTTTTGCGACTGGCCCGTGATGTCGAAAAATTAAGCGGCCCCAAAGACATCAAGCTGACCCAGGCCGTCAAAATTATCAAAGATCTTGTCAATGAAGACTTTCAACCGATTGTTTTCTGCCGGTTTGTGCAGACTGCCCATTACGTGAACGAGGCCCTGCGCAAGAGCCTTCCTAAAAATGTGGAGGTGACGGCTGTTACCGGCATGCTGCCGCCCAAGGAGCGTGAAGACCGCGTAAAAGAGCTTTCCCAAGCGCCTCGGAGGGTTTTGGTGTGCACGGATTGTCTCAGTGAGGGAATCAACCTTCAGGAGCACTTCAATGCGGTCTTTCACTATGATCTTTCGTGGAACCCCACGCGCCATGAGCAGCGGGAAGGCCGGGTGGACCGCTTCGGTCAGCAAAGCCCGGTCGTTCGGGTAATGACCTTTTACGGCATCGACAACCAGATCGACGGAATTGTTTTGGATGTGTTGCTGCGCAAGCACCAGACTATCCGCAATTCGTTGGGCATTTCCGTTCCGGTCCCCTTCGATACCAATCAGGTGGTCGAAGCCATTTTTGAGGGACTGTTGCTCAAAGAAAAACCCCAGGTCCAAACACAGCTCATCCTGCCCGGATTTGAAAAGCATTTTGAGCATGAGAAAGCGCAGCTTTACAAACTCTGGGATGCCGTCGCCAACCGCGAAAAGCGCTCCCGCACCATGTTTGCCCAGCAAACCATCAAGGTGGAGGAAGTCTGGCAAGAGCTAAAAGCCGTCCAGGAGGCCACCGGTGCCGGTGCAGATCTGGAAACCTTTGTCCAAGAAAGCCTTGCCGCATACGGTGCAATAGTCAGCCGAAACGGTGTGCTCTCGGTAGACCTTAAAGATCCGGAGATTCCCGAAGCCCTGCGCGAGATTGCCGGCAACGACCAACTTAAGGTCTGCTTTAATCCCTCTTTTAAGGAAGGTGCGGTTTATTTAAACCGGACTCACCCCATGGTGGAAGGGATTGCCGGTTTTGTCATGGAAAATGCCTTTGACGGTGAAACGCCGGCCGTTGCCAAACGCTCGGGAGTGATGTCCACCTATCTGGTTCAGCGGCGCACTACACTGCTATTGGTCCGGTTTCGCTACCATATCATCACCAGAATCAACGATATCGAGCAGCCCTTGCTGGCTGAGGACTGTCAGGTGTTGGGATTTGAAGGCACGCCTTCAAAGGCCGAATGGATTTCACCGGACCAGATTGAAGCGCTGATCAAGGCAAAGCCGGATGAGAATGTGCTGAAAGACAAGGCCGTCTATTTCTTGGAAAAACTTGTGCAGGAATTTGACGCCCTGTGGCCCTATTTGGACCAGGCTGCAACAGCCAACGGCGAAAAGCTTTTGGATGCACACCGGCGAGTGCGCAGGGCTGCCAGGCGAAAAGGTGTGCAGTATCGCATCGAGCCGCACCTGCCGGCTGATATCTTGGGAACCTATATCTATCTTCCTGCCAGAGAAAGTTGACCATGCAGATCCGACGCAAAGATGTCTTTATCACCATTCGCACCGAAGGGGCTATCCTGCCTTCGGATCTGCTCCAAAGGATCGCCGAACCGGCCAAAGATATCCCCGGTTTGGATGAAGCCGCCTATCACCTGAGCGGAGAGCGCATCAACGAGGCCGTCAACCGTGGATGGAATCGGCTCCAGGGCGCCTGGAAAAGCTTTCAAAACGCACGTTCTGGGCTCCCTGAAACAGATTTGGGTACCCGCATAACGCGCGAGCGCTGGCTGCTGCCGCTGTTCCAGGAATTGGGCTTCGGTCGTCTTTTGGTTCAAAAGTCGGTTGAAATCGGCGGGAAACCCTATCCCATCTCCCACGGCTGGCAGCACACACCCATTCACCTTCCCGGCTTCCGGGTCGATCTGGATCGCCGCATGGCCGGTGTGGCCGGTGCAGCGCGTATGAGCCCTCACAGTATGGTCCAGGAATATCTCAACCGCAGCGACGATCACCTTTGGGCCTTTGTTTCTAACGGCCTTAGTCTGAGGGTCCTGAGAGACAACGTCAGCCTGACCCGCCAGGCCTACCTGGAGTTTGATCTTGAATCCATGATGGAAGGCGAAGTGTATGCCGACTTTGTGGTGCTGTGGCTGATCTGCCACCAGAGCCGGGTAGAGGCGGAAAATCCGGCCGAGTGCTGGCTGGAACAGTGGTCTAAACTGGCCCACGATCAGGGAACCCGCGCACTGGATCAGCTCAGAGATGGTGTGCAAACGGCCATCGAGGCCATTGGCTCCGGCTTTTTATCCCATCCCAAAAACGAGAGTTTAAGAGAAAAGCTCAAATCCGGCACACTGGACAAGCAGGAATACTACCGCCAGATTTTGCGGCTTATGTACCGGATGATTTTCTTATTCGTGGCTGAAGACCGTGATTTACTTCTCACGTCCAAGGCCGATCAGAAAGCCCGTGAGCGCTACCTGCGGTTTTATACCATGCGCCGTATTCGTGAGCTGGCCGGAAAGAAAATCGGCACTCGTCATTCGGATCTTTTTCATGGCGTTCGCCTGGTCATGGAAAAACTGAGGTCAAATCAAGGTTGTTCGGAGCTGGCGCTTCCAGCCATGGGAAGTCTTTTGTTTTCCAGAGATGCTACTTCGGACTTAGAGGGCCTTGAGCTGGGCAACCGCAGCCTGATGGCTGCCGTTCGGGCTGTCAGCTTTATTTCCTTTGAGGGTAAGCGCCGACCGGTCGATTTTAAAAACCTGGGCTCCGAGGAGCTGGGAAGTGTGTACGAGTCCTTGCTGGAGCTGCACCCGGAGCTAAACTCGGATACCGGTGCATTTGAACTCAAAACCGGCGGCGGACACGAGCGCAAGACCACCGGCAGCTATTACACCCCCTCCAGCCTGGTGCAGTGCCTGCTCGACTCGGCCCTGGAACCGGTGGTGGAAGAAGCTCTTAAAAAGGAAAATCCCGAACAAGCCATTTTAAATCTCAAGGTGTGCGACCCGGCCTGCGGCTCCGGGCATTTTCTGGTGGCGGCTGCCCATCGCATGGCCAAGCGCCTGGCTGCCGTGCGTACCGGTGATGAAGAACCTTCACCGGAAGCCACGCGCATGGCACTTAGGGATGTTATCGGCCGCAGCATTTACGGGGTGGATATCAATCCCATGGCCGTGGAACTGTGCAAGGTCAGCCTGTGGCTGGAAGCCATGGACCCGGAAAGGCCGCTTTCGTTTCTGGATCATCACATCCAGTGCGGCAACAGCTTGCTGGGCACCACACCGGCGCTTTTGGAGAAAGGCATTCCCGATGATGCCTTTAAACCGATTGAAGGCGATGACAAGGAATATTGCCGGATATGGAAACAACACAACAAACAAATGCCCCTGTTTGAGGGAAAAGCGCAAACCCCGAAGCAATTTAAAGTTCTATCGAATGAATTCCTTAAAGTCGCGGAAATGGATGATTCGACCCTATGGGGTGTTAGAGAAAAGCAGGCCTCTTGGGGAAAAGCAACTCAGTCAACGAGCTATCTACATGAGCGGATACTGGCTGACACCTGGTGTGCGGCCTTTGTCTGGATAAAAAAACACAGCACTAAGTTTACCGCTCCCATTACCAATGTTTTATTTCGAAAACTGGAGACCGATCCTTCAGCTATAGATGAAAATGTGAAAACAGAGGTTCAACGCTTATCCGAGCAGTATCGCTTTTTCCACTGGCACTTGGCCTTTCCGGATGTTTTTCAACTTCCCCAAAAAGGCGAAAAGCCTGAAAATGAAGAAATGGGTTGGAGCGGTGGATTTGATGTTGTGGTAGGCAATCCACCGTGGGAGAGGGTAAAGCTTCAGGAAAAGGAATGGTTTACCGGTGTTCGACCGGATATAGCCACTGCATCCAATGCCGCCAAGCGGCGCAAAATGATTCAAGCGCTCAAAGATGATAGTCCGATAGTGTATAAGGCTTTCTTAGATGATCGGCGCGAGTCGGAAGGCATCAGCCATTCGTTTAGAAATTCTGGACGATACCCGCTTTGCGGCCGTGGGGATATCAACACCTATGCAGTATTCGCCGAACTCAAGCGTAATGTCTTATCACAAAAGGGCAGAGTCGGTTGCATTGTGCCTTCCGGTATTGCCACAGATGACACAACAAAATTCTTTTTTCAAGATATCATGGATTCAGGTTCTATAGTGAGCCTATACAGCTTCGAGAATGAAGAATTTATTTTCCCAGCAATTCATCACTCTACGAAGTTTTGCTTACTAACTATGGTTGCACCATGGTTAGAAAAGCGACGGGTAGCTGATTTAATCTTTTTTGCTCGGCAGGTAGAACACCTTAAAGAAAAGCAGCGCCATTTTGTGCTTTCATCGAACGATATAGCTCTTCTTAATCCTAATACCCGAACCTGCCCGATCTTTAGATGCAATAAAGATGCGGAACTAACTAAGTATGTCTATCGCCGCGTGCCTGTTTTAATCAGAGAAGGGAGCCGGGAACATTCTGATGATAATCCATGGGACCTTAAATTCACAACAATGTTTCACATGGCCAATGATTCAGGTTTATTCCGCACACAAGAACAGTTGAAGGATGAAGGCTGGTGCCTCAAAGGAAATATCTTTCACTCAGAAGATAAGGTTTATCTACCGTTATACGAGGGAAAGATGATTCACCAATTCGACCACCGCTGGGGTACTTATGAAGGTGCAACTCAAGCTCAACTAAATGTTGGCACACTTCCTCAGCCTTTATCTAAAGATAAAGAAAAAAGTTATTTCGTAATACAACCACGTTATTGGATAGATAGAGATAGGATTAAAGAAAAATTAACTAAAAGTGACAAAAAAGGCAATATAATATGGAAGTGGGACCGCGATTGGCTAATAGGTTGGCGTGATATCACAAGCGCAGTCGTTTTTCGGACAACAATCGCCACAGCTTTTGCACCAAACAATTGCGAAGGGGGCCTATTGTTGATGTTGCCAGGGATCAATGTTGAACGATCTCAAACACTTTTAGCTTCTTTGAATAGTTTTGTCTTTGATTTTGTTGCACGCCAAAAGATTGGTGGAACTCATCTCAAATTTTATGCTATGCGTCAATTACCTGTTTATCCTCCAGTAAAATTTTCACAAATAAGTCCTTGGACGAATAGCTCCCAAATCTTGCAAGACTGGCTATCGTTGCGAGTACTTGAACTGACTTACACGTCATGGGATCTGGAGCCATTCGCACAAGACTGCGGGTGGCAAGGTCCTCCGTTCAGATGGGACGAAGATCGCCGCTTTCTGATCCGATGCGAGCTCGATGCGGCATTCTTCCACCTCTATCTTGGCAATGAAAATGATTGGAAACAGAAAGGTTCAAAAGAGCTTTTGGGCTATTTCCAAACACCCTGCGATGCCGTCGCTTATATAATGGAAACCTTTCCGATTGTAAAAAGAAAAGACATACAAAAATATGGCGATTATCGCACTAAACTTACAATTCTAAAAATTTTTGACGAAATGAAAAGGGCCATGGAGACCGGCAAACAATTTCAAAAGATCCTTGATCCACCAGCAGGTCCGCCCATGGACGCCGAAGGTAACTTCTTATCCATGTATAGATGGGATCGCAATAATTGGCCGGTTCATATTCACCAACCATTTCAAGAATGGGAAGAATCGCTTTTGTCAGCTTGGTTCGGCGTTTGCCAGAAACGCTGGAACTATCTTCAAAACGAGCAGGTATTCCCATGGGACGGACGTGAGGCTTTTGTTTATGCGCTTATTCCGCATCTGATCCAAGAAAAGCCCGGTAAGAGGTTCGAGTTTTATCGTGACGCGGCGTTGCTGGTCTCACGGTCCAATCGCTTTGAAACCTTGTTGATCGACGAGGAACTCCGCCACAAATACCGGCAACTGATGAGCAGTCTAGATTGGCTTGATTTTCCTGACGAGCATCGTATCCGTCCGTTAAAAATCAGAGAAACGTTGCAAAATAAAGGTATTGTCCAAACCAATCCAGTGTCAGGTGAAACGACAGTTCATAACGAAGTCAAGTTGCCACCTTTGCCGAGTGAGTTCAAACCCCTACTACCTCTTATCCAAAAATCAGCTGACAACCTAGACAAACTACAACGCAATGCTCTAGAAAAAGCTAAAGACGCAAAAATCACTTTTACACCGGATGAGATTTCTAATGAACTTAAAATGTTGATGCGGGCTTAGGGAGATACCAATTGGATCGAATAGTCCATAAAAATAACATTAGCTCACCACGCCTGTGGATTAAGCGGATAGCCCTCTTTGAGTCCTCTGAGAAAAAAGAGACTCCAATCCGAAATGTCGTTTTTCAGCGTGGTCTCAATATTGTTTGGGGCGTTGAATTACCCGATGAAGCCGGAGTCAATATTACTCATCCTGTGACCATTTCCGGGCATTCTGTCGGAAAGACGATTCTCTGTCGATTGATTCGCTATTGTCTGGGGGAATCTACCTTCGGCAATCAGAGAGTTTTGAGCCGTATTCGATATGCTTTTCCCAAAGGATGGGTTGGGATGGAACTGGCTGTGAACGGCCAGGATTGGGCGGTACTGAAATCTCTAGACCTCTCAGGGAATTTTACGGCAGGTCAAGAAATTACTGTAGAGGGGCTATTCGATCAAGACCGCCAGAAAAACCAATACCGGAGATTCATTGATAATCTACAAAATGTTATGATGTCGAGGTTACATTCGAGCGCTCCTCCCGACTCAGACAAATATTATGAATGGAGACATTTACTTGCCTGGTTGACTCGAGATCAAGAGTCGCGCTTCCAGAGCCCACATGACTGGAGATCTCCGCGGAGTGGGTCGGATACTCCAAAATTTCAGAAGCCCAAAGAACACGCGCTTTATCTGATTCGTCTGGTTTTGGATTTGGTTCAAGACAAAGAACTTGATGTGTCCCGAGCGATCACTGAAGGAGAGCGAGAACTCAAGCAACGAGAAACACAAATAACAGAATTGAAACGGGAACCGGAATATAGTTTCAATGAACATGATAAAGCTATTAAAAGATTACTAGATGTGAAATCAACCGAGATGTTAAATATTGACGAGTTGGATCTTACGTCACCAGTTTTTATCCGGCGGATGAAGATCGAGGGCGCCATTTCTACTATTCAACGCGATCTTGAGAGAGTTGACCTGAAAATTGCTCAAAAGCGTATCTGGCTGGCCTCGTATGATGAGCAACACCGTGCCTTTCGAGCTGCACTTGAAGTGATCGATGAGGCGACCGAACTCAAAGACGACCAAGAATCGGAAGACGATACCATACAAAAACTTCGAGAACTTCGAGGGAAGAATTGTACTTATGGTGATGTTCTCTTTTTAGACTGTTCTTATGTACAAGAAAGATTGGAAAAAGCGGAGAAGATTATCGATCTTCAAAAGGTGCGCGAAGATCAGCGCCAAGTTTCTGAAACCGAAATGCGACTAAGTATCCTCGAACAGCAAAGAAAAGATCATGACCAGATAGTTGAATTGCTTAATCAATTACGCCAGAAATTGGCCAAGGATATGGCCGAAAAGCGTGAGAAGGAATTAGAATTGGCAGAACATCGTGAAAAATTGCAACGACTTGGGCATCACCTGGAACAACGTAAACAAGCGATAGAACTTATTGAAGGTCATAGACCGAACACCAAACTGCAGCAGGAAACCATTCGTGCCAACGAACTACAAGATATCATAAAACGACACCGAGAAGAATTGAATAGAATACAGAAAAACCATAAACATCAGTTGGGATCGATCAGTGAAATATACGATAGCATCATAAAAAGAGTGTTGTCATCAACTTACTCTGGTATTCTACAAATGACGAAAGGAGAACCGCAGTTTCACATAGAAGAAACGACTGACTTATCGGGAGAAGCTGTCGAGACTCTGGCCTTGGTTCTGGCCGACGTAGCGGCGATGATATGTTCCTGCAAGGGTATTGGACACCATCCGCGTTTCTTATTACACGATGGCCCCCGTGAAGCAGACCTCGACCGGCATATTTATAGCCATTACCTGAGATCTATGTGGACATTGACCAATGAATTTGGAGGCCCAGAAAAAGCGCCATTTCAATATATCGTAACAACCACTAGCAAACCTCCGGATGAATTGAAAGATGCTATTTGCCTCCGTCTCCAGGCTCATCCGGAAACCGAAATGTTGTTTAGACGCTTGCTGCCGAATCTCCCAACACAGGAACAAATCACACTATTCGGTGAATAAGATGAAATGTAATACAATAATTGCGAGAGTGATCCTATGTGAGCGACCCAGGATTATATCGAAAATCATTATTTCATACAGGAGACGAATTTAAGTCCCAGATTGTATTTAACTGATAGAGACTCAACGTTCAAGAGCGAGTTGAACTTTTGGCACAGTTAAGTGTATTTATAATGATGATGTCGATCACTTCATAGAAACTTTTCCGATTGTAAAAAGAAAAGACATCAAAAAATACGGCGATTATAGAACCAAACTTACAATTCTTCATATTTACAACGAAATGAGAAGGGCCATGGAAACCGTTGAACCCTATCAAACGATTCTTGATTTACCACCGGCCGATCCAATGGTAGCTCATTCTGGAGTAGAGTAACAATTAAACATAAAAGTTATTAGAAAAAATGAACTATAAAGAACCTACTGAAATACTTACTTCTGATGAAAAAGCACAAAACGAAAAAAAGAGAAAAGCGCTCTTTGATCTTGTGTTTTCTGGGGAAGGAATTCTTTTTGTGGGGGCTGGATGCAGTATTCCATTAGGTTATAATAGCTGGGAAAAACTACTTATAGAACTTGAACAACTTGCAAAAGTAATTGACGGAGATTTTAGAGTTGATGAAGTCCATAGACGAAGGAACCCTTTAAGTTACGTTCAAAAAATAAAAACTCATATTAAAGAAAAAACAGATTCTTTTTCCCGATATCACAATTTTATTGGCAGACAATTTAGCCCTCAAGGTAATAAGAAGTTATTTAGAGATCTACATAAAGATCTAGTTTGTTTACCGTTTAAAGGAATTATTACAACTAACTATGATAATTCGCTTGAATTCGCCTTGAAAGCAACTTTTCCTGAAAAAGTTAGATATGATTCATACATTATTCAAGCTAATAATGCACACCAAGTCTCGGAATTTTTATTATCACTCGATAAAAAAAATGAGCTCCCGTGCATTGCACATTTACATGGCAGATTTGATTCAACAGAGTCTATTGTTTTAAGCTTAGATGAATATGATGCAGCATATGGATGGAGTATTACGAAAGAAAAGGAGTTTTCTGTTAGCTCTAAGACCAAATCAGAAATGGTGCCTAAATGGACATTACATAGAAAGTTGTTATGGGCCATTTTGGCTACACGGAGAGTTGTATTTGTCGGATTTAGTATGAGCGATCCCTATTTAAATGCGATGTTAGATACGGTCAGTAAAGATTTGTGGAATTGGGGTCAGTCAGTTCACTATGCAATTATGAGCATTTCTCCTAAAAACGAATCTTATAATATAGCTAAAATGAAATCGCTAAAAGAGGATTATGGGGTTGAAGTTGTTTTTTATGAAGATTTAGATGATACACACTCTGGATTATATAAAATGCTCTCCGAAATGGCAGAAAAACATAGACAAGCAATTGCTTCAAAAAAAGAACAAAAAGTTTATTACTCAGATGTTGAGGTTACAGAAACAGAAGGTGATAAAATAAACCGTATAATCGATAAAAAAGATTCATCTGAATGGATTGTTGAGGTAAATGAACGCATGATAGCAAGGATTAACCCAGATGAAAATAAATCGTGATCAATTACTTAATGAATTAGAAAAATTTTCACTGAATGGTAATGGTGTTGTTATAGGCAGGCCAGGAGTAGGAAAATCATACTTATTAATACAACTTAACCAGATGTTAAAAGAGAAAGGTATCCCCAATCTTATTTTGCCTATTGATCAACTCGGGGATGGAACGGAAAGCGAATTGCAAAATGAGCTTTCCTATGAAGGTGATTTAATTTCATGGTTAATAAAAATAGGCAGTTATTTTGACTCTGGTCCAGGAGTTATTTTATTTGATGCTTTCGACGCCGCAAGAAGTGAGGAGACTCGTAGACGTTTTTTAAAAATTATTCAGAGAGCTGTAAGAGAATTAAAAGGTATATGGCATATTTTGGTCACAGTACGGACGTATGATGCAAAAAAATCTCAAGATCTTTTGGATTTATTTCGTAGACCATCTGACTCTGATCCTAAAGAGTATTCCGAGAAAGATATTCTATGTAGGCATTTTTCAATTCCTTTACTGAGTGAAAAAGAAATTGAACAGGTTTTTGATCAAATCCCGAACTTAGACAGCATTTATAAAGCGGGTTCATCAGATTTTAAAAAGTTACTTAGAGTGCCATTTAATTTATGGCTGATAGAAAGAATTTTAAAAGTTTCCAAACCTTCGCCAGATTTCAGTGCTATTGGTTCAGAAGTTCAATTATTAGGACTATTTTGGGATCGCAGAATTAAATCAAAAGTTAATCGAGATGATAGAGAATTAATTTTGATAAAAATAGTTAGAGAGCTTGTCGGTGAAAAGTCACTATCTGTAATAAAAGAAAAAGCCTATGACCCTGTAGTTAAAGATGCTTGGACAGAGTTATTAAGTGATGAAATCTTGATTGAATTGTCGACAACAGGTCAACGAATAGCATTTTCACATAATATTCTTTTTGATTATGCTGTAAGTGTTTTGCTAATTGAAGATGATCCAGAGAAACTCATTAATTTCATAACAGAAGACCTTTCTCGGCCAATTTTTCTACGTCCAAGCCTGACGTATTATTATACCCGGCTATGGTATAATGAGCCATCTTTATTTTGGGAAGGCTTTTGGTATATTCTTCCAATCCCTGACATTCGTTTAAAGTTGTTTGCTCGCTTATTACCAACAAGTGTGATCGTCCAAGAAGCTCGAAATGTTGAGCAACTCACTCCATTAATTAATAAATTAAAACAAAATGAATCAATGGCAGAAGATGCCATGATTCGACTTTTGCAAGCTCTTCGCGCACTTAATATAGATCGCGATAATTTATGGATTAGCTTTTTAGAAAAAACTTCAATACATCTTTTAAGAAATTTTGCATGGGATTTTACAACGCTGACATCTGAAATACTCCAAAGGGCTATTGATAGACACGATCGGGCTACAATTGAGACTTGCGGCAAAATAAGTCGTCGTATTCTCGAATGGGTTTGGGAGCAAAGAGAAGTAAACAAAGATGCTTTTATAGATAGTCTTGGTGGCACATGGGCTGTTCCTTTAGTTGCCAAGACTTTTAATACCGATCCGAAAAAGTCAAGAAAACTCCTGGAAAAAGTACTTGATTTGACTGATGAGAAAGATTTCCCAATTAATTTCATATATAGACTATGCAGTAATTTAGCTAAAATATGGCCGTATGATCCAGATTTTACAGGCTTGACGTATCAAAAAGTTTTTGGCCATTATGAGACCAGCGAAGATAAAACCAGTTTCGGAACTCCTGTAATGACTATGCTAAGCACGAGAAAACAGGATTATCAAGGTTGTCAATATTTACTTATAAGACACTTTCCTAAATATTTACGTTCAGCCTCCAATTTTGCGACTAGCGTTGCAATATCATGTTTAAACCAATACATTATTAGTTACCATATTGTCAGGTACTTAAAAAAAGGTGTTAAACTTGAAGATTTAACGGAGAAATTTCAATTCCGAGGTAAAACCGCACATTATCTACCAGATGGGAGTTACATTTGGGACAGAAACCATTACGTAGATCAACCAATCAAAATGGCAGATGAACTTTTTAATTATATCAAAGAATTATCCAACTCAGAAAAAGCTCACGGTGAATTAGAATCTCTAATTGATGTATTACGAGAAAATGTCTTGGTCTCATTTTTCTGGAAGCGTATATTATCAGCTGCATTAGAAAATCCTATGGTATTTTCAAGCTACCTTTTTGATCTTTGCAAGGCAAAACCTATTCAAACAAATACAGAAACCAACTATGAACTTGCTAAATTCCTTGAAAAAGCTGCAAGTGAGTTTAAAAGTGATCAGCTCGTTCAAATCGAAGAGTCTATTTTAAAAATCCCTAAGGGGAAAAAAGACGAAAATGAAAGGGAATACTTAATAGATAAAAGAGATCGTCTTATTGTAAGGATTCCGAAAGATCTGTTAAAAACGGACGGAGCTAAAAAAATCAGAGCTGAAATGGAAAAAGCTGGGAAATTTCCATCAGACAAGCCACCGGTCCGATTTGAAAGCTGGTCGGAACCCTTTACAACAGAAAAGTGGCTTAAGGAACAAGGTGCTGATCTCGATCGACCAGAAAACAAAGAATTGCAACAGTATTTTGATCTATTGGATAAATTCAAATCAGAATGGAGCAACAAAATTCCCAAGGAAGATTCCATTGATTCCATTTTGCCTATTGCAAAAAGTGCATTTGTTTGTCTCAAAGACGATAAAGGAGCTGATAAACCAGTAATAAACGCAACATGGACGAAACTTGCCGAATGCGTTGAAACTATGGCTAGAGGGACAATCGACCCCAATAGTGATGCTTTTCAATTTTGCAGAGAAGTTCTCCTCCTATGTTCATATCATGATTCGCCGGAGCCTGATCCGGAATATGATAAAGAGTTTAAATCACCTTCGTGGTCTCCAGCTCCTCGTAACGAAGCCTCACAGGGCCTTCCATGGTTGGCTGTTAGGAAAACTGATTCAGATATTTTAAATGCAATTGAAAGTCTATCTAAAGATGAAGTGCCATCTGTCAGATATTTATTGATCAATGAACTATATCGCACTCACAAAAATGCGCCCGAGTTTTTTTGGAGGATAGCAGAAGATATTGCTAAAAGAGAAACCAATATTGTTGTGCAGAGTGCCTTATGCTTTAGCATCGGACAAGTCATTGCTATAAAGGAGAAGAAGGGAGTAAATGTTCTTGATATACTGATAAAAAGAAGTTTTCCTGTTGAAGACTCTAACTTGTTGAGTATTATTATGTCGCTTTTAATGTGGCTTACGTTTGTTAGGAAAAATCCATGGGCAATAGAACAAGTTGATAAGATTTTAGAAGATCCGATTAATTTTGGGATACCGCTGAGAAAAGCTACTTTTAAGACACTACAATATATAACTCCTCAAAAATTGAATTCTAAGGAAGACAAGGAAATTAGCGATAAGGCTATTAAGTGGTTAAGTAGAGCTATTTCTTCGGCTGGTAATGCAATTTTAGAATTAATAAATGAACTAGAAAAAGAACAAAAAGAAGAAATAAAAAACAAACTTAGAGAAATCTATGGGGTTATTGATGAAACAATTTCTCAGTTTTATTTTAGTACCGGTTTTAAAGAAGAAATCGATGAGCAAGAAAAGCCTATTAAGGAAAAACAGCTTAAAAATTATTATTTTACAATCAAACCTTTGCTGGAACAAATATTAGAATTTAGGACTCAAGAAAGAGGGGGTATTCTATTTGCCTCTACAGCCCATCACTTCATGGAGCTTCTTAATATCGTTTTAAAATATGATCCAAAAGGTGTGCTGCATCTCTCAGCTCGTGTTGCTGAAGCTAGTGAACCTTTCAATTATAATTTAGATTCTCTTGCTATCACTGAAGTAGTGAAATTAGTTGAATCTATTCTTACAGATTATCGTTATGAGATTCGCGATGTTCAGTCGCTTCAAAATTTACTGAGCCTTTTAGATGTCTTTGCAAAAGCAGGTTGGGCAGAAGCCCTCCATTTAGTTTTTCGTCTTGATGAAATTTTTAGATAGTTTTTTAATAGGAGGTCGTTTTGAAAATTCAAACAATTCTTGATCACATTGATTCAGGTCACATTGCACTCCCTGAGTTTCAGAGAGGATATGTTTGGAACCGGGATCAGGTCCGTAGTTTCATGCATTCTCTTTATAAAAAACATCCTGTCGGCAGTCTGCTGGTGTGGGTTACAGGTTCAGACGCTGCGCCAGCAAGAGGAGACGGAGAACTTGCACCAGGAGTTGTAAAGCTTTTACTACGGGGCGTTCGTGCAGAGCTTGCTTAAGAAAATCACCTAAAAAATCTACAACCTTTCAACCTGTGTTATCTCCGATAATTCACAGCCCTGCCCAAACCTTTTATAAGAGAATAATCACAAAAAACCGGCAACGGTCAAAACTCATATGGAACAACAATACTCAAATTTATTCTTCCAGGTTATCTGATCTACTGGGAAAAACTCGCACACAACCGCTGGAATATTGATTTACGAACGGTATTCATTTGAAAGAATGAATGAAGGTGTGCTTGTTACCGTCAGGGGCCAGGTGTGTTTTTAATGTTCTTCGCCATTATAAAATTGCCTCGAGATAGGGACGGATGATCCAGGCGGGGTTCTTCCGCGCCGCGCGGCAACGCCACATGCACCTCGTGTAACCGTTCCACCATGCACATCCTTGTCCGATGTCGGCTCGAATATCTCGAACTCCATGCGCGGCGCATAGCCCACTGGCTGAAACACCTTGTAACGAAGCGCCCGCTTGCGGCTTGCCTTCTTGCACAGCCAAAAAGACCGCATAAGCGGAATCTCCGCTCCGCAATTTGGTGATTCGCATTTGACTGTCCGCGCCCAAAGGTAGGCTATGGGTTTTGCACCATCGGGATCGACCCGCCCCCGGCAAAGGGGTCCAACACCAAGGGCGGCTCGTCAGGATGAGCAGCATGAACCAAATCCCGACCAGTTTTTAAATAATTGGCGTCCGAAGACCGGTCCCAGTTGGCAAAATCGGCGATGAATTCAAGGATGACTTTGCGAAGCCCCTCATCACTTTTGATCCTTGCACTCCATCCTCGTGGGTGATTTGGATGGCCGAGCAGAATGTTGCGGGCTTTGATTTTGAACTCATCCGGACAATGCGAATCGCAAGGGTCGGGCAAAAGCAGCGCCATGAGCATGGCCCGGCAGGAAGCTAGCGGCCGCCGTGCCCACCACAGGTGCAATGTGGAAGGATGCCCGTGGCGAATCGACTTCTCACGGACGGCGTGCCTTGAAACTTCTGCAATAGGAAAATCAACTTCAGCCAGGCGCTTACATTCTTTTCGTATCATCATGTGCCCTTATTGTGACCCTTTTTCGATCCCGAAACAGGGTCTGGTCCGCTCAATTTCCGCAGAATGCCAGACAGCACCATGCAATTTTTTATTGCTATAAGTTGCCGTGCTTTTCTCATGTCATTACCTATTTCATTACCCAATTCATTGGGTATTACCCAATTGCCATTTACCAGTCTTGCGCCATTGGGCATTCTGGCCGCGTCCCAAACACTCCACTCGATTCTCCGATCGTAAGTTTTTCAAAACACGACGGATCATATCCACACTGACGTTCGGGCACGCGTTCCGCAGTTCGGCGATGCTGAAAGGAGCGAGAGTCCTGTCGATAGCTTGAAGCATGAGGCTTGTCTTTTCTCCTTTGGGACTCTGAAGTTGACCCAGACGCTGTTCGAATTCCCTGTAGGCGGTTTTTATGATGAAAAGGGTGTAATTGATGTAAGGCCAGGGATCATGTTTGCGCTCGTGCCAGCCATGGGAGCTTTGCTCCAGGGTTTCGTAGTACCGTTCCTTGTTCTGCTCAATGAGACGCTCCAGACTGATGTATCGGCCGACCTCGAATCCCAGATGGTAGCATTGCAGGAGCAGAAGGAGCCGCGCTCAAAAAATAGCTGTTTTTTGGTCTTAAGCATACCATTTTGGGTGCTAAATAACAGGTCTACCGTTCGCCATCATCCGAAATGATTGTTCGGCTTCCTTTGGAATCATTGTTTTCGATTACCGAAATATGCATTTTGTAACAATTCTCTTAATTATATAAGGAGTTACAGTACCGTAGTTGTTTATGCAATCGATGTTTTTTTATTTCTTGACATTGAACGTTCACTATTGTATGTATAATTACAATTTTTTGATCATATTTATACAATAAATTGTACTAATTTATAGAGCAAATGGATTATAGAATCAATAAACAGACATTGTTGGATGTTTTAGGACAATGGAACGGATTTTTAAGACGTAAAATCCACCTCATTGCCTGTGGAGGAACGGCATTAACCTTGTTGGATATTAAACCAGTTATGATATTTCGGAAGATCGTATAAGTGTGCACCTTGATTATTTTTTAGACCTCCTTGGAAAGGAAAAACTATATGGTGAATAATAAATTATTTGAAAATTTAGATCGTCTTGGTTTTTCACTTATGGAACCAAAGGAGGATTTTAATGCGGATAAAACACTTGCTGAGGTTGTTAAAAGCAAAGACACACGGTTATGGGAAGCATTCCCTGTATTGCTGGCTAATGCGGCCCATGAGTATTCTTTTGATAAGGACCAGGTCCTGAAGAATTTAACAACGAGGGAGGATCAAGAAAGTTTTCAAGATTTGTTATTATTGTCACTGGCTCTGTATCAATACTATCATTTGTCATTTGTCTGGTCGAACCAGCTAAAAAAGCAACTATCAGATCAAGACCTAGTACAACTGCGAAAGTTCAGAAACAATATAGCTCACAGTGATGTTTTTTATGTCGGTAAAAAACGGTTTATCCCTGATCGATTATTCGAAATATTTAATAATTATTTTAAAAAGGATTCTGAAAAAACAAAACAACTGAAAGAAAAATATGAAGATTTATCTCTTGAGTATGCTTTGTCTCAGCTGTTTTCTCCAAAACAAAAGGAATTATTTAAAAAGAAAATAAAAGGTGAACCGCTAAATAAAACCGAGAGAGAGTATTATTCCCGTGCCGTAAAGAAAAAAGTCTCCGCCCTGGCCAATCCGGATCTTCACCGCCTTGCCCAGAAACTGATGCAATATTAGTTTAAAATAAAAGGTATAAGGATTTTTTTGAAATACGATTTAGTTTAACAGGTTGCTTTTGGGGTTTAAAAGAATGGTTTAAGACGATTTTAGGGCCTGTTTTAGGCCTCTTTTGCTGTTATTATAGCTCTTGTATCTTGGACCCCAAGCGCAAGCGGTCATCGTTGCTTAATGAGCATGCAATTAGGTTATATAGGTGTGATATTTTAAAGTATTTTTATGCATAATACCCTATTTTGGGGTGTCTAAAATCTTCTCTTATAAATTCAATGGGTAAGGCATAAGTATCACCTCAAGTCGTGAGCCAGGTTTGCGCAAGTTGCAAAATCTCCTCCAGCGGAATGGCGGTAATCTTACTGTCAAGCGCATATTTCTGATCCCCGGGATATATGACCCACAGATGTTCCAGTCCCAGATCTTCAATGGCAATATGCATCGACCGCTTTCGCCCGGGAGCATCTGTGTATTTAAATTCAAAACCATGCCGTTTACCGGCGATCGTCACCATGAGATCAAGTTCAGCACCTGCATGTGTTGCCCAGAAATAAGCATCTCTGGTTCGAAAAACATGGATAATATGCTCCAGTGCAAAACCCTCCCATGACGCGCCAATTTTGGGATGCCCCCGCAAGTCGGCCAGGGTTGAAACCTGCAGCAAGCTGTGAAACAGACCACTATCACGGATATATATCTTGGGCGCTTTGACCTGGCGTTTTTTCAGATTTTCAAACCACGGTGGTAAGACCCGAACCATGTAAGTACCGGTAAGAATATCGAGATATCTCCGTGCCGTATTTTCAGCAGTGCCAAGAGCTCGGGCAAACTCCGCTGCATTCCACACCTGCCCATGGTAATGGGCCACCATCGTCCAGAATCGCCGAAGGGTTTCCGCGGCAATGGTGATGCCAAACTGGGGGATGTCTCTTTCAAGAAACGTTCGGATAAAGCTTTCACGCCATTGAGTACTGTCAGGCTCAGAATCGGCAAGAAAGGCTTTGGGCAAACCACCCCTTATCCATAATCGATCGCGATGCTGCACCCCGACTTCCCAAAGTTGAAAACCTGCCAGATCAACGAATCCGATCCTTCCGGCCAGAGATTCCGAAACACCCTTGACCAAATGCGGCGATGCCGATCCCAACAACAGAAATCTGGCATTCTGGCGGGATCGATCCACAAGTACCCGGAGCAGCTCGAACAATTCCGGCTTTCTTTGAATCTCGTCTATTATCACCAGGTCGGAGAGATCCTTCAACGCCTGCATGGGAGCAGAAAGACGCTGGATATCAACAGGGTTTTCCAGGTCAAAAACTGTGGACGGCTCTTGTTCAGCGATGAACCGTGCCAAGGTAGTCTTACCGCACTGCCGCGGTCCGAGCAGGGCAGTGACAGGGTGTATCTGAAACGAAGTCTCGATTTGACGGATGGGTTCTGGCCTAGGAATCATGTGTCCATATTAAACCTTGAAATTCCTCATGTCAACTGCTGATTTTCAAGAATATTTAGCGCACATAAAAAATCAGATAGCCACTATATGAAATAACTTAGTTATATTACTGCTTATCCCTACGTCCCCAAGGGGATTTGAACTCCTGCTGTCCCGACATAAAGTCGGGATGTCTCCCGCAGAGCGACCCCAAATCCATAAAATGTAGCGCATGGGAGAATTCGCGCCGGCTTATTGCCGCCTCACCCAATGGCGTTTTATATCCAATCGGGGTCGGGCCGTTATACGGGCCGTTCATGCAGAACTTGCTTAAAAAAAATCACCTAAAAAATCTATAACCTTTGAACCTGTGTTATCTCCGGTAGATCACAGCCTCACCCAATTCTTTGATAAGAGAAAATCTCAGGTAAGGGGCCATTGGGAATACTCCTCTCATTGGTAGTATTTTTGGTATCGCCGTTGACCTGGCAAAGGTCGTTACAGTTTACCCTATAGCTGCATAAAAAATATGCTAAAAATATGTTATATTAAAACATTTCTATATGTTACGCATATCTCACAGAAGCTTTTAGAATAAACCCAGCGTGAATTCCAGAAAAAAACGTTTCGTAAGGCAAATTTTTAACCCTTCGGAAAGCCCATGATACCGCAATTCCTTCGTTGCCAAGGGTTCGCGGTAGTTTATTACAGCGTCACCCTTGGACGCCTTGGACTTACGGCATCCTGAGCTTTTGCAACGATAGGGTTTATAAGACGAGCAAAATCGAAAAATATTGGAAGAAGCCATGAAAATAACCTACTATAATTTTTCGGAATTTTCGGTGCTGGCTTGAACCCAGATATCAATCTCTTTGGTATATCGGGGCTCGGCATGAAACGCCAAAGCAAAGGCGCCGACAATGCAATACTGGACGTCATGCTTGTTTAATAATTCTAAAAACTCTTCGTAATCTTTTTCTGTTTCCACGAAAGTTTATCCCGGATGATTTAAAAAACGCTTCACGAAGAACTTGAACAGTTTCAAGGCGTTGGGAGGCAGAGAATTTTTTGTAATACTCTTTTTCAAAACGCCTGGCATCCTCAAAAGAGCCTGCTTTGTTTACCCATATTTCTTTCATAACCTTTTCATAACATTAAATAATTTAAAAATCAACACTCGCCTGTCGGTATTTAAAACTGTAAAAAATAAAGGCACTTCATTTTTCACAAAGGATAAAAGAGGGAAGCCGTAATGAACTAACATAAATGTAACAAGCAAAGCCCTATGTTGCAAAATAGTAATATTTACTTCTTGCCTTTCTTCAGAACTATCCGATTTAAATCAAATAATAACAAATAGATATATCATTATCTGCAATAAGCCTCAATCTGGCATATTCCTTGCTATAAGATCTGTCAAAAATCTAATCCATGGAAAAGATAGAACATTTACCCCGTTTTCGGAAGCTGGGCCTGGGGCAGCCTGTTTAATGGAAACGGATGGCTCGAGGGCTTGGGATTCATCGATTTTGCGGGATCCACCGTGGTTCATTCCGTAGGCGGATGGGCGGCTCTGGCCGGAGCCATTGTTCTGGGGCCTCGTACGGGAAAATATGCAAAAGACCGAAGTATAAAACCGATTCTGGGCCACAATATACCGTTGGCGGCCTTAGGGGTGTTTATTCTCATGTTCAAATTCATTACAGAAAAAAAACCGGGCGTGCCTGCCGGTCATCGGAACGGGACAGGCAGGCCACCTGACAAAAGGAAAAAAAAGATGAAAACGAAAACCTGGATTATAACATTAATAGCTGTCATTGGATTGTGGGGTTTTGTATTTGGGTCACTGAATGTATGTGCAGAGGAAAACGAAAAACCAACCGCTTCCGCCGATGTTGCCATTCTTAGCAAATATATCTGGCGGGGGCAGGAATTGAGCCGTGGCAGTATCGTTATTCAGCCTTCCATGACGGTCAGCTACATGGGTTTTTCAGGCAATTTCTGGGGCAACCTGGACACCGACAAATACGTCGAATCCGGTGAAGATCACAAATGGAACGAGACCGATTTTACGCTTTCCTATGGCAAGGGGTTTGGCATGTTGAGCGCGGAAGGGGGCTATATTTATTACGCCCTGGACGGTGTTGATGACACCCAGGAGATCTTTCTGACTCTGGGTCTTGATACGCTCCTTTCGCCGTCGTTGACGGTTTACAAAGATATCGACAACGCCCCGAGCTGGTATTTCCTTTTGGGTATTTCTCATGCATTCGAGATCACGGAAAAGGTCTCCCTGAAACTTTCGGGATCGATCAGTTACTTGCTGAGCGACGACAAGGATGCCTATCCCGAGATTGACAATTACGCGTCTACGGGCGATGAATTTGAAAACTTCCACGATGGTGTGATTTCGGCAAGCCTGCCCGTAACCGTTACCAAATATATCACCATCACCCCGTCGTTGTCATATACTTTTCCGCTTTCAAGCGATGCCAGCGACGAAATTGAATGGCGTAGCGCGAATTTCCGCAATAAGACCAGCGGCGGCGACAACTTTATTTACGGTGGCGTAACCGTGAGCATGGCCTTTTAGGAAAGCTATGGATTTTCGCATCCAGGCGGTGCGGCCCTTTAAGTAGAGACCTTTGAAAAACGCCCTATGAGAGCCGCATCTGTCCAAACGTTTCGGAATTTCTGAAGCTCATTAAATTATAGATCTTTTGCTTTTCCTAATATAAAAAAGCTTCTGTCAATACAAGAATGTAGTAATTGTATTAGATCTTCCACTCTTTCGAAAGACAGCGGATATGAATATCTTTGCATACGGCACCTTAATGATACCTTCTGTAATGCATGCGGTAACAGGCCGTCATTTTCGTTCACAAAAAGCGATTCTTAGAAACTATGCCCGGTTTACGGTAAAAGGAGAATCGTATCCCGGAATTATTCCGATAACGGATGCGATTACCGAAGGGATAGTTTACTTTGATGTGGATGAATTGTCATTGGAGCAGTTGGATACATTCGAAGGCGATTTGTATGAGCGGACTCGGATACGGGTAGAAACGGAAGCAAAAGAAATGCAGAATGCCGAAACTTATGTAACCAAGTCCAAGTATCTGGGGTATCTGTCTTTGAAAGGATGGGATGTGAAGGCATTTATTAAAAAAGATCTTGAGATGTTTTTAATGACCTATTCGGGCTTTCCGAAAAATTTATGACCCATGGCAGGGTCAAAAATTACACCTAAGATGAGCGTTTCAAATTTTAAAAGAAGATCAAATTTTTTTTATTAATCGCTCAACTTAGGTTACAATTTTACCATTTAAAAGCCCAATTTTTACCATAACATAAATTTACAATTTTGAAATTATTAGATCCATAATATGACAAAAGTGTAATTCACCAATCTTTCCTCGACATCCATATCAACAGTTAACTATCTGTAAAGACATATAATATCGAATTGTTCGATAGGGTGGCATAATTGTTGCTGTTATTCGTCTTAAAAACGTCGTTACAAATATGGTAATTTTATTCTGATTAAATGGTTCTTTAATCGGCGCTTTAATAATTTGGGTCGTATGTGTTTTTTAAATGCTCAAAAAAAAATCCACACAATTGACCATTAAAGAATCTTCTCTTTACCACATGTCTCATGATACACTTATGTTTCACGCCTAAAATATGAGACGTTTTTTTAATTTCGTCCCGTGCTTTTCCTCCCCGGATCATCTTATGTGAATAATTAAATATTCATCAAATTTTATTACTGTTCCTTGTTATACCTAAAATCTGCATAAATTATTTTTGAAAACGGTTTGGCCTTCAGGAGCGCAAATTTTATCAATTTTGCTTTGTTATCAAAAGGTTGCGGTAGCATTCTACAGATTCGCTTTTAATGACTTTCCTCTTCGGCACACTCGACGTTTGCAGAAAGGTTTTACTTGTTTTTATACAAGAATGCCCCTTTGGTCGCTGTTATCGGGTTTTAATTTTATTTTATAAAATTTGGCACGAATTTTGATTAAATATTAAGATGAAATAAAGAAAATTTATTTATCACCAAAGAACGAAAATATAGAAACACGAAATCAAAGAATCCCTTTTTTAGATTTGGTTCTTTCGTGTTTTTGTGAATGTCGATTTCTATAGCGCATCTCTTTATTATTACATGGGGATACCCGTAGATCTCTTTACCCCGTTATTTGCCATAGCCAGAATTTCCGGCTGGGCCGCTCATGTTCTTGAAGAGCAGTTTGGAGGTGCTGAGTCCAAACCGGTGCTTTACCGTCCCGATTCCCAATATATCGGTGATTACTGCGGCCCGGATCAGTGCACTTTTGTACCCATGGAAGCAAGATGATTTATAACCTGAATCTTGCATATGGAAGTCTCCGACCGAGTCTGAGGTGCGCCCAATATTCTTCCTGTGCTGTGAGATGGAATCATTCTCCATAACTTTTTAAGAAATTGAAGTAATTTTAAATAAAAAGGAGATCCTGTGAAAAAGTGGTAATGTACGGTGTATAGTTACATACATGAGGGGGATGAACCGCCTGAAGAGTGTCCGGTGTGCGGAGCTGATCGAAGCAAATTTATTGAGATAGTTTCTGAAGAACCGGTGGAAACGGAAATGGATCAGCCGGAACCTGAAGACAAAAAGATGGATTCAAAACCTGAATCACCTATTTTCCGCCCCAAACTAAACCCGATTTTTGATCTGATGTTAAAGCATCATGTCCATCCGATTTCGGTCCACATCCCAAACGGAGTACTTCCAGCTTCTGTTATATTTATTGTTTTAGCCGCACTGTTCAATTTCAGCGGATTAAGCCAGGCCGCTTTTTACAATCTGATATTTGTTGTCCTTACCCTGCCGTTGGTCCTTTTTTCAGGGTATATCGAATGGCAGAAAAAATACAGAGGCCAACTGACTCGGCTGTTTAAAATTAAGATCATTTGCGCTGCCGTGGTTTCATTAATGGCGGTCATTTTGGTGGTATGGCTTTTCATTGATCCCCAGGCAGCAACTTCATCGAGTGATTTGTTATTTCTTCTGATTAACCTGGTCATGCTTACTGCGGCTGGCATTGCGGGGTTTATTGGGGGAAAATTTGTTTTTAAAGACTAAATAGTGCCCGAACGAAAAATAGGATTTTTCGTTAAGATCAAAGGCAAATCTGCAGGATAGCAGATTTGGACAGCTGTCAAGCTGCCCGCAAGGGTGAGGGGCAGGAAGCCCCGAGTCAACACGAAAATTTTAACCACCCCAGTACGATCTCCCGGACCTACGGGGCAGGCAGTAATACTGCTAGTATTTCGAGGATTAACCCGCCAAAGTTCGGTGGCAGGTTAAAATTTGAGTCTGACCCCAGAGGAATAGGCTGCGCATTCCACGGGGCAGGCGTAGATATTGGTGGAAAAGACAGTTTTCGTTCAGGCACTATATAGGTAAAGCGGATGAAAAAGGATAAAAACAAGTCCTACAAAAAGGAACTGCGTGAGAGGGCAGAGGAATTTATCAATAAGAATCCTTCTGCCATCAATGAGATACAGTCCGGTGATGTTAAAAAGTTAATTGAGGATTTACAAATGCATCAGGTTGAACTGGAGATGCAGAATGAAGAGCTGCACCAATCTCAATTGAAACTTATAGAAGTCCGAGATAACTATTCTGATTTGTATGACTTTGCCCCGTTTGGGTATATTACCCTTTCGGAGAAAGGACTGATTTTGGAGGCAAATCTTACCAGCGCCGACATGTTGGGTGTGGAAAGAAGTTTATTAATAGGAAAACCTTTCTCACGTTTTATTACCAGTGATACTCAAGACGTTTTCTACTTTCACCGCAATAAGCTCTTTGAAACACAGAACAAGCAGACCTGCGAACTGAAACTTTTGAAAAAAGATGGCTCCCAATTCTATGCTCAACTGGAATGTATCTTAATTAAAAACACGGAAGGGAACCTCACCCAAACTCGAACGGCGATATCCGATATCAGTGAGCGCAAGCGGATGGAAGCGGCGCTGCGAAATGCCCGCAGCGAACTGGAACGACGGGTGGAGGAGCGTACTGTTGAACTTATAAAAGCAAACGAAGAACTAAAGACAGAAATAGAAGACCGCAAGCGGGTGGCGCTGGAACTCAGGGAAGCGCTTTCCGAAATAAAGCGATTAAAAGATCAGCTTGAGGCCGAAAGGACTTATCTTCAAGAAGAAATCAAATTGGAATATAATTATGAGAATATTATCGGTCAAAGTGACGCACTCAAATACACGCTCTATAAGGTTGAGCAAATTGCCCCGAAAGACACAGCCGTTATCGTTCTTGGCGAGACCGGAACCGGAAAAGAGCTGATTGTCCGAGCCATTCATGGCTCCAGCCTGCGCAAAGATCGCCCGTTGCTGAAAATAAATTGCGCCACACTGCCATTAAACCTCATCGAAAGCGAGCTGTTCGGCCATGAAAGAGGCGCTTTCACCGGTGCCGTTGATAGACGGATGGGTCGTTTTGAGGCGGCAAATGGTGCAACCCTTTTTTTGGATGAGATTGGCGAACTGCCGATGGAACTGCAGCCCAAATTGCTCAGGGTGATCCAGGATGGTGAGTTCGAACGGTTGGGCAATTCCCGAAGCATCAAAGTTGATGTTCGGATTATCGCCGCCACCAACCGCAATCTGGAAGAGGAAGTCCGTAATGGCCAGTTCAGGAAAGATCTCTGGTACCGGTTAAATATTTTTCCGATTACGGTACCGGCGCTCCGAGAACATATGGAGGACCTTCCCCAGCTTGTGGAATATTACGTTGATAACATTTCAAGGAGACTGGGCAAATCCATTGAAAGCATTCCGACAAACGTTATGAATACCTTACAGAATTATCACTGGCCCGGTAATGTCAGGGAGCTTGAAAACGTGATCGAGCGGGCGGTGATCAACTCTTCGGGTCCCAAACTGCGCCTGATGGATGAACTGAAGACGCCGCATAAGGATTTGAACACGACCCCAAAAACCATGGAAAAGGTTGAACGTGACCATATTGTCCGGGTACTTGAGCAGACCCATTGGAAAGTGAGTGGCAAGAATGGGGCCTCAGAAATCCTTGGGCTCAACATCAGCACTTTACGCGCCCGCATGCGAAAACTGGGTATCCGCAGGCCTTAGCCGGCCTATTTTTTCCGATTTGCCTCAGGCAATCGCTTGTCAATTCGTATTCCCTCATAAAGAACCATTAGCACCCCGTCAGAGATGCCAAGAATGTGTCATATATGACCATTCGTCATATATGACCATGCTTTTGTATTGATTCATCCCTATATTTCCGGCCGCATTGATCTATTTATTCAATTAAAAATCAATCGGATGCATAAAAATTATTCAGACTCATCCTGCTTGGCACAAAACTTGATTGTGCAATTAAAAAGTGTGAATGTTTTTGCATCAATCCTTTAGCAGGGGAGAATATTCGTTGTCATGATTATTGTCAGAATAACAATGACTGCACGTCCGGAAAAGCGGAAAGAGGTTATGCAAACACTTCTCTCAATGATTGAGCCGACAGATCAGGAATGGAGGGAATCTAATGCATAAATTGCTTTTATTGAAATGAATGAACGCATCCTGTCGTCCGAAAGGAGTCGAACATGCTTTGGAACCTTGCCGGAGAAGGTGAGTTTTTAGAAAGGAGGTGGTTAGCAGACTCAGAAAATTTCTGCCAAATCCGTCAAACCTTACGTTATAATTAGGTCTGGCAACGATGGCAGAAGCAGAAAGGGGATTTCATTTAGCATAGTCATTTTATGAATTCATGATTGTAAACAAAAAAACCAATAAAAGGAGATGAACATGAAAAAAATATTTATCGTTATGGTTGCTCTTTTCACAATGTTAGTCTTTGTAAGCGTGGCTTCAGCTTCGGGGGAAAAGTCTGCCAAATCCAAGACCATGAAAGCCTCGGGGATCGTTTCGGCATACGAGGCAGGTAAAACAATAACAGTAAAAGAAGCTAAGGGTAAGGAGATGACATTCGAAATCGCCGCTGATGCCAAGGTCAGCGAAGAAGTCAAAGACGGCGCCAAAGTCAAGGTGAAGTACCACAAGGTCGAAGAAAAACTGGTCGCCAATTCCATCTCTATAGTGAAATCGAAAGCTAAGAAAAAATAACTTGATCGAGTAGGGGGAGGCCTCACAGTCTCCCTCTCTCACACCACCGGGCATACGGTTCACGTACCACGGCGGTTTCTCATGTTAAGACTGTTCCAAACCTGCGCAGTGCATTAGGCGTTTTATGAAAATAGGATCTTCCGCTATCCTGATATTCAACCCCAAAAATATAACCAAAATTTAACCTTGTAAAAGGCTCCGGAAAACAAGGGCATGGATGGATATGAGTTGTCTGTATTATCGATGTCTTGGGGATGAATATTGAAAATGCACGTTCCTGGCATCAAGAATTTTATTCCGATCTTACAAACCCTCCGATTTATTTTGGGTTGCTTCAAGCAATAGCACGTCAATTTGTATTTACTTGCGGAGAACTACAACCACATCAAAGATGCCAAGAATGTGTCATATATAACCATTCGTCATATATGACCATGCTTTTGTATCGATTCATCCCTATATTTCCGGCCGCATTGATCTATTTATTCAATTAAAAATCAATCGGATGCATAAAAATTATTCAGACTCATCCTGCTTGGCACAAAACTTGATTGTGCAATATTAAAAAGTGTGAATGTTTTTGCATCAATCCTTTAGCAGAGAAGAATATTCGTTGTCATGATTATTGTCAGAATAACAATGACTGCACGTCCGGAAAAGCGGAAAGAGGTTATGCAAACACTTCTCTCAATGATTGAGCCAACGCTTCAGGAAAAGGGCTGTCTGAGCTATCAGGTCTTTCAGAATATCGAGGACGAGAACGTTTTCAGCCTGATTAAAGAGTGGGAAACCCGTGAAGATCTGGACCATCATATGAGATCTGACAGGTTCGGCGTTTTGTTTGGAACAAAGATCCTTTTGAGCGAACAGCAGAACATTCAAATCCACACGATTTCACATTCGGAAGGAATTGAAGTCGTCCATGCCGCCAGGGGTAAAAGAACCTAGTTCCTTAAGTAAATCGATAAATATCGTTTAGTTAACGTCCCTTATATAAAGTATAATGGAGGGAATATGATCTCTTCTCCGTGTAAAAATTGTCCCAGAAAAAATATGCCTAAAGAGAATTGCATCAAAAGTTGTAAGATTTTGCAAGCAATACAGAATATGGAGTCGTTTACTGAAAAATTGAATGATGGATGCGGAATAGACTATACAGAAGAGTATAATTACATCGTAGCCCTATCGTCGGGGTGACCTGTATTTAGGATCAGATTGTGCGCTCTAACCTGAATCAGATATTTGAATGAAGATGGTAAATCACGGAATGGTATAGTAAAAGTGGGAAGCGTGTTTACAAGCTCCGCCACCCAGCATGGGGGCCAGGAATCTACCATATTGAGTTTTCATATCACGCTTCTCCATCATGGTTTTGTGATTGTGGGACTCCTTTACTCGTTTCAAGGACAGATGCGCGTGGATGAAATTACAGGCGGATCGCCCTATGGGGCTTCGACCATTGCCGGCGGACAGGGCGAACGCATACCGAGTGACAATGAACTGACTGCCGCCCGCTTTCAGGGAAAACACGTTGCGAACATTGCAGCAAAGCTCTCAAAATAATCATCGAAAAAGACTCTGGAAAAATTCCGATCAGGAAACCCAATCCATTTATTTGAATCCAAAGGAGGTATATTATGCACGATAAAAACGAGTTATGTAAAAAGATCAAATCCATATATCCGGATATCGGCGAATGCGGCATTGACATCAAGGTTGACTATGATGAGACCAAAAAGGCCTGGATAGTGGACCTGAAAAAGGACAATCACAAGCTGAAAACCCATTTGGAACCCGAGGATGCCAATCTGTGCATGGACGGCAAACAATGTATCGGCCTGGGAATTCAGATCGCTCAGCTGCGCTCCAATATCGAAGAGATGTAAAACCGACTGTGAAACACGATCAACCGGTTTAAGACAGCCGGAGATACATTGTTTATTGCCGGTACTGAGTTTGAAGGGCTGTCTTTGAATGACATCATCAAAAAAACGCAAGGGAAGGAGGATAAAAGCGCAATCTTTAACAACGCGGCTCAGGTATTCAACCACACCTTCTACTGGAACAGCATGCAGTCCAACGGCGGCGGCCGGCCGACAGGGAAAATCGCGCAGAAGATCACCCAAGCCTTCGGCGATTACTCTAAATTTATCGAGGCCTTTTCAAGCGCCACCGCCACTTAGTTCGGCAGCGGCTGGGCTTGGCTGGTCAAGGACGGAGACACCGTCAAAGTGATCAAGACCGGCAATGCCGACACTCCGATCGCCCACGGCTTAGTACCGCTTTTGACTATCGACGTCTGGGAACACGCCTACTATCTGGATTACCAAAACCGGAGGGACGATTATATCAAGGCATATCTGGAGCATCTGGTCAAGTGGGAATTCGCCGAGAAAAACCTGGCCTGAGAGGAGGTCTGAACTGCGAGTGCTTTCGGTTAAGGTTCGATTATGACGGACGAGATTAGCACCATAAAAGGTGTTTTTGTTTTTGCCGCCACGATTATCGGCGCCGGAATTTTGGCTTTGCCGGTTGCAGCGGCGACCACCGGCCTTGTGCCCATGCTTATGATTCTGTTGGTTGTGGGAGGGGTTTCTGTTTTTTCGGCGCTGTACATTGCCGAAACCGTGATAAACATCAAAGGCGATTGCGGACAGGGAATTTGTTTTACATTAAAAACAGGCTCTTCTCTGATTTACAAACGCACCGGCTTGATTATTGGGTTAAAAGTTTTATAGCTGCCGGAAGAAAGTTTTCGTGGAGTAACTTATGTTGAGCCGTGCTGATCAAAATTTCAGAGTGCCCGACGGGGACGAAGTATATCCAGGAGGGTAAAAATTAAGGCGGTGCCTTATGAGAAAACAATATTTTTGATCGTGTTGTTAAGGTGCAAGTAATTTTCAATTAAATTAAAGATAAGGAGATCAAATTATGGCTGAGAAGAAAAATGCAATGGTTGCAGTGTATAAAACACACATAGAAGCTGAGGCTGGTATCAAAGAACTGCAGAAAGCGGGGTTTCCCATGAAGAAGCTTTCTATTGTTGGTAAGGACTATCACTCTGACGAGCATGTAGTCGGGTACTACAACACAGGCGACCGGATGAGGCATTGGGGCAAGCTTGGCGCTTTTTGGGGAGGTATTTGGGGTTTATTATTTGGATCGGCATTCTTTATGATTCCCGGATTTGGGCCGATTTTGGTTGCAGGCCCGCTGGTGGCCATGTTGGTTGGAACATTGGAAGGTGCTGTGGTTGTTGGAGGCCTCAGCGTCTTAGGCGCCGGCCTTTACAGCATAGGCATCCCTAAAGATAGTGTGGTGAGATATGAGACGGCGATTAAGGCAGGCAAATATATTATAGTCGCACATGGTACAGCCGATGAGGTGGCTAATGCCAAGGAAATCATCGAAGGCACAAAAGCCATTGAATCCGAGGTGCATCACACAGAGCCTGTTAAAGTTTAGCATAGTATCTCATCTCAGAAGGATACGGAACGGGCGTAATTCTGAACAGCTTGGCCTCGCACGGCGGAGCCATCCCATTTGGCGATTCAGTTCCCGGACCGTTTGCGATGCGATTGTACGGATTCAGTGTAGGGAATATCTGCGAACGAGATATGACCTTGTTGGAAGGAAAGACCAATGGCTGATCCAAGGAAAATGTTGCCTATGATGCCGAAACACACTTGAGGAGGAAGGAGTCGAGAAATTCAACAAGCCGTTCGACAAGCTTATGGAGACCTTGGCGCAAAGGTCATCACGGCATTTGACGAGAGAGTCATGAAAGTGAATCTTTTTGCAGGAAAGCCGGCCGAAGCATCGATGTTGGTGAACGTACCCAAACTCGTCACGGCCTATTATACGGAGGCGCCTGACCCTTCAGTGCTAAAACAACGGGTTGCCTTCGGCACCTCAGGGCATCGGGGTTCCGCATTCGAAAAGGCTTTCAATGAATGGCATATCCTTGCCATCAGTCAGGCCATTTGCCTCTACCGGGAGCGGAAGAAGATCGATGGCCCGCTGTTTCTCGGCATGGATACGCATGCCCTTTCCGTGCCGGCTCTTGCCAGCGCGCTTGAAGTGCTGGCGGCAAACGGGGTGGAAGTCATGATCGCGGAGGGAGATGAATATACCCCAACCCCTGCCGTTTCCCACGCGATTCTCACGTACAACCGCGGGCGCAAGACAGGACTCGCCGACGGCATCGTGATCACGCCGTCACACAATCCGCCACATTACGGCGGGTTCAAATATAATCCCCCAAACGGCGGGCCGGCGGAATCCGTCGTCACCGCCTGGATTGAGGCGAAGGCAAACGGATTCATCGATAATGGCCTGCGGGGTGTGAAGAGGATTCCTTTCGAGAAGGCGCTTCGTGCCCCAACGACGCACCGGCACGACTACCTCAACGCTTACATTACTGATCTCGCCAACGTGCTCGACATGGACGCCATTCGCGGCGCGAAGATCAGCCTGGGGGTGGATCCGCTCGGTGGCGCAGGGGTCCACTACTGGGGGCCGATTGCTGAGCGGTACGGGTTGAACCTCACAGTTGTCAACGAGGCCGTTGACCCGACCTTCCGTTTTATGACGGTGGATTGGGATGGTCAGATACGGATGGACCCTTCCTCGGCCTACGCGATGCAGCGATTGATAGGGATGAAGGACCGCTTTGACCTTTCTTTTGCCTGCGATACCGACCACGACCGGCACGGGATTGTCACCAGAAGTGCGGGATTGCTGCCGCCCAACCATTACCTTTCCGTCGCCGTCTTCTACCTCTTCCAACACCGGCCGAAGTGGCGCAAGGAAGCGGCGATCGGCAAAACGGTGGTGAGCAGTCAGATGATCGATCGTGTCACCGCGAAGCTTGGCCGGAAGCTCTACGAGGTGCCGGTTGGCTTCAAGTGGTTCGTTGATGGCTTGCTCGAAGGTTTTCTTGGCTTTGGTGGCGAAGAGAGCGCAGGGGCCTCCTTCGCTCGTCTGGATGGCAACGTTTGGACGACGGACAAAGATGGAATTGTCCCGGCTTTGCTGGCGGCGGAGATCACAGCCCGGATGGGCCGCGATCCCGGCGAAATCTACAACGAACTCACGCGAGAGTTCGGTGAGCCTGCCTATGACCGCGTTGAGGCGCCGGCCACCCCGGAGGAAAAGGAACGGTTGGCGAAACTCTCACCCCGGCAGGTTAAGCTCACCGAGTTGGCGGGCGAAAAAATCCAGACTGTCCTCACCCACGCGCCGGGCAACGGCGCGCCCATCGGGGGCTTGAAGGTAATAGCCGAAAGCGGATGGTTCGCTGCGCGTCCGTCAGGTACCGAGAATATCTACAAGATCTATGCAGAGAGCTTCCGGGGACCGGTTCATCTGCGCCGCATCATAGAGGAAGCACAGACGATCGTCAACGATGCTCTGGCGGCGTCCCCACAGCAGCCGGATGATTGATCGTGTCGCCGCGGAGCTTGACCGGAAGCTCTATGCATAATCACAGGCATCTGTTGCGAGATAATGTATTGACTGGATATATATCCAGCGACATTGGTTTTATCGGATTGAGACTTTTAAGAAAGGAAAACGAGATGAAGAGCGCGATGATGATAGTGATGGCAATAGTTATGGCGACGGGGATGCTGTATGGCGTGGCGACAGGGCAAGCGCCGCCGATACCGGCAGAGGAGCAGCCGGAGGTACTGACGCGGGGGCCGGTAAATGAGGCCTTTGCCCAGCCGGTAAATCTGGAGGACCAGACGGGGCTTGTAGCGCCAACCGAGCCGCCGGCCAACATAGAGGAAGTTCCACCCGCAGAGAGGCCCGCGGGCGAACAGTTTGCATGGGTGCCGGGCTACTGGGGGTGGGATTCGGACAGGAACGGGTATGTCTGGGTGAGCGGGTGCTGGCGGGCAGTGCCGCCGGGTATGTCCTGGGTGCCGGGCTACTGGGCGAAGGCGGCGGGGGGCTGGCAATGGGTGGCAGGATTCTGGGCGCCTGCCGGCAATAAGGAGATCGAGTATTTGCCAGCGCCGCCTGCACTGACGGACATTGAACCGCCGGGACCGGCACCATCACCGGACAAGATATGGGTGCCGCCGTGCTGGTACTGGTATCACGGACAATATATTCAACGGCCCGGCTACTGGATTGTGGCTCAGGCGGACTGGGTATGGGTGCCGTCGCATTACGTCTGGACGCCGCGCGGCTATGTATTTGCGAACGGGTACTGGGATTACGCGCTGGGTCGCCGAGGGCTACTGTTCGCGCCGGTGTATTTTCCGAGGCGCATTTATGCGCGCCCGGGGTTTTCTTACGCGCTGAGCATCGCCGTCGATATCGGCAACCTTCAGTTCAGCCTGTTCACCCGTCCGCAATACAGCCACTATTACTTCGGCGATTACTACGACAGCACCTATATCGGCATCGGCATTTTCCCGTGGTATGAGGTCGAACAGCGGCACACGTGGTATGACCCGATTTATGTGCATGACCGCTGGCGCCATCACAAGGATGAACCGCGATGGGCGCAGCACGAGCGGCAGGAATATGCGCGTCGCCGCGCCGACAAGGCGCTTCGACCGCCGAGAACGTATCGCGAGATGGAGCGCAGATTGAGCAGTATGCCAGCGTCGCAACGAAGGAACTTCGAGGTGGCTGTGCCGATGACGAGGGTTGTCACCAGAAAGACGACGATCTTCAAGTTCGAAAAGACTAAACCGGAAACTCGACAGCAGATATCGCGGCATTCCGATGATGTTCACAAGTTTGTCGGGGAGCGAAGTCGTTGGGAATCACAGGGTGCTGGTCATAAGGCCGGCCGGCCGGCGATGGAGCGCGTTCCATCTGCCGGGCCTAAAGAAATGGCGCCGCCGGTGAAGCGCAAAGAACCTGAGATGAGGCCATCGGAATCCATGGAATCAGCGCCTGCAAAGCGTGCGCGTCGCGGCGAAGTGACAGGTAGCGGCCGGGAGGGTTCAAGGACTTCGCCAGAGCAGCAAAGGCCGACGAAAGTTTTGCCGCGTAAAGTCGAGTCAAATCAGTCGGACAAGGTGAAGGTTCGGACCTCGCCGGTGGTCGACAAACAGGGCGGCGGCTTTTCCCGGAAAGGGCCACCATCTCGGCCGGCGAAAGAACAACATGATCTAAGATGAATTTAGTGGACACCAAAGTTGAGGTAAAATACTGAGACGATTTCATTCTACGAGAGTGCAATAGTAGACTAACATCATTGATGTTGTGTTTCTGCTCTCAATGACGTTTTTGGTGATATCGATATTTGTAGTTCTATATGCCCTTGTATAAGTAACTTCAGATAGCATCCGCGTGGCCTCTTCCTCACCCTATGCGATGCAGTGGCCGGAAAAACGGTGGTGAGCAATCAGGGATTCCGTCCGAACCAAATTTAAGGAGAAATCATGAGCAAACAAACACGTGTCAGCCACCCGATTTACAGCCTTCTGCCCACGGAAATCGAGGGGTTCGATTCCCTTGCCGAGCTGGCCCTGGATATGCGCTGGTCGTGGGATCATGCTACCGACGAGGTGTGGCGGCAGCTTGATCCCGAACTGTGGGAAATCACGCACAACCCCTGGGTTGTCCTCCAGACGGTCTCGCGCGACCAGATCGAGCGCGTGTTGGCCGATCCCGTTTTTCGCAAAAACATTGATGGTCTGGTGCAGACCATGCGGCAAGCTGTGGAGACGCCCGCGTGGTTTCAACAGAATCATTCGCAGAGTTCCCTGACCTGCGCCGCTTATTTCAGCTTGGAATTTATGTTGAGCGAAGCTTTGCCCATCTACTCGGGCGGGCTTGGCAATGTCGCCGGCGATCAGCTCAAAGCCGCCAGCGACCTGGGCGTGCCGGTAGTCGGCGTGGGACTGCTGTACCAGCAAGGTTATTTTCGCCAGGTGATCGACAAGGACGGTGCACAGCAGGCCCTCTTCCCCTATAACGATCCCGGACAGTTGCCGATCACGCCTTTGCGGGAAGCGAACGGCGAGTGGTTACGGCTGGAGATTGAACTACCCGGTTACTCAGTCTGGCTCCGCGCCTGGCAGGTCCAGGTCGGCAGAGTGAAGCTTTACCTGCTGGACAGCAATGACGCGGCGAACTTCCCCGCTCATCGAGGGATTACCAGCGAGCTGTATGGCGGTGGGCCGGAGCTCCGCCTCAAACAGGAACTGCTGCTCGGGATCGGCGGATGGCGACTGCTGGGTGCGCTCGGCATCCAGCCGGAAGTCTGCCATCTGAATGAAGGGCATGCGGCCTTTGCCGTATTGGAACGCGCCCGCAGTTTCATGGAAGAGACCGGGCAGCCCTTCGAAGTCGCGCTGGCCGTCACTCGAGCCGGGAATCTCTTCACCACCCACACGGCAGTGGCCGCCGGCTTTGACCGTTTCGCTCCGGCCCTTATTGAGCAATACCTCGGTGGCTATGCCGAGCAGAAGCTCGGCATAACACCCCGCAATTTGCTGGCCCTGGGCCGACAGAACCCGAACGACTCGTCGGAAAGTTTCAATATGGCCTATCTGGCAATCCGCGGGAGCGGGGCGGTCAATGGCGTGAGTCGCTTGCACGGGAAAGTGAGCCGGCACCTCTTTGAGTCTCTTTTTCCGCACTGGCCGAAAGACGAAATCCCGGTCGGACACGTGACCAACGGCGTCCACATGCCGACCTGGGACTCGGCGGCAGCGGACGATCTTTGGACGGACGCCTGTGGAAAAGACCGATGGCTGGGGACGACGGAAACCATGGACCAAGACATTCGCCGCGTCTCCGAGGTTGGCCTTTGGCAATTTCGTATCGCCGCCAGCAAATCTCTAGTTGAATACGCCCGCGAGCGATTGTCCAGAGAACTGGCCGCCTCCGGAGCGTCGCCCGAGGCGGTTGACGAAGCGAAACATCTGTTTGATCCCAACAGGTTGACCCTGGGCTTTGCACGCCGCTTCGCGACCTACAAGAGGCCGAACCTGCTGCTGCACGACCCGGAGCGGCTGCTTCGCCTGCTAACCAATCCCGAGCGGCCGGTGCAGCTCATCATCGCCGGCAAGGCCCATCCGGCAGACCAGGGAGGGCAGGCCCTGATTCAGGAATGGGTGCATTTCATCCGCCGGCCGGAGACCCGAGCCCACATCGTCTTCCTGAGCGACTATGACATGCTGTTAACGGAGCACCTGGTGCAGGGGGTGGACGTCTGGATCAACACGCCGCGGCGACCATGGGAGGCGTGTGGAACGAGCGGCATGAAGGTACTCGTCAACGGAGGGATCAATCTTTCGGAATTGGACGGCTGGTGGGCCGAGGCGTACACTCCTGAGGTGGGATGGGCCCTGGGGGACGGTCTTGAGCATGGCGACGATCCGGCTTGGGACGCGGCCGAAGCCGACGCGCTCTACGATCTGCTCGAACGGAAGGTGATCCCGGAGTTTTATACCCGAGACGAGAACGGCATTCCCACCGCATGGGTCAAGCGGATGCGGGAAAGCATGGCGCGTTTGACACCGCGCTTCTCCGCCAACCGAACAGTGCGCGAATACACCGAGCAGCACTACCTCCCGGCTGCATCAGCCTACCGTGAGCGCGCTGCCGATAAAGGCGCATTGGGCAGGCAGATGGTTGATTGGCGCCAAGCACTGGCGCAGCAATGGGGCAAGCTGCGCTTCGGCGAAGTGAAGGTTCAGACTAAAGACAATCAGCACGTGTATGAGATTCAGGTCTATCTCAATGACCTCGATCCCAAGGCGGTGCGGGTGGAGCTTTACGCCGAGGGAGTCATGGGCAGTTCTCCCGTTCGGCAGGAGATGAAGCACGTTCGCCAACCGGCCGGCGTGTCGGACGGCCACATTTACAGCGCGGCCGTGTCTGCGAACCGCCCTTCATCGGACTATACGGCGCGAGTGATACCGAACTGCAACGGCGTTGCGATCCCACTGGAAGATGCGCGAATACTCTGGCAGCGATAATCCGATCGACGCAAGAAAAGACGATGAAGAAAACGAAAATGACGAAGGATCATACATGAAACCGGCTAACCCACGCATCCTGACGATCAATGGCGGCTCTTCGAGCATCAAATTCGCGCTGTTCGAGGCCGGTAATCCGCTCCGGCGCATTCTGGAGGGCGGGATTGAGCGGATTGGACTGCCGGAGGCCACCTTGCGGGTGAAAGCCTTGAACCTGGCGGACAACGTTTCGCGGTTAGTACCGGCGCCGGATCACACGAAGGCGGTGGGCGCTCTGATGGATTGGATCGAGGAACGCAGCAAACGTGATGCATTGACCGCGGTGGGGCATCGCGTGGTGCATGGCGGGCCGAACTACAGTGACCCGCAGTTGATCACAAAGGAAATGGTTGAGGAGCTGCAGCGGCTCAGTCCATTCGATCCCGAGCATCTGCCGGAGGAAATCCTGTTGACCGAGGCGTTTCATCGCCGATTTCCCGATCTGCCCCAAGTGGCGTGTTTCGACACGGCTTTTCACCATGACCTGCCGCGCGTGGCCCGGTTGTTGCCGATCCCGCGCCGCTACGAAGCGCAGGGGGTGCGGCGGTATGGGTTTCACGGGTTGTCGTATGCGTTTCTCATGGAAGAACTGGTCCGCCTGGCCGGCGCAAAAGCGGCACAAGGCAAGGTCATCCTCGCCCACCTCGGCAATGGCGCGAGCCTGGCGGCGTTGCGTGACAACAAACCCGTGGACACCAGCATGGGTTTCACCCCAACAGCCGGGGTGCCGATGAGCACCCGTGCTGGCGATCTCGATCCCGGACTGCTTTGGTATCTGGCGCGCACCGAAGGCTTCGATGCAAAACGATTCAATGAGATGGTCAATTTCCAGTCCGGGCTGCTCGGGGTGTCGGAGACCAGTTCCGACATGCGCGATTTGCTGGAATGCGAAATGCAGGACGAGCGGGCGGCTGAGGCGGTTGCGCTGTTTTGCTACCAGGTCAAGAAATGGATCGGCGCATTCACGGCGGCGCTGGGCGGACTGGACACGTTGGTGTTCGCTGGCGGCATCGGAGAAAAAGCACCTACGGTTCGCGCCCGGATTTGCGGCAGGCTGGAATTCCTTGGGATCGAACTTGAAGAAAATTTTAATATGGCGAACGCGGGCGTGATTTCCTCGGCGGCCAGCCGGGTCAAAGTCCGCGTCATTCCCACGGACGAGGAATGGATGATCGCCAAGACGGTTTGCCGCGTTCTAGGCCTTGGCTAATGAAAGGAGAATTAAACCATGAAGACAAAAACGCTTTCCCCGGAACTGCTCCACAAGATGGATGCCTACTGGCGTGCCGCCAACTATCTGTCGGTCGGCCAGATTTATCTCTACGACAATCCGCTGCTGAAGCGGCCGCTGACGGTCGCGGATGTAAAACACATGTTGCTGGGACACTGGGGCACGACTCCCGGACAGAACTTTATTTACGTACACCTGAACCGGGTCATCAAAAAATATGACCTTAACATGATTTACGTCTCCGGCCCCGGGCACGGCGGCCCGGCCGTCGTGGGCAACACATATCTCGAGGGCACTTACAGCGAGATCTATCCCGATATCAGCCAGGACGAGGCCGGGCTGCGGAAGCTCTTTATTCAATTTTCGTTTCCCGGAGGAATTCCCAGCCACGCATCGCCGGAGACTCCCGGCTCCATGCACGAGGGCGGTGAACTGGGCTATTCGCTCAGCCATTCCTTCGGGGCGGTATTCGATAATCCCGATCTTGTTGTCGCTTGCGTCGTCGGCGACGGCGAGGCGGAAACCGGACCGCTGGCAACAGCATGGCATTCCAACAAGTTTCTCAATCCGGCCACGGACGGCGCGGTGCTGCCGATCCTGCATCTCAACGGCTACAAGATTTCCAACCCAACGATCCTGGCCCGCATCACCCGCGAGGAATTGGAGCAGTTGCTCCGCGGCTACGGGTGGACGCCCTACTTTGTCGAGGGCCACGAGCCTGAGAAGATGCATGAGGCCATGGCCTCGACGCTCGATCTGGCGGTGGAGCAGATCAAAACAATCCAGCAGGACGCCCGCGTCAACGGCAATACCACGCGCCCGCGCTGGCCGATGATCGTCCTTAATTCACCCAAGGGATGGACGGGGCCGAAGATGGTCGACGGCCTTCAGGTTGAAGGTACCTTCCGTGCTCACCAGGTGCCGCTCTCCGACCCGGCCACTCATCCCGAACACCTCAAGCTGCTGGAAGACTGGCTGAGGAGCTACCGGCCGGAGGAACTCTTCGATGCGCAGGGACGCCTGAAACCGGAACTGGCCGAACTTGCTCCAAAGGGCGAACGACGAATGGGTGCGAATCCCCATGCCAACGGCGGCATGTTGCTCCGAGACCTGCGGATGCCGGATTTCCGCGACTACGCCGAAGCCGTGCCTACGCCGGGCACTCGCGGTATCGGCGACACGCATGTGCTCGGGCCTTTCCTGCGCGATGTAGCGAAACTGAACCGTGAGCAGCGGAATTTCCGGGTCTTCGGCCCTGACGAGACGCTCTCCAACGGCCTTGAGGCCCTCTTTGAAGTGACCCAGCGGCAATGGGAAGGCGCGACCGTGCCGAACGACGAATTTCTCGCGCCGACCGGGCGCGTGATGGAAATACTCAGCGAGCACCAATGCGAGGGATGGCTCGAGGGTTACCTGCTCACCGGGCGGCACGGACTGTTCAACTGCTACGAGGCGTTCATTCACATTGTGGATTCGATGTTCAACCAGCACGCCAAGTGGCTGAAGGTCACGGCGCACCTGCCGTGGCGGCGGAAGATTGCCTCGCTGAACTACCTGCTGGCCTCGCATGTCTGGCGCCAGGATCATAACGGCTTCACTCACCAGGACCCCGGGTTCATCGACCACGTCGTGAACAAGAAGGCCGAGGTCGTTCGGGTTTACCTGCCGCCGGATGCCAACTGCCTGCTGTCGGTGATGGATCACTGCCTGCGCAGCCGCCATTACGTCAACGTCGTGATTGCGGGCAAACACCCGGCGCCGCAGTGGCTGACCATGGACGCCGCCGTCAAGCACTGCACCGAGGGCATCGGCATCTGGCCTTGGGCGAGCAATGACCAGGGCGCTGCGCCCGACGTGGTTATGGCCTGCTGTGGCGACGTGCCCACACTGGAGACGCTCGCCGCCGTCTCCATCCTGCGCGAGCATCTGCCCGAATTGAAAATCCGGGTGGTCAACGTTGTCGACCTCATGAAGCTGCAACCGCAAACCGAGCATCCGCATGGGCTCTCCGACAAGGATTTCGACGAACTTTTCACCAAGGACAAGCCGGTCATCTTCGCCTTCCATGCCTACCCTTGGTTGATCCACCGGCTGACCTACCGCCGCACCAACCACGACCATATCCACGTCCGCGGCTACAAGGAAGAGGGCACCATCACTACGCCCTTCGACATGACGGTGCTGAACGAGCTTGACCGCTTCCATCTCGTGATGGACACCATCGATCGCCTGCCGCAGACCGGCGAAAAGGGCATTTACCTGAAACAGCAGCTCAAGGACAAGCTTGTCGAGCACAAGCAGTACATTAATAAATACGGCCAGGACATGCCTGAAATCCGCAATTGGAAGTGGAGTAACCCCAAATGAATCATGCAAGAGCTTATAGACACCGCGAGGGCGCTGAAGGGTTTGATCCTGAAGCCCAACATGGTGCTTCCAGGGTTGCCATGCGCCAAGCAAAAATCGAAAGCGTGTGGTCTACTTTTAACGACCGAAAATGGTATACTTTTAAACGACCGTTGATAGAAACTAACAAATATAGGAAGGTGAGAAGAGTGACAAAATCACTCTGGCCGAATTTGACAGGGGCCTTGGCCAAGCCTTGCCGAAAGATTCGGATGGTCTACGGTCTTTTTAGCCGGGGCATGAGCCGGATACAAACCCAAACCACCAGGTTGATCATATCGATTGCTAACCGTGAGGAGTATAAAACATGAAAAAGAAAAATGAAAACACGGAAACAAAAGCATTTTTCAGCCGCAGACAAATCAGTGAGTCGTTCGTGCATCTTTTCATCGCCATCGTCCTGATATGGACTCTGGTCGCCCTGACGGGTTGTGGCGGCAGCGGCTCCCACGGCGGGACGGAGGAAGACATACTCGCCTATAGGCTGCCCGGAGACGTCGACATGACACCCGCCAATGCCATCCAGAGCGACTTCGACGAGTTCTCGTGGCAGTCGTTCCTGGCGCTCAGTGCACCGTCGGTCGGTGGCCGGATCAACGCGGATGGCGACAACACGCCCCAGTGGCGGGGCTGGTCGTCGACCTCCGACCTGCTCAACCAGGCTGATCCGGGTCCATCCGGGTCGCGTTTCTACCCCGAGGAATGCAAGGCGGTTCCCGATTACCAGAATTACCGGGTGATCGACCAGGTCGGCAAGGTGGACGATTCGGTTGAGGAAGCCACCGAAGCTGCCCTCAGCACCTCGCCGGTCATCGACAAAAACGGTAACTTTCTTCGCTACGAGATCCTGATCAGCCCTGCGCTGTACGAGCAGGTGGTGAGCAACGGGTGGAACGTGCCGGGCACGATCCCCACCGACGAACAAACCGGTCCCGTCGTGGGTGACATCATCGGCCACTGCGGCCTGGCGAGCTATACCGGCGGAGATCCCGCGGACAAGGATGTCGGCGTCATCCAGATGAAGAACGCCTGGATGGACCTCACCGACGCTTCAGACGCCGAGCGCGCGAAGTATCATATCGAGGAACTCCTGATCTTCACTCCGGCGTACCGCACCTGGACCACCCCGCAGGCGGCGACTTGCGAGCTTCGAACGATGGGGTTGGTGGGCCAGCACATCAACCACAAGACCCTCACCCAGCCGGCGTGGGTGTATGCGACTTTCGAACACGTCGACAATGCCCCCGACTGCGAGGGGCCCTCCAGCACTGGCGGCACCCAGGCCGGCACACCGAGTGACTTGTGCCCGGCGACCGTCCAAAAGGATTGGAACTTCTATCCGATGCTCTGCAACGACGACACCAGTTCGTCTCCGACCGACGGTTGCCCCGACGACACGCCTGCCACGAACTGGTGCGCCCACTGCAACGATACGCCCAACAGCAATGACCCCACGGCCATGTGCATGTCGGACGGAGACCAATGGGTTGGTACGGGCTGCATCAGGCCGGACTCCGCAACGACCGACCCACCGAGCGCGTGCAAAGAGGGGACGGAGCCATGGCTCCCCGATATCGGCCCTGCCGCCGTTAAGGGATTCTCGAGGCTATGCCGCCAAGTCCCGGTGAGCGAGGACGATGCAAAAGGTGGCTACATCTCCTCCGCGCTCTTGAACAGAGACTATCACGACGCCATCGCGGAAGCGGGCAACGGCAATTCGGTCTGGGCCAACTACGAACTCATCTCCACCCAGTGGATGAAAAAAGACTTCGCTGAGGATCCCGAGGCACGCGAGTGCCTGAACGTGTCCAGGCAGGTCATCCAATACCAAGACGACGGTTCGGCCATCGTCGGCCTTAAGTCTCAAATCGAGCCCAAACCGGCGTGCCTCGGAGGCACTCAACCGGTTCTCGGCAATACGTCCATGGAGAGCTACGAGCGCTCCAACTGCCTGGGCTGCCACGCCAAGTCGACCACTGGTTCCGGTGATTTTGACACCATATTCGACAATCATGCGAGCACTGACTTCATGTATTGGCTAAAGCTCGAGGTTCCGTATTCGGCCGGGACGGACAATCCCTGTGCAAGGCCGTCACATCGTCATCGTCATCACAAGCGCAGCGCCGGGCATGCTGATCGCCGCACCACTGACCCGCGCCGATGACCTAACCAAAGACCAAGCGGCCGCGTTATTTGTTTATTGCGAGTCACTAAGCCGGGTGAACGATCATGATAATTGGGCCTCTGCAGACTTTCCAAAACAAAGGTTTATCACAAATGAATACACAAGAGCTTATAGGCACATCGAAGACGCTGGTTGCCGACGACAAGGGCCTTTTGGCGATGGATGAAAGTAATTCAACCTGCAACAAACGATTTGCCGGGTTGGGGATTCCCCAGACCGAGGAGGCCCGGCGCGCCTATCGGGAGTTGATTGTGACCACGCCCGGTCTCGGTGAGTGCATCAGCGGCGCGATCCTCTATGACGAGACGATCCGCCAGCGGAAGAAAGACGGCACTCCCTTTGTTAAGGTCCTCACCGATGCGGGAATCATTCCCGGCATCAAAGTTGACACCGGTGCTAAGGACATGGCAGGTCATCCCGGAGAGAAAATAACCGAAGGTCTGGATGGATTGCGCGACCGCCTAGCTGAATACGCTCAAATGGGCGCCCGTTTTGCCAAGTGGCGTGCGGTGATTGCCTTGGGCGACAGCATTCCCAGCCGGGGTTGCATCGAGGCCAACGCGCAGGCGTTGGCTCGCTATGCCGCGTTGTGCCAGGAAGCCGGACTGGTGCCGGTGGTCGAGCCGGAAGTGCTCATGGACGGCGAGCATACCCTGGATCGGTGCGGCGAGGTAACAGAAAAAGTCCTGCGAACGGTTTTCAACCAGCTTTACACACAAGGGGTGATGCTGGAGGGGATGATCCTGAAGCCCAACATGGTGCTCCCGGGAAAGGATTGCTCCAAGCAAGACAGTGTTGAGGAAGTGGCAGATGCCACCGTGACCTGCCTCCTGAGAACCGTCCCAGCCGCCGTACCAGGGATCGCCTTTCTGTCAGGGGGGCAACCCTATGAACTGGCCTCGGCCCGTTTAAATACCATGAATGTCAGATTCAAGTCGCGACTGCCCTGGGCGTTGGCCTTTTCGTTCGCCCGCGCCATCCAGCAACCGGCTTTGGAGATTTGGCACGGCGAGGAGGCGCGCGTGTTGGCGGCACAGCAGGCTCTGGTTCATCGAGCCAGGTGCAACCGGGCTGCGCGCCGTGGCGAATACAATGCAGCAATGGAAAGGACATGAGCATGACAACACGTATCCCGCAACTCACCAATCTCGCGGCCTGGCAGGCCCTCGACGCCCATTATCCGAAAGTCCGGGACTTGCATCTTCGGAAGCTCTTCGCAGACGATCCAAAGCGCGGTGAGCGTCTGGCAACCGAGGCTGTCGGCATCTACTTTGACTATTCGAAGCACCGCATCACCGATGAGACACTCAGGCTCCTTTTGCAATTGACGGAGGAGTCCGGCCTTCGGGCTCGCATCGATGCCATGTTCCGGGGCGAGAAAATCAACGTCACGGAGAAGCGGGCCGTCCTGCACGTGGCTCTGCGCGCCCACAGAGGACACTCCATCGTCGTGGACGGCCAAGACGTCGTGCCTCAGGTCCACGCCGTGCTTGACAAGATGGCCGACTTCGCCACTCGAGTCCGCAGCGTGGAGTGGAAGGGCCACACCGGCAAGCCGATCCGCAACGTCATCAATATCGGCATCGGCGGATCTGACCTGGGCCCGGTGATGGCATACGAGGCATTGCGGCATTACAGCCGGCGCAACCTCACCTTCCGCTTCGTTTCCAACATCGACGGCACCGACTTCGCCGAGGCCACCCGCGACCTTAACGCCGAGGAGACACTGTTCATCATCTCGTCGAAGACTTTTACGACCTTAGAGACGATGACCAACGCGCACACGGCCCGCGACTGGTCCCTTAAAACGTTGAAACATCCCGCTGCTGTTGCCAGGCATTTCGTTGCGGTCTCGACCAACGCCGGGGAAGTGGCTAAATTCGGCATCGACACCGCAAATATGTTTGAGTTTTGGGATTGGGTCGGCGGACGGTACTCCATGGACTCGGCGATTGGTCTCTCGACGATGATCGCTATCGGCCCCACAGATTTCCGCGCTATGCTCGACGGTTTTCACCAGATGGACGAGCATTTCCGCACCGCCCCTTTCGAGCGTAACCTGCCGGTGCTCATGGGGCTCCTGACCCTCTGGTACAATAATTTCTTCGGTGTGCAAACGATGGCGGTTCTTCCCTATGAGCAGTACTTGAAGCGCTTCCCGGCCTACCTTCAGCAGTTGACGATGGAGAGCAACGGCAAGCGCGTCACTCTTGATGGGACTGAGGTCGCTTTCCAAACCGGGCCAATCTACTGGGGGGAACCCGGTACCAATGGTCAACATTCCTTTTACCAACTGATTCATCAGGGGACCAAGCTCATCCCCTGCGACTTCATCGGATTTGTTCAGCCGCTGAATCCTATCGGTCGCCACCACGACTTGCTATTGGCCAACGTGTTTGCACAGGCAGAGGCGCTGGCCTTTGGCAAAACGCCGCAGGAGGTCCGAGCCGAGAGCACATCCGCATGGCTGGTGCCGCACCGAACCTTCGAGGGCAACCGTCCATCCAGCACGATCCTCCTGGAACGGCTGACTCCGGAGGCACTGGGAAAGCTCGTCGCACTTTACGAACACAGCGTCTTCACTCAAGGCGTCATTTGGAATATTGACTCATTTGACCAGTGGGGGGTCGAACTGGGGAAGGCGCTTGCTGAGCGAATCATCCCCGAACTTGAGACCGGAGCCAAGTGCCAACTCAAGCACGACAGCTCAACCAACGCCCTGATCCGGCGCTACAGGATATCCAAGGAGAAATGATGCGCATTGGCATAGCTGCAGACCATGGCGGGTTTGAATTGAAAGCACAACTAACTGCGGCCCTCAAGGCCGCCGGTTATGAGGTGACGGACTTCGGCGCCCATGAGTTGGTTACAGGAGATGACTACCCGGATTTTGTGGTGCCTCTGGCCTGGGCGGTGGCGAGGGGTGAGGTCTCCCGCGGCTTGGCCATCTGTGGCAGTGGGGTAGGAGCTTGCGTTGCGGCAAACAAGGTACCCGGCGTGCGTGCGGCGTTGATCACGGATTCCTTCTCCGCTCATCAGGGGGTAGAGGACGACGACATGAACGTTATGTGTCTGGGCGGCAGGGTCACCGGACAGGCGCTGTCCTGGGATTTGGTCCAGACGTTCTTGAACGCCCATTTCAAGGGGGACGAACGGTTCAGGCGCCGTCTTGCGAAAGTGGCGGCGTTGGAAAGGACATGCGCATGACAACAAGTATCCCGCAACTCACGAAACCTGCGGCGTAGCAAAGAAAGGAAAATACCCATTATGAAACCCAATGACGACCAGCCCAAGCCGCCCGAATCGAAGCCGGGGAAGAAGTCCAATGCGACGGACGATCTGAAATCCCTGCCTCTGCCGGAAGTGGAGAAAATATTGGGGTCATCGCCGGACGGCCTCAGTCAAAACGAGGCGCAGAAACGGCTGACCCAATATGGACCTAACGAGATTGAAGAAAAGAAAACCAATCCGTTCCTGAAATTCCTCACCTATTTTTGGGGTCCCATTCCGTGGATGATCGAAGCGGCAGTGATCCTTTCGGCGGTAGCCCGGCATTGGCCGGATTTTTTCATCATCCTCCTTCTGCTTCTGGCCAACGCCGTGGTCGGATTCTGGGAAGAACGCCAGGCGGGCAACGCCATCGCCGCCCTGAAGGCCAGGCTGGCGATCAAGGCCCGAGTGAAACGTGATGGGAAGTGGATCACGCCGGCGGCGCGTGAGTTGGTGCCGGGCGACTTTATCCGCGTGCGCCTGGGCGACATTGTACCGGCGGATGCGCGCTTGCTGGATGGCGACCCGGTGGAGGTGGATCAGTCCGCGCTGACAGGCGAATCGTTGCCCGTCACGCGCAAATCCGGCGAGGCGGTGTTTTCAGGTTCGATCATTCGTCAGGGCGAAATCGGCGCCCTGGTCTATGCCACGGGTGCGAACACCTACTTCGGCAAGACTGCGCAACTGGTGCAGGAGGCGCACACCGTCAGCCACTTTCAACGCGCCGTGCTGAAGATCGGCAATTACTTAATCATCCTCGCAGTGACCCTGGTAGTTTTGATTCTGGGCGTCGCTCTCTTCCGCGGCGACCGGATGCTCACTACGCTTCAGTTTGCATTGGTGTTGACAGTGGCTGCGATTCCCGTGGCGATGCCTACGGTACTGTCCGTGACGATGGCGGTCGGCGCGCGCCTGCTAGCCAGGAAAGAGGCCATTGTGAGCCGGTTGGTGGCCATCGAAGAATTGGCCGGCACGGATGTGCTGTGCTCTGATAAGACCGGCACTCTGACCCAGAACAGGCTGACGCTGGGTGATCCGTTCAGCGTGAACGGCGTCCCCGCCGAGCAAGTTATCCTCAGCGCCGCGCTGGCATCACGCGCGGAAAATCAGGACACCATTGACCTGGCTGTGCTGAGCGGCCTGAAGAACGATCAGGCGCTGAAGGGTTATCAGGAGGTCCATTTCCAGCCGTTCGACCCGGTGCACAAACGCACCGAGGCTACGATAAAGGCGGTGGATGGAAGCACCTTCATGGTCGCTAAGGGCGCACCGCAGATAATCCTTGAGTTGTCGGCCAATGCCGGGCAGGTAAAGTCCGTCGTTGACGAAGCCATCGACGGATTCGCGAAGCGAGGGTTTCGTTCGTTGGGCGTGGCCCGGACAGACGCGCAGGGCCAATGGCAGTTTCTTGGCGTGCTGCCGCTTTTTGACCCGCCCAGAGAAGACTCTAAAGCGACCATCGCCACTGCCCACCAGATGGGCGTAAACGTGAAAATGATTACGGGCGATCAACTGGCCATCGCTCGGGAAACCGCCGGACAACTCGGAATGGGCACAAATATCCTCGATGCCGGCGGCTTTGGCGATACAAAGCATCATGAGACGGCGCAGTTGGCGGAATCCATCGAGAAAGCGGACGGCTTCGCCCAGGTGTTCCCCGAGCACAAGTTCCACATTGTAGACGTCCTGCAGCAACGCGGCCACATCGTCGGCATGACGGGTGACGGGGTGAACGACGCCCCCGCGCTGAAGAAAGCCGACTGCGGCATCGCCGTTTCGGACGCGACGGATGCGGCACGCGCGGCGGCGTCTATTGTGCTGATGACTTCCGGCCTGTCGGTAATCATAGATGCCATCAAAGAGAGCCGGAAAATCTTTCAGCGGATGAACAGCTACGCGATCTATCGCATCACCGAAACGTTACGCGTGCTGTTGTTCATGACGTTATCGATTCTGGTATTTAACTTTTACCCGGTGACCGCGGTCATGATCGTGATGCTGGCATTGCTCAACGATGGCGCCATTCTGTCCATTGCCTATGACAACGTGCATTACAAGGATCAGCCCGAGGCATGGAACATGCGCGTGGTGCTGGGCATCGCCACGGTGCTGGGCGTCGCCGGGGTTGTCTCCGCCTTCGGCTTGTTTTATCTCGGTGAGCGCGTCTTTCATCTCGACCGCGCGCACATCCAGACACTGATGTATTTGAAGCTGTCCGTGGCGGGACATCTGACGATCTTTCTCACGCGCACACGTGGCCCGTTTTGGTCCATACGCCCCGCGCGGATTTTATGGGTGGCGGTGGTCGGCACGCAAATCATGGCGACGTTGATAGCGGTTTATGGGCTGTTTATGACACCCCTCGGCTGGAGTTGGGCACTGTTCGTTTGGGGCTATGCGCTGGTCTGGTTTCTCGTGAATGACCGCGTGAAACTGCTGGCGTATCGGATTTTTGACCCAAAGGAGCCGGCGCTGTTGGCTAGAAAACGGTTCGATTCTGAGCTCCGGACTGCTTAGCAAGCCTATGAATTTTTCGACCGGCAAGGCCACCAAATGAAGGTCGAAAACACATCTCGAATATAAACTGTATGGAAAGGAGATAAAAGGGAAATGAAAACTAAAACACTAAAAAAGGCGAATCTGGTGTTCATCACAGCTGTCTTTTTCGCAATTGCTTCGGTTTCATTCGCTGCACAAACGTCGGCGGACAAGACGACGACTAAAGAGATCAAGAGGAAGGTGGCGGAAGCTGCCGAGGCAATCAAGAACTATTCCGTCGATCAGCGCGATGAAGTCCTTAAGAAGGCGAAAGCTCTCCTGAAGGACATGGACGCCCGCATCGACCCCATGGAATCCCGGCTTAATGAAAAATGGGACCAGATGGATCAGTTCGCCCGCAAGAAAGCGACGGCCACCCTGACAGCGCTCAGGAAACAGCGCAACGAGATTGCCGAGTGGTACGGCGGATTGAAGCATAGCTCCAACAATGCGTGGGAAGATGTCAAAATAGGCTTTTTAAAGAGCTACCAGGAGCTTCGGAACACCTTCGATAAAGTACAGAGTGAATTTTAGAAAAACAGATCCACTCCTAAAATGAAAGAAAGGGTATGTATGAGCTTAACCATCTATTTTTTGCGACACGGGGAAACCACTTCAAGCCGGACAGGTGGTTACTGCGGGACTCTCGACCCGGATCTAACGCCGGAAGGTCATCAGATGGCAGAGGATTTTGCCGATGCTTATAAATCTCTTCCATGGGTTGCGGTCTTTTCCAGTCCGCTGCGCCGTGCCATAGCCACGGCCAGACCTCTTTGCGAGGCGGCAGGAATACGAATGCAACTCAAGGAAGGGCTGAGGGAAATTGCTTATGGTCAATGGGAAGGCAAAACCCCTGAAGAGGTGAATCGCGAGTTTCATGATGACTATGTTCGCTGGTTAACTGATCCGGGGTGGAATGCTCCCACCGGAGGACAAAAAGGCATCGATATCGCTCGGCGCAGTTCGCTTGTGATTGAAGAAATTGAGAAAACTTACGCTACAGGAAATGTCCTCGTCGTTTCTCACAAGGCCACGATCCGGATTATGCTGTGCTCGCTGTTAGGCATTGACGTGTGGCGTTTTCGCGATCGCATTAGCATGTCTGTAGGCGCTATTAGCATCGTGGAAATTGCGGTGCACGGTCCTTTATTGCACAAGATGGGCGACCGGGCCTATCTGAGGGAGCACCTGCGCAAACGATCGGGCACATAGACCCCTGAGTCAGCCAACACGAAATACATCCAGAAAGGAAAAATCATCATGGGCAGCTCAAAAGAGACTGAAAAATTAGAAGAACTGGCCAGACTGATGCGGTATTATATTCTGACCGCCACCACCCATGCGGGTTCCGGCCACCCTACCTCTTCTCTGTCGGCAACCGAACTGATGTGCGGTCTCTTGTTCGGCGGCATCTTCAGATACGATACCGAGCGGCCGGAGCACCCGAACAACGACCGTCTGATATTCTCCAAAGGCCATGCTTCGCCGCTGTATTATGCGCTGTGGGCGGCTGCCGGCAAACTTTCCGAAAATGACCTCATGACCTACCGGAAATTCGGAAGCCTCCTGGAAGGTCACCCGACGGTGTCCTTCCGTTATGTTGACGCCGCGACCGGTTCTCTTGGCCAGGGCCTTTCCATTGGCGTGGGCCTGGCATTAAACGCCAAATATCTCGATAAACTCTCGTACCGGACGTATGTCCTTCTCGGCGACAGCGAAATGGCCGAGGGATCGCAATGGGAGGCCATGGAAATAGCTGCTTATTACAAACTGAACAACCTCATTGGCATTATCGATGTAAACCGGCTGGGCCAGCGCGGCGAAACCCTGTACGGGCACGATCTGTCGGCCTATGAAAAGCGAATTTCAGCCTTCGGGTGGGAAACCATTGTCATTGACGGCCATTCCTATCCCGCGGTTCTTGATGCTTATCAAAGAGCGTTGAATGCTACGGACCGGCCGGCCATGATCATTGCAAAAACCATCAAGGGCAAGGGTGTCTCATTTGTCGAGGACCAAAACGGATGGCACGGCGTCGCTCTTTCAAAACAGGACTGTGAGCGCGCCGTAAAAGAGCTGGGAGCCGTTGACAAATCAATCCGGGGACGGATTTTAGAACCGGATGCGATTAAGCCGGAAGAGGTCGCCCCCCGCGCACCCGAACCCATTTATTACCCATCCGGCGAATCCGTTGCCACCCGGGATGCATACGGCAATGCATTGAAACGGCTCTATCCCCAATTTCCGAAGATTGTGGGTGTCGACGGGGAGGTGAGCAATTCCACCCGGACGGAAATATTCAAGGAAGCCTATCCCAACCGGTTTTTTGAAATGTATATCGCCGAGCAAAACATGGCCGGAGTCGCCCTCGGCCTCCAGTGTCGGGGGAAAATTCCTTTTGCGTCCAGTTTTGCCGCCTTTCTGACGCGCGCGTTTGACCAGGTTCGGATGAGCCAGTATTCGGATGCGAACATCAAATTCATAGGATCTCACGCCGGGACATCCATCGGCGAGGACGGCCCTTCGCAGATGGGACTGGAAGATATTGCCATGTTCAGGACCATCCACAACGGTGTGGTCCTATATCCTTCTGACGCGGTGTCCGCGGAAAAGATCGTTGAACAGGCGGCGCTATATAAAGGTATCGCATATATCCGCACCACACGCATGAAGACACCGATCCTCTATGATACAGACGAGCAGTTTACCATCGGCGGAAGCAAAATTTTAAAGAAAAGTGCTAAAGATGCGGCCACCGTCATCGGTGCCGGCGTGACGCTCCATGAAGCCCTTAAGGCATATGACGCGCTTAAAAAAGAAGGCATTCTCATTCGCGTTATCGATCTTTACAGCATCAAGCCCATCGATGAAAAAACGCTTCAGCAGGCCGCAAAAGAAACATCGTGCATTATCACTGTCGAAGATCACTATCCCGAAGGCGGTATCGGTGAGGCGGTCAGGAGTGGGCTGGGCACGGTCTTTGTTCCGCTTTTCTCACTGGCGGTGAGAAAAAAACCCAAAAGCGGCAAACCCCGGGAACTACTTGATTTTGAAGAGATCTCAAAGGACGCCATTATTAAAAAAGTCAAAGAAAATCTTTAATAAAATCGTATGCATCAGGGCATCGCCGCCCGCCACGGCGGAAAAAAGAAAGGAGATGGCGCGATGAAGCAAAACCCGCTGCTTAACATACAGGAATTTGGACAGAGCATCTGGCAGGACTATATCCAAAGAAACATCATCCTGTCCGGAGAACTCAAACAGCTCATCGACGAAGACGGCATCCGGGGAGTCACCTCCAACCCGAGTATCTTTGACACGGCCATTGCCGGCAGCCACGATTATGACGATGATATTCGCGCCATGGCACTGGAAGACAAAAGCATCGAGGAAATTTACCGGTTTTTAACCGTCCGGGATGTCCGTCAGGCAGCCGACCTTTTCAGGCCGCTGTATGACAGCTCTGAAGGAAAGCACGGGTTTGTCAGCCTGGAGGTCAATTCGCATCTGGCCCATAACGTAAATGGCACCATCAGGGAAGCACGCGAGCTGTGGAAGGCGCTGGACCGCCCGAATGTGTTTATCAAAGTGCCTGCCAATAGGGAAGGCTTGAGCTGCATCCGCCGGCTTATCGGAGACGGCATCAACGTCAACGTCACGCTGCTGTTCGGGTTGCCGCGATACCGGGAAGTGACCGATGCCTTTATCAGTGGACTGGAAGACCGGGCTGCACAGGGAAAACCTATCGATCGGATAGCATCCGTGGCCAGTTTTTTCTTGAGCCGGATCGATGCCCTGGTGGATCCTTTGCTTGAAAAGATCTTTAAAGGAGGCACGGAAAAAAGCGGCCTGGCCAAAAAGTGTCACGGCCAGGTGGCCATCGCCAGCGCCAGGCAGGCCTATCAGATATACAAAAAGATTTTCTGGGATGAGCGTTTTCAGAAACTCGCGAACCAGGGGGTCCGGCCCCAGCGCTTACTATGGGCCAGCACCAGTACCAAGAACCCGGAATACTCCGATGTCAAATATGTCGAAGCCCTTATCGGTCCGGACACCATCAATACCTTGCCGCAGGAGACGATTAAGGCTTACTGGGATCAGGGCAACCCTGCCGCCCGGCTGGAGGAGCACCTGGATGCGGCCAAGGACGTACTTAAAAGTCTTTCCGCGCTTGACATCGATATCGATAAAATCACCCAGCAGCTCGAAGATGAAGGCGTTGAGAAATTCAACAAGCCGTATGACAGCCTCATGGAAACGCTCAAGAAAAAGCGGGCGTCAGCTTCGAAACTCCGGTGAAGATATTTACCGCATCGCTTTGGATTGTGCGCCCAGGTGCCGTCCGAAGAAGTCGTCTATATCGATGATCGGGCCATGTTCGTTGAAGTCGCGCAAGGGTTTATGGATTTAAGGGATTGTTCATACCGGATTCAATTCCACCCGGAAGAGGCTGAAAGAAATGGGACTTGAAATTCATGTATAAAAGTAAAAGCCATCCGGACTCTGAATTCAACATCCCATAAAAGAGGATGCGCATAAAGAAACAAAAAAAATACTGGGAGAAATAAACATGACAGATCATAATCAAAAATGCGATATCGGATTGATCGGGCTGGGGGTGATGGGACGCAATTTTGCGCAGAATATGTCCGATCATGGTTTTTCAGTAGCAGGATATGACCGGGATAAACAAAAAATTCAGGCGTTGATGTTTGAAAAGACGAAACAACAGGATCTTCGCGCCGGTCATGATATCAAAGAATTTCTCGGGCTGCTTTCCCGGCCCCGAGCTGTGATGATGCTGGTGCCCGCGGGCGATCCGGTGGACGCGGTTATTGATGAACTCCTGCCGAATCTTGAACCCGGGGATCTCATCATCGACAGCGGCAACTCCCGTTTTACGGACACGAACCGGCGCATACGAATGGTTGAAGACAAGGGATTTTTGTGCCTGGGAATGGGAATGTCCGGCGGAGAAAGCGGCGCGCGCCACGGCCCCAGCCTGATGCCGGGCGGCACCCTCAAAGGATATGACAGCGTCAGCAATATTCTTGAGGCCGCTGCCGCCCACGTGGACAAGGACCCCTGTGTGGCGTACCTGGGACCCGGTTCGGCGGGACACTATGTCAAAATGGTACATAACGGGATTGAATACGGGTTGATGCAGCTTATTTCCGAAACCTATGACCTGATGAAACGGGGCCTGGGTATGCAGCCCCATGAATTGCATGCGGTATACGATCGCTGGAACAAAGAAGAGTTAAACAGCTATTTAATTCAAATAACCGCTGATATATTCCTTCAGAAAGACGACAAAACCGGAAAACCCCTCATTGACGTGATTCTGGATGAAGCCAAACAGAAAGGCACCGGAGAATGGACCGTCTGGGACGCCTTAGACCTTCAGGTGCCGACCTTTAATATCGACACTGCGGTCATGATGCGAGACATGTCTGCATATAAAAATCAACGGGGAAAAGCCGGCCACATGCTCAAGGGACCAGGCCCACACTTTGAAGGCGAAAGGAACCATATCATCCACCAGATCAAAAATGCGCTCTATGCGGCCATGATCATCACCTATGCCCAGGGCCTGGCCTTGCTTGCAAAAGCTTCTAAAACCTATCAATATAACTTGAATCTGGAAACCGTGGCACGCATCTGGCGAGGTGGATGCATTATCCGGGCGGCCTTGCTGGAAGACATCCGATCCGCCCATAAATCTAATCCTGATTTGGAAAATCTTCTTTTTGACGGGCATCTGGGCCAAGCCGTGGTTGCCCGGGAAGCGGACCTGAGAGATGTGGTTCGCACCGGTGCGGCATCGGGACTGCCGATGCCGGGTCTGATGATGGCCCTGTCCTACTTTGACGCCTTCCGCAGCGGCTGGCTGCCGGCAAACCTGATCATGGCCCAGCGCGACTATTTCGGCGCCCATACCTATGAACGGGTGGATGAAGAAGGCACCTTTCACACGAAATGGGGAAAACAATAAGGAGGCCACATGGAAGATAAAAAACGCAGCGATCCGACTGTTTTCATTATTTTCGGCGCATCGGGCGACCTGACGTGGCGAAAACTTGTGCCCGCGCTCTACAACCTGTATTTAGGCGGCTGGATGCCCGAAAAATTTGAAGTCATCGGCATGAGCCACGATGAGATGAGCGATGAAAAATTCCAGGATCATCTGCAGGACGGCGTGAATCAATTCTCCCGCCGGGGCAAGGTAAAAGATGAAGAGTGGAAAAATTTTGCCCAAGGCCTCCATTTTAATCACGTGGACCTGAACGATACAAAAATATATAAGGATCTGGCCAAGATGCTCTCTGCCCGGGAAAAGAAATGGGGTGCGGAAGCAAACCGCATTTTCTACCTCGCCCTTCCGCCTGACATGATTGAACCCGTGGCCCGGCATCTGGGGATCGCGAAGCTGAATCTAGCACGGGAACGGGCCCGGATTGTCGTTGAAAAACCTTTCGGACACGATCTTGATTCGGCACGCAATTTAAACCGTCTTCTGACCGAGATTTTTGAAGAACGGCAGATCTTTCGCATCGATCATTACCTGGGCAAGGAAACCGTACAGAATATTCTCGCCTTTCGTTTCGGCAATGCGCTTTTTGAGCCCGTCTGGAACCGTCAGTTTATCGATCACATTCAGATTACCGTGGCCGAAGCGGTGGGTGTCGGCCACCGAGGGGCTTACTACGACAAGGCCGGAGCACTCAGGGACATGATCCAGAACCACCTGCTGCAGATCCTCTGCCTGATCGCCATGGAAGCACCGGTTTCTTTTAACGATAACGAAATACGCAACAAAAAGGTGGATGTGTTGCATGCCATACGGCCGATTCTGACGGAACAGGTGCACCAGTTCGCCGTCCGAGGCCAGTATGGCGCGGGAAAAATTGATGGAGAAACCGTTAAAGGGTATTATGACGAAGAAAATGTCGCCGAAAATTCCTTCACGGAAACATTCGCCGCCGCCAAATTTTATGTGGACAACTGGCGATGGCAGGGCGTCCCTTTTTTTCTGAGAACCGGCAAACGGCTGCCGGCGAAAATCTCAGAGATTCTCATTCAATTCAAACCCGTTCCCCATGAAACTTTTCCGGCATCCGCGACCCTGGATTTGCGCCCCAACCGGCTTTTGATCGCTATCCAGCCTGAAGAAGGAATTCTGCTCCGGTTCCAGGTCAAAAAGCCCGGTCCCATGATGCATCTTTCCCCGGTGATGATGCAGTTTTACTATCGGGAAGCCTTTAAAGTGGTGCCTCCGGAGGCGTATGAGACGCTGCTGCTCGATATCATGAAAGGGGATGCCACTCTTTTTTTGCGCAAGGATCAGACAGAATCGGCCTGGTCGGTTATCGCACCGATTATGGAGGTCTGGAATATGGTGAAATCGGCCGATTTCCCAAACTACCAGGCAGGGACCTGGGGACCGGAAGAGGCCGACACATTGATCGCCCAGGACGGTATCAGCTGGATCACCCCCACCCCCCTCCAGTGCCAGGATGATACGGCTGTGTGCAGTATCACCACGGAGCCGCGGCTATGATCCGCACTCTGCCTGATCCGGAATCGTTAAGCCGGGAGGCGGCCGCGCTTTTTGTCCGGCAGGCGCAGCTTTCCGTAACCAAGCGGGAACGCTTCGCCGTGGCGCTGTCAGGGGGACACACCCCCCGGCGTCTTTATGAGATATTGGCCGGTCCGCCCTTTCGTGATGAAGTCGCCCAAGAGAAAACACACGTTTTCTGGGGAGATGAGAGATGCGTGCCGGCAGATGACAGGCCAGAACCCAACGGAAAGGAAACATCATGCCAAAGAAATTAGAATCCAAGAATGTCGAGCAATTACTGGCTGAGGCCGATGAACTCATCCAACAGATTAATTCCGATGCCATCAAAGACATGGAAGAAGAGCATCGCATCCAGTTTGAAAAACACGCTCAAAACTTGAAAAAAATCAAATCCGAGGTTCAGGGCAAGATTGAGAAGAAAGGGACATCGGAAATAATCTCCAGCGCCGATGGCATACACGAGGCGATCCAAGATATTGTGAAGGCCATGCGGGGTTTGACAAAATATCTTTCCTGATTTCCGTCAAGCGCCTTTGAATAAAAGCCGGCCAAATTGATGAAGAGATCAGCCGGGTCGTCGAGGAAGCCCATCAGAGGGTGCGAGGAATCCTGGGCGCTCACCGGAATGTTTTAGATGACCTGGCCCATCTCCTTTCCCAGAGGGAAATTGTACAGGGGGAGGAGCTTAGAAAGATGCTGGGCAAAATCCCTGCGGAGAATTCACCGGTGCCACAGGTATCGTAATCGTCACCCGGTCGGACGGGTGTAGCTTTGTTTTTCCATTTAAAAACCGTTGAAACGAAACAATAAGCAGCGTCACAGAGGACTTTTATTCTCATGCAATACAAATGGATCGCTCTTAGTGTCACTATTATAGGCACATTAATGGCCGGTATTGATACGAGGATAATCATAGTCGGGTTGCCAACCGTCGCGAGGGAGCTTGGCGCCGACGTAGAGTCTATCATTTGGGTCAGCCAGTCATACCTTCTGGCCAGCACGGTCGGACTTTTACTGATCGGCAGAATTACCGATGTCGTCGGCAGGGTAAAAATATACAATATCGGCTTTGCCATATTTACAGTCGGCTCTTTTTTGGCTTCGATTTCTCAGAGTGCGGTACAACTCATCCTCTCAAGGATCGTGCAGGGAACAGGGTCGGCTATGCTCATCACCAACAGCGCTGCCATCCTGACAGACGCGACACCGAGCAACGAGCTCGGCACCATTCTTGGCATCAATCAAATCGCCTTCAGGATCGGCTCTGTCGCGGGTCTGACACTCTCCGGCGTCATCATCGCCATGTCGGGTTGGAGAGCGCTTTTCTATCTCAACATACCCATCGGGATCTTCGGCACCCTATGGGCGCACTTGCGATTAAGAGAGATCTCGACAAAGGACGTTCAGAAAAAAATGGATTGGCTCGGGTTTGCTACGTTCACAAGTGGATTGACCCTTATGTTGCTGTCGATTACTCTCTTGAGTTACGGAATAACAGAAGCTTTGCCGGGATTCGTAATGCTTACACTGGGCGCTATCCTGCTTCTTTTCTTCATCAGAATAGAAATTAGAAGCAATGCCCCTCTTCTTGACATTCGGCTATTTAAGATCAGAGAGTTTGCGGCCGGCAATATCGCACAGTTACTCAATGCCTTAGCCTGGTTCGGGATTGTTCTGATGCTCTCCTTTTACATGCAGATCGTATTTGATTTTACCGCGTTGCAGACCGGCGTAAGCCTTCTTCCTCTCGAAGTCGCTTTCGTTCTGTTTGGACCCATCAGCGGCAAACTATCGGATAAATACGGTACGAGACTCTTTTCAACGCTCGGTCTTTCCGTCTCAAGCGTCGGATTTTTCTGGCTAACCCGGGTGAACATTTCAAGCTCCTATATGGAAGTGGCCATTCCGTTGATATTGCTGGGTGTCGGCAACGGCATGTTTGTTGCGCCCAATATTAGTTCGATCATGAGTTCCGTGCCTGCCAACAGGAGAGGAGTGGCGTCCGGGTTTAGAACAACCATGTTCAACATCGGCGGGACCGCCAGTGCCGGGTTAGCGATTCTTTTGATTACAACCGGCATCCCTTACTCCGTCTTTTCGAGTCTGCTTCGGAGCATGAACCCTTCTGCGCTGGGTCGACTGCCGGAACAGGAGTTTATAAATGGATTCAAGGTCGCGTCATTCGTATTTGGAATCATCAACACCGGTGCGATAATTCCATCGTTCTTGCGAGGCCCGGGAAAGGCCGGCCTTATAAAAATTTATGGAGAGAAAAAAGAAAAGGATAAATAATTGGGCAGTTAAGAAAAATTTTGCGAAGAAACTATATCGCAACGTCTAAAAGGAAAGCTCGCCATGGGCTTGATTGAAGCCTGGTTCGTTGGCGGGTTCACGGTGGACACAATAAGGTGACGCCGGAATTCATTATATATACCCAAAGGAGAAAAGGACTATGAAAAAGACTATAAAAAGGTACGGTTATTTGTTGGTGGTCGCGGTTGTTGGAATATCCATCGCGGGCTGCTATTCCCCCCAGGGACGTCCGGACTACACAGCCTCCGGCGCTTTGGCCGGCGGGGCCACGGGCGCGATCGTCGGCAGCATGGCCCGGCACCCGGGACCCGGCGCGCTCGTCGGCGGGGCTGTGGGCGCAGTGGTCGGCGGCCTCATCGGGCACGGTATGGACCAGGAACAGGAGGCGAGATTGAGGGCGCAAGCCCCGCAGACCATGCAACGGATCGACCAGGGTCAGCCGTTGACGGTGCTGGACGTCAAATCGCTGACAAAGGCCGGGATCAGCGACGATCTCATCATCAGTCAGATTCGCAACTCCCGGACGGTCTATTACCTCACCACAGCGGACATCATCAATTTGAAGAACGCGGGGGTGAGTGAAAGGGTCATCGACTTCATGATCAACACGCGGACCCAGATTCCGTCCGCCCAAGTGGCGGGCGTGGCAGGGCCCCCGCCGCCGGCGCCGCTGCCCGAAACGGTTGTGGTGGCTCCGGGTCCGGACTATTTCTGGGTGGGAGGCGCGTGGCTCTGGTTCGGGGACCGATGGGTCTGGCATCACGGCTATTGGAACCGGCCGACGCATCCATACAGGTACGGGCGCCACCGGCGATAGCCCGGCTTTAGCACTGCCGAACAAACGTATTCAGCGGGTCGCGAGGACCATGCGCCAGCTGATACGCTGCGTTGTTCAGTGTACACAAAATGGATATCAGCTTGATTTCTTTTTCATGTCTGTGTTTAGACTGCAGTTAAGGGAATAAATTCCAATATTTTTTATTGTCCTTCTAATTCGTTATATACAACCATTGGGGAAGGCTCAAAATGATTGATAGCAATTTAGACAGGGAAAAGGCAGTGCTACATGTCCGCCCAACAGGCCCGTTACGCGAAGAAGATTTCGACGAACTCGCAAATATCGTCGATCCATTCATAGAAGAGACCGGGGGCCTCAGCGGTTTAATCCTCGAAACAGCACATTTCCCAGGTTGGGAAGATCTTGGTGCTGCCGCCCGTCATTTTCGCTTTGTCAGAGATCACCACAAAAAGATCAAAAAGGTGGCTGTTGTCACTGATTCACCAATAGGTAACGCGGCGGAACATATTGCATCCCATTTTCTTTCTGCCCAAATCAAACATTTTCCTGCTGGGCAACTCGAAGAGGCAAAATTATGGATCAGCTCATAAAAATATTCTGTTGGGGAATGATTTGTCCTTGCAGACAATGGTTTTTATCAACATGTTCTTCCCAACCAAATGGATTTATAGGTAATTCTTAGTCCTTCATAGGAGGTGAAGAGAGCAACTCTCACCAGTATCAGGTCAATTGGAAAATTATATAAAAGGAGGTGGAAAGTATGGCGAAACAAAATGTCACGGTAGCGGTTTACAAATCTCATCAAGAAGCAGAAGCTGCCATAAAGGAACTTCAACAGGCCGGCTTCAATATGAAAAATCTTTCCATTGTTGGAAAGGATTACCACACGGAAGAACAAGTCCTCGGTTTTTACAATACCGGAGACAGGGTAAAGTATTGGGGAAAACTAGGCGCATTCTGGGGTGGGCTCTTCGGTCTGCTCTTCGGCTCGGCATTTTTTCTTGTTCCAGGGATTGGGCATGTAATGGTTCTAGGCCCGGTTGCCGGTTGGATTATTGGTGCCTTGGAAAATGCCGTTATCGTTGGGGGCCTGAGTGCCATAGGCGCTGGTTTATACAGCATCGGCATTCCCAAAGATAGCATTCTGCAATATGAAACCGCGTTGAAAGCGGATAAATTCCTCGTCATTGCCCATGGCACGGCTGAAGAGGCAGAGAAAGCCAGAAAAGTGATTGACAATACAAGTGAAAATGAATGTGTTGTTCACCATCAATAATCTACAAAACAAAGGAGACAAAGCGATGAAAAATGTAATCAGAGTATTAAGGGTATTTTGTATTGGCTTATTTTTCTCAGCATTTACAATGGGTGTTGCGATGGCTGAAGAAGCAAAAAAACCGTCTGCCCAACCAGGTTGGGTGGTTATTGAAGAAGACATCTATTACGTCTTTGACGATGAACCGTCAGCCAACTTTTACAACGCCCATGAAAACTTCATGAAAAGGGATTTTAAGGCAGCGGCTAGTGAACTCCGCAAAGCAGCAGCCTTCGTCAAGCTGGAAAGTGCAAGGGCAACTGTGGACGGAAAGAAATTGCTCGTCTCCTCTTACCATGAACTAGATGAACTCGCCAAAAAAGTTGAAAATGGAACAGTTACCTCAGTCAAAGATTTAGAATCAGTTTTTGCCAAGACCCATCAGGCTCTGACGAAGCATTATTACTTGAAAGCAGTGGAAGCCGAAGGCGAAAAAAATGCTAAAGCGGCTGGCCATCATTTAAAATCAGCTGTAACTCAGCTGGAACATGGTTTTTCCTGGGCTGGCCATAAACTCGAAGCTGCCGCTTTGGCAACCGTTAAAGAAATTCGCATACTTTCAGGAAGGTTGATAGAAGGAGCTGGCTGGGTTCCAGATAAGATTGGCAGCGCTATAAAATGGATTGGAAAAGAAGTTGAAAAGTTAGGCAATAAAATCGAAGGGAAAGAGTAACAAAACAGACCGCCGACCAGGCGCTGCACTTGACCACAAGGGTCGCGGGCTTATTGCCTGTTGCCCCTTATGGCAAGGGAGCTTAATAGTTAATATCATTACTTTTATATAAAACCAACAATATAGATACTTCAATTATTCCTTCACCCGACAGTCTATCGGTTAACTGGCTTTGGTTTCAGATATTGCTGGTCCTCACTTTTGCTCTTCACATGATTTTAGTGAATTTAATGCTGGGAGGCAGTTTACTGGCAATCTGGGATTGGATAAAGAGATCGGAAACAAAATTGTACAAAATATCGTGTTGAGGAAATGACCAAGTTTTCATTAAAATATTGAAACTGGGCGATAGATAGGTTATTAGTATTACATCGGTTTGGAATCATTAGATATCTGGACTTTTTGTAAGATATCATCGGTCTTGTCTTCAAATAATCGGTAGAAAAAATCCAGAAATAATAACTCAAGTTTCGCACCCGAATATGGTTAAAAGACCTTTGACGTCACAGGCCAAAATAAATTATTCGCTTGTTTCACTTTCCAAAAGACAATTTTTATCAAAAAAGAGATACAATATGGAACCAATTGATTGATTAAGATTCCGCCTGGCTTTCGAATTGTTGTTATTGTGCTGCTTGCCGTTCTTGCTCACTTTGCCGTTCAGGGGCTCAAGCGGTTGAGCCGGTGGATGCTTACTTTGAAACTTGGATCAGAAGCTTCAACCACGGAAAGCTTTATCCGTCGATATCCCAAGATTGCCACTGTGACCACCATCTTCGTCAGCGGTTTTACTTTTGTCATCTATTTCATGGCCATCGGGTTAATCTTAAGGGAATTTAATGTCTCTTTGACTGCTTACCTGGCAAGCGCTTCTGTTATCGGACTTGCTGTTGGGTTCGGGTTGCAGGGTCTTGTACAGGATGTTATTATCGGATTAACCCTTATTTTCTCGGATGTGCTCAGCATCGAAGATGTCGTGGAGCTGTCAGGGCAGATTGGTAAAGTCGAAAACATCGGATTAAGATTTACGACGCTGGTCAATCTACATGGTCAAAAGATCTATGTTCCCAACCGCAATATAACCATGATCAGCCGATTTCATCGAGGGGCTATCCGAGGGTATGTGGATATCCAACTTCCTGATGGAATTGAAGAAAAAACGGTGACAGAAGCGGTTAAATCCATCGCTACAGGATTGTATAGTCAACAAAAGTCCATTATTTCGGAAAAGCCCGAACTCTTTGATATAAAAGAAGCCAAAGGTGGCGACTGGCGCTATCTGCGGGTCAAGTTTCGGCTGTGGCCAGGTCAGTCCGCAATCATAGAGACCACATTCAAACAAAGAGTTATTGATTTCATGAAAAAGCTATATCCAAATTATGCGGATTGGATGATCACCATCGCGTATCGCGTTGAATAGGGCTTTTTCAAAATCGGCATTTCAAAGATCTATTTAAATCCAGACACGGTGCCATATTTAATACGTCCAAATTGAAATATTCAAATGAATAAGTGGCTTGGAATCATTTTTTCTTCAGCGGCATTTTTAGCACTCTTTATCTATCATGTTTACCTGGTCTATAAGGTGCGTCGTGACCCGTTGACGACGGCCATCGGCATTACAAATCACGCGCGACAAATGTGGGCCAAAGGGGTCATAAGAGACAAGCGCGACATCCTGGCGGTACAGACTCTGCGCAATCAAGTGATGGCTGCCACGTTTTTGGCGTCTACCGCAATTCTTATCTGTCTTGGGTAGTTCAGGGCAGCTTTTCGACCGGGTGTATTCAGCGAGATCTCTCATGCGCTCAATCTGTTTGGGACAAAAACCCAAACATTGTGGATGTTCAAACTGATGCTGCTGGGTATATTATTCTTTGTCACTTTTTTTAATTTTACTCTATCCATCCGTTATTACAATTACGACGGGTTCATGATCAACACGTTTGAGCAAAACGATTATACCGTTTCCTCGGAAGCTGTTACCCAGGTTCTCAATCATGGAGCGCTGTGTTACACCATCGGTATGCGTGGGTTCTATTTTTCGGTGCCGCTGGTCCTGTGGCTGTTCGGTCCGATCTGGATGTTGACCGATGGTCTGGTTTTAATGGCCGTTTTATATCGCCTGGATCGAGAGGCCTGAATATGTTTGAGAATTGATTCTCCTAATTTTTTCTTTCGGTTGTGTTCATCAAGTAAGGAATGCTTTTGATG